>Ga0209992_10000312_pt1 | contig 66191 bp, 49 predicted proteins | sample 2SBtaG_2_FD_182564 | JGI IMG/M metagenome (GOLD analysis project Ga0209992, IMG submission 182564) | Deep subsurface microbial communities from Kolumbo volcano to uncover new lineages of life (NeLLi) - 2SBTROV12_ACTIVE470 metaG (SPAdes)... | ecosystem: Environmental > Aquatic > Marine >... | reverse complement strand
CGAGGAAGCCACCGTGGACGACTGGCCGATGGCCGGGGCCATGTTGCTCGACGCCCACCTGGACCTGGGACAGTTCGGCAGCGGCGACATTCGCTTGTGGGTGTGCAGCAGCACCCTGATCGCACCGGACGTGGTGCTGCTCGCGGCCCACTGCCTGGACGACTACGCCCTGACCTTTGGCCTGGGCGACGTCACGAACAAGGACATCCGCTGGACACGCCAGGCCGACCTGTCGGAGTACGACGGCTCGGCCCGCCAGACCCCGGACTGGCCCGACGACGCAGTGGCCGGGTGGGACTGGGTCATGCACGAGGACTTCGACCTGACCCAGCTCCAGACCGGCATCGCCGAGAACGACGACATCGCCCTGATCTTCCTCGACGAGGCCGTGCTCGACGTGCCCCATGCCTATGTCATCACCTCGGACGAAGCGGACCAGGTGGTGGAGGGCGTCGACGTGGTCGCGGTGGGCTGGGGCATGCAAGAGGCCTCGTCCAGTCCCCTGCAGTCACCGCCAGAGGGCACCTATGGCTACAAGCAGGTCGGGGACAGCTACGTCGGCGACGAGGGCACCTGGGAATTCCAGGTGGGGGTCGAGGAAGACGACGTGCGCAAGTGCCACGGCGACTCCGGAGGCCCGAGCTTCTTCCAGGTCGCCGACGACGGCACCTACGAGGAGACGTGGCGCGTGGTGGGGGTGACGTCCCACGCCTATGACCGCACGGACTGCGACGAGACGGGCGGGGTGGACACACGGGTGAGCGCGTACCTGGACTGGATCGACGCAGAGATGCGGTCCCGATGCGAGGACGGGAGCCGGGTCTGGTGCGACGTAGACGGCATCGTGCCGCCCCCGGAGCCGGTGGCCGAGGTCGAGGACACCGGGGACGGTGCGGGAGAAGAAGGGGAGTCGCCCCTGGGTGGCTGCGGCTGTGCAGCGGCGCCGGAACCCGCCGGCGTGGCCTGGTTGCTGGGGCTGGCTGGCATGGTCCTGGGCGTGCGCCGGCGGGGCTGACGGCCGGGCAAGCCTCAGACCAACGACTTCCTCAGCCGCCACAACAACACAAGGCCCGCGACCCCCCACCCGAACCCCCACACCAGGCTCGGGATCCCCGTGTGGTCCGCCAGCATGGTCGCGTCGGTCGTCGCCCCCGCGGGCGCGCCGAACACGTCGTCGCGGATGTCCAACAGGGCGTAGAGCACCGAGAACAACCCCACCGTGCGCACGCTCCACAGCGAGAGCTTGGGGTTTTCTACGCGTGTCAGGCCCATGAAGGCGAGCCCCACCACCACGCAGAAGGCGAAGGCAAAGGAGAACAGCGGCACCCACAAAAACGCGGTGATCCACGCCACCACGCCCAACAGGCCGGCCGCGACCTTGCCCGCTCGGGGCCGCCGCACGGCCACCAGCAGACCGAGCCCGACCAGCAGAGATCCCAGGTAGCCGCCGTTGAGGATCAGGAAGCGGCTCCCCCCGCTGGACAGGGTGTGGCCGCCCTGGTCCAGGTTGACCTGGACCTCGAGCACCTGGCCGCCGCTGAGCACGGTAACCGCGGCGTGGCCTAGCTCGTGGAACAGCACCACCAGCAGCTTGAGCGGCAACACCAGCCAGTGGTGCCACAGCGCGATCAGCACTGCGGTGGTGAGCAGGAGCACGGCCAGGTTGCGGTGCTCGACAGCGGTCTTGGGCGAGGGCGAGTTCAGCGGTCCGTCCTGGGAAGGAGACAGGTTAGCCAGCCGTTGGATTCCCAGCATGATCCCGCTCCTCCTCATCCTCCTGATCGGCGGGTCTCCTGCGGCCCTCCCCGCAGTCGACGACCCGGCGTCGGCCCCCACCACCCGGCTCTCCCCCGGGCTGGCTCACCCGGTCCTGCCCCTGGGGCTCGACGCCCTGGACGCACTGGCCGCCCGTGACCACGCCGCGGCGTTCTCGGCGCTCCAGACCATGGACCCCAACCGGCTCTCCGGCCGGCAGTTCGGGGACTTCACCTTCCTGCTCGCCTGGTCCCTGATCCGGGCCGATCGCGCGAACGAGGCCGTGCACCTCACAGACGTCGTGCGCAAGGCCGAACACGTGCCCCAGGCCTACAGACAGCTCACGGTCGCCGAGCTGCTGCTGGCCGCCGGCGAGCCCGTCGAAGCCGCCGCGGCCCTCGCGGAGATCGGGCCCGCGGCCACCCTGTGGCCCAGGGCGGCCCTGGTCCGGGCCGAAGCCCTCCACCAGGCTGGCCGCACCCTCGAGTCCCGCGAGCTCTACAGGTCGCTCGCCGAGCGACCGGACCCGGCATCGGGCACTCCCCACGCCCTCTGGGCGCTCGCCCAGGGTCTCGGGCTCGCGTCCCCTGAAGCCCGGCCGCACCTGGAGCGATTGTGGGCCTGGTACCCCCTCGACGACCAGGGCCGCCAGGCCGCCGAGGCCCTGGCAGCCCAGGGCGCTTCCCCCGCCTGGCCGGCCCAAGCCCGCAGGGCCGAGCGGCTGATGCGCAAGGGCCACTATCGGGACGCCATCGCCCTGGGGCAGCGTCACGGCCAGGGCCGCACCGCCGACGCCGACGCCTGCCTGCTCTGGTACGCCCACGGCCGCTCGCTCTACAAGCAGAACCGGCTCACCGACGCCGGCAAGGTCCTGGAGCCCGCTGGCGCCCAGTGCGCCGGCCACGACGACGACCGGGGGGCCAAGTCCCTGTACCTGGCGGGCAAGGGGCGCGAGCGCAAGAAAGACTGGGCTGGCGCGGCGAGGGTCTACCGGCAACTCCCTGCCCGCTACCCGGACCACACCATGGCCGACGACGGCTACGCCTTGGCCGGCATCGCCCGCCAGGAGTCCGGCGATCTCGATGGCGCCCGAGCCCTGTGGGAGGAACAGGTCGCCCGGTACCCGACCGGAGACCTCGCCGGAGAGGGCTTCTGGCGGCTGGCGTGGGGGGCCTGGCTGGACGGGGACACAGACCAGGCCATCGACTGGGCCGAGCGCATGGTCGACCAGGTCCCCCTCGCGGTCGACCCGACCCGCGTGCGCGCCGGAGCCTACTGGGCCGCCCGGTGGAGGGCGTGGCCCTACCTGGACGCCCCGGAGCTGCAGAACAGCGACCCGGCCCAGGTGGCCGAAGCCGGCCAGGGCTTGCTCGAGCTGCTCCGAGCGGCACCGTGGAGCTGGTACGGCACACTGGCGGCCACGCGGCTCGAGGAGCTGGAGCCGGGTCTCTCGGACAGCGTGCCGCTGCCGCCCTCCCAGCCGCTGCGAGAGCCTTGGGAGGTCCGGACCGCCTTCCTCAGCGAGCCCGCGGTGGCTGCGGGTGTCGCGCTGCACCGACTGGGCCTGCACCAGGAGGCGATGAGCGAATTCGCCACCCTGGGCGACGACAGCCTGACCCCGACCGAGATGGCCTTCATCATAGAGCTCCAACAATTGGAGGACCCGGTCCACGCCCACGACCGCTTCCGCAAGTACCTGGAGCACCGGCCCCTCGAAGAGATCACGCTGCAGCGAGAACAGGTCATGCGCACGGCCTGGCCCCTGCGGTGGTGGGACGAGGTCCAGGACGCCACGGTGGGCTACAGCTGGGATCCCCGGCTCTTCCACGCCCTGGTCCGAGAAGAGTCGAACTTCAACCCCCGCATCGTGTCCCACGCCGGCGCCCGCGGCCTTTCGCAGCTCATGCCGCCGACCGCCCGCAGTGTGGCGGGCTGGCTGGGCATGACCGTCAGCAACGCCGGCATGTTCGACCCGGCGACGAACCTGCGCATCGGCGGCCGCTACCTGGACTTCCTGATCGAAGACGAGTTCGGCGGCAACTGGGCACTCGCCTTGGCTGGCTACAACGCAGGCCAGGGCAACGTGCGCAAGTGGCTGCGCGAGCGCGGCAACCTGCCCACCGACGAATTCGTGGAGTCCATCCCCTTCCGCGAGACCCGGCACTACGTCAAGCGCGTGACCGACAGTTTCCTGACCTACCGGCTGCTCTACGCGGCGGACGACCGCTGGCCATCCCTTGGAACACACTGTTACCAGGCGGTGCCCGACTAAGGGATAGACGGGGTTCCATGTGGACCCTGCTCGCCTTGCTCGCCTGTGACACCGGCCCCGACTACGGCCCGTTCACGCTGATGATCCGGGCCCATCGGAAGACTCTGCTCCAGCGGCCCTGCGACGGAAAGATCGCCAACGAGCTGGCGGTTGCCCTGCGGGACAGCTTCGCGACCGAAGAAGCGCTCCAGGTCTTCCGGGACTTCGAGGCCGTCTGCGAGCCCGACGGCGTGATGCTCACAAAGCACGTCGACCACGCCCGGGCCGCCGGCAAGCTGGACGAAGCCCTGGGCGCCGCGCGGAAGCTGCGAGAGCTGCTGCCCGACAACGCCGTCTACCACCGCCAGCTCACGGACCTGCTGGTCGAGGCCGGCCAGCCGGCGGAAGCCGTGCCTCTGCTCCAGGGCCGCTACTACGCCATCCCCAAGGCCCACGACACCTTGGAGTCCCTGGCCCAGGCCCAGGAGGCCGCCGGCCTGCCCTGCGACGCGCTGGTCAGCTGGGGCACCCTGTGGTGGGTGAGCCCCGACAAGCGCGGCGTGGCCGGGCGCGCCCAGGCCCGCATCGACGAGACCGGCGCCTGCCCTGGCGTCGTGGTGACCCAGGACGGCAAGGTGCGCCAGGACCCCGAGAATGGCTACTGGCGCTTCCAGTCGCTGATCGGCGGCAAGGAGGCCTGGCTCGGGCTCGACACCTCGGCGCCCCTCACCTACATGACCGCCGACGCCTTCGAGGGGGCCCAGGACCCCGTGCTCATCGCCGAAGGCGTGACCATGAAGGCTGGCCCCGGCAAGTGGGTCGGCGACCTGTACCGGGTCCAGAGCGCCCGCATCGGCGACGTCGAGATGTCCTTGGTGGACGTGCTCGTGCTGCCCAAGAAGCCCGGAGGCATCGATGGCTTCCTGGGCATCAACACCGCCGGTCGGGTGCGCATGAAGGAGAAGGACAAGCGCACGTGGACCCTCCACGCCCTGTGAGTGCACCGCGATAGGATGCCGCTCGATGGACGCGGCACTGATCAACGGCTTCGACGACGCCCAGCGCAGGGGGTTCTCCCTGTTGCGAGAGGTCGCCGGCCTGCTCGAGCCCGGCATGTCCGAAGCCGACGTGAGCGACGTGGCCGAACAGCGGGCGTCGGCCCACGGCTTCAGCGGCTGGTTCCACCCGCCCGAGGTGCAATTCGGCGACCGGATCGCCAAACACAGCCACTGGAATCGCCCCTCGTCCAGCGTCACCCTGTCCCCCGGGGAGCTGGTCTCCATCGACCTGGGCCCGGCCGACGGCGACGTCTACGCCGACGTGGGCACCACCCTGGCCTTCCAGGCCGAAGAGCCCAAGGTGGTCGGCGTCGCCCGAGAGTGCACCCGCGCCATCAGCGGCTACGCCAGCCAGTGGAAGACCGTCGGGGAGCTGTTCGTCTACGCCCGGGCCTGGGCCAACAACCACCGCATGAACCTGGCCTCAAAGCGCTCCATCGGCCACGCCATCTTGCCCAAGGAGGGCCTGCTCCAGTTCGACTGGCCGCGCTCGGCCCACACCGCGACGCTGTTGCGCCGCCACCAGGTGCACTTCTTCAACCCCGAGCGCCTGGACGGCGTCTGGGCCCTCAGGCCCCTGGTGCGAGACGGCGACGACGCAGCCAGCTTCGAGGAGCTCATCTACGTGCACGGTGACGAACGGCGTGTGCTGGGCCGGGACAGCATTCAGGAAGCGGGATCGCTCTAGTGCTAGCCCCACGGGTCACGCCACCAACGGAATCCCCTCGGCCGTCTGCTCGTCCTCGCCCACCACCGGGGCCTCCTCGAGCCACTCGCCGCTCCGAAGCACCTCGTGCAGGTCGCCCGCCTCGGGGCCCCACCCCAACAGCTCCGGCACCGTGAGCCGCTCGTCCGGGTCGACCGGCCACTCGTCCATGGCGAAGCGCTGGAGCGACAGCAACAGGACGCCGGCGCGGTCACGCTCTGGCAGATCGACCTTGGGGCCCTCGAAGCACACGGCCTGACGCCCATCGAAGCGCGCCAGGCGCTCCCCGGGCACGAAGTAGGTCGAGCGCACGCAGCGCCCCTGGCGGAAGTCCGCGGTGTAGGCCATCGGCGACCGGTCCCGGTGGGCCAGCGCCAGCACGCCGCCGATGCGCCTGGAGAGCACCGCTGCGACCGCGTCGCCGGCAAAGGGCTCGGCGCCACGCTCCACCGAGCCGCGAGGATCCAGCACCAGTCGCTCCAGCGCCTGGTCCTGCAGCAAGCGACCGCGACCGGCGGGGTGGACAAGCGCCAGTGTGCGCAGGACCGGCACGCGAACCGCCTGGCGGAACAGGTCCTGGGGCACCCAGGGTGGGGAGACCCGGATGCCCAGCGCGGCGCCCGGCACCAGATCGCCTGGCCCGAAGCGCTCGGCCCACGATCGGGTCGCTTCGCGGAGCAGGTCCGGGGTGTCCCGGACGATCCAGCAGGAGAAGTGCACCTTACAGGAGCACCAGCAGGAGCCCCACAAGTCCTACGGCGGTCAGGAAGCAACCCGGCTTCTGGTGTCTATCTCCCAAGATCCCGCTCCTTGTAGATCTGCGCCGTCTCAGAGTAGACCCGCCAGCTGTGGGCGATCCAGGACAGATCCGCATCCCGCAGCTCGCGAACCACCCTGCCCGGGGATCCGAGGACCAACGACCCCGCCGGGATGCGACGACCCATCGGGACCAAGGCACCGGCGCCGATGACGCAGTTTGGCTCGATGTGGCAGTTGTCCAGCAAGATGGCGCCCATCCCGATCAAGCAGTCGTGCTCCACCGTGCAGCCATGCAGAATGGCCCGGTGCCCGACGGTGACCCGGGGACCGATGGTGGTGGTCGACTTGCCGCCGGTGTTGTGGGCCACGGCGCCGTCCTGCAGGTTGCTGTCCTCGCCGAACACGATGGGGCCCATGTCCCCTCGGATCACGGCCGAAGGCCAGACCGACACACGCGGCCCCAGGGACACCTCGCCGATGACGGTGCCAGCGCTGTGCACCCAGGCGCTCGGATGGATCTCGGGATGGAGGCGCAGGTAGGGCTCGATCATGGGGGATTCTCTCATCGGGTCCTTGTTATTCATGCACGCTCATGCAAATATAGGAGGCACCGCGAGGCACGATGGCGAACCGGGACGAAGACCTCAGCGCCCTGATGGTCCCGGCCTTCTTCAAGGCCCTGGCCGACCCGAACCGCGTGGCCCTGCTCAAGGAGCTGGCGGCACGGGGCGGCGCCTGCACCGTGACCGAGGTCGCCGTCTGCTGCCCGGTGGACATCTCGGTGGTCAGTCGCCACCTGTCCACCCTGCGCAAGGCCGGCATCCTCCAAGCCACAAAGGTCGGCCGCGAGGTCCGCTACACGGTGAACGCCCGGGCCCTGGTCAGCACCCTGCGCGAGATGGCCGACGCGATCGAGGCGTCCTGCGACGCCCAGGAGGCCTGCAAAGAGGTCGGGTGAGGACCGTCCGCTCAGCCCAATAGAGCGCCCGCAACCGTCGCGGTCATGAACGCCGCCAGCGATCCGGCCAGCATGGCGCGCACGCCGAGCGACGCCAGATCGGACATGCGCTCCGGTGCGATCCCGCCGATGCCGCCCAGCTGGATGCCGATGCTGGCGAAGTTCGCGAAGCCGCACAGAGCGTAGCTGGCGATGATGGCCGAGCGCTCCGACAGGGCCCCCTCGACCGCCATGAGCTCGCCCAGGTGGATGTAGGCGATGAACTCGGTCAGCACGAGCTTCTCCCCCAGGAGCTGGCCCACGATGCCCGCTTCGGCCCAGGGCACCCCCATCGCCAGAGCCACCGGGGTGAACGCCCAGCCCAGGATCTGGGACAGGGTCAGAGGCGCACAGTCCGCGGCGTAGCCGACGGCCAGGCCAGCGTCGCAGAAGCGCACGGGCACGGCGCCCAGCATCCAGTCGACCATGGCCAGCAGGCCGACAAAGGCGATCAACATGGCCGCGACGTTCAGGGCCAGGGTCATGCCCTGGTTGGCCCCGCGCCCGGCTGCTTCGATGGCGTTCTGGCTGGTCCGCTTCACCGACGCCTCGGTGCGGCCAGAGGTCGCGGGAGTCCCGTCCTCGGGGAACACGACCTTGCTGATCGCCAGCGCCGCGGGCGCAGACAGGATCGAAGCGGTGACCAGGTGTCCCGCGATGCCGGGGATGTCTCGCAGGAACCCGACATAGGCGGCCATCACGCCCCCTGCGACCGTCGCGAAGCCGCCGGTCATGACCGCGTGCAGTTCGGACTTGGTCATGCCCGAGACGTAGGGCTTGATCACCAAGGGCGCTTCGGTCTGGCCCACGAAGATGTTCGCCGCTGCCGAGAGCGACTCGGCCCCCGACGTGCCCATGGTCACCTGCATCAACCGTGCGAGCCGGTTCACCACGAACTGCATCCAGCCCAGGTGGTACAGCACGCTCATCAGGCTGCTGAAGAAGATGATGGTGGGCAGGATCCAGAACGCGAACGTCTTGACGGGGGGCGAGATGCGGCCGATGAAGGTCTGCTGCTCGCCCTCGCCAAAGCCCACCACCAGCTGGTGCGGCTCGACGGTCTGGAACACGAAGTCCGCCCCCTGCTCGGCAAAGGACAGCAGCTGGCGCACCCCGCCGTCGACCACGTCGAAGAAGTAGGCCTGGGCCGCTGGGGACAGCACCACCACCGCAAAGGCGAGCTGCAGGCCGATCCCCCACACGACCGGCCGCCAGTCCACCCCCCGGCGATTCACCGAGATGAGCCAGCCCAGCCCGACCATCACCCCCAGCCCGAGCAGGGAGACGGCGCGGTGGAACCAGCTCAGGCCGGCGGCCCCATCGCCCGCAGCCCACGCGGGCAGGGCGACGAGCAAGAGCGCGATCAACAGCAGGGGCCGGGTCATGGCCCGGGAGTCTACTTCCTACTTCACGCCGCCCTGGAGCATCGCCGTCTTGAGGCCGCCGTGGATCGGGTCAGCGCCCAGGAAGAAGTCAAAGGTGGCGTGCATGAACGGCAGGCCGGGGAACACGCCCTTCTCCTTGCCCTTGACGATCAGGACCACGCCCTTGCCGGGCACGTAGTCCAGGATCATCTCGTCGCCGTCGTGCATCGTCTCGAACAGCGAGACCATGCGCATGATCTCCGGCTCGATGGCCTGGAGCTTGGGATCGTCCTCGATGCGCTCGGTGAACGTCTCGCCCAGCCGGTTCTTGGGGACTTCCTTGAAGACGAAGTGGAGGACCAGGCGCTTGGGCACATCGGCCTTGATGATCGCCGTGCCGTCGGTCATGGGCCGCGGCAGGTAGAGCGCGCCCACGTAGAGATCGATCCACGCGAATTCCCGCAGGCCAGCGCCGTTGAGCAGGACGGTCTGACCCGCGACCTGGACGTTGTCGGGGAGGGTCGCACCGGCCACCACGGCAGCGTCGACGGGGCTGGAGAGGGCGAGGAGGAGGTTCAGCAGCATGAATCCGACCCTATCCGGGGGTCCGTCGGCACGCCCAAGGGGCGACCCGGCGTCAGGGACGTTGACATGGCCTTTGCGATTCAGAATTCATTTGAAGTACAAAAAGTCCGAATTGTGTTGGTATTCTCTGACCAGGACAGGAGAACTCCTTGGCACACCGGCTCATCCTCGTCGCCCTCAGCACGATCACCCTCATGGGCTGCCAGGCCGAGGAAACCTTTGAGGGCCAAGAGACCGTGCCTGGCATGATCGAGATCGAGACCGACCCGGTGGACCTGGACGTGCTCGCAGCCTGGACCGACTCAGAGGCCTATGGCTCGGCCGAGTTCATCGACGCCCAGGCCATCGTGGTCAACAAGGGCGACTTCGCGGCCACGTTCACCGTGACGCTCACGATGATCAACGAGGCCGGAGCCGACGCGGGCAGTGTCGAGGGCGAATACGCCATGGACACCCTCTACACCCTGGAGCCCGGTGAGGAGCTCGAGCTCTACGAAGGCATCTTGGGCGGGCCCATGGCCAGCGGCACCTGTTCCTGGCAGATCCGGGTCACGGTCGACGACGACACGCGCGAAGACGTGAACCGCGGCAACAACAAGGCGTCCACGAACACGTTTACCGTCGGCCGTTGATCAGTCCCTGAAGGCGATCGCCTGCTCCAGCGCCGCCAAGGCCTGGTCCAGCTCGCGGCCTGCGTGGTGTACCCGGAACAGGGGCTGACCGGCTTCGACCTCGTCGCCACGGTGGGCGAGCACCTCGACGCCGACGCCGAAGTGCACGTCTTCGCCGGCGTTGCGGCGACCGGCGCCGAGCAGGAACGCGGCCCGGCCCACGCTCTGGGCGTCACAGCGCGTGACGGTGCCCGCCCGGGAGGCCTCGACCGTCACGACCGCACAGCCGCCGCCGAGCAAGGGGGCGTCGGGGTCCCCACCCTGGGCCTGGACCATGCGGCGCCACGTGGGCAGGGCCCGGCCCGAGGCCAGGATCTCTCGGGCCTGCTCGGGCTCTCCGCTCAGCTTGCAGACCAGGTCCACCAGCGCCCTGGGGCCGTGGCCCCGCAGGGTCGCGACGGCCTCGGCCACCTCGAGGGCATTGCCCACCGCCCGACCCAGGGGCTGGGACATGTCGGTGATGTGGGCCGACGTGTCGACGCCGTACAGGTTGCCCACCCGGACCAGGCTGTCGGCCAGGCCCCGGGCGGCGGTCTTGGTGGTCATGAAGGCGCCCGAGCCGCACTTCACGTCGAGCACCAGGCGGGAGATGCCCTCGGCCATCTTCTTGGACAGGATCGACGCCGTGATGAGCGGGATGCTGGGCACGGTCGCCGTCTCGTTGCGCAGGCCGTAGAGCACCCGGTCCGCGGGCGCGAGCTCGCCGGTCTGACCGCTGATGAAGCAGCCCGCGGACTCCAGGGCGGCTCGCAGCTCGGGGATCTCCAGATCCGTGCGGAAGCCGGGGATGCTCTCCAGCTTGTCCAAGGTGCCGCCGGTGATGCCCAGTCCTCGGCCAGAGATCATTGGGACCTTGAGCCCCAGGGTGGCCCACACAGGGGCCAGGACCAGCGAGACCTTGTCCCCCACCCCACCGGTGGAGTGCTTGTCGACGAAGGGCCCGTCCAGGCCGTCCCAGCGCAGGGTCACCCCGCTGTCCGTCATGGCCCGGGTCAGCGAGACGGTCTCCCGATCGGACATGCCCTGGCAGTAGACGAACGCCAGCCACGCCGCGGTCTGGGCCCGGGTCACGGACCCGTTGAGCACGCCGACGATGAAGCCGCGGATGTCGGCCTCGGACTGCTCCACACCCTCCCGCCGCTCTTCGAGCCAGCGATCGATCACACGCGCTCCAAGAAGCTGGTGCCCGCGCCCAGGGGTGCAGCCCCCAGCCACTCCGCCAGGGTGGCGCCCACGTCGGCCATCGTGTCGAGCACGCCCAGGTCCTGGGCTCGCCCGCCCTGGCGGAAGGCCAGCACCGGCACGTACTCCCGGGTGTGGTCCGTGCCCGGGTGGGTCGGGTCGCAGCCATGGTCGGCGGTCATGATGAGCAGATCGTCCGGGCCCAGCCGCTCCAGGATCTCCGGAAGGCGCAGGTCGAAGTCCTCGAGGGCCTGGGCATAGCCACCGGGGTTCCGGCGGTGACCGAACATCATGTCGAAGTCGACCAGGTTGGCGAAGATGAGCCCGTCGGGCTGGGCCTGGAGCTGGTCGAGCAATGCCTGGGTGATCTCGGGGTTGTGGCCGGCCTTGACCGCCTGGGAGAAGCCCCGTCCGCCGAAGATGGACTTGACTTTGCCGATCGACGTGGTCGGCAGGCCCAGGGCGGCGACCTTGTCCACCAGGGTGTCCTGGGGGGCCTCGAAGGCGAAGTCGTAGCGGTTGGTGGTGCGCACGAACGCCCCGGGCTCTCCGATGAAGGGCCGCGCAATGACCCTTGCGACCCGGTAGCGGCTCACCACCTCGAAGGCCTCGCGGCACCAGCGGTGCAGGGTGTCGACAGGGACCAGGTCCTCGTGGGCCGCGACCTGGAACACCGAGTCAGACGACGTGTAGACGATCGGCCGCCCCGTGGCCAGGTGCTCGGCACCGAGCTGCTCCAGGATCACCGTGCCCGACTCGGCGTAGTTCCCGAGCGGCGCGACCCCGGTGATGGCTGTGAAGGCGTCGATGATCTCGGGCGGGAAGCCGTCGGGGTACTCCCGGAAGCGCTCGCTCACCGGCACGCCGCAGAGCTCCCAGTGGCCCGAGATCGTGTCCTTGCCATTGCTGGCCTGGGTCGCACGACCATGAGCCGCTGTCGGTGAAGCCACAGCGGGCACGTTGTGCAGGGGCCGGATGTTGCCCAGCCCCATGGCCTGGAGGTGGGGCACCCGCAGCGTGCCTGCGTGCTCGGCCACGTGGCCCAGGGTGTCGGCCCCCGCGTCGCCCCAGAGCGCGGCATCCGGCATTTCTCCGGCGCCCACCGAGTCCAGGACGAGCAGAGTGGCTCGCAACTAGATGGCCTCGGCATGCGTAGTGAGCCGGTGCGCGAGGCAACTTTCGTTCCTGTTGGTCTGGCGGGGCCGCAGGCATGGCCGAGTCATTCCAAGCGCCCCGCGGGGCCGACAGGGGCGGAAGGGGTCCGCGCAACGGCTTGCTACTCGTGCCGAGGTCATCTAGTAGGACCCCTTGGCCTGGCCGCCGGAGACGATCGCGACCGACGCCGAGGCCCCGAGGCGCGTGGCACCTGCCGCCAGCATCTTGTGGGCGTCGCCCAGGTTGCGCACGCCACCAGAAGCCTTGACGCCCATGTCCGGGCCGACGACGCTCCGCATCAGGGCGATGTCCTCGGCGGTGGCGCCGCCGCCACCGAAGCCCGTGGAGGTCTTCACGAACGCGGCGCCAGCAGCCTTGGACAGGGCGCAGGTCGCGACCTTTTCCTCCTGGGTCAGCTTGGAGGTCTCCAAGATGACCTTGACCGGGCGCCCCTGGGCCGCCACCACGACCTCGTGGATGTCCCGTAGCACCAGGTCGTAGTCCCCGGACTTGAGGGCTCCGATGTTGACGACCATGTCGATCTCGGCCGCACCCAGGCGCACGGCCTCGCGGGTCTCGGCGGCCTTGGCAGCGGTGACGGCGGCCCCGAGGGGGAAGCCGATGACACAGATGGGCATCACCCCAGTGCCCGCCAGCATGGACACCGCCAGCGGCAGCCACGTGGTGTTGATGCACACCGACGCGAAGCTGTGCTGGGCCGCTTCGGTGCACACACGCTCGATGTCCGCCCGCGTGGCATCGGGCTTGAGCATGGTGTGGTCGATGGCCCGCGCGACGTCGCCCACCGTGCCCTGGACCGGCGAGCCATCGGTGCCGATGCGCACGCCGCTGCCGGTCCAGTGACGCAGGCTGGCCTGGTCCTGCCAGATGCCGCGCAGGACCGGGTTGGGGGGCACGTCTTGCTGCTGCAGCCGGGCTTGGACCCGCCGCGCGATGGTGTCGACCAGCTCGTCGATGTCGGCCAACCGGGCCTCCTGGCGTCACAGATCCGCCGCCCGCATCCTATCGTGGAGGCAGCGGGCCGGCCCCTGGCCCGGTGCTATCGTGGCCGTGCTGCGAGCCACAGCAAAGGTGTCCACGATGCCGCTGTCCACCCTGACCAGCATCCTGCTGCTCACCGCGGCCCATGCAGGCGACCGCTCCGCGACCCTGGCCTGGACCAGCAGCGCCGAGGACCTGGGGGCGCCGTTCGCCACCGTCGATCTGGCCAGCTCGCAAGGCACCGATCTCGGCCTGGGCACCGGGGACTCTGCCACGGTCAGCCTGGGCTGGGCCTTTCCCTTCGGGGGCAGCAGCTACACGTCGGTCACCGTGCACAGCCACGGCATCATCGAGCTGAGCGGCGAGCCCGGCGCCCGCGGGGCCAGCGGCGCCTGTGTCGACGGCACCCAGACCGGGCTGTTCCTGGCGCCATGGTGGCGAGACTGGGACCTGGACCTGGCCGGCGCTGTGTACGTCAAGGACTTCGGCAGCTCCCTGGCGGTCCAGTGGTCGGACCTGGAGATCGCCGGTGGCACCGGCTCGATGCAGTTCACCGCCTGGCTGTTCGAGAGCGGCGAGGTCGTGTTCAGCTACGAAGACACGTGGAATGGGGTCAGCGCGGACTCTCGGGGGAGCGACGGCGCGGTCGGCCTCCAGGACGGCGTGAGCGACGTGGCCTGGAGCTGCGACGAAGCCGCGCTGAACAGCGGGGCCTCGATCTGGGTCACGCCCATGGGGCTGCGGCACTTCCAAGACGCGGTCTCGGTCAGCGACCACGCAGACACCGTCTGGACCGGCGAGGCCACTGGCGACGAAGCCGGCCTGTCCCTCGCCGGGGCCGGCGACGTGGACGGCGACGGCGTCGCCGATCTGTGGGTCGGCGCCCCTGGGGCCGACGTGGCCTACCTGATCACCGACACCGCCAGCGGCGCCGTCAGCCTGGCCGATGCTGCTGCGACCGTCACAGGCCCGTCCGGATCGCGGCTGGGCGACGCCGTCTCCGGCGGCCAGGACTTCGACGCCGACGGCGTGCCCGACGCGCTCTTCGGCGCCCCCCAGGACGACGACGGCGGCAACAACGCCGGTGCCGCCTTCCTGGTGCTTGGCACGAGCCTGTCCGGCGCCCAGAGCACCGACGACGCCGACGCGATCTGGACCGGAGAGGACCTGAGCGACTTTGCTGGCAACAGCGCCGTGCTGGTGGGAGACGTCGACGGCGACGGCTACGCCGACGCGCTCATCGGGGCGCCGAACCACGACGGCGCGGCGAGCAATGCCGGCGCCGCCTACCTGGTCCGGGGAAGTGCGGGTCCCGCGTCGGGCGGGCTGGGCAGCGCCGACGCGATCCTCCTGGGCGAGGCGTCCGCCGACTACGCGGGCTTCACCGTGGCCGCGGCGGGCGACGCCGACAACGACGGTGCCGACGACTGGCTCGTGGGGGCCTACGGTGCCGACGACGGCGGCAGCGGCGCCGGCGCTGTCTACTTGGTGTCCGGCAGCGACGTGGGCCTGGGTAGCCAGTCCCTGGGCGACTTCGATCGGGTCGACGGTGCCGTGGCCAGCGGCAGTGCGGGCCTGGGCCTGGGCAGCGGCGACGCAGACGGCGACGGCGTGGTCGACGTCCTGGTGGGCACCCCCACGGCCGACACCCAGGCCGGCGGGGTAGACCTGCTGCTGGCCGACGGGGCTTGGCCCACCAGCCTGGGCAACGCCGACGGCAGCCTGGCGGGCAGCTCCGGCGAGCGCCTGGGCTACGGCCTGGGGGTGCTGGACCTGGGGGACGGCGTGCTGGCCGTGGTCGCCGGCGCCTACAGCAACAACGACGCCGCCAGCAGCGCCGGTCAGATCTACCTGGTCCCGACCGACGACATGTCCGACACCGCGGCCGACGCGGCCCGGGGCAGCGTCTCCGGGCCCGCCGCGAGCGCCTACCTGGGCCGCAGCCTGGTGGTCATGGATCGCGACGGCGACGGGTGGGACGACCTGGTGGGTGGCGCATGGGGGGCCGACGGAGACGCGGCGACAGCCGGCGCCATCTACCTGGTGCCCGGGCGGCCGACCTGGCCCGACGCCGACGGTGACGGCTTCATCAGCGATGCGTTGGGTGGCAACGACTGCGACGACGACGACGCGAGCTACTCCCCTGGCCTGCCCGATGACTGCGACGGCATCGATCAGGACTGCAACGGGTCCATCGACGACGGCTGGCCCGACACCGACGGCGACGGCACGGCGGACTGCATCGACTCAGAGGACTGCGACTCCGCCGACAACGACGGCGACGGCACGGTCGACGAGGACACCCCGGACACCGACGGCGACGGGACCTGCGACGCCCTGGACAGCGAGGACTGCGACGGGCTGGACAACGACGGCGACGGCACGGCCGACGAGGACTTCCCGGACTCGGACTTCGACGGCACAGCCGACTGCCTGGACGTCGAGGAGTGCGACGGCCTGGACAACGACGGCGATGCCGGCGTGGACGAGGGCTACGCCGACACCGACGGCGACGGTCGCGCCGACTGTGTGGACAACGAGTCCTGCGACGGGCTGGACAACGACGGCGACGGCGCGGTCGACGAAGGCCACCCGGACACCGACGGCGACGGCATCGTGGACTGCCTGGACACCGAGGACTGCGATGCACTGGACAACGACGGCGACGGCACCGTCGACGAGGACACCGCCGACATCGACGGCGACGGCATCTGCGACCAGCTCGACACCGAGTCCTGCGACGCCCTGGACAACGACGGCGACGGCGCCATCGACGAGGACTACAACGACAGCGACGGCGACGGCCTGGCGGACTGCCTGGACGGCGAGGACTGCGACGGCGTGGACAACGACGGCGACGGCGAGGCGGACGAGGGCTACTCGGACACCGACTTCGACGGCCTGGCGGACTGCGTCGACACCGAGGAGTGCGACGGGCTCGACAACGACGGCGACGACTGGTTCGACGAAGGCTTCAACGACAGTGACCACGACGGCCTGATCGACTGCCTGGACGGCGAGGACTGCGACGGGCTGGACAACGACGGCGACGGTGCCGCCGACGAGGGCTACCCGGACACGGACCTGGACGGCGCCAGCGACTGCATCGACGTCGAGGAGTGCGACGGCGTGGACAACGACGGCGACACCAAGATCGACGAGGGCTTCGCCGACGCCGATGCCGACGGCACGCCGAACTGCGTGGACGACACGCCCTGGCCCGTGGAGTACGAGGAAGTGGCCGAAGACGCGAGCACCGGGCGGTGCAGCAGTGTGGGCGCGGTCGACCGCGGCGCCGGGGGCTGGCTGCTCCTGGGGCTGGTGGGGGTGGTGCTGCGGCGCCGGTCGCGCAAGGCCGGCTGACCGCTCAGCGCGGCACCAGCGGCACCAGCGGCACCACAGCGTCCAACAGCCCGTCCACCGCCCACGCCGTCAGCTGTCCCGAAGGCGAGCCCAGCCAGACCTCGAGACCGTGGGTGGCCCCGGGAGGCTCCAAGAGCAACGCCAGCACGCTCTCCTGGTGAAGCCGGGCCAGGAGCCGGCGGCTCTGCTCGGCGAAGACCAGCTCGTCGCCGCCCCCGTGGACCAACAGGGTCGGCGGGCAGTCCGGTCCGACGTGGTGCATCGGGCTGGCCGCTGCGAAGGCCTCTGGCGCGGTCGCCGGCGTGCCGCCCAGGAAGGCGGACAGGGTCCCAGGGGTGTCGAGCACCCAGGGGCTCGTGGGGTGTTCCCAGCTCCAGTGGAGGTCCGTCGGGGCGTAGAGGGCCACCACGCCGCGAATGGCCGGGTCCCGGCGGGTATAGGCGGCCAGGAGCGCCAGCTGCCCTCCGGCGCTGCGGCCGTAGAGCACGATTCGACCGGCGTCGACCCCCAGCTCGCCGGCGTGGGCCTGCAGGAAGTCCAGCGCCTGCCCCACGTCCTCGTGCTGGGCGGGAAACACGCTGTCGGGCACCAGGCGGTAGTTCACCGCGGCCACGGCGTAGCCTCGGGCCGCGATCCGGTGGTAGCTGCTGGCCAGCTGGCTGCTGTCACCGCTGTTCCAGGACCCACCGTGGATGGCGACCACCAGGGGCCGCGGAGGCTGGGCGCCGCCGCCGTACAGGTCCAGGGTCAGGCCGTCGGCGTAGGTGTGGGTGGTCACGGGGCCCCGGCGCGGGCCCGAGCGGACCAGGCCGCGCAGCGAGAGCGGCGACCGGTTCGGGCCGGCGGCACCGAAGGCGTCCCGAAAGCGCCCGGGAAGCGCGCGGGCGACCGACAGCGACCGCACCAGCGGCACCAGGAACAGCACCGCGGCAGCCGTGGACAGCGCCGGGATCCACCAGCCCTGCCCAGCCAGCCAGCCCGCTGCGCCGGTGATGAGCGCGGCAGCGGCGAACAGGTGGCCGCCCTCGGTCATGCCCACCCGGGGCATCCACAGGGCACCCACCGGTGCGCGGAACACCGCCAGCAGGGACGCGCACGCCAGCGCCGCTACGAGCAGGGTCCACGCCATCAGATGTTGATGTTGCTGCGCAGGGTCTCGACGTCGAAGCCCAGCTCCGCCAGCGCTTCCCGGCGTGCAGCGAGCCGCTCCTTGAGCCCCCGGGGCATGTCTCCGGACTCGTCGCGGAGCACGAAGCCGTGGCGGACCCGGCTCAGGTAGTTGGCGAAGAACAGCTGGTAGGCGGCCTGCCAGGGCGGTGGGCGCCGGTCGAAGGGTCGGTCGGGCCGAGCCAGGGCTTCGCGGACCCGGCGATCGGGCAGACCGGCGCCGCCGGTGTCCAGGTCTCCGATGCCGTCGTGCATGCGGTCGTTGGCCCAGGTGTGCGCAAAGGTCGCCTGGAAGATGACATAGGTGCACAGGCTGGCGAGCGCCTCGAAGTCCTCGGGCTCCGGGTCCCGGGTGCGGCGAGTGACCGGCGGCAGCGCCCGCACGACCCCGCCGATGCGGACCCGCTCGGGGCCCGCGGGCTGGCTGTGGAGGGGCACGCCGTCGGGTTCACGCCGGGGCGCTGTCCACGGCACGCTGTGGAACACCAGATCCTGGGAGAGCGCGAAGACCTCGTTCCAGTGGAGGGCGATGGCGTCCCACTCCTGCTCCAGCACCTCGTGCACGTGACCGGCGATGACCTCCCACACGATGGCCGCCGCCCGCCCGGCACGGTCCCCCGACCACAGCGGTGGGCGGGGTCGGTCGGTCCAGCTGGCCCGCCCCAGGTGGGTGACGAACAGTCTGGTGGCCGAGTCCGCCGACAGCGCCGAGTTGACGCACAGCACGCCTGTCTCGCCGAAGATGTTGCCGTCCCCCTGCTCGTTGATCGCCTGGACCTCCTTGAGGTGCGGCACCAGCAAGGCCCGGAGCGGGCTGTGCCGAAGTCGCTTCTGGACGGCCACCGCGTACTGCTCCATGTTCAGGTGGCAGGCGACGAAGTGCGCGAGCGCTTGGCCCTCCAGCGTCACGCTGTTGTTCACCAGCAGCCGGGCCAGGTCCCAGCCGTCGTCTGTGGGGGAGACGTGGCGCACGGGCTCCAGCACCACCTCGGCGGCCTGGACCGTCGTGTCCCGCAGCTGCAGATCGATGCCCTCGAGCCGGAGCCCCCCTTCGTCGAGACGGGCCCACAGGGTGCTGTTGGCCAGGGCCAGTGGCCCCTCGAAGCGGGCGTGGTCCCAGCAGAATCGCGCAAAGATCCGCTCGGGCCTCGCCGGGTCGCGGAACCAGGGCACCGGGTAGAAGCCATTCACCACCAGGTCCACGAACACCGCGTCCGTGCGGCTGCTGCCGGGTTCGTCGGCCTCGCAGCTCTGGGTGAGGTTTCGAGGGTAGTCCGCTTGGACCTTCTGGGGGGTCAGCAGGCCCAGGGCGTGCAGCTTGCGGTGCTTGACGTAGTTGGCAAAGATCCGCACGGACACGGCGCCGCACATGGTGCGGAAGCGTCCGAGGGTGTAGCCCTGCGGAGGGCTGCCGCCCGGCTTGGCGACCCGGGGAAGGACCGTGCCCAGGCGGTGGTCCCAGTCCGGGTCTTGCCCGCGCCGGAGCCAGCCCCGGACCCTCTGCGAGGTCGCGTAGACCCGGGTGCGCACCAGGGCGAGCGCATTGGGGTGGCTGGCGCTCGGCGCCGGCACCAGGCCCAGCGAGCGCGGCTGGCGCCCCACGTTGAAGCGCAGCCCTTCGGTCTGATCCGGGGAGAGCACGCTGTCCAGGGTGATGCGCAGCAGGTCGTGCCACGGATGGCTGACGGCCTCCCAGGCCAAGCCGCTGTGGAAGACCCGGTCGGTGGTGGCCGGGCCCGGCTCGTGGACCTGGAGCTGGAGCCGGTAATGGACCGGGGCCTGCAGCAGGGCTTCGCCAAAGGACTGGCACAGGTAGTCGGGCGAGCGGTCGTCCTGGGGGTCCGCCTGGTTCAGCCAGGGGTCCTCGTCGGTCCGCAGGTTGGCGGGCACGGGCCCATCGGGCACGAGCCGATAGCGCACGTAGAGCGCCAGGCCGTCCGGTCGGCACCAGCGATAGGTCAGCTGGCCGTAGTAGTCCAGGTGGCTGTAGCAGCTGGGGCCCCGGGTGAGGGCATCCAGCGCGGCAGGCCGGGCCAGGGGGAAGCGCTCCTCGTAGGCTCGCAGACCATCCGGGCCCCGGGCGTTGAGTCGCAGGAAGGCGACGAAGCTCTCCAGGTCCCAGAACGCAGAGGTCGCGCCCGTGTTCATCGGCATGTCGAACCAGCCGCGGTCCCCGAGACCGCCCAGGCGCAGGGTCGCGCTGCGGATGTCCCGGCGGCGCCCGTCGGCGAAGCTCAGGTTGCCGTGGCGCACCACTGCCGGGAAGACCCTTCCTGGCTGGAAGAAGTCGTGGGCGGGCAGCCCGGGCGAGTCCAGGACCTCGGCGTGGCCTGTCGCGGCGACGCCGCGGGCGTGGGTCGCCCGCCGGCGGGTCAGGCCGCTGAGCAGGCCGAAGAGCCCCCCGAGCGCCGCGCTGGTAAGCCGCAACCGCCAGGGCTCGCCGGGGGGGAGCCAGGGTTCCAGCGCTGGCTCGAGCCAGGGGGTCGGGTCGGCAGCGGGTCGGGCCTGGGGGGTGGGGGCAAGGACAGGGCGCATGTGCACTGCATCGGACCTAGTCCTTCGACCGTTTACCCTGAGTTGGCATGACTCCGAGCAAGCCGTCTCGACCCCCGGCCGGACGCTGCGGCGCCAGCGCCAAGAGCGGAGTTCAGCGCCACTTGAGAGCGGCAGGCGGAAGTTCAGGTTGACTTGACCGCTCGCGGACCCTCAGGCCGCAGCGCGACCCGCAGCCTGCACGACAGTCACCGCCTCACGGACCTCGCGACGCACCACCGGTGCCTCCCCACCCCGCTGCATCCGGGCCACTGCAGCCACGGCCGCCAACATGAGACGCCCTCCCAGGGGCATGGGCGAGGCGCTCGCGTTCCGAGGGCTGATGAGGTTCATTTCGGGCTCCGCTGGCTGTACTCAGGACATCGGATCGACGGATGGCCAGGGTGAGTCACCCCGTGTCACGGATCCAAGGGACAGACCCCCTCCCTCAGCCCGCGAAGTGCGCCTCGACCGCGCCCAGCTCAGGCGGCACGTCGATGGGCTCGCCCCCCGCGCGCTGGGCACCCACCACGTCCTTGAGCCCGCTGCCGGTCACCACGGCGATCGCCGAGCCGCCCGGCCAGGCCTTGCGCAGACCCGCCACGGCGGTGACCCCCGCCGGCTCGCCATAGACCCCACCCAGCCGAGCACAGTCCCGCATGGCGGCGTCGATCTCGTCGTCGCTGACCAGGACCATCTCGCCCCCGGACTCCCGCACGGCGGTGACCGCCCGCCGCCAGTTCCTGGGCACACCCACGGAGATGCTGTCGGCGAGGGTGTCGGCCACCGCCGCGTTGGGCGCCCGGGCGGGCCCTTGGTCCCCCCCGCTCTGCCACTCGTTGAACACCGCCGGCGAGCGCTCGGACTGGACCCCGAGCAGGCGGGGCAGCCGCTCCAGCACACCCAGGCGGTACATCTCCTGGAGCCCCTTCCAGATCCCGGCGATGGTGCACCCGTCGCCGACGCTCACCGCCACCCAGTCCGCGGCTTCGGCCTCGCCGAGCTCCAGCCCACAGGTCTTCTTGCCTTCGACCAACATGGGGTTCACGGAGGCGTTGCGGTCGTACCAGCCGAAGCGCTCGATGGCCTGGGCGCACAGGTCATAGGCCTGGTCGTAGGAACCCCGCACCCGGAACACCGTCGCCCCGAAGACCTGGAGCTGGGCGACCTTGGGAGCGGGCGCCCGCTCCGGCACGAAGATCACGGCCTGGGTGCCCAGGGCGGCACACATCGCCGCCAGACTCGAAGCGGCATTGCCGGTCGACGCACAGGCCGCCGTCCGGCCATTGGCCAGCACCGCCCCCACCCAGCTCGCCCGGTCCTTGAGCGAGCCCGAAGGGTTGCGGCCGTCGTCCTTGAGCCGCAGGCGGTCCAGGCCCAGCTGGAACGCCAGGCGCGGCGCCTCGACCAGCGGCGTGTCGCCGACGGGCGGTGCCGGCAAGGCCAGGTGCTCCGGCACCGGCAAGAGCGGCAGGAAGCGCCGGATGCCCACCCCCGGCCCCTCCGTCGGCTTCGCCAGAGGCCGATGCACCTCGAGGATGCCCCACGGGCCACAAGCCGCACAGGTCTTCTGGGTGGGATCGGCGGACTCGGTGCCGCAGACGGAACAGCGCAGGGTCAGCTCGAGCATGGCCGGCATCGTAGACCGCGCGGCTGGCACGGTCGGGCCCGCCGTGTTCAGATTCCCGCCCCGACCACGGAGTCCCCATGATCCTGGGCCCCACCTATGCCGAGATGCGCGACCCCTGCCGGCGAGACCCGGGCTTCCGCCAGGCCGTGCGCGACGCCGACCTGCTGGACCCCCTGAAGCTCCACGACATCCGCTGGGTCGGCGACGACGGCCAGGTCCGCGCCTGGGTCGTGCCGCCCGCCCTGACGGGTGTCGAAGCCCCCATCGCGCTCATCCTGGGCAACGGCTTTCCCACCGGCGCCCACAAGGTCGGAGCGGCCTACTGCTGCGTCATCGAGGACCAGCTCTCGGGCCTGCTGACCCCGGGAGAGCACACCCTGGTCTTCCCCAGCACCGGCAACTACGGCATCGGCGGCAGCTGGGTCGGTCCCCGCATGGGCTACCGCTCCACCGTCGTGCTGCCCGAGGAGATGAGCGCCGAGCGCTTCGAGATGATCCGCGGCTTCGGCGCCGACGTGATCGCGACCCCGGGCTGCGAGTCCAACGTCAAGGAGATCTACGACGAGGTCTGGCGCCTCAAGCAGCGCCCGGAGATCCGCGTGCTCAATCAGTTCGAGGCGATGGGCAACTACCGCTTCCACCGCGGAGTCACAGGTCCTGCGGTCGCGCAGCTCGCCGCCGACCTGGGCCACGGCCGGGTCGCGGCCTTCGTGTCCGCCATGGGCTCAGGCGGCACCATCGCGGCCGGCGATCACCTGAAGGCCCTCTACGACACGGCCATCGTCGGCGTCGAGCCGGTCCAGTGCCCCACCCTCTACAACGCCGGCTACGGCGGACACCGCATCGAGGGCATCGGCGACAAGCACGTCACGTGGGTGCACAACGTCATGAACATGGACCTGTTGTGCTGCGTCGACGACGACAGCTGCGTGGCCTATCTCCAGCTGCTCCAGGAGGGCGCCGACGTGGTCGCCGCCGAGCTGGGCCTGACCCAAGCCGACGTGGACGGCTGGCGGGACAACCTGGGCGTGTCGGGCCTCTGCAACCTGCTGGGCGCCATCAAGACCGCCAAGGCCCTGCAGTTCGGCCCCGACGACCTGGTCGTGACCGTCGCCACCGACGGCTTCGACCGCTACCCGTCGGTCCTACGGGACCTGGACGCCCGCGTCGGACCCCAGACGCGAGACGTCGCGCTGCGCCGGCTGGGCGCCCTGCAAGCGACCGGCTCCGACTGGGTCCAGGAGGGCACCGCCTACCACCGCCGCCGCTGGCACAACCAGAAGTACTACACCTGGGTCGAGCAGCAGCAGCGCACGGTCGACGACCTCGAAGCCCTGGCCGACCCCGCGTTCTGGGAGGCCCAGGCCGCCCGCATTTCCGAGATCGACCGCCAGATCCTGGCTGCCCGAGGAGCCTGAGTGGATCTGCCCGTCCCAGCGATCGACGCCTGGATCCAGCACCCCACCCCCGCGTTCCTGGGCCACGAGATGTTCGCCACGCTGCTGCGCTGGATGGGGCTGACCGAGGTGCCCGACCACGTCCCTGTCGCGCTCACCGTGGCGGCCCTGGACGCAGCCGGCGTCGACCGAGGCCTGCTCAGCGCCTGGTGGGGGCCCGACGGCCCCATGATCACCAACGACGAGGTCGCCGCGATGTGCGCCGCCCACCCGGGCCGCTTCCGCGGCGTCGCCAGCGTGGACCTGCGCCGCCCCATGGCAGCCGTCGCCGAGCTGCGCCGCTGCGTGACCGAGCTGGGCTTCGTGGGCCTGCGCGTCCTGCCCTGGCTCTGGGAGCGGCCGCCCGACCACCGGCTCTACTACCCGCTGTACGCCGCCTGCGTGGAGCTGGGCGTGCCCTTCTGCCTCCAGGTCGGCCACACCGGCCCCATGCGCACCAGCGAGACCGGCCGGCCCATCCCCTACCTGGACAACGTGGCCCTGGACTTCCCCGAGCTCACCCTCGTCGGCGGGCACATCGGCTACCCCTGGACCGACGAGATGATCGCGCTCGCGACCAAGTACCCGAACGTCTACATCGACACGTCGGCCTACAAGCCCAGTCGCTACCCCCAGAGCCTGGTGAGGTACCTGCGCCGACACGGGCGCCACAAGGTGCTCTTTGGCAGCAACTTCCCCATGATCCAGCCCGCGGCGGCCCTGGCCCAGGTGCCGGAGCTGGGCCTGGACGCCGAAGCCACCCGGCTCTTCTTGCGAGACAACGCGCTGCGGGTCTTCGGCCTGGACGATCCGAGGGACGCAACCACCCCTGCCGCGGGCTAACTTCCCGTGATGGGCGGCTTACTTCCCTGGCTGGTGCTGGCGTGCTCCGGGTCTGCGGACCTGGAGATCCCGACCGCCGTCGTCGAGCAGGGCGAGTTCCAGGTCACCCTCGACATCCCCGGCGAGCTCAAGGCAACCGAGTCGATGTCCATCTCTGTGCCGGATCTACGGCGCCAGGCCAAGGTCACCTGGATCGTCGACGAAGGCGCCCGGGTGGCCGAGGGCGACCTGATGGTCACCTTCGACGACACCGAGCTCGCCACCGACCTGGTCTCCAGTCGCACCAGCTGGGAGATCGCCACCACCAAGAACCAGCAGAAGCGGGCCCAGCTCAAGGTCCGCCTCAAGGACCTCGAGAACGCCGTCACCCGGGCCGAGCTGGCCCTGGAGCGGGCGCAGATGCGGGTGACCGAGTCCGAGACCGTTCCTCGGGTGGACCGCGAGAGCGCCCGCATCGACGTGCAAGAGGCCGAGCTCCAGGTCGCCGCCGCCCAGGCCAACCTGGAGTCCGCCCGGCTGGAAGGCGAAGCCGAGCTCCACCTGCTCAACCTCGAGGCCCAGCGGGAACAAGCCAAGGTCGACGCCGCCAAGCGCCGACTGGACAACACCCAGGTGTACGCGCCCGCGTCGGGCCTGGTCATCAAGCCGCGGATCTGGAAGGGCGGCTCCCGGGGTCCGGTGGTCGCCGGCGACTCCGTGTGGAGCGGAGCGAACATCATCGAGCTGCCGGACCTGGCCGAGATGGAGGTCGAGGCCTGGGTGCACGAGGTCGACGCCGGCAAGATCGCCCAGGACATGTCGGTGACCGTGGTCATCGACGCCTTCCCCGACCCGCCGCTGCCGGGCGCGGTCACCCGGGTCGCCGACCTGGCTGTCGAGCGGGATCGCAACAGCGACGTGAAGCACCTGGAGGTCACGGTGGCCCTGGGCCAGACCGAAGACTTCATGAAGCCCGGCATGACCGTGCGGGCCGAAGTCCTGCTCGAGACCGTGCCCGACGTGCTGAGCATCCCCCTCGAAGCCGTGTTCACCGACGACGCCGGCGCCCACTCGGTCCAGGTCCAGGACGGCCGGGGCTGGCGGCGGCAGCCGGTGGCGCTGGGCGCCGCCAACGACACCCACGTGGTGATCAACAATGGCCTGGTCCAGGGCCAGTTCGTGGCGCTGCTCGACCCGGAAGAGCTCCAGGACGCCGGCAAGCCGGGCGAAGGCAAGGGCGGCTCCGGCGCAGCGGTGGCCGGCACTCCGTAGCGCGAGAGAACCAGATGCTCTCCACCCTGCGGGATCTGGCCCTCGAGGGCCTGGACGGGCTGATGGCCCACCGGGTGCGGTCGCTCCTGTCGACCCTGGGCATCCTGTTCGGGGTGGCGGCGATCATCGGCATCCTGTCCATCGGCGAGGGCGCCAAGCGCGAGCAGGAGCGCATGATCGCCCAGCTCGGCATCCTGAACTTCCAGATCCAGGCCCGGGACCTCGACGACGAAGATGACGACGTCAAGAAGGAAATCCTGCGCAAGTCCGAGGGGCTCTCGTCCCGGGACGTGCGAGCGCTCCGGGCCGCGCTGCCCGACGCAGAGCACGTGGGCGGCATGGTCGAGGTGCGACTGCGGGACGTGGTGCCTCGGCCCCCGGACGGCGCTCGCATCTACCTGATGGGCGCCGAGCCCGAGTACCTGGCCAGCTCGAACCTGGTGCTGCTCCGCGGGCGCAAGCTGACCCAGCTGGACGAACAGAGGGTCGCCCAGGTGGCCCTGCTCGGCCGGGGGGTGGCCCAGGACCTGTTCAACACCCAGCGCGTGATCGGCGAGCGGGTGCGGCTGGGCAGCGTGTGGGTCACGGTGGTCGGGGTCGTGACCGACGGCTCGGGCACCGAAGGCGAGGCGTCGGTCGAGGGCATCGAGCTCCGGGACCGCAACCGCGACGTGATCCTGCCGCTCTCCACCGCCAACCAGCGCTTCCGGCGATCCGACGAGCTGGCCGAGCTCTCGGAGATCCAGGTCTCGGTCGGCGCGCCCCTTCAGGTCCTCGGGCACTCGATGCTGGCCCGACGCATCATCGACCGGCTGCACCGGGACCAACCGGACACAAGCTGGACCGTGCCCATCGAGCTCCTGACCCAGTCCCAGGAGCAGCAGCGCATCTTCAACCTGGTCATGGGTCTGATCGCCGGGATCTCCCTGCTCATCGGCGGCATCGGAATCATGAACATCATGCTGGCCAGCGTGTTGGAGCGGACCCGGGAGATCGGCATCCGCCTGGCGGTCGGCGCCACCCCCTGGGACATCCGGATGCTCTTCCTGAGCGAAGCGACCCTGATCAGCCTGGTCGGTGGCGTGCTGGGCGTGGCCGCCGGCTACGGCATCTCGGCAGGGGTGGCAGCATTCACAGGATGGGCCACGGCGGTTCCGGTCTGGGCTGTGGTCCTGGCCGCCATGCTGTCGATGGCCGAGGGGGTGCTCTTCGGGCTGCTGCCGGCCCAACGGGCTGCCCGGCTGCCGCCGGTGCTGGCGATTCGCGCCGGCTGATCAATCGACCAGCGAGCCCTCGATCCGGCGGAGCTCCAGCAGCGAGGTCTGGAGATCGATCTGTGCCCGCAGACGCTCCAGCTGCGCTGCGTCCAGGTTCTCCAGGGAGCGAATGGCGTCCCGCGTGGAGCCCTGGCCCTCCTGGAGCAGCTCCTGGTCGGCGGCCAGGGCCGCTCGCGCGGCCTGGACGGTCTGCTCGGTCAGCACGACCCGAGAGCGATCCCTCCGGACGGCCCGGACCGCGCTCTCGACGCGCAGCACCAGGTCCTGCTCCGCCGCCTCGAGGCCCAAGAGCGCACTCTCCTCGGCGAGCCGGGCCCGACTGGCTGTGGCCCTGGGGCTCCGGGCGGGCAGCGGCACCGACAGATCCACGCCGACCGCCCAGCTCGGGTAGAGCACGCCGGTGACCTGGCCCCGAGCGTCGCCAGCGCTCGGGGCGGTCCCGCTGAAGCCCACCGAGCCCACGACGTCGAGATCCGGCAGCGCCCCGTTCACCGCGACCTGGCGGTCCAAGCGCGCTTCGAGGGCCCTGAGCTCGGCCCGAAGCCACGGCACGTTGCGGTCTCGGGCCAGGGCCAGGGACGCCGACAGATCCGGATCGGCGTCGGGCACGAGCGGCCGCTCCACCGCGGCCAGCTCCGCCGCACGGCCCAGGTCGACGCCCAGCAACCGAGCCAGCCGAGAGCGATCCGTCGCCACGTCGGCCTGGGCCACGACCTCGGCCTGCTGGGCCACCCCCAAGGCCCGCTGGACCTGGAGCACGTCGCCCGAGCCCGCGAAGCCCTCGGCCAGGCGCTCCTGGGTGTGCTCGAGCTGGGTCTGGGCGATCTGCACGGAGCGGCGGGCCAGCTCCAGGCCCTGAACGCTGGAGACCAGGTCCCAGTACGCCTGGGCCGTGTCGACGATCAGGTCCTCCTGGGCGCGCCGCCAGCTCAGGCGCTGCCGATTCAGGCCCAGCCGGGCGCGGGTCAGGTCGGACCACGCCGACGGCCCGGCGCCGGCCAGCAGAGGCTGGGAGACCGTGACCCCTGCCCAAGTCGACGTGGACACGTCGTCCTTGGTCTGGGCCGAGTCGCTCTCGCTGCGGCTCTCCCGCCAGTTGAGCGACGCCGCTCCACCGCCCGGCAGGTCCTGCTGCAGCCCCACGGACCACCCGGTGCCGGTGGCCGAGACCACGTCGTTCTCGTCGGCCTCGTTGCTCGGCGAAACGTCCCGGCTCCAGTCCAAGCCGGCGGTGAGCAGGGGGTCGTAGCCGCCGCGGGCCAAGACGAGCTGCTGCTCGGCCCTCTCCAGGTCCAGCGCGGCCTGTTGGAGCTCCAGGTTGGCACCCAGGGCCAGCTCGAGCGCCTGATCCAGGGTCAGGTCCAGCGCCCAGGACGTCGTCAACAGCAGGCAGAGGCTGAGCACGGACCCACCCCTATCTCCACCGGGTCCGTGGCGACCTGGATAGGCCAGCGTCGTGGACAAGGCCTGGGTCATCGACGCGAAGGATCTGGTGCGGGAGTACCCGATGGGCGAGGGCACGGTTCGCGCCCTGGCCGGCGTGGATCTGCGGGTGGCCGAGGGGGAATTCGTGGCGCTGGTGGGCTCCAGCGGCTCGGGCAAGTCCACGCTGCTGGGCATCCTGGGCTGCCTGGACTCCCCCACCGCGGGCACCTACCTCCTGGACGGGCAAGCGGTGGAGCACCTGGACGAGACCGCGCTGGCCCGAGTCCGGAACCGGCGCATCGGCTTCGTGTTCCAGTCCTTCAACCTGCTTCCGCGCCTGCGGGCCGACGAAAACGTCGCCCTGCCCCTGCGCTATGCCGGACTCGCCAAATCCGAGCGCCTGGCCCGGGCCCGGGAGATCCTGGACCAGGTCGGCCTGGGAGACCGGGTGGACCACACGCCGATGGAGCTCTCCGGGGGGCAGTGTCAGCGCGTGGCCATCGCCCGCGCCCTGGCCACGGATCCGCGGCTGATCCTGGCCGACGAGCCCACGGGCAACCTGGACTCCAAGACCGGGGACGAGATCCTGGGCCTGTTCCGGTCGCTGCACGGCCAGGGCCGCACTATCGTGATGGTCACCCACGACGACGCCGTTGCGGCGACCGCAGACCGCCGGGTAAGTCTCGCAGACGGCCGGGTGGTCTCGCCCCGTCACCCGCCTGGAGGCCCCAGCCCTGACGCGCTCCCGAGCTGAACACCGCCCGACCCGAAGCGGGTCCACGCTCGCAGCCTGGCTCGCGCTGGCCTGGGGGCTGGCCGGCTGTGGCAGCTTGGCGGGGGGCGGTCCGAACATCCTGGTCGTGCTCGTCGACGACGTGGGCGTGGACAAGATCGGCGTCTATGCCGACGACGCCGACCCCACCTACCGGGACACCGCCACCCGCCTGCCCCAGACGCCGGTCATCGACGCCCTGGCCGAGCGGGGCGTGAGGTTCACCGACGCCTGGGCCACCCCCTCCTGCTCGCCGACCCGAGCGGCGCTGTACACGGGCCGCCTGCCCTTCCGCACGGGCATCGGCGACCCGGTCGAGACCGGCGAAGAGGGCCTGTCGCCGGACGAGGTGACCCTGCCCGCGCTCCTGTCAGAGGCCGGGTACGCGACCGCGCTGTTCGGCAAGTGGCACCTGGGCGAAGGCACCGAGGCCGACGACCTGGACCCTCACGCGCTGGTGGCCGAGGCCATCGCCCTACCCCCGCGGGACATGGGGTTCGAGCACTTCTCCGGGACCCTGGCCAGCCTGGACGACTACTACCTGTGGACTCGGCTGACCACGACCCTGGGCGACCGCGTGCGGGCGGATCCGCTCACCAGCTACGCCACCCAACAGACCACCGAAGACGCGCTGGACTGGATCGCCGATCAGCGCGACCGCTGGTTCGCCACCGTCGCCTACCACGCCCCCCACCTGCCCCTGGGCGATCCGCCGAGGGGCTGCCAGTACAGCTTGGGGCCCGGAGAGACCGCAGAGGACCGCCGCGAGCGACACCGAGCGATGGTGGAGTGCGTGGACCAACAGCTCGGCGAGCTGCTCGACGGGGCGGGCGACGACACCGTGGTCGTCTTCCTGGGCGACAACGGCACCGACGAGTCCTTCACCGAGGGCCCATTCAACGACGGCCGAGGCAAGGCCTCGATCTATGAGAGCGGCATCCGGGTGCCGCTGATCGTCGCCGGTCCCGACGTGGCCCAGGACCTCCGGATCGCCCAGCCGGTGCACGTGACCGACCTGTTCACCACGCTGGCCGAGCTCGGGCGCGCGGACAGCGCCACGGGCGACGACGGCCTGAGCATCGCCCCGGCGCTCCTGGACGGGGGGACCACCGAGCGCTCCTGGATCTACACCGAGATGATCAAGCAGGGGGCCATCCAGGCTGGGTTCCGCGTCGACGACCACAAGCTGATCATCAAGATCGACCACCTCCAGAACGCCCCCTGCCTGCGGCCCCCAGCTCTGTACGACCTGTCGGTGGACCGCTTCGAGCAGGACGACCTGGCCGAACAAGAGCCAGGGCGCGTCGTCGAGCTGTGGGACGACCTTCTGGAGGCACTGGATGGCGAACCTGGGAGCTGGCCAGAGCAGCCCGACTGCTGAGTCCGAGCCGACCGGGTCGCCCCATCACGTTGACAGCAGGTCGGTAGCAGGCAACCTTGCGCCGATGCTCGCTGCCCTCTGGATCGCCCTCGTCCCTGCCGCCGACGCCCACCGCCCCCACTCGGTGGTCACAGCGATGGCCCTGGCCCCTGACTTCGAGGCCTCGGGCGAGGTCTGGACCGTCATGGATCCCCACGACATCTCCCAGCCCATGCGGTCCCTGGATCACGGCCGCCACTGGGACTTCGTGGGCGGTGCCCCCATGGACGACGAGCTGGTCGGGGCCGCCTGGCTCGACGGCGCGTTGCTGCTCATCGCCCGGGACGGCACCCTGTGGTCCACCACCGACGGCGGCGACAGCTGGACCAGCGAAGAGGTCCTGGACGGCACCCTGGCCGAGTCGATCACCGTCGACGGCCAACAGGCGGTGTTGGGCACCAAGGCCGGCATCTTCGTGGGCGAGCCCGGCGGCTCCTTCCAGGCCATCTCCACCGAGAACGCCTGGCCCCAGGTCGAAGCCAGCCACACCGACCTGGACGCCGGCGCAGCGGTGAGCGGGATCGGCCTGGTCTGGCGGACCGACGACGGCTGGCAGTCCATGACCCGGATCAAGGACAACCCCCAGGGCCTCGTCTACTACGACGCCGCGCTGGTCGACGGCAACGTCTTCGCCAGCACCGACAACGGCAAGGTCGTCCGGTACGTGGTCGACATCGACCGGTGGGAGGACTGCACCCCGCTGCCCAAGGAGTCCAGCGAGACCTACAGCCAGGACGTGGTCAAGGTCGACGGCACCCCCGACGGCCGGGTCATCGTGGCGACGGCCCGCGAGGCGCTGTTCATCACCGACGACGCCTGCGAGACCTGGACCAAGTGGGACAGCCAGATCGTGCCGGTGTTCGGCGGCATCGGCAACGCGACCGATGCGGAAGAGGGCTTCACCGAGATCCACGTGATCGGCGACCACGGCATCGCCGGCGGCTTCTCGGGCATCGCCACCGCCCACGAAGCCGGCGGTGACTGGACCGACGCCAAGCTGATCCCTGGCGACTACTGCCGAGGCATCGCCTTTGCCCCCGAGTGGCCCCTGGACCCGCGGGTGTTCGTGGGGGCCTACGGCGGCGGCGTCTGGTGGAGCGACAACGGCGGGGCGTCGTGGGAGGGCTCCGCGGTCGGCATGGACGGGGTCTACAGCTACGACGTCCAGCCCGCCGCAGACGTGCTCACCAGCGGGGTCGTCTACTACAGCGGTTCGAACAACCCCTTCCGGTCCGACGACGACGGCCAGACCTGGTCCCGCTTCGAGCTCCCCATGGATCGGGTCCGCCTGTTCCGGCCCTACGGCGACCGGGTCTACGCCTTGGGCGAAGACCAGACCGACTCGGTCTACGGGCAGCTGGCCTTCAGCGACGACGGCGGCACCAGCTGGACCGAATTCGGCGACCCGCTCTACGACGTGATGGAGAAGGCCGCGCCTCGGGACATCCAGGAGACCGCCCTCGACGGCCAGGACCTGCTCCTGGTCGTGGTGGACTCCCCCGCGGGGCTGATCGTCTCCGAAGACGCGGGCGTGAGCTGGGCCTTTGCATTTGCCGGGGAGCGCGAGACCGCCGCCGGCGGCACAGCGTGGCCTGTCAGCGACCCGACCCGACTGGTCTTCGCCGCCCCCTCGTCGGGCGTGATCTGGAGCGACGACGGCGGCGAGAACTGGACCAGCGCCAGCGCACCGCCGAGCGGTCGGCCGCGGCACATGACCCAGGCCGACGACGGCACCCTCCTCCTCTCCACCCGAGACGGACAGGTCTGGCGCAGCGACGACGGCGGCGACACCTGGGCTGCGCGAGGAGCGCCGATCAAGCCGGCCATCTTCGACCTGGTGGCCGGTCCGGACTTCGCCACCTGGCAGGCCCTGCTCGCCGGCACCCAGGCCGGGCCCTACTGGTCGACGGACAGCGGCTCCACGTGGGCGCTCTTGCCCCGCTACGAGCGCTTCGAGGACAGCAGCATCCACTTCGAGTGCTACCGGGGCGGCGTCGAGGACCAGGCCAATCCGTGCGACAAGTACGAGGACACGGCCCACGGCTTCGGCGGTGGCTACGCGCTGGGCGTCGGAGACGAGCTGGCGTTCACCTTCGAGGGCCACGCCTTTGGCATCCTGGGGGCCCAGGACGGGGACGGCTCGGTCCAGGTCTCCATCGGCGGTGTCGACCAGGGCACCCTGACCGCCGACGGTCTGGAGCTGCTGGTCACCGGGCTGGAGTCCGGCTGGAAGGACGTCGTGTTGACGGTCCAGGAGGCCGGCGACGCCGGCTTCCGCATCGATCTGATCGAGACCTGGGGCGACGGCGAGGAGATGCCGACAGGGGCCGAGGACACCGGCGACACCGGCCCCACCGCGGACTCCGGCGACACGTCACCCCCGACGGACACGGGGTCGACCGGCCTGGACGACACGGGCTTCCCCCCCTGTGACGAAGACGAGGGCAGCTGCGGCTGCCGCGGCAGCAGCAGCACGGCCCTGTGTGGACTGCTCCTGGTGCCCGTCTGGTGGCGCCGCCGGACCTGGACCCGCACTTGAGCCCACTGCTGCTGGTGCTGGGGCTGTCGTGCTCTGGCGGCGACCCGGACTGGTGCGCCAGCCGGACCGACGATGCCGACTGTGACGGCGTTCCCGACGCGTCGGATCGCTGCCCCAACAGCGCGTCCGAGCAGCCCACGGATCGGCTCGGCTGTAGCCCCAGTCAGGCCGCCGGCTGCAGCGTGCGCGCCCTGGCGCCCGACGACGGCCAGGCCAGGGACGAGACCGTGCTGTTCCGCTGGGAGACGGACTGCGACGTGACCCTGCTCCAGTTCAGCGACGACCCGGACTTTCCAGCGGGAGCCACGACCACCGCCGTCAGGACCCAGGCCACCGAGGTCGCTGTCGCGCCCTCGGGCACGTGGTGGCGGCTCCAGGCCGGGCTGACCGGCTCGTCGACGGGGGCCATCACCCCGGCGAGGTCCGTGGAGTGATCGCCCTCTGGTTAGCGGCGACCCCTGCAATTGCGCAGATCGACCAGCGGGGCGACTGCGTGAACGGGGGCACCCTGTTCGAGAACATCACGGCCCAGGCCGGCGTGCGGGCCTATGGCAACAGCAAGGGCGTCACGATCCAGGACCTCGACGGCGACGGCGACCTGGACCTGTACGTCGCCAGCGCACCGGCCCGGGTCGAGGACGCGCTGTGGATGTCCGGCGAGTCGCTGGTGTATCTGAGCGACTTCAGCGAGACCGGGGCCCTGACCTTTACCGAGCACGGCGCCCACTGGGGGGTCGACGACCTGTGCGAGGACCGCTCCCCGCTCTACGGCGACCTGGACAACGACGGCCTGGACGATCTGTACGTGACGGTGAACGGGCGCAACCTGTTCTACCGAGCCACCGGCAGCGACGCCGCGCCCTTCGAGGACGTGTCGGCCCGCGCGGGGGCGGCGGGCCACGTGGGCTGGGGCCACCAGGGCTTCCTGCTGGACTACGACCGGGACGGGTTCCTGGATGTCTTCTTCACCAACGGTCCCGAGGACGGCTCGGGCATCAACACGCTGCTGCGCAACCAGGGCGACGGCACGCTGTTGGACGCGACCGCGACGGCGGGCGTAGGCGGCACCCCATCCGGCAAGGGCACCTGTGTGCTCGACGCCGACGACGACGGTTGGCCCGACATGTTCGTGACCACGGGCCGGGAGTACCCGAACCAGCTGTTCATCAACCAGCGCGACGGGACCTTCCAGGACCTGGCCGCCCTGTGGGGGGTCGACGATCCGGAGCAACGCTTCGGCGTCGGCACGGTCTGCGAGGACTTCGACAACGACGGCGACGTGGACATCCTGTTGATCACCCACGACAAGGTCTACGGCGGCAACCAGCTCTTCGAGAACACCGGCGGGCGCTTCCTGGACGTGGCGGTGGCCGCAGGGGTCGCTGAGTGGGTCGACGGCCACGGCAGCGACGCGGTGGACATCGACCTGGACGGCGACCAGGACATCGTGCTCTCCGGCATCAAGGTCCCGCCTTATGTGCTGCGGAACGAGGGCGGCATGGTGTTCAGTCGCCTGTGCGACGGCGCGGGCATCGAAGCCCAGGAGAGCGTCTCCTGGAGCGTGGTCTCGGCGGATCTGGACGACAACGGCTACCCCGAGGTGCTGGTCAGCCACGGCCTGGGGCGTCGCCCGCGGGACAACGAGCTCTTCCAGAACCTGGGGACCGGCAACCACTGGCTCAAGGTCGATGTGCGCGGCATCACCCACAACCCGAGCCAGCTCGGCGCCCGGGTGCGGGTGACCACCGGCGAGCTGACCCAGACCCGCTGGATCGGGGACTGGTCCAGCTTCGACAGCCAGGGTCCGCTGACGCTCACCTTTGGCCTGGGCGACGCGACGACGGTCGACGAGGTCGAGGTCACCTTCACCAACGGGACCTCCCAGACCGAGACGGCCGTGGCGGTGGACCAGCTGCTGTCCTTTGTGGAGGACGCGCCTCGGGCGGACGACGACGCCGACGGCGTGCCCGACGAGTGGGACGCCTGCCCCGGCACGCGGCTGGGCTGGCGGACCGACGGCACCGGTTGTGCGACCGGGCAGCGCAGTGGTGTCGGTCTGGCCCAGAGCAGTCCCGCCCAGGACGCCGTGCTGACCGGACCGCCATCCTTCTCCTGGACCCGGTCCGACAGTGCCCTGGCCGTCGTCCAGATCAGCCTGGACGGCACCTTTGGACCGGCGGGACGGCTGGACCTGGGGCCCACCTCCGACACACAACTGACCCCCAGCGACGCCGAGTGGGCCCAGGTCGTGGCGGCGTCCGACGGCAGCCGGCCGCTCCTGTGGCGGGTGGCGGCGGTCAGCGACGACGGCGCCGAGGGACTCACCGAGCCCCGCCGCTTCTACGCCGCCCTCCACACCTCGGTGGTGCGGGTGCCCGAAGGGGTCAACATCTTCGCCCCCGCCCATGTGGTCGTGCCCGCCGGTGAGCCCGTCACCTGGTGGAACGACAGCGTCTCCGCAGGCAACCTCCAGAACGAGTTCCACGACGTCTCCCTGGTCGCCGCAGACGGGCGCGTGATCTCCGATCTCCACGAGCTCAACGGGGCCGGCTGGTTCACCACCGCCTTCGACGAGCCTGGGGTCTACTCCTTTGTCTGCGCACGGCACAGTGGACCGGGACACCACGGAGACCACAGCCAGGAGACCCCGGCCCACCTCTACGCGACCGGCCCCTTCCGCTGCATGGCCGGCACGGTGACGGTCGAGTGAGTCTGTGGCTGCTGTGGGGGAGCGCCGTGGGCGCCCAGGGCCTCGACGCGCTGCCGTCGTTGGTCGGCCCGGGCGAGGACCAGGGGTGCACCGTGGCCCAGCCCGTCGGCGATCTCGACGGCGACGGCCTGGGCGACCTGGTGGTGGGCTGTGCCTACGACGACACCGCCGGCCACGAAGCCGGTGCGGCCTATGTGGTGCTCGACGTCGCCAACCTGCAGCCCTACACCCTGATCACCGACATCGGCCGGGCCTACACCGGCGAGGAGCCCCAGGACCACGCCGGGTTCTCCGTCGCAGCGCTCGGCGACTTCGACGGCGACGGCAACGACGACGCGGCGGTGGGGGCTCCAGACGCTTCGACGGACCTACCGGTGGTGGGCAAGGTCTACCTGTTGCTCGGGCGCAGCCACGGCGGGGGCAGCCTGGCCGGGACCGAGACCCTGCGGGGTGGCGACGAGTGGGGCCGCATCGGCACCCGGCTCTTCGGACCCCAGGACCTGGACGACGACGGCTTCGGAGACCTGTTGATCGGGTCGCCCTATGCCACGCCCGGCGGCAACGTGGCTGCGGGCTGGCTCGCCGTGGTTCGCGGCGGTCCCGACGCCCCGAGCGCCCAGGTCGTGACCATCGACGTGCAGCCGGGCGAGACCACGACCACCGCCGACGCCGGCTGGGTGCACGAGCTCAGCGGGACCTTCTTCGGACGCGCGGCAGCGGCCCTGCCCGACAGCACGGGGGACGGCCTGCCAGAGCTCCTGGTCGCGGCCCCGGGGCTGACCAAGGTGCCCGGCTCAGACGGGGGGGACCACGCCGACGGGGACCACCCCACCGGCACGGTCTACGCCTTTGCCAGCCGGGAGCCCGCCGCGGTGCTGGACCAGCCCGTGGCCAGCGTCGACGACGCGATGGGCGTCATCGGTGGGGACACGGCGGGCGATGCGCTGGCGTGGACCCTGGTGGCGGGACCTGGGCAGAGCGCGGTGCTGGGAGCGCCCGAAGCGTTGGACAACGCAGGCCTCGTGACCTTGATCTCGACCCTCAGCGGCATCGGTCTGCTCGGGGACCGGGCAGAGGCCACCCTCTCCGGGGACACGCCGGGTGCGCTGCTGGGGTGGTCCCTGGCGGCCAGCGACGGCGAGCTGGTGGCGGACAACGATCTCTGGATCGGGGAGCCGGGCTGGGACAGTGGCACGGGGCGCTTGCTGGCCGTCGCCCCGGGCACGGGAGACGCCCTGGCCTCGGACCGCGCTGTGGCCGTGCTCCCCGGTTGCTGGCCCGGCGGCGAGCTGGGCCACCACGTGGGCCGCGGCACCGTGGACCCCACCGGCGCCACCGCCGACTGGTACGCCGTCACCGCGCCTCTGGCATCGATCCACGAGCCCCTGGACGGCCTGGTGGTGGTGCTGGACCGCGCCCACATCGCCCAGGGACTCGGGGGCGCTTGCGGCGACGGCGACACCGGCAGCCCGGCCGAAGCCGACGTGGACGGCGACGGCTGGTCGGCCGACCTGGACTGTGACGACGGCGCCGCGTGGCGCAACCCGGACATGCCCGAGGTCTGCGGGGACAGCGTCGACGACGACTGCGACGGCGAGATCGACGAGGCCTGCGGGCCCGTGACCGGCGTGGACCGACGCTGCGACTGCTCGTCCGGTGGGCCGGCGGGGCTGCTGCCGACCTTGCTCGCGCTCGGGCTCGCCACGCGCCGCCGGCGGACCGCTCCAGTCCTGGCCCCGAGCCCGCCGACGGACACCGCCCTGCCCGTGCGCTGGCGAGCCACACTTCCCCTGGTGCTCCTGGCTCTGCCCAGCGCGGCCCAGGGCCAGACCTTGGACGACCTGGCGACCGCCTGGCTCTGGGGCAGCGCCGCGAGCGAGTTCCTCCACGGCCCCGTGCTGACCGGCGACTTCGACGGCGACGGCACCCTGGAGCTCGCCGTCGCGAACTTCCAGGGCACGGCCTATGCCTACGCCGCCGGCGAGGTCCAGCTGCTGCCGGCCAGCGACGCGGTCGGCCCGGTGGACCTGCTCAGCGCCCCGGTGCAGCTCGTGGGCGACGAAGAGCACGAGTACTTTGGCGTCGCCGTGGCCCGGGTGCCGGGAGACGTCGACGGGCTCTGGGTCGGCGCCGACCGCACGGGCCTGACGAACCGGGTCGAAGGCACCGCGGCGCTCTTCCTGGAGCCCATGTCGACCGAGGGCATGCGCCGAGCCGACGAGGCCGACCTGATCCTGTCCGGCGACAGCGTCTGGGACGCCTTTGGGCGCACTCTGGCGGTCGGGGACTTCGATGGTGACGGGCTCCCGGACACCGCCATCGGTGCGCCCCAGAGGGACGGCCCGGCCCAGGAGAGCCCGGGCCGGGTCTGGCTCTTCCACGGTTCCACGGGTCCGATCTTCGGGGCCCAGCTGGCCAGCGCGGTGTCGACGGGCGAGCTGGACGGCGGCTCGCCCGAGGCCTTCCTGGGCTGGCGCCTGTTGATGCCCGGTGACCTGGACGGCGACGGTCGCGACGACCTGGTGGTGGGCAGCCTGGGAGAGACCCCGGCCAAGGCCGGCAACCTGGCGGTCTTCACCGATCTCGACCCAGCTGGGGGCCTGGTCGGCTCGGCCTCGGGCACCTGGGCCGGCGTGGCCGCTGGAGACCAGGCGGGCCAGGGCCTGGCGGGCCACGACTGGGACGGCGACGGGGTCCAGGAGATCCTGGTGGGTGCGCCCTACCACGCCCAGGCGCGGGGCCGTGTCTGGCTGTTGGACGGTGCGCCGTCGGGGGTCGTCTCCCTGGACGACGCGGCCACTGTGACCCTGGACGGCGAGGTCGGAGACCAGCTCGGTGCGAGCGCGGCGGCCGGCCCGCTGCTCCTGCTTGGGGCGCCCGGCATCGACGAGCTGCTGGCCCTGACCCACACTGGGGCGGAGTCCCTGCGACTCGACGGGCTGGCAGGCTTGGGCCGGGGCGTGCACTGGATCGACGACCTGGACGGCGACGGGGTGGCCGAGGCGGTCGCCGTGGCGCCCACCGCCGAGCACACCCGCACCGACCAGGGGGTCGCGGTGGTCCTGGACGGCGCTGGCTTGCTCGAGGGCGCCAGCACGGTCACGAGCGACCTGGATCTGGACCTGGACGGCTCCCCGGCCGGCGAGGACTGCGACGACGGCGACCCCCGCCGCTCACCTCTGGAGACCGAGCTCTGTCGCAACGACCTGGACGACGACTGCGACCGCATCGTCGACGAGGACAGCTGCGAGCAGGGGGGCTGCGACAGCGCGGGCGGACTGCCGTCGATCGTGCTGGGCCTGTCGGGTCTGGCGCTGGTGGTCCTCAGGCGCCGCGGCCGCTGGCTCGCCTTGGGGCTTGTGGCGGGGTGCGGGGCGTCCGACCCGGTGAGCCTGGAGCTGGACCCGGGGCCCCTGTCCGGCGAGGTCCCGGTCAGCTTGAGCGGCACCGCGGACACGCTGATCCTGTACCTGGACGGCGAGCCGGTCGCGAGCGGCGTGACCTCTCCCCTGACCTGGACCTGGGACACGACCACCAGCGAAGACGGCCTGCACCTGGTCCGCGGGGCGGGCTTCACCGAGGACCAGGCCCCCGCCGAGGACTGGCTCCAGGTCCAGGTCGACCAGTCCCTGGCCGACGCAGCGCCCCCCCAGGTGAGCTTCCTGAGCCCTCTCGACGGTCAGGCCTATCCCCGGGACAGTGACGTCTTCATCTCGCTGTATGTGACCGACGACGTCTGCCTGGACGACGTGCGCGTCTACCGCAGCGGCGACAGCGAGCACAGCCACGGGCTGGACGACCTGTTGGCCGTGCTGCCCGCCGAGGGGCCGTGGGAGCTCTACTGGGACGACGCGGCAGCGGGCACGTGGACCCTCGAGGCCCAGGCCCTGGACTGCGTCGGACTCACCGGCTCGGCGACCGTGACGATCGAGGTCACCGACACCGCGCCGGTGACCTGCACCCTGGTCGAGCCTGCGGAGGGCCAGGAGGTCTCTGGCGAGCTCGACATCAAGGTCGCGGCGTCGTCGGACGCGGGCATCACCCAGGTCAGCGTCAGCGAGGGCGGCAGCACCATCGGCACGGACACGGAGAGTCCGTGGGGGGTGACTTGGGACGCTGGGACTTCGCCGCGGGAGGTGGTCCTGGCTGCGACCTGCACGGCCGCCGACGGCGCCCAGGCCACGGACACCATCACCGTGCAGGTGGTCGAGGAGGCCTCGAGCGAGTTCGAAGCCACGCTCACGCGGCCGCTGGACGGGGACACGGTCTCGGGGGGGGTCAGCATCAAGGCCGCGGTGGGCGGCGGCGAAGGGCCCGCGAGCGTGTGGTTCTACGTGGACGACACCCTGCTGACGGAGGACACAGAGTCGCCGTGGGAGACGGCGTGGGACAGCGCGGAGTGGCCCAATGGGACGGCGACGCTGTCGATCGTGGGGGTCGAGGCTGTGACGGGGGTGGAGGTGGGAGACAGCATTGAGGTGACGGTCGAGAACTGAGCGGGTGGCATTGAGGGACGGGGGGGACGAGAGGCGTGGGCCGTGAGGCGTGAGCACGAATTCGGGGCACGAGGCACGAGGCACGAATTCGAGGCACAACCCGGTCTGGCGCCGCGCCAGTCGCCGCAATGGCACGAATTCGCGCCACAACCCGGTCTGGCGCAGCGCCAGTCGCCGCAATGGCGCAAATTCGCGCCACAACCCGGACTGGCGCAGCGCCAGTTGCCGCAATGGCACCAATTCGCGCCACAACCCGGTCTGGCGCCGCGCCAGTCGCCGCAATGGCGCAGATGCGCGCCACATCCCAGTCTGGCGCCGCGCCAGTCGCCGCAATGGCGCAAATTCGCGCCACAACCCGGTCTGGCGCCGCGCCAGTTGCCGCAATGGCACGAATTCGCGCCACAACCCGGTCTGGCGCCGCGCCAGTCGCCGCAATGGCGCAGATTCGAGGCACGAGCACGAATTCGAGGCACGAGGCACGAGGCACGAGGCACGAGTGGACCTCCCCGGCGGCCCCGAGAGGCAGTCCGAACTCCGACGCATCAGCCAGATGGTCCACAAGCTCCGCTGACCCTCCAGTCCGGGGCGGCGTTGGCCGCCCCTCGAGCCCGGGACTCGCGCTCGCGCTCGGGACTCGTGCTCGTGCTCGGGACTCGTGCTCCCGAGAACGACCCACGAGAACGAACCACGAACCACGAACCACGGGCTCGAAATCGAGCCCCGAGTTCGACCCCGACCCGACCTCGATCCCCTACCGCCCCTGCTCGTACACGAACCCATCCACCATCAGCCGCCCATTGCCCGCTGCCTCAAGCGTGAGCTTGCCCAGGTTGCCGGGATCGTTTGTCACGAAGCCCAGGGTCGTGGCCTTGAACTGGGCGACGAAGTCCAGATCCCCAGCGCCGCCGTCGGGCGCGAAGTCGTCGACCACCAGGTCCTTGCTGGCGATGGGGATGCCGCCCTCGGAGTAGGACAGGGTCGCCACGGGGGTGCTGCCGGCCAGGCCGCCGGTGTCCTCGAGCTTCAGGAGCGCGATGATCTTGGTGCCGGTCTTGGCGGCCAGCCGGTTGTCGGGCACCCGCTCGTCGTAGACCACACCGGCCTCGGTGGTCTCGAGACCGGACGCCTTGGAGAAGTTCGACCAGTCGCTGCCGGTGCCCACGCTGCCGACACAGGTGCCCCCGTCGCAGTTGCCGTCCTCGTCCTCGGCCTCGCGGATGATCAGGACCTGGCCGCTCAGGAAGTCCATCACGAAGCCGGTGGTGTAGCCCATGGGCGGGGTGCTCAGGCGGGTCTGCACGTGGTAGGTCGTGCCCGGGGCCGGGTGGTCGAAGTCGTGGTGGCCGAAGGCGATGCCAGCCGGCTGCAAGGTGCTCTCGAAGGCCGCGATCAGTGTCTCGGCGTGCTCGTCGGGAATGATCACGTCCTGGGCATTCCAGGCGGCGTAGACGGGCACGTCGAGCCAGCCGTTCTCGACCAGCCAGTTGCAGCTGGCCTCGTTGTAGCGCTGATCCACTGCGGCGCTGTCCCCTGGGGCCCCGCCCAGGATGTGCTCCAGGGTCTGGGGATCGTCCGGGTAGTAGGTCTCCTGGACACAGGGCGCCGAGTCGGTCACGACGCCGTCGAACTCGCCGTAGCGCCCCGCCACCGACGCGGACGCGGTGCCTCCAGCACTGGTGCCCCAGGAGTAGATCTCGTCGACCTCGAAGCCGGCCTGGCCCGCTCGCACGAAGTCTGTCACCAGCGCAGCGTGCTGGTAGCCGAAGTGGTTGACGGGGTCGACGGGGTCGGCCGCCCCCTGGCCCTGCCACATGTCGCACCACTCGTTCCGAGGCAGCACCACGGTCCAACCAGCGTCGGCCATCCACGCCGCCACCAGGCTCGGGGGACCCATGACCTTGTCCACGTTGGACTGGACGTTGGAGGTCTCGCAGGACCCGGGCAGGGTGCCGCTGCTGTCGTCGCCCGTGGCCGCGCCGTGGAACCAGACCACGGTCTTGAGCGGCTGCTTGCCCACCGTGACAGGGCGGTACACGTAGAAGACGGGGTTGTTGCCTTCGACCGTCGTGTAGTGGTCGGCGTAGTCCGGCGTGACCTCGTAGGACGCGTACTCGTAGCCCAGGTCCAGGTAGGTGGTGCTGTCGACATTCGTCTCGACCCAGCCCTTCCAGGGGTCGGCGTCGGTGTCGGTGTCGGTGTCGGTGTCGACGTCGGTGTCGGTGTCGGTGTCGACGTCGGTGTCGGCGTCCGTGTCGGTGTCCACGTCGGTGTCGGCGTCGGTGTCGGTGTCCGGGTTGGTGTCCGTGGTGCCCGAGTCGATGCCCGTGGGCGTCGAGTCCGTGGTCGCGCTGTCACAGGTGTCGCCAGTGTCACAGGGGCGGCAACTGGTGTTCAGGAGTGCGGCGAAGCCGACCGAGGCGAGCAGCAGGGTGGTGACGTGGGCGCGCGGGTGCATCCGATTCTCCAGTGTCTCGTGCGACGGCCACACGATTAGCCGAGAATTCCGTCAAGGGCCATCGTCTGGGGGCTCCGCGGCCTTGACGTGGCGGCCCGGAGAGGAGAGGTTGCCCACGCGGAGGAAGACATGATGTGGATGACGATCCTGGCGTGTAGTGGCGGAGGCCTGGGCAGCTCTGTGGTGTCCAACGACGCCGCTGCGCTGTCCCCCCTCGTCTCGACGGTGCTCGAGGTGACCTTCAGCCTGGACCAGACCGCCGACGTGTCCGTGACCTACACCCTGAGCGACGAAGACGCCCAGTCCACGCCCACCCAGAGCATGGACGCCGGAGACCACCTGGTCCGCGTGCTCGGCCTGCCCGCCCTGACCGACGTGACCTGGTCCGTGGTCGCGGTCGACACGGACTTCGAGACCCACTCGGGCGCAGGCGGCACCGTCACCACCGGCTCCCTGCCGTCCACCGTGCCCGATCTGACCGTCGACACGCTGGTCGCCGAGAACACCGACGAGCCGTGGATGCTCGGCACGGTGCTCTCCGACGAGGGCACCGACATGACCCTCATCAGCGACCGGGACGGCAACATCGTCTGGTACAGAGAGACACCCGAAAGCCTGACAAGCACCTGGGTCACCCCAGCCGCCGACGGCACCGGGGGCCTGCTGGTCAACGACTACCAACAGGACTTCTGTGGGGAACAGGGCCAGGTCACCCAGCTCGACCTGTCCGGCAACGAGCTCGTGGTCACGCCGATCCCCGACGGCCACCGGGTCTTCTTCCAGCACGACGACGGCACTCTGGCCTACCTGGCCCGGGACGCCCGGGAGCACGGCGGCTTCGAGGAACCGGTCTGCGGCGACAAGGTGATCGAGCTCTCCCCGGACGGGACCTCCCGCGAGCTCTTCAACGCCTGGGACCACTACGAGCCGGTGGCCAATGGCAACGTGCCCCAGGGCTACTACTGCGACTGCCTGGACTGGACCCACGCCGACTCGCTGGCCTGGAACCCGACGACCAACAGCTACCTGTTGGGCTTCGCCAACACGTCCACGCTGGTCGAGTTCGACCGCGACAGCGGCGAGATCCTGCGCCAATTCGGCGAAGAGGCGGGCAGCTACACCTTCGACCCGCCCATCGGCGCCTTCGGCAAGCCACACGGGGCTCGCTTCACGGCCGCTGGGACCCTGCTCCTGACCCGCACCAACGACGCGGTCCAGGAGACCACCGCGGCCGAGTACCTGATCGACGACGACGCCCAGAGCCTGACCCAGGACTGGATCTATGGCGTGGGCGAAGGCTTCTACGTGGCGTCCCTGGGCGAGGTGCACCGGCTGGAGAACCAGAACACCCTGGTGAACTTCGGCAGCGACGGGGTCCTGCACGAGGTCACGCCGCTCGGTGCCGTCGTGTGGGAGGCCCACGTGGGCGAGGGCCTGACTCTGGGCCACACCATGATGATCGGTGACCTCTACGGGCTCGAAGGCGAGTAGCCCACCGCTTCGGCCGGGAAGCAGATCCTCAGTCCCGTCTCCGCCAGCACGCTGGCGTGGGCCGACCATCGGGCCGTGATGCCGGCCGCTTCGTGGCTGCCGACCAGGTCCTGCCACCAGGTGCAGAGCAGGTCACCCGTCGGCACGGGCGCCACGTCCCAGCGCACCGGCTCGGCCACTCGACCGGCTGGGCTGGCGTCGGGCCAGCTGACCGGTGTGCCGGCGGCCACCCGCCACCAGCCGTCATAGGCGGCAGCGGGCTCTGGGCGGGCTGCCACGTGGCCCCAGCCCCGGCCTTCACGGACGCGGGCATGGTCGAGCAGCGTGCGCACCCTGGCGGTGCGAGAGCCCAGGATGCCCCAGTGGTGGGTGCCGTCGGTGGCTTGCTCCTCAAGGGGGATCCGAGTCACCGGCCGGGAGCGTCCCGCCCGAGGAACTCTCGTCAGCGGCACGCCGCCCACGGTGCCAAAGGCCAGGGCGGGATCCACCCCGAGCCAGCCCACGGGGGCCCGGGCCGGGGTCAGACCACCCGGCTCATAGCCGAATCCCCGCTCGTCGAGCTCAGGGTGCGCCACCACCGACAGGGTCGCGTCGCCCGCGCGGACCAGAGCGGTGCTCCCGGACAGAGGGGTGCCGGGACCCAAGGCGATGGTGGAACCATCCAGCCAGCTCTGGATGACCGGGCGGGTGACCACGGCCAGAGCCGCGTCCTCTGGCACCCAGACGGTCAGGCCCAGGGCCTGCAGGACCGGGGGAGGGTCCGCCCAGTGCACGGCGGCCTGTGCGGCGGCCACGGCCTGGACCTGAAGCCAGCCCGACTGCACACCCAGCACCCGAGCCGGCCAGATCTCCGCCGGGAAGTCCGGTGAACGCGCGACCCCCAGGCGACCCCTGGGGCCGTCTTCGCGGGGAGCCTGGAAGACCGGTCCCGATCGGTGCAGGAGCACGTGACCCCGGTCCGCAGGCACGGTCTGGGGATGCGGCAGCGCGGCCGGTGGCACCGGCGCGGCGCAGGCGAGCCACAGCCCGATCAACCGTGCGCCAGCAACAGGGCCACGTCCCAGCGCCATGAACGACCGGCCTGGTCGATGCCCCACAGGCTGCCGCCCTCCGGGGACCAGCTGATCTGGCGCAGGGGCAGCTCGGCAAACGTCGCGGCGATGCGTCCCGCCCGAAGATCCCAGAGCGCCATCGCACCGCCCTCTCCCCGGTGACCCACCACCAGCCAGCGGCCGGTCGGGTCGGCCGAGACCAGCCCCGCCGACGCGTCCAGGCGAGCGTCGGCGAGGACCTCTGGCGGCCCGGCGTTGACCGGGTCCCAACGCCAGAGCCAGGCCGGTGCGCAGGTTCCCGCACAACCCACGACCACCTCGCCGGTGAAGGGCAGGCGCTCGACGCCGTGCACCGCACCGCAGCAGGCCTTGTCCACGACGCCTTCTGCGGACAGGTCCGGCAAGCGGTAGCGGTGGACCGCACCAGCGGCGTCGACCGCCAGCAACCCGTCGGCGAGCCAGGCATGGCCCAGGATGGCGCGACCCGACGACCGAGCCTGGCCGACGCGGCCGAAGTCGGGCCCCCGGTACAGGCTATTGCCCCCGAAGATGTCTCCGACCACCAGGTGCCGGCCATCGGGGGACCAGGACAGCGCCGTCACCCGAGGCAGCCCAGTGGCCGAGAGCACCACGTCTCCGGTGTCTACTGCGACCACCTGGAGGCGGGTCTGGACGCCGACCGCCAGGTGCCGTCCGTCCGGCGAGAGCGCAAGTTCCAGCCAGTCCCACCAACCCGAAGTCGGGAGGAAGAAGCTCATCGGCACCCGGGGGGCGGGCACCGCGCCCTGGACCTGTCCGGTGTCCGGGTCCAGGGTGGCGATCATCGCCCAGCGGCTGCCCATGTCCTGGTGGTACAGGACCACGTCTCCCTGGAGGGCTCGCGGGGCCACGAACAACGCCGCGTCGTCGACCAGCACGGTGTCGGCCTGGGCTCGCCACGTCGGACGCCAGTAGCGCAGGGTCTCCAGCCGCACCTGGCCGGTGCTGGTCCAGTGGGCGACCTGGTCCTCGGGGAGCCGCAAGGCCGAGTCCGGGGGCAGGCCGGCGTAGTCCACCTGCCACCGATGGTCCCGGTAGATCACCGGCCAGATCTCGGTCCCGGTCTCGAGCGACACCTGGACCGCCTGTCCTGCCGCGGGGCCCACCACCTGGGCATCGCGCAGCAGCCACCACAGGTAGCCCGCGCGAGCGTTGCGGTTCTGGAGTGCCCACGACCAGCGCTGCTGGTCCGCCGGGCCCTGGTCGTCGAGCCAGGGCTGGACCGCCAGCTCTGCGCCGGGCAGCAGGCGCCGGCCGGCGGCATCTCGGCCGTCGACCTGGGCCAAGAGATCGGCCACGAAGCGCTCGGGCTCGGAGCAGAGCCCGCAAGCGCTTGGGGCCACACGATCCACCACCAGGCCCTCGTCGACCTGTCGCACAGCCAGCGTCCAGCCGGTGTCCTGGAGCACGACCCGGGTGTAGTCCGGACCGGGCACCGTGCCTTGGACCCGAGGGCGGCGGGCCAGCACCGCGCGCCAGTCGCCGCCCGGGGCGAGCCGCTCGTCGACCTGATCGGCCCACGCGAGGCGCACGCTGGGCGAGGCGTGCTCGACCTCGCGCGGCACGAAGGTGCGGGCCGCCCACAGGCCGCTCACCCGCCCGTCGGCGACCACGTCGATCACCTCCTCCACGAAGGCAGCGGCCTCGCGCTGGGTGGGCGCGGGCGATGCGGCCGCCACAGCGGCGGTGATCCATAGGACGAATGGCATGAGAGTGAGTATCTTTCCGCGAATGCCGACGCTCTGGACCCTCCAGCTCCTGTTCGCCTGCTCCGGCGACCAGGCCCCACAGACGGAGTGGCTGGTGGACGCCGTCGACCTGGGTGAGCCTCTGGCGGGCGGCACGGGCTTTGCCTTCGACACCCCACAGGCCGCTTGGTTGGCTGCGGAGCACGTGGTGCCGGGCCTGACCTGGTCCTGGCCGGCGAGCAACGTGCCCCTGTTCCTGTGGAACGACGTCCTGATGGGCGAGAACGTGAGCGACGAGGGCACCTGCCCCTACCTGACAGCGTCGGGCACGGCCGAGACCTGGCGCTCGGACTGCCGCAGCCAGGACGGCTACGACTGGGACGGGGACTACACGGTCGACGAGGTCGAGGACGGCAGCTGGACCACCTTTGCCTACGACCTGGGGCTGATCGTCGACAGCGATGTCGAAGGGCGGGCCTTTGACCGAGTCTCCCTGAAGGGCCCGATGGTCTACGTCGATGGCGACGATGAGCCGATGGTCCGGAGCAGCCAGTCCAATCTCGTCGTCGAGGTCGCCGGCTACTGGTCCCGGGGCTTCGAGGATGCCCTCGAGGACGCGTGGTCGCGCCTGGCCATCAGTGGCCGCTGGGAGGGCCAGGCCCAGGACGGGTCCGAGCAGATCACCCTCGAGGCCGCGGTCGACCTGGGCAGCTGGGGAGGCTTCGTGGCGACGGGGTCCATCACCGTCGACGACTGTCTCCTGGAGCCGGCGGGCCAGGTGAGCTTCGTCGGTGCTCAGACCGCTGTGCTCACGTTCCAAGGCGACGACGCCTGCGATGGCTGTGCCGAGGTGACGGTCGACGGCGAGCGCCAGGCCAACGCCTGCCGAGGATTCTGAGGCCGTGTCCATCGAGCCCTGGTCCCTCCTGTTCATCTGCACCGGCAACATCTGCCGCTCGCCCATGGCCGAGGGCCTCGCGTGGAACTACGGCCGCCAGCGCGGCATTCCCCTGACCGCGACGTCGGGTTCGACCCTCGGCCTGGAGGACCGGCCGGCCCACAAGCACGCGGTCCGGGTCATGTCCGAGCTCGGCATGGACATCTCCGAGCACCGCTCCCAGCCGATCACCCAGGACCTGATCGACAGCGCCGACCACATCCTGGTCATGGAGATCCAGCACGCGGCGAAGCTCCGGGAGCGCTTCCCCAGCGCCGACGGAAAGATCATGCTGCTCGGCACCTACGGCGGCCTGATCGAGATCGCGGACCCCCTCGGGGGTTGGCGGCGCCGCTTCAGGAAGTCCCGGGACGAGATCCGCGACTGTGTGGAGACCTTCATCGACCGTCTGCCTCAGCGGTGACGGGGCTCTGGTGGGTACTGGCGGGCTGCACCGGGATGGGCCCGGGCGGGGACACGGACCCGGTGCTCCTGGGCGGCAGCGTCACGATGTCGGTCGACGTGACCGCCCGACGGGCCCGCCTGCGCATCCGAACCATCCAGCCGGCCCCGGGGGTCGTGCCTGCCGAGCGCCACGGCCTGGGCATGGACGAGTGCGCCACCCTGAAGCCGCTGGTGCCGCTGGAAGGCCAGGTGCTTCGGCCTGCCACCGTGGAAGCCTGGTGCGATGGCGAACCGGTGAGCCTGGACAACGACGGCATGGGCACGGCCACCCATTTATTTCCCCAGACGCCCGACCCGGGCACTGTCTGCGAGCTCGTCGTCGACGGCCAGACCCTGACGCTGCCGCCGCTGCCCGTCGCCCCGGTGGTCGAGGTCGTCCGCGGGCGGCTGAGCTGGGAGGCCGGTGACGCCGACGAGCTCCGGTTCGTCATGCCACGCAGCGACGGCGAGAGCACCATTTGCCGACTGGAGGACGACGGAGACGCCAAGGCCCCCACCGGGGCCCGTCTGCAGCTCTCCTTTGCGTCCCGGGTGGCCCTGGCCCTGCCACAGCTCGAGCCCGGGAGCCGGCTCCCTATCGCCGTCATCGCCGGAACCTGGCGCTCTCCCTAGCCCCCTTTTCCACGAGTTCGCGAGGTGACAGCACCCCGGGTCGATTGCGACACCGTCGTGCGCACCCTGCCCCGAGTGCGACTCCCGCGGTCTCCAGAGCCGCCATTGTGCCTTCCAAGACCCGATCTTGGCCCTCGAGAGCGCACTCTCGGAGCAGAGCGTCGCACTCAGGGCAGGGTGCGCTCCTGGCTGTCGCGTTCACCCCGGGGTGCGGACGGTGCGATCCGCTCGTCCTACTGCACGCACCCCAGCGAACGCAGCTGCTCGATCGTCTCGTAACAGCGCAACAGGGGTCAGGAACCTTTTGTTAAGCATTAGATGTCCGGGCATGGACCCAAATCAGAAGCGGTTCTGGCTCTGGGGCATGACACCTGGTTCGCCATGCAAGTGCGGCGGAGTCAGCGCAAGGATCCCGACCGCAGCCAGCGAGACGCTGAGGACCTCGTGAGAACGGGGAGCAACACCACCAGGAGCAACCAGGGCGGCACAGCTCCGGGGGCCGCGGTGCAGGCCCAGGCGAAGCCGCCGGGATCCCCCGGGTCGGCCGCGGCGACGCAGCCCTCGTCGATCTCCCCATCGCAGTCTTCGTCGGCGCTCTGTCCGCAGGACTCCGCGGACGACGGACTGATGGCACCGTTGGCGTCGTTGCAGTCGTCGCCACCGGCCTCCAGGGCGTCGTGGCCGTCCTGGTCCACGTCGACCAGATCCGCGCCGCTGCAGTCCTCGTCCACGCCGTTGTAAGGCACGTCGACCGCGTCGGGGTGCACCTGGGGATCGCTGTCGTCGCAGTCCTCGGGCGGCGACCAGCCGTCGCCGTCGAGATCCGGGTTCGCGGGAGGCGGCACGGGCATGTCCTGGGCCTACCAGGTCGAGTCCAGGCCGGCCACCAGGCCGCCCCCGACCACCCCGATCCCCGCGAGCCCGTGGCCTTCGAGCCTCAAGGCGAAGCGGCTGTCGATCACGGGCCGGGTCACCGCCCCCGCCAACGCCAGTCCCGGGATCACGCGCTGGGCGCCCGCGTAGGGTCCCAGCGCCCAGAGCACGCCGTCCACCCCCACCTCCCAGCGCCGATCGTCAAAGGTGCCCTCGGCCCGGACTCCGACCCGGACCGGCACGGTGGCCCGGTAGAGCCAGTCGGCGTCGTAGCCATCGGGGAGGGGCTCGCGCCGCGCAACAGGGTGCAGGGTGGCGGCCACGGTCACCCAGCTGCGTGTGGGCACTCGCAGCCACACCGCGATCCCCCCCGCCGGTCCGCCCAGGTCCCCGGCGACCGGATCGTCGAGGGTCGTCCAGGTGGAGCACAGCCCCAGGCCGACAACCAAAGGGCGATCGGGCCCCCCGATGCCCCAGCGATCGGCCCAGGTCAGCACGACCTCTCGCTCGGCAGCAGAGGTCCCGGAAGCTTGCTGCCCTTCCCCACCCGGGACGTCCAGCGGCACTCCGTCCAACCCGCGCACCGAGACCCCTCGCGGGCTCAGCCAGGCCACGGCCAGGTCCCCGCCGAGCAGACGGTCGAGGGCCCGCACCAGCTCGCTCGCCGGCAGACCCTGGGCCACCGCCGCCAGGTCTTCGGCCAGCTGGTCCCGGCGCAGAGGTCCCGCATGGAACAGGGTCGGCAGCTCCAGCGGGTACAGGCTGGCCGCCGTGACCTCGGTGGCCCCGTCACCCGAGCGAAGCTGGACCAGCCGCAGGCCCGGGGCCAGGCGGGCCCCCGAGCGGCCCAGGGGCAGCCCGTCCACGAACACCTGCCCGCCAGGACCAGCGACGGCGACAGCCACGGCCGGCGGCAGGGTCACGGAGTCGACCAGGCGCTGGACCGCCGGATCCACGCCGGTGGGAAGCAGCAGGTCGTCCCCCAGGCCTCGTGCCGTCTCTCCCGCCAGCACCATGCGGTCCGCGTAGAAGCGCTGCATGGTCGCGTTGGACGTGCGGGAGGCCAACAGGGCCGCCGTGGCTGCGGCGAGGTGGAGCCGCAGCAGGTCCTGGCGATCGGGCACCCGGTCCAGGCAGCCGACTTCGAGCTCCAGCTGCGAGACACCCGCCAGGGCCCCGTTGAAGTCGAGCAGCTGGACGTCGACCTCGACCCGGTCGACCCGGGCCTGCCAGTCCTCGAGCCAGATCGGTCCCCCGCATCCGGCGTCCTCGGCCCGGCGGTCCAGCCCCACCACGCGCACCCGCTCCAGCAGCGCCGGCACCGTGACCACCTGGGGCCCTCCGTCCGAGCCCAGGCGCCGCAAGACCCGGTCCTGGGCTTCGGGAGCCAGGGCGTCCGGCCCGGTCAGGACGACCAGCCGTGGCGCCGCGAGCGCGGCTGGTGCCGGGAGCCCCAGCAGGAGCACCGCCAACAGCACCCGGACTACTGCTCGATCCACGTGCCTTGATCGAAGTGCCACACCCGGCGGACCTCGCCGTCCTGGACCACATCCACCACGAAGCGCGTGGTCCGGCCGTCGTCGGTGGTGAGCTCGACCACGTGGCGCCCCACGGGCAGCTCGTGGCGGAACAGAGGCGTGTGCTTCACAAAGGTCCCGTCCAGGACGACCTTGGACCGAGGCAGCGACGAGATGGTGACCAGTCCCAGTGCACCAGCCGGGGCCGGCTCGGCCGTGACCGGCGGAGCGGTCTTGGCGGCCGGCGACGGGTCCGGCGCTTGCTGAGTCGGCTCAGGCGCGGGCTCCGGCGAGGGCTCGGGCTCAAGAACGGGCGCTGGCGCTGGCTCAGGCGGTGGCGCGGGCTCGGGAGCGGTCCGCACCGGCTCTGGGGCTGGCGCCGCCGCGGCGGGTCGGCGCTTGGGCACAACAGGGGTCGGGGCGGTCTCGGGCGGCGCCACCGTCTCGGGCTCGAGCTGGACCTCGTGAATGGGGTCCTTGATGGCGGGGGGAGCCATCGGCACGGCCAGCTCGGGCAGAGGCTCCGGCGGGAGCTCGGACGTCCTGCCGAAGAGCTGCCACGCGGTGAAGCCCACCACGAGCGCCGCCAGCGCCAGCAGCACCGCGTGCTGGATGCGGTGGTCCCGCCGGGCTGACTTGCGGGAGACCGGGGCGGCCAGCGGACCCTCGGGGGCGATCTCCCCGGGAGAGAACGGGCGCTCGTCGTTGCCGGCCCGCACCGGGATGCCCTCCTGGTAGGGATCGATGCTGCCGACCTGGAAGGTGGACGACGACCGGGCACCGGATCGGGGGACCTGGGGCGTCGGTCCGCCCTGGGCCATGGCCACGCGCTGGAAGCTGTTGACCGTGCTCAGGAAGCCCAGGGTCTGCTCCCGGACGCTGACCGGATCCGGGATGCGCTCCCCTAGAGCCCGCGCCATGGCCATCGCGGTGGGGTAGCGGTCGACGGGATCCCTCTGCAGGGCTCGCACCAGCACGCCGCTCAGGTGTCGATAGGGACCGGGCAGGGCGGCCGCCCGCCGCGCGCCTTCGTCGCTGGCCATCCACTCCTGGATCTTCTCCCGGTCCCGGCTGGGGAACAGGGGTGAGAACGCAGCCATCTCGTAGAGCACCGACGCGACGCCCCACTGATCCGCGGCGCCGGTGACGTCGCTCCCCTGGGACTGCTCGGGGCTCATGTAGCCCCAGGTGCCCTTGATCCCACCCTTGCCGCCGGCGGCGAACAGCGCCTGCGAGACCCCGAAGTCCAAGACCTTGGACACTCCCTGGGGGTTCAGGATCAGGTTCGAGGGCTTGATGTCCCGGTGAACCAGGCCCAGGTGCTCGCCTTCTTCGGAGCGGGCGTTGTGGGCGTGGAACAGGCCCTCACACACCTGGCGCCCCAGCTCGGCCAGGACCGGCGGGGGAATCGGCATGGCGTTGCGCTTGCAGAGGGACAAGATCCGCCGAAAGGTGGGGCCCTCGACGAATTCCATGACCAGGAAGAAACGGTCGCCGTCCCGATCGAAGTCCTGGATCTGCACCAGGTTCTGGTGCTGGAGCACCGAGCCCACCCGGGCTTCGTTCACGAAGAGCCGCTGAAAGTCCTGGTTGCTGGCGTGTTCGGGCAGGATGACCTTGAGGGCCACCCGGGGCGCGACACCGGCCAGGGACTCCCGCCGGGCCTCGTAGACGCGGGCCATGCCGCCCTTGGAGATCAGGCGCACCAACCGGTAGCGCCCCAGGCGTTCTGGATCCGGCTCGCGGGGGGTGGCCCCCGTCCCTGGAGTCTCCGCCATCTCGCGGCCTCTGCTGCGCTGCTGAGCCTAACCGACCTACATGCGCTCCAAGGTCCGAATCCCCAGCAGTGACAACCCCTTGGCGAGCACCTGGGCGTTGGCCTCGACCAGCGACAGCCGACGGGCCCGGTCCGCCGGCTCGGCCTCCAGCACATTGAGCTCGTAGTAGAAGCGGTTGAACCGGGTCGCCAGGTTGAACAGGTAGTCGCACAACAGGTTGGGACGGGACGATCGCAGCGCGGCATCAAAGGCCTCGCCGAAGCGCAGCAGGGCCAGGACCAGGTCCCGTTCGAGCACATGGGCTGGCGCAGCGGCCAGGACCTGGGGAGCGGTGATGCCTCCCTTGCGCTGGATGGAGCGCCCCCGGGCGTAGCTGTAGAGCAGGAATGGCGCCGTGTTGCCATCGAGGGACAGCATCCGGTCCCAGTGGAATTTCACGTTGGACTGGGGGTTCTGGGACAGGTCCGAGTACCGGACAGCGCCCACGCCCACGGCCTCGGCGACCGCCGCTCGCTCGGCCTCGGGCAGCATGGGCGACTTCTCGTCGACCACGGCCCGGGCGCGGCGCACGGCCTCGTCCAGCACGTCTTCCAGGTTGATCACGTTGCCCTTGCGAGTGCTCATCGCGCCTTCGGGCAGAGACAGCAACCCGAACCAGACGTGCAGCAGCTGGCCGGGTTCGACCCACCCGAACTTGGCGACCGCCGCGAACAGCTGCCGAAAGTGGAGCTGCTGTCGCGTGTCGGTCACGTACACGACCTTTGTGGGCTGCCACGTGTCCAGGCGGTGCCGCACGGTGGCGATGTCCGTGGTCGCGTACAGGAAGGCGCCGTCCCGCTTGCGGATCAGGAAGGGGGTGTCCTCGAGGCCCTTGCCGTCGGCCTGGGTGAAGGGCAGGATCACCGCGTCCTGGGACAGCTCGGCCACCCCTGTGGCCAGCAGCTCGTCGACGATGGGCGCCAACATGGGGTTGTAGAAGCTCTCGCCCAGGACCTCGTCGAACTGGATGTCCATGCGCTCATAGAGCACCGCAAAGTCGTCCAGGGACACCTGGATGAAGCGCTGCCAAAGGGCCGTGTTCTCTGGATCGCCGGCCTGGAGCTTCGCCGTCTCCGCCCGGGCCTGATCCTCGAGGCCGGGGTCGTCGTCGGTGGCGTGGGCGAACTTCACATAGATCCGCTGGAGCTCCCCCACCGGATCGGCGTCGAAGGCGTCGGCGTCCAGCCACCGGTGCCACGCGACGATGAGCTTGCCGAATTGAGTGCCCCAGTCGCCGATGTGGTTGTCGGCGATCACCCGGTAGCCGGCGTGGCGGTGGATCCGATCCAGCGCGGCGCCGATCACCGTGCTGCGCAGGTGGCCCACGTGCATGCGCTTGGCGACGTTCGGGCTGGAGTAGTCGATGACCACCGTGCCCTGGCGCTGGGGCACCCCCAGGTGCGGGTCCGCCACCAATGCCGCGACCTGCTCTCCCAGCCAGGCGTCGGCCAGGAAGAGGTTCAGGAAGCCCGGCCCCGCGACCTCCACGCGGTCGATGGCTGGGTGGGGCGGCAGCGCGTCGGCGAGACGCTGCCCAAAGGCCCGCGGGTTCGTGCGCAGGGGCTTGGCCACTCGCATCGCCAGGTTGCACTGGTAGTCGCCGTGGGCCGCCTGCTTGGCGGCCATGACCAGGTCGCCCTGGAGCTGACGGCTCAGGTCCACGTCACCCAGGTCGAGGGTGTCCAGGGCTTGTCTGATCAGGGCGGTGAGGACCGCGGGCACCGACGTCATCTCGTCCTCCGGTGCGCGCCGGCTATCTCTCAGGACACTCCTGGGCCAGCCACCCGTCGCGCTCTGGCGAAGGCGCAAAGGATGCCTGACCGCCCCGGGAGAGCGGTGGGCGTCCGTCTGCGATTCGAGCGCAAACCCGTGCCCAGCCGAGCGCCGCGGCGGCATCTCGGAACAGCTCTCCCGTGGCACTCCGGCAGGGGCCCGGGTCCGCCAGGACGTCGCACCGCGCCGGGTCCACCTGGAGGCCCTCCACGAGCCCCTTGTGGTGCCACTCCCGCCAGAACAGGCGCTCGGCGTCCCGCGCAAGCGGCAGGTCACCCAGCCGAGCCACCCGCTCCAGAGCCTGGCTCGCGGTGCCGTCGTGCACGTCCCAGGCCTCACTCCGGATCAGGTGAAAGGTGCACTCGCGACCGAACCTCTGCGCGCCACAGGTCGCAAGCCCCCGGCCCAGGTCCCCCGCAGCGCGCTGGCGCTCGGCGAGCATGAAGCGGCACTCGTCGTGCCACAGGCCCGGCGGGACGCCCTCGCAGGCGTCGTCGGTGATGGCACCCCGCGCTTCGACCGCAGCGGTGGCACAGTCCCCCTGGGCATCCAGGGTCGGCAGCGCAGCACAGCCAGCCAGCGCCGCGTCGAGGGCCACGGTCGGATCCAGAGCCGCCAGGTACCGCTGGCCGCTGGACCCGTCGCCGCCAGAGCCGCAGGCGACGAGCAGGTTCAAGAGGACTAGCTGTCGCAGCTTCCCGGGCCCCGGGGGTCTCCGCAGGCGCCACAGGCAGCGGGGGCTGGCGCAGGCGCGCGAGAGGCACCGACGCTGTAGCCACCGGGCACGCTCATCACCTTGAGCAGCTTGCCGCCCCCCATCGGGCCGTCGAAGCGCACGCACTCCTCGCCGCAGCGGGTGGGGGCGGTCTGGCCGTGCCGCTGGAGGACCTCGACCACCTCGCCACAGGTCTGACAGGCGTACTCGAAGAGTGGCATCGGGACCTCCTGGCCAGAACCTATCCGACCCGGGCCCGGGGGAGCACGATCTCGGACCCCAGGGGCGCATAGGTCCCCCCGAGCCGCGCCACGGGGTCCAGCTGCGCCACGTCGAGGCGGGGCGACTCCCCGGGCAGCAGCCAGTCCTCTCGCACCTCGACCCCGAGCACCCGCAACACGAACAGGTGCACGTCGCCCAGATCGAGGGTCTGGTCCAGCGTGACCTCGAGGCTCACCCCGGCCTGGGCTGGACGACAGGCCGCCACCTGGGTCGCGGGCACCGGCGTCAGGCCCGCCACGTCGAACTCCGAGACCTGAGGGCCGTGGGGGGCGCTGGTGGCGTGCATCGCTTCCAGCTGTGCCATCGAGCAGATAGAGATGGTGGCCTGCCCGGTCTCGAGCAGGTTGCGGGCGGTGTCCTTGAGCGCCCCGCCGCGGCCCCGAGCGACGGAGATCGCCACCCGCGGTGGCCGGCTGCCGACCCCCATGAAGTACGAGAACGGCGCCAGGTTGTCCTGGCCCTCGGCGGAGCGTGTGGCAGTCCAGGCCACCGGCCGGGGCACCAGCAAGGACGTGAGCAGGAAGTACGTGTCGCGGCCGTCGAGGGTGTCGGCATGGATGTGCATGAACGGTCGGATATCCTTTGCCGCGATGCTGTGGGCCTGGGTCCTGCTGGCGTGTGGAGAGCCCCCTCCCCCGCCCCCCATCGAGGGCACCGCCGCCGCGGAGGCGGCCGACGCCATGGTTCGAGCTGGCCACGCAGCCAAGGAGGTCGCAGCGCAGGCGGCGGCTATCGAGAGCCTGGCGGGAGAGCTGCGAACGGGCCCCGAGCGCCCCCCCGAAGACGTCCTGCAAGACATCCAGCAACAGCTCGAGCGCGCCCGGGCCAATGCACAGCGGGTCGCCGACGAAGTGGCGACGGCCGAACGAGCGCTGGTGGTGGATCCTTAGAGCGCCTCGGCCTCGGCCACCCTTCCCAGCCGCACCCACAGGCCGCGGGCGAGCTCCAGGGCGCCGCGCCCCACCGCTTCCTGCCCTGCCGCGACGGCCTGGTTCCCACCCTGGGCGGCAAACCTGGCAGCGTCCAGCTCGACCGCACCGGTCCGCTCGAACAGCTCCTTGGCCTGGTCCAGGTGGTACGCGAATTCGTCCCAGTCGCCGGCAGTGGCCACGCACGGGAGCAGGCAGGCGTGCACAGCGGCCGCCAGGTGCAGCCGCCCCTGGTTTCGCAGCTCCATGAGTCCGGCCTCCAACGCGGTCCTGGCTTCGTCGGCCTGGCCTTGCTCCAGCAGCACCAGGCCCAGGTTCGTGGTCGGCACGGCGGCGTTCGGGGCCCCGAGGGCCTGGAAGCGATCCCGGCTCTCGGCGTAGAGCCCCTCGGCCCACACCAGCTCACCCTGCAATCGCACCACGTCGCCCAAGTGGTTGATGCACTCCGCCACGCCGAAGCGGAAGCCCGACTGCTCGAAGGAGCGGCGCGCCGAGTGCAGCTCCTCGGCGGCTTCGAACAACAGCCCCTGGCGCTTGGACAGCTCGCTGAGGCCCACGTGGGTCACACCGAGCCGCGTCAGGTCACCGGCCTGGACAAAGGCATCCCGAGCCCGCACCAGGCACCGGGTCGCCTCGACCCAGGCACCCCGGTCGAGGTGCAGCGCCCCGAGCTCCCGGGTGCAGTTGGCCAGCAGGAAGCGGTCCCCGAGCCCGCCGGCCAGCTCGAGCGCTTCGTCGAGGCAGGCCTGGGCGGCGTCGCCCTGGCCGGCGAGGGCGTGGGCCTGGGCACGCTCCCGCAGGGCCCACCCGAGCAGCGAGCGCCAGCCGTGCTCCCGGGCGTCGGCGACCAGCTGCTGGGAGGCGTCGACGGCCTTGTGGTGGAAGCCCTCGACCCGCAGGAACTGGGCCTCCAGCAGGCGGCCTTCGCCCATCTGCTGGTCCGACGCCGCCAGCCCGAGACCCTCGGCGGTCTCTCTCCAGGCGCGCAGCCGTCGGGTGGTCAGGTGGTAGTCACCGGAGTGCATGCGCTCCCGGGCACCCGCCAGCAAGGGCTCCAAGGCCTGGTCATGGGCCCCGGCTGCCAGCAGGTGTGTGGCCCGCCGCTCCTGGAGCCCCACACCGCGGCGGAGGCGGAGCATGTCGGCGCAGGCCCGGTGCAGCTCTGCCCAGCGGCCGGCGTCGCGGGAGCGTCGCTCCAGGCTCTCCTGGAGCATGCCGTGCACGAAGCTGAAGCCCCCGGCGCGGTGGCCGTCGGGCTGGGTGGCGAGCTGGGACGCCATCAACCCCTCGACCAGCTCCGGATGGATCGGATGGCCTGCGACCTGGCACGCATCGCGCCACTCGACCGGGTCTACCGGAGAACCCAGCGCAGCCGCCAGCTCCAAGGCTGGGAGCGCTGTGGTCCCGAGCGCATCGGCTAGCCGCTCCAGGTGCCCCACCCAGACCTGGTGCAGGTCGTCGGGCAGCTCCGCCTGTTCGCCCTCCTTCAGCTTGAACCCCCGGCGGGTCGGCTCCAGGACCCCTCGCGAGACCCAGTCGGCGACCAGCTGGGTCGCGAAGAGCGGGTTGCCAGCGGTGCGTGCCTCGACCCGAGCTGCCAGCTCGCCCTCCAACCCGAGCAACTCCCGCACCAGCTCGGCGCCGTGCTCTCGCTCCAGGGGGCCGATGGGCTGCACGCTCGCCAGTGGCAGTCGGAGCATGTCCTGGAGCAGGGCGCTGGCGTCGTCGTGCTGGGTCAATTCCTCGGTGCGCACGGTCGCCACGAACAGGATCGGCAGCGGGATGGGCGGCTCGAGGATGAAGCGGGCGAAGGCCAGGGCGTCGGACCCCCACTGGACGTCGTCCAGCCACACGACCACCGGCCGCTCCCGACAGGCTCGCTCCAACATGCGACCCACGACCAGGTGGCGCTCCCGGGCGCTGGCGAAACGGACCGAGACGCGTCCGGACCGGGCGGCGCCACTGCCATCGGGCGCGATGAGCGCCGCCAGCGCCGCGGCTTCTTCGGCGTCGGGCCGGCGCTCCCGGCGGAGGGCGCGGGCCAGGCGGTCCTGGGTCGCTTCGGCATCCAGGCCCACGCAGCGGTAGTGCCGGCGCACCATGCCGGCCAGGCCGTCTTCCGGGCCGGACCGAGGCCCGTGCAGGGCCCGCAGGACCGTGGCAGCCCCGAGCTCGTGGGCCCGCTCTCCGATCCAGCGCGCCAGCCGGCTCTTGCCGCAGCCTCGGGGTCCCCGGAGCAGCACCAGCCTGGGCCGTCGGCTCGCGGTGACGGACCCCAGGGCGGCGTAGAGCTGGTTGCGCTCGGTGTCCCGGTCGACCACGGGCACGGCCCGCAGGCCGTAGAGGGCCAGCCCAGCGCCGGCCAGGTGGCTGGGGCCGCGATCGGGGTTCTCCAGCGGGCGCCAGTCCTCGGGCAGGGGCGGCGGCTGGTGCTGTCGGCGGCGGGGCTTCTGGTGCCGCTTGGGCGGTGCGCCGAGCTCCACCCGCAGCGACTCTGCAGACAGGGAGGCCTGGGCGCCCGCGGCCATGGACAACAGGCCGGTGGTGGTGGCGGGACGCCGGCGGGACTGGTCGCTGGTCAGGTAGGCGGGCATGCCCGGCCGCAGCGGAAGCTCGCCCAGGCCCCTCATGTCGGCGGTGCTGGACAGCTCGACCAGGGCCCAGGCCGCGTCGGCGGCCCGCCTGAAGCGACTCTGGGGGTCCTTTTCCAACAGGCGGCGGCACCAGTCCTCGTAGCCGTCGGGCACGGTCACCTTGGGCACCAGCTCCGCCGGGTCATCGGCGCACTGCGCGCGCATGACGACCTTGCTCGGACCCTTGCCAAAGGGGGGGATGCCCGACGCCAGGGCCCAGGCCAGGCACCCGAAGGCATAGAGATCGGTCCACGCTCCCTGATCCCGCCAGGTGCCCTCGACCTGCTCGGGGGCCATGTAGGCGGGGGTGCCGACCACCTCGGTCTCCTGGCTGGGCAGCTCGCCCGCGGACCCACCCAGAGCCGCAGCGAGGCCGAAGTCCATGAGCTTGACCGTGTTGCCCAGCAGGATGTTTCCGGGCTTCAGGTCCCGGTGGATCACGTCCCGCGCGTGGGCGTGGGCCAGGGCATCGAGCACCCTGAGCAGCACGTCGGAGAGCACCGGCCACGGCATGCGGCCGGCCCAGCGGGACAGGGAGCCCCCGCGCACCAATTCCATGGCCAGCCAGGGGCTGCCCTCGACCAGCTTGTCGTTCTGGGCGGCGGCCTGGGCGGTCACTGCGCCGTGGTCGTAGACCCGCAAGATGTTGGGGTGGTCCAGGGCGGCGACGGCGCGGACCTCGCTTCGGAAGGCGCCCAGGTACCAGGGATCCCGGGCGTGCTTGCGCGTCACGACCTTGACGGCCACCGGCAGGTCCTGGGCATGGTGGACGGCATGCCACACCTCGCCCATGCCGCCCTTGCCGATCACCGTGACCAGCTCGAACGGACCCAGCGGCACCAACGAGAACCCCGACACATGCCCCTCCTGGGCCCGGAAGTCTACTGCGGACGGACGCCCTGGGGCTGGGACCATGCCACCCGACCGAGCCTCGCAGAGGCCCCTGGTCGGCGTTAGCCTGGGTCCGGCACCTGGAGGGACAGATGAGTCTTGTACTGCTCGCGCTGGGCGTCGGCTGCGGTGGCGACGACACCGTGGCGACCACCGGCCAAGCCTTCGAGCGCTACTTCCCCCTCGACGGCTACCGCTCGTGGGAATTCGTCAACGAAGACCCCTTCATGGACTGGACCACGCGGATCGACAAGACCTTCGATCCGGACAGCACCAGCGGCTACGACGTCTACACCCTGACCACCACCCACGCCGAGACCGGCGATCTGCTGCGCAGCGTGGACTGGTCCAGCGACGGCGACGACGGCGTCCTGGTCCACGGCTACGACGTGGTGGCCGCAGGCGACGGCAGCAGCCTGCAGAACATGGGCTCCGCGGACTTCGATCCGCCCCTGGTGTTCGGCTCCGCCAACATGGCCAACGGCGACGCCGAGACCACCTCGACCGGCGGCACGACCTTCACCGCGACCTTTGACGGGACAGAGGCCTGCCCGAGCCCCTACACCGAGGCCTGGGAGGCCTGCCGGGTGCTCGTCCTGAGCGACGACGAAGCCGAGGGCGACCTGGCGTCCCCCATCGCCGGCTCGTACTGGCTGGTCGAGAACTACGGGGTCGCCTGGTTCCAGACCACCGGTGACCCCGAGCCCTGGAAGCTGAGCAAGAACGTGTACCGAGAGGACGATCCAAACGCCACGGGCACCACGGCCGACACGGGGTCCTGAGCGACCCTTGGATCCGACCGCCTTTCGGGCACACTTCCCTGCCGCCGCGTCGCACACCTATGCCGACGCAGCAGCCATCGGCCCCCTCCCACGGGACGCCGCCCAGGCCGCCGCAGACGCGATCCGGGGCCTGAGCGAGCGGGGGGCGCTGGTCTTCCCCGGCATCTTCGAGCGAGCCAACCGGGCGCGACACCGGGCCGCGACCCTGTTGGGCTGCGGCGCCGACGACATCGGCTTCACCGACTGCACCAGCAGCAGCATGAGCCTGCTCGCCCGCATGGCCACCCACGAGGGCGCCACACGCCAGGCCTTCGTGACCCTGCGGGACGAGTTCCCCTCGACCACTGTGCCTTGGCTGCATCACGGGTTCACGCCGCGGTGGGTCGAGCCCGCCAGCGACGGCCACTACCCGGTCGACGCCATCGTGGACGCCGTCACGCCGGACACCCGGGCGGTGGTGGTGAGCCAGGTGCAGTTCCGGACCGGGGCCCGCACCGACGTGGCCGCGCTGGCCGAAGCCCTGGCTGGGACCGACACGTGGCTGGTGGTCAACGCCACCCAGGCCGCCGGCGTGGTGCCTCAAGACGTGAGCGGTCACACCGCCACGACCGTGACGGGCCTCAAGTGGCTCTGCAGCGGCTTCGGCACGGGCATCCTCCACCTGTCCCACGCCCTCCGTGCGCAGACCCCGCTGCCGGACCAGGGCTGGCTGTCCCAGCGGGACTTCATGGCCATGCGCAACGACCGCCTGGACCCCCTCCCCCAGGCCCGGGCCGTCGAGCTCGGGGGGGTCGGCCTGGCCCGCCTCCATGGACTGGATGCCAGCCTGGGCCTCATCTTGGAGGCCGGCCCCGACAGGCTCCAGGTACACACCCTGGGCTTGACGGCCGCTCTGCGAGAGGGCCTGGAGGCGCGGGGGGCCGTGCTGATCACCCCCCGGCGCAATGCCCGACGCGCAGGCATCCTGTCCGCGCTGCGGTCCGATGCCGAGGCCTGGCACAAGTGGGCTCTGGACCAGCGCATCGTGCAGTCGATGAGGGGCCCCGGAACGATCCGCTTCGCGCTGCACGGCTACAACGACTCGGTGGACGTCGAGCGGCTGCTCGAGGCCTGGGACCACACGCCCTGAGTCGACGGGACGGCCACCGCAGCAGGTGCTGCGGTGGCCACCCCGTGCCCGGTCACGTGACCGTCCTCCAACGCCACGCCAAGGCATGGCCCACCGAGGCCCACCAGCGGGCCCAGGTCCAGTGCACGACGGGCCGGCGGCTCGCCGAGGTGGCGTGCTCGTTGCCGGCACCAGGTGCCCAGTGGGGGGGAGTCGAAGCAACCAGGGAGACGAGATTCGCGGACATGATGTCCTCCGTGTGGGGGTTGGAGCAGGCGGTGTGGAGCCCACCCCCGCCGCCTGCAAGGGCGAGGGCACGCATGAAGAGCGCGAGGGCCAGGCCCTCGATCAGCTCAGGAGTTCAGAGCGCTGCTAGAAGCGCTGCGGGACGACCGGCATGCAGAACTCGGGCATGCCATCGAGGGCGCTGATCAACGTGACGATCATGCTCACCTCCTGCGGTCGTCCCGGGTCGGACCCGGGTGGGTTCTCGTCGAGCATAGCGGGTCAGGAGCGCCTTGCAAGGGCCAGAACGGCCTGGGAAGGGATGTTGCCCGTCCGTCACCCGGCTATGTTCCCGCCACTTCCCGGAGCCCCCCCATGGTCCTCACGCTCCTGGCCCTGTTCACGGGCTGCGACACCACCGAGCTGGAAGAGGTCTTCTCTTCCTGCGATCCGCTGGACCCCAGCATCTGCGCCCTGCCGTTCCCCTCGGGGTTCTTCCTGGCCGACGCCGACACGGTGACTGGCCACCAGGTGGCCTTTCGCGACGACTCGCTGGGCATCGACCGGGACAACAACCGCATGGACCCCACCCGGTGGAATGAGCGGGACGGCTTCGCCACGGCCGGTCCGCTGCTGACGTTCTTCGACGACGTGTCCGCCAACGAGCTCATGGGCCACGACGCGATCGACCAGTACGAGAGCGCGACCGTCACCACCGTGATCCTGGACCTGGAGACCGGCGACCGGGTGCCCCACTGGGCCGAGCTCGACATGAGCGCCGACTACGCCGACGAGCGTCTGCTCATCCTCCAGCCGGCCGTGCCCCTCCACCACGACCGCCACTATGCGGTGGGCATCCGAGGGTTGCTGGACAGCCAGGGCAAGCGGATCGCCGCATCAGACGGCTTCGCGGCCCTGCGCGACGGCACCGACACGGACACCTGGGACATCGAGGGACGGCGGTCGCTCTTCGACGACACGATCTTCCCAGCGCTCCAGAGCACCGGCTTCGACCGGGCCGAGCTCCAGCTGGCCTGGGACTTCCACACAGCGTCCCGCGAGAGCGTCCTGGGCCGCATGGAGTGGATGCGGGACGACGCCCTGGAGCGCACGGCCGATGGCACGACCTACTGGATCGACGCGGTCGACGACGACGACTGCGACGCCGGCGCCGAGATCGCCCGCTCCATCGAGGGGCGCTTCCTGATGCCGCTCTACACCGAGACCGACGAGCCGGGCACCGAGCTGACGCGCGACGGCGATGGCATGCCCTACTACAACGGCGACACCGAGGTCCCCTTCCTGATCAAGGTGCCCTGCTCGGTCTGGGAAGCGGGCGTGCCTGCCCCCCTGCTCCAGTACGGCCACGGCCTGCTGGGGAGCCGAGCCGAGGTCGGCTACGGCTGGGCCCGCACCATGGCCAACGACATCGGCGCAGTGACCTTTGGCATCGACTGGAAGGGCATGAGCGACGATGACTACAACAGCATCATCGTGATGACCGCCACGGATCTGGCGGACTTCCCCTTCGTGGCCGAGCGCTCCCACCAAGGGTTCGCAGAGTTCGCCGTGGCGCTCCGTGTCGTCCGGGACCAGCTATCAGCGACCGAGTCCCTGCAAAAGGACGGCGCCGCCCTCGTGGACCCGGACACCGTGGGCTACTACGGCAACAGCCAGGGCGGCATCCTGGGCGCCGGCTACCTGGGCATGTCCACGGATCTGACCCGAGGCATCCTGGGTGTGCCGGGTGCGCCCTATGGGCTCTTGCTGCCCCGTTCCTATGACTTCGATCCCTACTTCTTGATCCTCAAGAACAAGTGGGACGACCACCGGGACATCGCGATCAACCTGGCGCTCATGAGCATGATCTGGGAGCCCACGGAAGGCGCGGGCTGGCTGCGCGCGATGAACGAGGCGCCAGGGCCCGGGGCTCCCGCCAAGCAGGTCCTCATCCAGACCGCCATCGGCGACGCCCAGGTCACGACTCTGGGGGCACAGCTCATGGCCCGGGCCTACGGTGCCAGCACGATCGCGCCCGAGACCCGGCCAATCTGGGGGGTGGACGAGCAGGCTGGCGGGTTCACAGGCTCGGCCATCGTCGAGTGGTTCTACCCGGATGGCGCCGTCGAGCCCTATACCAACCTGCCGCCGGACCACGAATTCGACACCCACGAGTGCCCCCGGCGGGAGTGGGCGGCCAAGCAGCAGCTCCGGGACTTCCTGGTCGCTGGGGTGGTGAACCAGTACTGCGACGGGATCTGCGAGGGTGTGCGCGAGGGCTTCTGCGACTGATCGGCAGCCGCCGGGCCCGACGCCAGCACCTGCGCCGCGTCGCACTCGCGGCGCTGCCGGCGGCGGCCTTGGCGCTCGGCGCCGAGCTGTCTGCTCGGGCCCTGGTGCCGGCGCCGGCCCTGGTGGGGGCTGGGCCCCTCGGCTGGACCATGAAGCCGAACCTGGTGGACCACCTGGTGGACCAGGCGGACCCCCAGCTCGACTTCCATGTGTCCACCAACGGCGACGGCCTGCGGACCGGGCTGGCCCGGCGCTCGGTGGGACGACGGGTGGCCACCCTGGGCGAGTCCACGGTCTTCGGCTGGGGCCTTCCCCCCCAGGACGCGCCGGCCGGGGTGCTCCAGGAGCTCCTGGGCCCGGACTGGGAGGTGCTCAACGCCGGCCAGCCCGGCTACAGCTCCGAACAGGGTCAGCGGCTCGCCCGAGCCCTGCTCCCCCTCTACGACCCCCAGGTCGTGGTGTGGTTCCACCCCTGGAACGACCTGGCACCCGCCAAGGCCACGGATCGGGACCTGCTGCCACGGGTGGCTCACAGCACCTGGTGGCGACGCAGCAGACTGCTCTCCTGGATCGCGAGCCCGATTCGATCGGCGGGCTCGGCGCTCCAGGACAATCCCCTGATGCCGCTGCGCTATGACGGGCCGGGCGACACCCTGCGCGTCCCTCGCGACCAGCGAGCCGAGAACCTGGAGTCCCTGGCCGAAGCGGCGGGCTCCGAGCGAGTCCTGGTCGTGCTGCTCCCCAACGACGCGACCGCCACCCAGGGTGGCTCCAGCCCGCTGGCTCTGGAGCTACGCGACAGCTGCAAGAGGCTCGGGGTGCGCTGGCTGGATCTGTCCGGCACGCTGACGCCAGCGGACCTCGCGCCGTTGACCCTGCCCGGTGATCCCGGACACTTCAACCGAGCGGGCAATGAGCGGTTGATGGCGCCGGTGGCTGCGGCGCTCACCGGGGGTTTCGTCAAGGACCTGTGAGTGCGTCGTGGTAGGCTCCGCTCGCCCGCAATGCGCGACCGCGTGTCGTGCAACTCGCCCGGAAGGAGACTCCATGACACTGCGCCCCTTGGGCTGGCTGACGCTTTTTGCGATCGGCGGCCTCATCACCGCTTGCGATAGCGACACCACCACCGGTACCGACTCGGCCACGGACTCCGGCGACGCCGACGCGGACACCGACACCGACACCGACACCGACACGGATGCCGACGGCGACGCGGATGCCGACGCCGATGCCGACGCCGACGCCGACGCCGACGCCGACGCTGACGCC
>Ga0209992_10000310_pt1 | contig 66678 bp, 61 predicted proteins | sample 2SBtaG_2_FD_182564 | JGI IMG/M metagenome (GOLD analysis project Ga0209992, IMG submission 182564) | Deep subsurface microbial communities from Kolumbo volcano to uncover new lineages of life (NeLLi) - 2SBTROV12_ACTIVE470 metaG (SPAdes)... | ecosystem: Environmental > Aquatic > Marine >... | reverse complement strand
TTCCAAAACAAAACGTTTCATTTTTCACCGGATGGGTGAGTTGACAGAAGCGTCTATTTTAACAGGTATGTCTTTCTTTTTCAGTGCTTTAGACCCTTTGTCCGGGGTTGAAGTCACGGATTCAGGTTTGGGTTTTGCGTACTTCACCAGTGGCTAGCTTGACCGCGGCCATGAGGCGGGAGACATAGACCACAGTGAAGGGCGCGACAATTAGCGCGATCAATGTAAATTCCCAGTCCAGATAAAGCATTACCGCAGTCATTCCAATAATCGTTAATAAGTCAGTAACGATACCGAGAAGAGCATTTGCGATAAACGCCTGTACCGCATTTACATCGGTTGTTAATGTACTAAGAAGTGTCCCGGTCGATTGACGGTCATACTCTGCCAATGAAAGGTGTTCTAAGTGATGGAATAGCATCTGACGTATATCTCGAGCAAACCATATGCCGATGCTTTTGGTCAAGAACGAGCCGATGTAAGAGCTTATCGCACTAAAGGTTGCGATCGCGACTGCGGCCAGGATGCTAAAGTGTAAAATTGCGTAGGGTTCATCAGTGGAAAATATATCTGTAATTGGTTTCAACCAACCAGGAAGAGGATGGGGTCCCAGGACAGAGTCGATAATAAATTTAAGTGGCCAGGGTTCGAGCAGGTTCGTCACGGATTGCACTAGCATGGCAATCAGGGCAATGGTGATAGAACGCCAGTATTTAACGAGTACGTATTTGATGATCGCCGTTTTGCTCATCTTCAAGTCGTCCTAAATCATGTTTAAGAACTGCCGCGCATTCCGATTAGTCCATTTCTTTAAATATATCAATGCGAGAACAGGATTGCGCGACGCAGATGGTGCGGTTAGACCGCTTGACGGTCCAGTGTTGTTACTATAACGTCCGCGGTCGATCATGCGACGAAGTTTTATTTCCCTTTTGGACAGTATTGGAACAGTTTGCTGGCAAGTTTTAGGCGCTCTCAAGATCCAACCCATCCAAGTCAGCGTTTTTTAATTACGCGAACGACCGGCCATGTTAAATATTTGTTCAACCATCAGGTTTAGTATATGGGATCTAATATTTCCGTAGAACCCTTTCCCGATGCCGAAAATAATATCCCCTATTGGATTATGCAGGTCCCGAAATCGATTAGCTCCGGACACTCGGACATTTTTGATAAGGACTTGTTGATATTCGCAGAGTTTTTTTTGCAACGCAAAGAAGTATTCAACCCGCACTCGCAGATTGTCCTAATAAAATCCCACTTTGATGATCGAAGCGATGAAACTGGACGGTAATTGAGCTGTTTATCGCTCGAATTTTAGAATACATCCACTCAAAGTCCCCAAACAATTGTAGCGTAGTAACGAAAATCATTGCCCTGGGTTTGCTGTGAATCATATTCATTGTATATACCGAGTTTGATTGCCAGACCCCGGTAGTAATCCAGATCATGGATCCAATCCAGTGTGGTAATGTTCCGGTATTGTCCAAGATTGGACAGACTGGGGTAAAAAGTCGTTTTGAATTCGACAAATTGTTGGTCAGTAATATGCCATCCGGTTTCCAGCCCGGTCAATGCTTCCACGGTAAAGCGTTCGGTGTCGCCGAATGTTTGGTTGCCGCCTATACCGGCCCGGCCGCGCAGGTACCATACGTCAGTGTTAATAAATTCGTATCCAGGCCCTACAAATGCGCTAATTCGATAATCCCAATCTTTGAATTCATCCCAGTCGAAACGGCCGTTTGCAAAATAAAACCACTGCGATTCTGGGATCAACCAATCTTTATTCAATATGACCTGGGCTCGGCTTTGCGAGGTAATATTGTCGCTTTGTGAATGCAGGTACATCATTTCGTAGTACCAGCGGTCTTCTTCGTCTTCATATGTCGAAACGAATGCGGCTCGGATGTTTAGATTTTCGGATACACCTTTTGCACCGTTTAAACCGAATTCGAAGTCGCGCTTCCAGTCGGCCAAAAAACCGGATCCGAAAAGTCCTTCGTCAGCTGGATCTTGGGGTAATAAGTCAGCCGGCATCGGTTCGTTTTGAGTGGTCAGGATGGTTGCTATTTGATCGCGTTTGATTTCTAAAGTGCCGAGTGAGGAGTGTTCGATGGTTACGATTTCATCATTTTGATGTGTAATGCTGCCGTGGATCTGATCGCCGTTAGATAACTTGATAATGCCATCCACTGGATCCGCTGTCGCTGAAGTGGTCAATAATGCGATGATTGAAGCCGCGATAAAGAGAAAAAATTTCATAAGTGCTGTATTCCTTATTAAACTAGGGTCCAGTTGGATGTGACATTGTGCAATACGCGTTAAAATATTCCCGGCTCCTTTTTCGCACGGACGGGTACAAGGCTCGGCATTTAATCAAACCACCTTATCCGATTCAACAAAGGACTGGAGATTGTTACATTTATTTGCGCCTTGAAATTTACCAGAGGATTACAACATGGCAGACGATGATGCGATTGATTGGCGAAAACGAATAAAAACCCCGGCCATAATCGTTGGCACGCTGCTTGTTCTATATGCAGTTATCGGCTTTTGGGGATTACCCTATTTGATTAAATCCAAGTTGCCCGAGTTGGTTAAAGAGAATTTGAACAGAGAGGGTTCAATTCAAGAGATCAATATCAATCCGTTTCTATTCAAGGTGAGTTTGAAGGGCTTGGAGATCAAAAAGAAAACCGGTGGCAAGTTTGCTGCGTTTGACGAATTATTCGTCGATTTCGAAACCTCGTCGTTATTCAAGCGCGCGGTTACCTTCGATGCGATAAGACTAACCGGTCTATACCTAGACGTCGATATATTGAAGAATGGTAAATTCAATTTTGACGATTTGATTCAGTCCGACGAGGAAGTCGAAGAACCTGAGCCTGACGACGAAGACGAGGACCCGTTTCCGCTGCTGATATCCAAATTGGATATTCAGCGGGGTGAATTCGTATTCGATGATTTTTCGGTTAAGACACCGTTCCATACAAGCATCGAACCGATCGATCTAGCGGTCAAGGATTTCACGACCCACTTGAACAGTGATTCGGGTTATCAGTTTTCGGCCGTGTTTACCGAAGGCGGAAAAATCGATTGGCAGGGCAACGTAACGATCACGCCGATGCAATCTGCAGGTCAAATTAAGTTGTCTGGATTTCGTCCGTTGTTGATTTGGAAATATATCCAAGATCAAGTCAAATTTAAATTTACCGACGGTACTTACGATCTTGATGCGCGCTACACGTTTAGTATGACGGATGGCGAACCCCAGTTGGAGATAAATGAAGGCAACTACAAGCTAAAGAATTTCAAGTTGTCTGAAAAGGGAGTGGACAAACCGGTTATCGATATTCCGATGGTTGAGTTGGACGGCATCAACGTCAGTTTGGCTAACAAACAAGTCTCGATCAAATCTGTGGCCAGCCAAAATGCGAAGATTGCCACGTGGGTTAATAAGGATAAAAATTTAAACTACCAAGAGCTATTCCAGCCAAATGACAGTGGTGCTGCGAATACGACCAATGCGGCACCTAAAGACGATGACTCAGACGGCGAACCGTGGTTGATCAAGATCCAGAATATCGTATTCAAAGACTACGGGGTCTTGTTTCAAGATCGATCGTTGGCAACGACTATGAGTTTGGATTTTTCCCCGTTGACTTTGACGTTAGCCAATTTTTCTTCCGATCTTAGCGGGAAATTGCCGTTTACTATAGACGGGGCTGTGAATAAAACTGGGCATTTGAAGGTTAAAGGAGATTTGGGTCTGGATCCGGTGTCGACTGATGTGGACCTGGATCTTAAATTGAATCTGACAGATTTCCAACCTTACATCGATCCGGTGACGAAGCTGGAATTTGGCAGTGGCGAAGCCAATGTAAAGGGTAAGGTTGATTTTAAATTAGACGAAAACTCCCAGCCTCAATTGGCGTTTAACGGTGCGGCTAGTATCGATGAATTTGTCGGTCAGGACAAGATCGAGAAAAACAAATTGTTCAATTGGAATGCGCTGCGCTTTGACGGCATTGATTTTAATCTGGATCCAATCGTTGTTGATATCAAAGAGGTCACGGCGGACAAGGCCTATGTCCGATTCATAATAAATGCCGATGGATCAACCAATATTTCCAAGGTATTTGCGGAAGATTCGCAGACGGCCGCTGTAGATAAAAAAGAATCGGTCAACGCGGACAAAAAGGCGGATGACGGGCCTGATGCAGTGGTCAAAATTGATACTGTTTCGATCAAGGGTACATCAGCCATGTTTGCCGATAACTCGTTAAAACCGAAATTTTCGACAGGACTGACCCGCCTTAATGGCAGTATAAAAGGGCTGTCGACTGATAAAAAATCCAGAGCGAGTGTTAACCTTAAAGGTCGGGCGGACAAAACCGCACCGGTACGGATTAAAGGTAAGATGAATGTATTTAGTCCGGATGGGTACACCGATATTTCCATGGATTTTAAGAATCTAAGCCTGACCTCGCTAACACCATATTCCGGAAAATTCGCCGGCCGCAAAATCGAAAAGGGTAAAATGTCGGTCGATCTAAAGTACAAATTGAAAAGCCGTAAGCTGAATGCGGAAAATAAAATTGTATTGGATCAATTGACATTGGGGGATGAAGTCGACAGCCCAGATGCGGTTTCGTTACCGTTGTCGCTTGCCATAGCGTTGCTGAAAGATTCTAACGGTGTGATCAATATTGATCTTCCGCTGAAAGGGAGTCTGGATGATCCAGAATTCAGTATATGGGGGTTGGTTGGAGATGTGCTGGTTAATTTGCTGACCAAGATAGTAACGTCACCTTTTGCTGCACTGGGTGGATTGGTTGAAGGTGGCGAAGAATTGGGGAACGTAACATTTGCCGCTGGACAGACCGATTTAACCGATGATCAAAAAACCAAACTGAACCAAGTGATTGAGGCCTTGGGTCAACGACCGACGTTGAATCTGGAAATAGAAGGTATCGCGGGCGCCGGTGATTTTCGGGCGGCTGCCGAAAAGCAGTTTAATGATGAAATCATAGCGCTGAAAAAAGCCGAGTTTAAAAAGCTTTCGGAGGACGAAGACCAGCCTTTTGCTGAGATTAGCGTCACGGACGAGGATTTTAACCGCCATCTTTTGAAGGCGTATTACATGAAGCTTACCGGCATGAAATACCTGACTGCAGATTCACCAATGGTCACGCAGCAATTGAGCAACGCGGACGTGGTCAAAGCAGCGCGCGAGCAGGTTTTAAAGGATGTGAAAGTCGATAACGAAAGGATGCGTAAGCTCGCGCAGGATCGGGCCAAATATATCCACGACTATCTCATCCAACAAAAGCTCAATGCAGATCGAATTTTTCTGCTGGATGTTAACGTCGAGCCCGAGGCTCAGCCGGATGAGGATTTAACTGTTGTGGATTCCAGGTTGTCGTTGATCGCTGGGTGACCAAGGGTACCGTTTTGTCAGTCTTCTAGCAGTTTTGCAAGATTACTTTGCCAATTGGATAGACGCGAAGCAGACGAGCGTCGCCTGATGTTGCCGGCAAATAAGGGTAATATAGGAATCCTGAGATTACGCCAAACCTATAGTCATTGTCCGGGAACTATCTGGAATCTAATCCGGTTGACGTGTAGATTGCATTGCAATAAGTTTAATCGCTATTCCAAGCTTGGTAACCGCCTGACAAAGATGCGACGTCGGTATATCCCAATAGTTTTAGGGTTTGAGATGCCAGCGACGCACGCGCGCCAGTTTGGCAATAAACCAGAATGGGTTTTGATCGGTCGGATAGCTGTGAAATATCGCCGATCTTGAATTCCAGCATCCCTCTTGGAAGGAGTATTGCTCCAGGCAAGGCGCCAGCGTTATATTCAGAGGGTTCGCGTACGTCGATGATCGTTGTGTTGGAACCGGCAATTAGACGTTTGGCCTGTTTTACATTGATTTCTGTAATATTGGCTTTGGCTTGACTGACCAGTGATTGTGCCGCTTGAGGCGGTATCGGCGATGGGTCTGCTGTACCACATTGGGTTGCTGGTTCGTTGGATATGTCGACTGGAGGTTCGACTGCTTCCTGCCACTCGTCTTCGGTGAGTCCGCAACGTCGGTTGGCTGGTACTGACTGTTTTATCAAGCGCGGGGGTGGCAACTTTAGGTTGTTCATAAATTTTATGAACTCTTCGCGCGTTTTACCCGCTATTCTCGGATTCCTGCCGCGCTCTTGCGCGATATTACTAACCCGGCGTCCATTGTAGTCATGACCCGGGTAAACCAGAGTGTCATCCGGTAACTTAAAAAGCTTTTGCGTGATTGAATCGAACAATGCGCTGGGGTCACCGCCTTGAAAATCGGTTCGGCCACAACCGTCTATAAATAACGCATCGCCGGTGAATACTTTGTTCCGCCACAAAAATGAAATGCTGCCCTGTGTATGCCCGGGTGTTGCGATGACGTCGATTTGTTCATTTTTCCCGAACTTAAACACATCATGTTCTTGAATTTGGTGGTCTGCGAATTCGGCGCCGCACAGTGTGCTAACCCCAGTCTGTGCGCCGGTACGTTGGCGTAGTAATCCGCCTGCGGTGATATGATCGGCGTGTACGTGGGTTTCCAGCGAATATTTCAATTGCATACCGTGTTCGGACAATAGCGACATGTATTTATCCAGATTCGAAATGACCGGATCGATGATAACGGCTTCGTGGCTTTCCGGGTCGGCAATAAAATAGGTTAAGGTCCACGTTTCGGGGTCAAAATGTTGTTGAAAAATCATTGCCTACTCCATTTTCATTCGCTAATTAACTAGACAAATCGATGTCCAAAATCATTGTTGCGCCAATATATGTTTTGAGTTGATCGCATCTAATTATACCCGCGATATTTCGTTGAAGCATATACGTATAAATAACAAGAATAATTCGATGTGTAGACAGGTTGTCTGGAGACTTCTAACTTCACAAGTAAGCCACCTGACTTTGATTGGTTTCCCCAACCAATTATGTGGTGCCGCGCTTAAACGTGATTATTGGGTGATACTAGCCGGGTCGATTTCCGCAATGATTTGGCTTTGGGGTATGGGTTGCAATGAACCCAGTTTGTGTCTTATAAGAATTGCTTTGACGATCGTACTGACAGTTCCATTTGATTCAATCGATGCCTACGAAACCGCCAGCAAATGTATTTCAACGTAAATTCGGTGTCTGGTTCTTCGATTTCAATCTGTATCGGTATGGTTCGTCCCAAATGGCCTTTGACGGTTTGGCAGATTTGATGAATGTACTCGCGGTCGGATTTATTTGGGATTGCGCTCCACGTGAGTGCAAACATATTCGCGAAAGCTACAGCCAACGGGTAAGCTTCAACTGGTTTGTTTAAATCTATTTGCAACATCATTTGCAGGCATTGCAATTCGTCTTGGGTGACGTTCGAAACGGATAAATAAAATAGTTTTTCGCCGCGGTTTGTGTACATGGTTTTATCCATAGGCTTTGATGACTATAGATTACTGAAATATAACTATTTGATATAGTTCAGTTTTGTAAACGATTGCAAAAATAGCTAATGTGTCCCGAGGCAATGGTAATTTGTATGCGGCAGGCGTGCCTGATGGAAAAATAGAGTGCGCCTATTGGCGTGACCAAACAGCGTTGATTTATAGAAAATATGGATTGAGCTGCATTATTGGGGGCAAAATTGGACTTTTGCTAAAGCGCTATACTAGATTGATTTCTTAAGGAATCGAGTTTTATGCGGAGGTTTCCAATTTAGCCCATAAGTCGTGCTCATCGCTATCTTCGATCGTCACGTCAGCCCAATCGCCTTGCCTCAAATGGGTCGCGCCATCAATGAATACCTGACCATCGATTTCAGGTGCGTCGCTTTTACTCCGAGCGACCGCGCCTTCGGGTGCAATTTCGTCTATTAAGACCGTCTCCTTTTTGCCAATTCTGTTTTTGAGCCGTTCGGTACTGATACGGGCTTGGTGTTGCATAAAGCGTTGCAATCGCTCCTGTTTTATGCTTTTAGAAACTGGGTCAGGCAAATCATTGGCGGCGGCACCTTGAACAGGGGAGTATTTAAAGCAACCGACTCGGTCCAGTTGAGCTTGGTCTAAGAATTCTAACAACTCTTCGAAATCATTTTCGGTTTCCCCTGGGAAGCCGACGATAAATGTGCTGCGAAGCGTGATGTCCGGACATATTTCGCGCCAAGCCTGTATTCTGCGAAGCGTGTTTTCCATTGCCGCCGGACGTTTCATCAGTTTTAAGATGCGCCGGTTGGCGTGTTGAAATGGTATGTCCAGGTACGGCAATATTTTACCGTCTGCCATGAGTGGAATGACGTCATCTACGTGCGGATACGGGTAAACATAATGCAAGCGGACCCACACGCCTAGTTGGCCCAAGGCTGCCGCCAGTGCAGTAAACCGAGTTTCCCAACGAGTTCCATTCCAATTATCAGCCTGATAGCGAATATCTGTTCCGTAAGCACTGGTATCTTGTGAAATAACCAGAATTTCTTTAACCCCAGCCCGCGCCAGTTGTTCCGCTTCAGCCATAACTTCGCCGATCCGACGGCTGACCAAATCGCCGCGCATCGAAGGGATAATGCAAAACGAGCAACGGTGATTACAGCCTTCTGAAATTTTTAGATAGGCGTAATGTTCGGGAGTGAGTTTGACCCCGTGGGCTGGAATGAGATTGGTAAACGGATCGTGTGCCGGCGGCAAATGGGTATGCACTGAATCGACTACCGCGTCGTAAGCCTGCGGTCCGGTAATTTGCAAAACCTTGGGGTGTTGCTCGCGAATTTCGTTCTCGCGTACGCCCAGGCAGCCGGTTACGATAACCTTACCGTTTTCGGCGATAGCCTCGCCGATCGTGTCCAAAGATTCTTGTACCGCGGAATCGATGAAGCCGCATGTGTTGACAACAACAAGGTCTGCGTCCTGATAAGAGGAAACTGTTTGGTAACCTTCGGAACGAAGTTGTGTGAGGATACGTTCGCTGTCGACCAGGGCCTTTGGGCAACCGAGGCTGACGAAGCCAATACGTGGCTGATTCATTTTATTTGGGTGGATGAAACTAAAACAATAGACTAGTTTCTCATGTGACTTGGTTGCAGTGCAAAAAATCCGCGTACATTTGTTGACTGAAAAACATTAGAGACAACGGTTGGTGCGTGAAATGCTCGGATTCAAGTCTGCGCCAAAAAAATTGCTCGTCTGGGCGCGGGCAGCCCTTCGCAAGTCCGGTTTGAGTCGTTGGGATCGAGAAAGTCAGATAAGGACTGAAACGTCATCCAATCTGTGCTGCGCTGCTCTTCGGTTGTAGTTGTGCTGACGTTGACCAGTTGTATGTTTTTGAAGCCACAGCGTTGCAACCATGAAGCCAATGTTGGCGGGGATGGGATAAACCATACATTACGCATTTTCGCGTAACGCCCTTCCGGCAATAAAATCTGTCCGGGCCCACCCTCTATAACCAGAGTTTCCAATACCAATTCTCCGCCGCAGCGCAAAAGCCCTTTCAATTCGTGCAGGTGATCCAGTGGTGATCTTCGATGGTATAAGAGACCCATCGAAAATACCGTATCGAAGCTGGCCAATCCATGCGGGATATCTTCGACTCCCATTGGAAGCACGTAAACCGGGTACTCGCCGGCAAAGTGTTTCACCGCGTTAAATTGCATAACGCTAATTAATGTAGGGTCTATACCAATCACGGCTTTGGCGCCGGCCCCAAGCATGCGCCAGCAATGGTAGCCGTTACCACATCCCACATCTAGCACGAGCCTGTTTTTAAGCGGAGCGATAGCTTTGCACAAACGCTTCCATTTCAAGTCCGAGCGCCACTCGGTATCGATGGAAACACCATGGATTTGGTAAGGCCCTTTGCGCCATGGGTGCAGCTTGTGCAACAAACTTTCAATATGCCGCTTTTGTTGTGTTGTTGATTCCTCAGGCTGTCCAAAGACCAGCGTATCCTTGTCCAATCGATTTGAGCTTGTAGAAACGGTCGGTAGCGCCTGGATAACCGATTGCCACTTGTTGAAATCACCGTGTTGATCGGCCGAATAAGCCGACGCTATCTGGTCAGGTAGCGTGGTTCGCCAAGTGGCAAAAGCCGGCTCGCTTAGTGTTGACAGTAGATTGTCTATATCAATCATCCGAATAACCTGCGGAAACCCAGTTCTGCTGTCATTTCAATGTAACCAATTCCTCTGCATTGGTTGGGTGTATTGCAACGGTGTTGTCAAAATCCGTTTTGGTTGCGCCCATCTTCAACGCTACGGCAAAACCCTGTAGCATTTCATCGGCACCATCACCGATGACGTGACAACCGACGATGCGTTCATTTTCCCCTGTCGTGATGAGTTTCATTAACGTTTGTTCTTTTTGATCGGACAACGCGTGGGTCATTGGAGTAAAACGGCTTTGATAGATTTTGATGTCGTCTCCGAATTGCGATCTGGCCTGTTGTTCGCTCAAACCTACGGTACCGATCGGCGGATGCGAGAAAATTACCGTGGGAATGTTGTTGTAATCAAGCTTGCTGTCTGGCTTGCCACCGAATAAGCGGTCGGCCAATTTCCGCCCGGCTGCGATCGCAACCGGCGTTAACAAAGCCCGCCCGGTAATATCCCCAACCGCGAAGATGTGAGGGATGTTTGTATTCTGCCATTCATCGGTGGTTATAAATCCATCGCTATTGGTTTGGAGACCGCAGGCTTGCAAATTCAGATTCCGGGTGTTGGGCGTTCGTCCAATCGCCCACAACAGTTGTTCAAAATTGGTTAATTGAACACCGTCTTGGCATTGAATATCCAGAAGCCCGTTGGGATTCTTTCGTAGCTCGGCGACCTGAATATCAAAACGAATATCGATCCCATGCTTTCGATACAGTTCAACCAAAGCCGTCGAAAGTGTGCTGTCAAATTCCCTGAGTACGACGTCTTTACGCACCAATAGACAAACTTCAGTGCCAAGCGCACGATATACGCCAGCCAATTCCACGGCGATATAGCCGCTGCCGACGATGGCTACGCGTTTTGGTTGCCGCTCAAGCGCAAAAAAATCGTCCGATGTAATGCCCAGTTCGACACCGGGTATGTTAGGCAGATTGGGATAAGCACCGGTCGCAATCAGTATTTTATCGGCGCGGAAAATTGACTGGTCGACAGAAACCGTGTGCTTGTCGACGAAACTCGCGGTACCTGTCTCGACGGCAACGTCATTGCGGTTAAGGTTTCCCATGTAAACGCCATTCAGGTGTTCAATATAAGTGTCTCGGGCAGTTTTCAAGTGATGCCAGTCAAAACCATTAATGTCGATGTCGAAACCGTAATCAGCTGCTTTCCCGATATTTGTTGCGTGGTTGGCTGCGTGCCACATAACCTTTTTTGGTACACACCCAACGTTGACGCAAGTACCCCCGAGTCTGGCTTGCTCAATTAACAAGCAGCGTGCGCCATAACTTGCCGCGCGATTTGCGGTCGCTATGCCGCCGCTACCCCCGCCAATTACGATAAGGTCATATTGAGTGTTCATTCGTGATGGTTTTATATTGACTGGATTAAACTGAAATTGACCTTTTGCTTTAATAAAGATCAATTATTCATTGGGGTTTCTCAGCAATTGCATTGCTTAGTGAAGGCGCTTTACAATCGCGTTACTACTCGTAAATTGGCGTGCAGATGACAACACCGAACATTGAAACAGTTAAGAGCTATCTTCTCAAGCTTCAGGATAATATTTGCAACGCGATACAACGGGAAGAATCGGTGGCGCGGTTCGCCGAAGATGAGTGGGTTTATTCTGGCGGTGGAGGCGGCAAGACCCGAATCATGTGCGGCGGCGAAACATTTGAACAGGCGGGGGTCAATTTTTCCGATGTGCGCGGTGATCAATTGCCCGCGGCTGCAACCGCTCAGCGTCCGGAACTTGCCGGGCGTAGTTTTAAGGCGGTCGGAGTTTCGTTAGTTGTGCATCCGTTAAACCCAAAAGTACCCACCTCGCATGCCAATGTTCGGTTTTTTATCGCGGAAGCGGATGATCAGCCAGCTATCTGGTGGTTTGGAGGTGGTTTTGATTTAACTCCGTATTATCCGGTGGAAAGCGATGTAATACATTGGCATAAGACAGCCTTGGCGGCTTGTGAACCGTTCGGAGAAAATGTGTACGCTAAATATAAAGCATGGTGTGACGACTATTTTTTTCTTAAACACCGCAATGAAACTCGGGGTGTCGGAGGTTTATTTTTCGACGATTTGAACGAGTGGGGATTCGATCAATGCTTTGATTTTATGCGAAGCGTGGGCGATCATTTTATCCCAGCGTATTTACCGATTGTTCGACGACGCAAGAACGATCAATACGGCCATACTGAACGGGATTTCCAATTATACCGGCGTGGCCGTTATGTAGAATTTAACTTGGTTTACGATCGAGGGACCTTGTTCGGATTACAATCTGGCGGCAGGACCGAGTCCATTCTGATGTCTCTGCCGCCGGCGGTGAACTGGCGCTACAATTGGCACCCGGCGCCGGGTAGTGATGAAGAAGTCCTCTACCGCGATTATTTGAAACCGAGGGAGTGGTTATGATTCTTTTTCCGTCGATTGTGCTGATTTACTATTGCGCTTGGCTAAGCGTGCAATCACGCTGTCCAGAGATCCCGAGCGAGCGACTTCATTTTTGAATGTGGTTCTATAGTTTTTTATAAAACTGATTCCTTCGATGACGACATCGTATACTTTCCAATTATCTTTCTTGTGGATCATGCGGTAATTCACTGCAATTGGAGGTGCGCCAGGGCGAATAATTTGCGTTTTGACGAGGACTTTTTTGTCGTCTGGATTAATTTTTAACGGGACATATTCGATGTCCCATTCAGCGTATTCTGAGAACGCCACTGCGTAAGTCCGAATCAGCAATTCGCGAAATTCTTTTTTGAAGCTTTGCCGTTGTCCAGGGTTTGCACGCTTCCAGTGCTTACCAAGGACCAACGCAGATACTCTTGTGAAATCTATATGCGGTTCGATAATTTCCGATACGATTTGACTGGCCCGTTCATAGTTACCCGATGGCGGGTTGGCTTTCATCGCCGATTGCAGCTTATTCGAAGTTTCCTGGACGATGAGTTGAGGTTCCGTTAACGTGGTTTCCGCCTGAGCGGTTAGGCCAATCAGGCATAGAATCAAGAAAGTCGGACCGGTCCAGACGGTTAGTTTCCTGTAAAGCTTCATCGATGCGCTCCTATAGAATAAATTAGTTATATGACCCCAATAGCTCGTTCATCATGCGGTGTTTTTCGGACTTGATCCGAGCTTCCGTTATTATAAGGGGAATAGACTTTTAATCAGTTAAAAAATTCAATTAATCAGATCGCTAAGGAAAAACCTTATGTCCGACAGTCGGTATAATCATAGCAGCAGTTTTCCCAAGACCCGTATGCGCAGAATGCGTAAATATCCGTTCAGTCGGCGTCTGATGCGAGAATCTTCAATATCCGTAGACGATTTAATCTACCCGGTATTTGTGGTCGATGGCAAAAATATTCGCGAATCGGTTGATTCGATGCCCGGAATCGAGCGTTTGTCGCTAGATAATTTGTTGCAGGAGGCGGATCAATTGGTCCAGCTTGGTATACCCGCTATCGCGATATTCCCGGTAACGCCGGTTTCTTCAAAAACCGACGATGCCTGCGAAGCCTACAATCCGAATGGCTTGGCTCAACGGACGGTTCGGCGGTTAAAAGAGGATTTCCCCGATCTTGGGGTCATTACTGATGTTGCGTTGGATCCTTTTACATCGCATGGCCAGGATGGTTTGGTCGATCTTGACGGCTATGTGGTTAACGACGATACGGTGGATGTATTGGTAAAGCAGGCTTTATCGCATGCGGCGGCCGGGGCTGATGTTGTCGCACCTTCGGATATGATGGATGGCCGAATTGGAGCCTTGCGCCATGCTTTGGAATCAGCTGGGTTCGTTAATACGCAGATTTTGGCTTATTCGGCGAAATATGCGTCGGCTTTTTATGGCCCGTTTCGTGATGCGGTAGGTTCAGCGGGTAATTTGGGTAGTGGAAATAAGTATAGTTATCAAATGGATCCGGCGAATTCCGATGAGGCATTGCGTGAAGTTGAATTAGATTTGAGCGAGGGTGCGGACATGGTCATGGTTAAGCCGGGTATGCCATACCTGGATATTGTACGGCGGGTAAAGGACCGTTTCGGTGTGCCCACATTGGCCTATCAGGTGAGTGGTGAATACGCAATGCTGAAAGCGGCAAGTGCGAATGGGTGGTTGCAGGAACGAGCGGTGGTGATGGAATCTCTTCTTGCCTTCAAGCGTGCCGGCGCCGACGGAATTCTGAGCTACTTTGCAAAGCAGGCAGCTATTTGGTTGAAATCCGGTTAAGCTTATTGACCAACGTACAGAATGTAGAAATTCAAAGTTTTTGCCAGTGACCTGTGTATTGGAGTTGACGAATGGCCTGGGTAGAGGTTAAATCACTTAATACGATTCAAATTTTTGACCTAAGCAATCACTTGAACGTGAAACTGTGTTGTTGATTCCTTTCTCAATGCGTTCAAGCCCGCCGAGAAGGCTATGATGATGGTGGTAGAATGAGATGACCCAACAGGACCATACGATTACTACGGACGTAACAACTAACAAACGCAAACCTTATTTTGAAGAAGCCGGTTTGATTTTGATGATTATTTTATCGTTGGTTGGCGTAGGCGTAACGGATTTTTCTCCAGACGATGGATATTGGTACTGGATGATTATGATTTTGGTATTCGGCGTTATCGCGATAATTACCGGATTTGTAGAAGCCAAGAAAGGCGATCAACATCTGGTCAAGAAAATTCTGGTGGTTCAAGTAGTTCATTGGTTAGGATCGATGCTCACGGTAATGGGCGTATTTTTGTTGCTCAACGCGGGTCGTTTGGATTATGAGAATTCGGGTTTGGTAATATTATTGATTTTAGCGTTAACCACATTTCTCGATGGAATCCGCTTGGGTTGGCGGTTTAGCATGGCCGGTATTTTTCTGGGCATTACCGCGGTCATTGCTGCTTATATAGAAGAATTTATGTGGATAATTTTGCTGCTTGCTGTAGCGTTGATAGCATTCACTTTGTACTGGGGACGCCGCCACTCATCGCCGCAGATTACATAATGGAAGTGCTGAACAATTCATCCTCGAATTACCAGCGGATTGTTTTGGCAAAACGCGGTTTCGCCAAGATTCACAACATCAATAGCTTACCGATATCGGTTCTGGCAACCCATCCTTGGGTCGCAGGAATTGCCAGATAAATCAGCGTTTCCTAATGGAGCAGGTTCAACGGTACGCGGTATTTGGTCATCCGATTAAACATAGTCTATCACCCAAAATCCATCGATTATTCGCTGAGCAAACCAACCAGAACAACATGATTTACACCGCGCAGGATGTCGCGGCGGAAAATTTCGTTGATGTTGTCCATGAATTTTTTGCCGGCGATGGGCAAGGTTTAAATTGCACGGTGCCGCTCAAGGAACTGGCGTGGTCAATTGCCGATGAACGGAGCGATCGGGCGAGACTAAGCAAAGCAGCCAATACGCTGGCGTTATGCAAAAATGGTCGTTTATTCGCCGATAACACAGATGGCGTGGGGTTGGTTCAGGATTTAAGCGTAAATCTTCAACTGGAATTGAAAAATATTAATGTGTTGATATTGGGTGCTGGCGGGGCAGCAAGGGGCATCATTGGCCCGTTGCTGGCAGAATCGCCGGCCGGACTAGTCATCGCAAACCGAACGCATACCAAAGCCGAGAATTTGGCTCAGGAATTTAACGCCTACGGCCCGGTATTTTCGCAAAAAATCGTAGATTTAAATGGTTCGGTGTTTGATTTGATTCTTAATGCAACCTCGGCCAGCTTGAATAATGAATTACCCGACTTGCCGGATAGCATTCTAAGCGGTTCTGGCGTGTGTTATGACTTGGTCTATGGGTTACAGCCGACAGCATTTGTACGGTGGGGATTCCGGGTAGGTGCCGCAAGGTCGGTCGATGGATTGGGCATGTTGGTTGAGCAAGCCGCCGAGGCATTTGCCATTTGGCGCGGTGTTCGACCGCAAACGTCCAATGTTATTCAAACACTAAATGCGGACCGAACCGCTGTCAGTTAATTGTTCTAATTCGGTTTGATGGCGCTTAATAGTCTTGTTGTCATTTATTTCATAATTGGATCGAAACGATAACTTCGTATGTTTTTCAGCTAATAAATGTATTTATGAGCCGAAACAGTGCGTGTGTTGTTGACTGCATGATAGTACCTCGGAGACAATGATCCGCTTTTACTTGTCGGGTTGTGCTGCTCGCTGAATTACATGGAACATCCTCAAATTAATAGCGATTATGTCGTGGAAGTTCGGGATTTGAGCTTTTCTAGGGGAGGGCGAAAGATCTTCGATGGCATTAATATGGAGATTCCTAGAGGCCAGGTTTCAGCAATCATGGGTCCAAGCGGCACCGGTAAAACCACGCTGCTTAAGTTGATTGGTGGTCAATTGAAGCCAGACGCCGGCAGTGTTTTTGTGCAAGGTTTAAATGTACACAAACTAAGTAATAAGGCTTTGTATAACCTGCGCAAATCGATGGGTATGTTGTTTCAAAGCGGCGCGTTACTGACCGATCTTAGCGTGTACGAAAACGTTGCGTTTCCGCTCCGGGAGCATACTTCGCTTACCGAGTCGATGATTCGAAGTTTGGTGCTGATGAAGTTGCAGGCCGTTGGTCTGCGTGGAGCGCGGCATTTGATGCCGGCGGAATTGTCGGGCGGCATGGCGCGGCGGGTCGCTTTGGCGAGGGCCATTGCCCTAGACCCTATGATGATTATGTATGATGAACCCTTTACCGGACAGGACCCGATCTCGATGGGGATTTTGGTCAAACTTATTCGGGAATTGAACGATGCATTGGGTTTGACCAGTATTGTTGTGTCGCACGATGTACAGGAAACTGCGGCGATCGCCGATCAGATCTACGTGATTTCCCAGGGAAAGGTGGTGGGGCAAGGATCACCGGTCACGATTAGCCGTTCGAGTTCGGAATGGGTGCAGCAATTTATGAACGGGGCGCCAGACGGTCCCGTGCCTTTCCATTATGATGCGACCGATTATTCTACAGATATATTATCTTGATTCTTTGGATCAGAAGTTACCCAATAAACCAATGAGTTCACCCCGGTGAAGTTTGCAGAAAATCCGTTGATTACAATGGTTGAGCGGCTTGGCGCAAAGACCCTGGGCACCGTTGAAAAATTGGGACGCAGCAGTATTTTTCTGGCGCGTGTGTCAGTTGGACTGTTAGAGCTAATACGGCGACCAGGTTTATTGGTCGTACAGATGTATTCGGTAGGCGTGTTAACCCTGTTGCTGATTGCAATCTCTGGTTTGTTCGTTGGGATGGTATTGGGCCTACAAGGCTATACAATTTTGTCCGATTTTGGTGCGGAGCAAACGCTCGGTGTTATGGTTGCGGCATCGTTGGTCAGAGAGTTGGGGCCGGTGGTTTCAGCCTTGCTGTTCGCGGGCCGTGCCGGATCGGCGCTGACGGCGGAAATTGGCATAATGCTTGTTACCGAGCAATTATCGGGTATGGAAATGATGGCGGTAGACCCAATTAAGCGGATTATAGCACCACGGTTTTTCGCAGGATTATTCTCGATGCCTCTCCTAGCCGCTATTTTTAGTATGGTTGGAGTGCTCGGTGGTTATTTTGTTGGGGTAGGATTGCTTGGCGTAGATGACGGGGCCTTTTGGTCGCAAATGCAAGCAAGTCTTGATGTTCGGGACGATATACTGAACGGGGTCATCAAGAGTATCGTGTTTGGTTGTGCAGTAACATGGATTGCTGTTTTCGAAGGTTATGATACGGTGCCGACCTCTGAAGGTGTTAGCCGTGCTACGACTCGGACCGTGGTGCATTCGGCGTTTGCAGTATTGGCTTTGGATTTTATTTTGACCGCGTTAATGTTTGGGGATTTTTGATATGCAGCATTCTAAAACACTGGCGCTTGGCGTCGGATTGTTTGTGTTTATCGGAATAGGTGCGTTGTTTTTTCTGGCAATGCAAGTCAGTAATTTGAGTAGTTTGGACAATAGCAAAGGTTACCGTTTGACCGCAAAATTCGAGAATGTCGGGGGTCTTAAGGTGCGTTCGCCAGTTACGGTATCCGGTGTGAGAATTGGGCGGATAAGCGATATCAGCTATGACAAAAACAGTTATCAAGCGGTAGTGGCGATGAGAATTAATCCATATTATGACACTTTGCCAGCGGATACTTCGGCAAGCATTTATACTGCGGGTCTTCTCGGAGAACAATATATAGGGTTGGAACCCGGTGGGGATGATGATTTTCTGAAAGATGGTGACGAGTTTGAATTGACTCAATCAGCTTTGGTTTTGGAAGAAATTATTGGCCAGTTTTTGTTTAGTAAGGCCGAAGACAGCGCCAACCCGTGAGTCAGGTCGAATTACAATCCCTAGAGGCCGGGCGGTTTGCTGTTGTCGGAGATATGAATTTCTCTACAGTGGATCATCTGTTGGACGAGTCTATGAAAATATTTTCCTACGGAGACAATTTGGAAATTGATTTGGTTGGTGTTCAGCGTGCCGATAGTGCCGGATTGGCACTGATCATCGAATGGATGAAACTAGCTCGTCGTAGCGGTGTTGAGATTCGATTATTGAATATGCCCGAACAGATGCGCGCGATTTCCCGAACCGGTGAATTGGACGAAGTGCTGAGTATGCATGAATGACATACGTATATCGGGTGTGGTTGCCTGGGCATGTTTGGGCAGTGGAGTAAATTTAGTGGGTTTGAAGAGAGTTGTTCGATGTATATTTTAGTAAATGCCGCAATCCAGGATGGTATGAATGGATAAACTGATCATCAACGGTGGTCGGGGGCTGCACGGCGAGCTCAGGATTTCGGGCGCTAAAAATGCCGCGTTGCCTATTCTGGCGGCGTCCCTGTTGTCGGAATCGCCGGTTAGTATTGGAAATGTGCCGCATTTGCATGATATTACGACGACGATGGAATTGTTGGGTCGGATGGGCGTGCAATTGTTGGTCGATGAAAAAATGAATATCGAAATCGACGCCAGCTCGATTAAAAACTATGATGCGCCATATGAGCTGGTTAAAACCATGCGTGCATCAATATTGGTATTGGGTCCGTTGGTCGCTAGATTTGGGCGTGCAGATGTCTCTTTGCCTGGGGGCTGTGCGATAGGCACGCGTCCGGTCAATATTCATTTGGAAGGTTTGACTAAGATGGGCGCCGATTTGACGGTTGAGGGTGGTTACATCAAAGCGACGGCCAAACGATTAAAGGGTCGGAGGTTGGTGCTGGATCAAATTACAGTTACGGGTACCGAAAACCTGATGATGGCAGCGGTACTGGCTCAGGGGAAAAGTGTTATAGAGAATGCAGCTAGAGAACCCGAAGTCGTGGATCTCGCTGCGTTCCTCAATGCCATGGGCGCGCGCATCAGTGGAGCGGGTACCGATATCATGGAAATTATGGGCGTTGAATCTTTGTCGGCTGAAGGATTGCATTACGATATTTTGCCCGATCGTATAGAAACCGGGACCTATTTAGTTGCAGCCGCTATGACTGGGGGTAAGATCAAGCTCAAAGGGGCGCAACCCGATAGTCTGGATTCTGTATTGTCGAAACTTCGAGAAGCGGGCGCGAAAATAACCGTGGGCGTCGACTGGATAGAACTTGATATGACGGGCAAGCGGCCTACCGCAGTTTCAGTACGTACCGCGCCGTATCCGGCCTTTCCTACCGATATGCAAGCCCAGTTAACGGCAATGAATGCGATTGCTGAAGGTGTGGGTGTGATGACGGAAACCGTATTCGAGAATCGTTTTATGCACGTGCAGGAAATGCAGCGAATGGGGGCCAATATACATTTGGAATCCAATACGGCGATTTGTACAGGGGTAGAAAAACTTACTGGCGCGCCCGTCATGGCTACCGACCTGCGCGCATCCGCGAGTCTGGTTCTTGCGGGTCTTGTTGCCGACGGAGAAACCGTAGTTGATCGAATTTATCATATCGACCGTGGTTACGAGTGCATAGAGGAGAAGCTGTCGCAACTGGGCGCCAATATTCGCCGGGTACCCGGATGATTGTATCCAAGTTTGCGACAATTTGGTGTTCTGCAATATATCGAAGGACAGCGGCAGAGTCTTACGTTTGGATATTAAGATGCTGACTATCGCAGTTTCGAAAGGGCGTATTTTTCAAGAAGCATTACCCTTGTTGGCCGCCGCTGGAATAATTCCGACCGAAGACCCGAAGACGAGTCGAAAACTTATTCTACCGACTAGTCGACCGGAAATTCAACTAGTTATCATTCGTGCAACCGATGTGCCCACTTTCGTGGAGTATGGTGCAGCGGATCTTGGAATCGCCGGTAAGGATGTTCTGTTGGAACACGGCGCTGCTGGGTTATATGAACCCTTGGATTTAGGTATTTCCCGGTGTCGACTGATGACTGCGGCGCCGGTCGGAAAAGAATTGGACGGCGGGAGACTGCGGGTTGCGACAAAGTATGTGAAAACTGCGCAGCACTATTTTGCAGAGTTGGGACGGCAGGTCGAAATTATCAAATTGTACGGATCCATGGAATTAGCGCCTTTGGTCGGACTGGCGGATTGTATTGTTGATCTGGTTGATACTGGTAATACCCTGAAAGCGAATGGCCTGGTGCCACTGGAATTGATCATGAATATCAGTTCTCGCTTGGTTGTAAACAAAGCGGCTATGAAAATGAAGCATGCGGCGATTGAAGAGTTGTTGGCGATTTTGACCGAGGAAGTCGAAGCCACCATGGCTAAGGTTAATTAGCGTGTCTGAGCTGAATATTAATCGATTATCGACCGCAGATGAAGATTTCGATGCAGCGCTCGACGCATTGCTCAGCTGGGAGCCGAACGATGATGAGTCTATTCATCAAACGGTCCGGGAAATTATCGGCCGGATTAGATCCGACGGGGATTTTGCGCTTGTGGAATATACACGGCGTTTCGATGACCACGAGATTGCGGTTGCATCAGACCTGGAAATCTCACAAGACTGCTTGCACGAGGCTTGGAAAACCCTTCCCGCAGATTGGGCCAAAGCGCTAACCACCGCGGAAAAACGGATTCGTGCCTACGCTGAGCATCAAAAAATTGATCCGTGGCAATTTGAGGAAGCCGATGGAACGGTTTTAGGTCAAAAAGTAACCCCACTGGATCGTGTCGGTTTATATGTGCCGGGAGGGAAGGCTGCTTATCCGTCATCTGTGTTAATGAACGCAATTCCGGCTAAGGTGGCTGGGGTTCGCGAGCTGATTATGGTGGTTCCTACGCCGCATGGCGATGTTAATAAATTGGTTCTGGCTGCTGCACATCTTGCCGGAGTAGATCGAGCATTTACTGTTGGTGGTGCTCAAGCTATAGCGGCATTGGCATACGGAACCGAAACGATTCCATCTGTGGAGAAAATCGTCGGTCCCGGCAACATCTATGTTGCGACCGCCAAAAAGTTGGTATTTGGCCAGGTCGGGATCGATATGATCGCTGGTCCGTCCGAAATATTAGTAATTTGCGATGGTCATACGGATCCGGATTGGATCGCTGCGGATCTTTTTTCCCAGGCCGAACATGATGAGGACGCGCAGGCGATTTTGTTGTCCCCCGACCGGTCTTTTCTGGATGCGGTTGAGTCAAGTATTCGCAGAATGTTGCCCGAAATGGAGCGTGCTAGCGTAATTAATCAATCATTGAGTGATCGCGGCGCGTTAATTCAGGTTCAGAATCTGGAACAAGCGGCACAAGTCGCTAACAGAATAGCTCCGGAACATTTGGAATTATCGGTCGAAGATCCGGAGGCATTGTCTCAACACATCCGTAACGCTGGAGCGATATTTATGGGCAGATATACGGCAGAGGCATTGGGGGATTATTGCGCCGGGCCCAACCACGTATTGCCAACGTCGGGTACGGCGCGTTTCTCGTCGCCACTGGGGGTATACGATTTTCAAAAAAGATCCAGTATTATCAACTGTTCAAGCGCTGCTGCAAGTGAGCTGGGCAAGGTGGCATCGGTATTGGCGCGGGGTGAAAGTTTAACCGCCCATGCCCGGTCGGCCGAGTTCAGAGTTCGGCGATAACGTTCCAAGTAGATAGGCAACTGTGGTAGACGCAATTAGGCGTGGGGCAACCGATGAATAATAAGAGCTTGGACGATAAAGTCCGCTCGTTGGTGCGCCGCGAGATACTCAGTATGGCAGCTTACCATGTCCAGGATGCCAGCGGATTTATAAAGTTAGACGCTATGGAAAATCCTTATTCACTTCCAGATGACCTGGTCGATGATTGGTTGTCGTGCCTACGCGAATGCAGTTTGAATCGATATCCGGATCCTTCCGCATCAACCTTACGAAAGGCGATAAGGCGTTGCAACGGGGTTCCGGATAGGTCTGAAATTTTGTTTGGGAATGGATCCGACGAGCTTATACAGATTATTTTGATGGCGGTTGCGTCGCCCGAGGCCGTGATACTCGCACCAGACCCAAGCTTTGTGATGTATCAACAAATTGCAAATAGCCTTGGCTTAAAATTCATTGGCGTGGGTCTTGAATCCAATGGATTTGGATTGAACCAAGAAGCTATGTTGTCAACGATTAAACAGTATCAGCCCGCTGTCGTTTTTTTGGCTTATCCGAACAATCCAACCGGAAATCTGTTTGATCGTGAAACGATCGAAGCAATTCTTTCGGCTGCTCCGGGATTGGTTGTATTGGACGAGGCTTATGCCCCGTTTGCCAACGCCAGTTTTATGGCAGGTTTGCCCCATTACGATAATTTATTAGTAATGCGTACCGTTTCTAAATTGGGCCTTGCTGGTTTACGTCTGGGGTTTTTGGCCGGGCATTCGGCGTGGATTGAGCAATTCGATAAAATTCGGTTGCCGTATAACATAAATATTTTGACCCAAGTCAGCGCTGAATTTGCGATTAAGCATTATTCAGTGTTTGAGAATCAGACCAAAATGATTTGCGCGGAACGTGAACGACTATACGCTGAGCTGTCAGCTATATCCGGGCTTATTGCGTATCCAACGAACGCCAATTTTGTATTGTTCAAACTTGATGGTTTTGATGCAAATAGTGTATTTGTCGCCCTTAAGCACGCCGGTGTTTTGATTAAGAACATGGGCGCGGCAGGCGGGGTGCTTGAAAATTGTTTGCGCGTTACCATTGGCAAAGTAGAGGAAAACAATGCTTTTATGGTCGAACTGAATAGAATATTATCATCTGACGGCCTATCAACTTAAGCAATCTATCTAAATTGCTTATCTAGCAACAAATTCCCTCTTTTGGTGCATTTTTGCGTAATAATTTTAATCAAGACAAGCCCTTGAATAAAATTTGACTAGAATTCAAAGTTTTGAAAAAGCGACTATCAAATTTTAAGACAGCTTAGATGATATGTGCTTGGCCTTGGTTTTGAGTTAGCCCAATTCGATTGGGCGCGCAAACTGAAATTCCTCGCTTGACCTGCGTATTCTTTTCCCACAGAATCATTACAGCTTTTAATCCTAAACGTATGAACGTTGTGGTTTCCGGGGAGGAACAATTCAATGAGTAATGATGCCGTGGATAACAAACGGCGACGGATGTTGACGACTTCGCTGACCGTCGTGGGTGCCGTTGGCGCAGGATTTGTATCCGTTCCTTTCTTGAGCGCGATGGAGCCGAGCGCAAAAACCAAAGCGGCCGGCGCGCCCGTGGAGGTCGATATCAGCAAATTGGATGTTGGGCAGCTGATTCGGGTCGAATGGCGTGGCAAACCTGTTTGGGTGCTTAAACGCAGTCCGGAATCGATATCGGATTTGGTCAACGTGGAAGACCGGCTCCGCGATCCAGAATCGGAGCAATCAATCCAGCCCAATTCGTCGAAGAATCGTGATCGTTCGATCAAACCGGAAATATTTTTAGCCGTGGGAATCTGCACGCATCTGGGTTGCTCTCCAACATACCGACCCGAGGTTGCGCCGAAAGATTTGGGCAAAAATTGGAAGGGTGGTTTTTTCTGTCCTTGCCACGGTTCGCGGTTTGATTTGGCCGGACGGGTATACAAAGGTGTGCCGGCACCGACTAATTTGGAGATCCCGCCTTATCGATATTTGACTGATACTCGAATTTTGGTCGGTGAGCAGGTGGAGGAGGTTTCCAATGCCTAAGTGGATGGCTGGGTTTTCCGACTGGGTGTTTGCCCGTCTGCCGGTGGATAAAGTTTTCAGGGAGCATTTGTCCGAATATTATGCGCCGAAAAATTTTAATTTCTGGTATTACTTTGGATCTTTGTCGTTATTGGTATTGGTTAATCAGATTCTAACCGGAATCGTTCTAACTATGGCGTACAAACCCGATGCGAAGCTTGCGTTTGATTCGGTGGAATACATCATGCGTGACGTTGAATGGGGTTGGCTAATCCGCTACATGCATTCAACTGGAGCCTCCGCGTTTTTTATCGTGGTCTATCTGCACATGTTTAGAGGGATTTTGTATGGTTCCTTCAAACAACCCCGTGAACTAATATGGATTTTCGGAATGCTCATCTATTTTTGCCTGATGGCCGAGGCGTTTATGGGCTACTTGTTGCCGTGGGGACAGATGTCGTATTGGGGGGCACAAGTCATCATTTCTCTGTTTGGTGCAATTCCATATTATGGTGAGGATATTGCGCTTTGGATCCGCGGCGATTATACGGTCTCCGATGCTACATTGAATCGGTTTTTTGCGTTCCACGTGATCGCCGTTCCACTAGTTTTGGTCGCGTTGGTGTATTTGCATATTGTGGCATTGCACCAGGTGGGTTCGAATAATCCTGACGGCATAGAGATTAAAAATAATAAGGATAAAAATGGCATTCCACTAGACGGCATTCCGTTTCATCCGTATTACACGGTCAAAGATATTTTTGGCGTGGGTGTTTTTATGATTGTGTTTGCCATCATCATATTTTATATGCCGGAAATGGGCGGCTATTTTCTCGAGGACGCAAACTTTGTGCCGGCCAATTCGCTAAAGACTCCCGAACATATCGCGCCCGTTTGGTACTTTACGCCGTTTTATGCAATTCTCCGTGCGGTGCCCGATAAATTTTTGGGTGTGGTTGCTATGGGTCTTTCGATATTCGTAATGTTTTTGCTGCCTTGGTTAGACCGCAGCAACATTAAGTCTTTTCGCTACCGAAGTAAGAAGTTTAAATATGCGCTGGCTTTGTTCGTAATCAGTTTTATCGCCTTGGGTTACCTGGGCACGCAGCCGGCAACTTTTACAGCAAATATTTTTTCAAGAATATTTACCACATTGTACTTTGCGTTTTTCTTGTTGATGCCGATTTATACGCGAAATGAACAAGGTGGTAAACCGGTACCGGACCGGGTGACCGTCGATCCAGCATTGGATGAATCGATTCAGAAATCCTGGCCCGAAATTAAAAAAAAACTTGAAGGGATTTCAACAACCCAGGAAATAAAAACCAAAGGTGGTAAGGTTTATAAAGTTCCAATTCTGGATGTGGAGGCTCTGTTGATATTGATAAAGGAACGTTTCGCAAATTTTGGAAAACTCTTTAAGAAATGAATAAGCTAACCGGGATATTGATGATTTGGTTGCCCTGTTGGGCAATCGCAAGTTCCAGTTTCGAACTGGATTCAGTTGACATAGATCTTGGCGACAGTGAGTCTTTGAGGCGCGGTGCGAAGTTATATGTAACCCACTGTCAAAGTTGCCATTCGATCAAGCACTTGCGCTATGCGCGGATCGGAAAAGATTTTGGTATGTCTGATAAGGAGGTGAAAAAGGAGCTTATTGTCGGGCCTAAAACCGTATTTGACTCTATGACTACGGCGATGGATGCTAAAGAATCTGGGGCGTGGTTTGTTGGTATTGCTCCGCCGGATCTATCATTAATTGCGCGTTCTCGCGGCACGGATTGGCTGTATACATACCTACGAGGGTTCTATCAAGACGATTCCAGACCGTTTGGAGTTAATAATGTCGTTTACAACGATGTTGCAATGCCTAATGTGCTATGGGAATTGCAAGGGTTACAAAAAGCGAATTTTAAGAATGACGATGGCGTCCAGCTTTTAGAAAATCTAAGTGTGGTGAAACCAGGGCGAATGTCGGTTCAGGAATTCGATGTGGCAATGACCGATTTAGTGAATTTTCTGGCGTATGCGGGTGAACCATCGAAACTGAAACGAGTACAAATGGGTAAATATGTCATTTTATTTTTGTTGTTGTTTTTGGTTGTCGCCTATTTGTTAAAAAAAGAATACTGGAGGGATATTCACTAACGTGTTATTTCCACAATTCAAAAATTGAGCGCAATATGTGTAATTGATTGTAAATTAAATAAAAACGAGAATGGTTTTCCGTTTGCCGCTGAATGCGTCTGTTAAAAGCATGATAGAATAGTCGGCAATTTTTCGTTCAATTTAATGGGGTGTATAACTGTGGCCAATATTGCAACTCGTAAATCAGTAATGACGTTGTTTTCGTCAGTATCTAGCGTTTATTGTCATCGGGCACGCTTGGTGCTTTCAGAGAAAGGCGTGGCGGCTGAGATACGGTTCGTAGATCCAAATGAACCACCTGAGGATTTGATTGAGTTAAACCCGTACGGCAATCTTCCAACTATGAATGACCGCGATTTGGTTTTGTATAATTCGCGCATCATTATGGAATACTTGGACGAACGCTTTCCTCATCCACCATTGCACCCTATGGATCCAGTTTCTCGCGCACAGTCTAGGGTCATTGTCTATCGGATCGAGCAGGATTGGTATAGTTTACTCATCGAAATAGAACAAAGTGGTGAGACAAAGGCGTCTAAGGCTAAAAAGATGCTGCGTGAAAGCTTGTTGGCTGCTGTACCGATATTCGAAAACAAGCCGTATTTCATGAACGATGAATTTTCATTGATTGATTGCGCGCTAGCCCCGTTACTTTGGCGATTACCTCATTTGGGTGTTGATCTTCCGAAACAAGCGACAGCGATTCGCTCTTATGCCGAACGCGTATTTGAACGGGAATCATTTCAAGAAAGCCTAAGTGAACAGGAAAGCGACCTGGCGGATTATTCATTGCGTTTAACCGCCTAAGTATTCCGTCCTAGAAGTAAGCGGAATTTCGTTCATGACTCCTCTCAAGCCTTACCTAATTCGAGCTATTAATGAATGGATACTCGAAAATGGCATGACACCGTATTTATTGGTGAATGCCGATCAAGAAGATGTCTTCGTGCCAGAACAATTTGTCCAGGATGGTCGAATTATCATGAATCTACGCCCGGAAGCGATACAAGACCTTAGTCTGGGAACCGAGCATATCGAATTTGGTGCGATGTTTAACGGAACGCCAATGCAAGTCAGTTTTCCGGCCACTGCTGTTTTGGCTATTTACGCCAAAGAGAATGGTAAAGGTATGGTATTTGATGAAGATGAGGATACACCGCCACCAGGTCCAAGCGATGATGACGACTCATCTGAAAAATCTTCGCGCCCGGCTCTAAAAATAGTCAAGTAATCAAGCTGACTAGTTCTCTGGCAATAGAATCTCGCCAAAGTACAAAGTTTTCCCAATTGGACTGCTGATGATAGATGCTCTAAGCGGAAACCGATGCTTCTATGCTCAAAGATAGAGGTCAGTGGGTAAGTTATTTGCTATCCGGTGAATACACCCTGGAATCTTTGGCTGTTGGTTGGGCGTTATTCGGGAGTGGTAAAATCTTGGCTGTCCCGCGACGTTCCACTTGATCGATGCGGATGACTTCGTGCATTGGGACGAAGGATCTTTTTACGCCGCCGAATTCAGCTTTTAACTTTTCTTCGGAAGGATCGACAACGATTGAGCTGGTTTCGCCAAATATTATGTCTTCAACCACAACAAACCCGTACAAATCGCCTTGAAATACGTGCTTGGCGTAAATTTCAAAAACTTGGTCTTGATTCATAAATACTATTTTATAGATCTGATTGTCCGTCATAAATTTGGGCTATACAGGATTATGGAAGATGGAGCCGATGAGCAGATTCGAACTGCTGACCTACGCATTACGAATGCGTTGCTCTACCAACTGAGCTACACCGGCTTGTCTAATTAATTATACAAGCTGTAGGCCGGGTTACAAGCGTATGGCAGCGAAGGTGATGGAGGAGGAAAGGGCCGGCTACATTATCTATCGTCATTCTGGTTTGACCCGCGTTCTGCATCAAAAGCATAAGGCGCCGCAGATAATGGCGTCGCCCGATTAAACACCAGGTCAACCAACATCTGAGCAGAAGCGGGCGCCATATTTAAACCGTTTCGAAAATGACCGCAGTTATAACTTAAATTCTCGATTGTCGGATCTCGTCCAATAATTGGGATACCCAGAGTACAGGCGGGTCGTAGTCCGGCCCATTGTTTTTCTATGGCGTAATTTCGCAATGGTGGAAATACCGAAACGGCGAAATTATGCAATGTTCTTTTTGCGGTTTGAGTTGGGGTTTTGTCATAGCCCGAGTATTCTAAAGTACTCCCGACGAGAATATGACCGTCTTGACGCGGTATCAGGTACATGTCTTCGCGAAGAATCATTCTTTGCAGTAAACCAGGTTTGGTTTTATACAACAGCATTTCTCCCTTTGCCGGCACTATGGTTGGCGCGTCAGGGCGTGATTCAATGAGCTTTTGCGTCCAGGCGCCAGCGCTTAACACATAATGATCTGCGACGTATTTTTTGTTTTTGGTTTTTAAATATTGAATACGGTTATCGCTATTGGCTAGTTGGGTAACTTCCTGGCCTTCATGGATCGATACGCCACGATTAACGAGATCCATATAAAGTGCTTTGATCAAATTAGGATTTCTTATCTGGCAAACATTGGGTAACCAAAGCGCTTCGCAAATTTCTGGGTTCAATTTGGGGGCCAGCCGTTGAATTTCCGATTTGGATGCCCGAGCGGCCCGGATGTTACGCGTTTTGCACCACGTCAAAACCTCGGAATTATTCTTTAGGTCGCAGATCAGCATTCCGCTGGTAACCAATTCGATATCGGTGCCGGTGTCTTGATATAGATCCTGAGCCAGTTGCGGATATATTTCGAGGCTCTTCAGGCAAACAGAAAGAATGGTTTCGGGTTGTTTCCAAGGGTATAATGGAAAAAGGATGCCTCCGCCAGCCCACGATGCTTCTCGTCCGACCGTATTTCGCTCGATCAAGGCTGTGCGGGCGCCGGCCAGTGAAAATTCTCGAGCGGTTAGCATACCAATGATGCCGCCGCCTACGACCACAATATCAGCTGTAACGGTCATGGTAAGGGTGAAGTTGAATGCCAACGTGTAGGACTTTCTTGCTAACTCGCATCGGGTTAATGTCGTACCTGAACTGGAATTTGATAACGGTTTTTGTTGTGGTTTGGCTACAAAGTTAAAGCGTTATCAAACGAAAATGGACTGTTTTATTGATTTAAATCGAAAAATAGTCAAAAGAGCTACACAAAACATTGTTGTATTTTAATTTATTTGCTAGTATTGGGTGCGTGGATAGTTTTATTTGTTGTGTTTTTGCGACAGACGAAGCTTTACGAAGATCGTTTGGGTACACTGTTATTATCAATGGGGAGGAGTAAATGAACAAGATTAATAAACAGCGGTCACTGGTTTCCCGCTTGACGGCTGCGGCCGCCACCGGGTCCCTAGTTGCGGCAGTCTCTGTATTTGCACCGCAAGCCATAGCTGCGGATTCCGTGGATATGGAACTAAAAATTAAACAAATGGAAGAAAGTCTGCGCTTGATGCGTGATGAATTGAATGCGGTTAGACAAGAATCGCGTCAACCGGTCGAACGCGTAGATTCATTGGAAGAACGTGTTACGCTGGTGGAACTTTCTGATGATTACGTAAAGAAAGGTAATAGCACTATATTCTTCCGTGGTGGTTATTCGCGATCGAATGTCAGTCGACAGAATCAGGTATTTACCGATCTATTCGCGGTTAGCAACGGATTACCCGTTGTACAAAACTTGAAAGATAGTTGGTACATCGGTGCTGGTATAGAGCACACACTGAACGACGATCTTTTTGGGTTGTGGGATGGCGCCGAGGTTCTCGGTGAGATTTCCTTTCAATACCAACAATTTCAATCTAAAAACAGCAGTAACCAAGGTGTTTTGACCGGTGGCACGGATCCTAATGCAGCGGTTCGTGTCGTTCCTGCGGCGGCACTTTTGTTGGGTGTTAATGCTAACGCGACGAATAACCTTTATGGCGTTGACATCACTCAATTTACCCTTACTGCAGCACCAAAAATTAAATTCTTACCGGACAGCTCGATTCGTCCGTGGATAATTCCAGTTGGTTTGGACATTAATGTCATCAGCCCACCCTCTGATGGCGGTACTTATATCAATGCTGGTATGGTCTTCGCTGGTGGTGTTGAATGGAACTTCTGGGAAAATATGGTTATTGGTACCGACGTACGTTACCACTGGTCACCACAGATTCAAGGTGTTGACCCACGCTTCTGGCAAGCGGGTGGTTATTTAGGATTCAAATTCTAAGTTAATCTAAAAGCAGTCGTGTTTTGCAGGCCTCTCGGTGAAAACCGAGGGGCCTTTTTATTTGCCGGTTGCGGGAATCAAGACGATTTACAATAAACCAGTTTGGGCATCATTGGCGATACTAACATCATTTTTTGATTTGTTAGAATATGCTACCGTATATCTGCAATGGTTCATTTAAGTTGTTTCAAATCACTGTATATGGAAAGGATCTTTAAGGAAAAGGCTCAATGAAAACGTTGTATCCCGCCCTTGAACCCTACGCCACGTACAATCTGGAAGTGGATAATACGCATCGCGTATACGTAGAGGAGTGCGGGAACCGCTTTGGGTTGCCGGTCATTTTTCTGCACGGCGGACCAGCGTCTGGCTGTAAGCCCCAGCATCGCTGTTTTTTTGATCCGGACAAATACCGCATTATCTTATTTGACCAACGCGGCTCGGGGCGTTCGACGCCCAAAGGCCAATTGGTCGACAACACAACTCAACATCTCATAGCGGATATGGAGACCATCCGAAGAAAATTGGGTGTGGACAAATGGTTGTTGTTTGGTGGATCCTGGGGAGCCGCCTTGGCCTTGCTTTACGCGCAGGAATACCCTGACCGCGTATCGGGAATCATTGTTCGCGGCGTATTCTTGGCTCGGAGGCATGATTTGCAATGGTTTATTGGGGACGGCGTCAATAGGATCTATCCCGAACAGTGGGGACGTTTGATCAGTTGTATTCCAAAAAACGAACGTGGAGATTTGATTGAAGCATTGCAGCGGCGCCTTCATGGAACCGATGAATTGGCCCAGCGTAGAGTTTCGCGCGAATGGGAAGCATGGGGAAGTCAGGTTTCGCTCGGCCACGAATTTGTTCTCGCGAATGCAGAAACGCCAGTTTCGGATCTGATTCACCAGGTCAGAATCGAAATGCATTATGCAAATAACGCATATTTTTTAAAGGATAACCAAATTTTGGACCATTGCGATCGTATTCCGAATGTCCCGATTACGATTCTCCACGGGCGTTTCGATTTGGTTTGTCCGGTTGAAGCGTCGTATTCGCTGTTTCAAAAATTGTCAACCGCAAAAATCGAAATTTTAGCAAATTCCGGCCACGTTGCGCGTGGTGAGGAAATGATTGACGCGTTGGTCAGAGCGACAGGTGAAATGTCCGAGCGGATGGGTCATTGAACGCCCAAAAACGTTTAATCATTGCGATGACCGGTGCAACTGGCGCGGTATATGGGTTTCGTATACTCGAGGTTTTACGCGGACTTGAAGGTTGGCATACGCATTTGATCGTGTCGTCCGCCGGCGCGTTGAATATTCAGCACGAGTTGCACAAAAAACGTCAGGATGCTTACGATCTTGCCGACGAGGTTCACGATGTGAATGATGTTGCCGCAAGCATCGCGAGTGGTGCGTTTCAAACCGAAGGTATGATCGTCGCACCTTGTTCGATGAAAACACTAGCCAGCATCGCGCACGGCTATTCGGATAATTTAATATCTCGTTCGGCCGACGTTACATTAAAAGAGCGCAGACGATTACTCGTGGTACCACGCGAGACACCGTTGAATCTTGCCCACATCCGTAATATGGCCAGTGTAACGGAAATGGGTGGGATCGTTTTTCCGCCGTTACCCGCATTCTACGGTGAAGAAAAAAACTTATCCCAGTTGATCGATGAAACAGTGGGCCGAATTATAGGTTTTTTTGGGGTTGATCCGTCGGGATTGTATAAACCTTGGACAGGCCTTAACTCATAATTGGATGGAAGCGGCAGTATATTGTAAATTTTGAATGGTAATATTTTTCGTAGAAATCGCTGGTATTCGGCCTTATCGAGGACTTGTTCTATACAGTCAAAAGGTCTTTTAGGTTTGTCGGTTATTTGGACGTGGTTGTCCATGCGTCAACTTTCGTTTCCGCCTCGATTGGTAAAGATTAGCTATTGAATCAGCGCCAGTCTTTTGAAAACTGTGGGAGCTTAAGTTGGGTGTCTAAGCTTACACATTATTTGGATTTATTCTGATCTGAATCTTTCTCTTCTACCGGTCACTGTTATTAAAATTCGTCGGCATTTTTGTCGAACGAAGCGTCCTGCTTCTGTAGCGCAATTCTAAGATATTGAAAATATTGCGGGGGGGGGGGGTGTTTTTGATAAAGTTCCGTTCGGAAACTCAAAATTTCCAAAAAAAATCAAATATATAAATGCGGGGATTTCAACAGTAACCGCAAATAATGAATGTCATTTTAATGGGGGGAGAAAAATGCAATTTCATAAAATTAATTTTATAAAATCGGTTCTAATGACCATTGTGCCGGCTATATTCGTGTTGGCGAGTACTAATGCGGCGGCGGATTCGACGGCCGAGCTTTCAGCTGAAGAGGCAAAAGCTATGGTCCGGGATTTAAAAGCGCAGATGGGGCAAATGATGCAGGCGATGGAATCAAAGATCAATCGTCTCGAGGATCAGATTGCAGACTCAGATGCTAAAATAAAGGAACAGGAAGAACGCGTCGCAAAGCATGAAAAACCGAAGGATGATCCCATTTCCGGTATGGTGTTTTTCCGAGGTGGTTATTCTAGATTAAACCAGAATCGATACGGTAATATTCTTACAGATGCAAACGCGACCAACGCTTTGACCCAGTCGCTAACCCAAAATGTATTGAATGGGGATCAGGACGCCTGGTATTTTGGTGCAGGTTTTGAATTGGGTCTAAGCGATGATTTGTTCGGACTCATGGAAGATACCCAGCTTCTCGGCGAGATTACGATTAATTATAAAGAATTTGATTCGTCTTTCCTTAACCGCTCGCCGCTTGGGACTGCTGCGAATGACGCGACTAATGGCACCGTTCTGTGTACTGGTGGCGGGGTGCTCGGGTCTCCGAACGGAACGGGACCGTATGCTAGTTGTTCCAATTCGGTGACCGTTTCGCAAATTTCACTTACGGCCTCTCCAAAAATTAAGTTTTTCGCGAGTTCTGATTTTAGTCCGTGGATTATCCCTGCGGGTTTTACGCTTAATGTCATCAGCCCGCCATCCAATGGCGTTACGGTCACCGCGCCCGGTGTTATGTTTGGCGCCGGTGCTGATTATAGGCTATGGGAGAATGTCTATGTCGGGGTTGATGGTCGATATAATTTAGTTGCAGATTCCCTGGATGGTGTTGATCTTGATGGGTTCGACCTTGGCGGCTATGTTGGTTTCGGCTTCTGAAACTTTCTCAGTTTAAGCAAGGCATAATAGGAATCGTCGATCCGTGAATTTCAAACACCGGTGCCGCCTTAGTTTGCATTCTAAATGCTATTTTGGATTTAGTGTGCGCTATGGCGGTGATGGTGTTAATTCGTAGATAATGCGCCTAAACTATTAGGGGAAATTATTGCTAAGTTCGATTGACTAGTCAGTCTAAATAAATCGTAGATGAACAGAAATTGTGAGACCGATTGGGTCGACACAATTAAATCGATATTCGATTCTTATTTCGTTAGGTCTTGCATTCAGCGCAATGACATCTGTAAGATCTATTCTGTAGCCATAGGAGCCAATCTAAATGCTGAAATCCTTACAGATCGAGCCGGAAAAATGTACCGGTTGCTTGCAATGCGAGATGGCTTGTTCGTACGAAAACGAGGGCGTTTTCAATCCCTCTAAATCTCGAATCAAGGTATTTACCTTCCACGATGAAGGCCGGTTTTCGCCATATACCTGTACTCAATGCACCGAAGCGTGGTGTTTGCACGCTTGTCCGGTCGAGGCAATCGTATATAACGCTGAAACCGGCTCCAAAGACATCGTCGACGATGTGTGCGTTGGCTGCAAAGTGTGCACAATTGCTTGTCCCTTTGGAACGGTGAATTATAACCACGATAGCGGAAAGGTAATTAAGTGCGATCTGTGCGGCGGCAATCCCGCGTGTGCAAGCGCGTGCCCAACTGATGCCATCACGTATGTTGATTCAGAACATACCGGATTGGACCGCATGCGACTGCACGCGGAGCAGAATTTACCTCAATAACGGCGAGGCTGATTGATATGGCTTGGACTCAAAATGTATTGCGCGTCAACCTTAGTCAAGGTACGTGCATCAAAGAACCCTTGAATATGGTGTGGGCTAAGCAGTATTTGGGACAGCGCGGTTTGGCAACCAAATACCTGAGCGAGGAAATCGATCCAAAAATTGATGCCTTATCACCAGAAAATGTACTGATAATGGCGACGGGGCCATTGACCGGTACTATGGCGTCCACCGGAGGACGCTATTCGATCATTACCAAGAGCCCGTTGACTGGCGCGGTAGCTTGTTCCAATTCCGGTGGCTTTATTGGTGCGGAAATCAAAAACGCGGGCTGGGACATGATCATTTTCGAGGGTCGCGCCGCAACACCGGTCTATCTGTATCTGGAAAACGATTCAGCCGAACTGATCCCAGCGGATGATTTGTGGGGTAGATCGGTGTGGGATACCGACGAAGAACTGCACAGAAAATATCAGGATCCGTTGTTGCGCGTGGCGACGATTGGTAGAGCGGCCGAACAAGGCTGTCTTTATGCCGGCGTGATCAATGATTTGCACCGTGCCGCCGGCCGTTCGGGTGTAGGAACCGTAATGGCATCAAAAAATTTAAAGGCTGTTGCGGTGCGTGGGACCAAAGGCGTTGGTAATATCAAAAATCCGATTGCGTTCATGAAAGCGACCGTGGACGGCAAAAAGGTATTGGCCGATAACGCGGTGACGGGTGAAGGATTGCCAAAGTACGGCACGCAAGTACTGATGAACGTTGTTAACGAAGTGGGCGCGATGCCAACCCGGAATATGCAAGAGGTGCATTTTGAAGGCGCCGATAATATATCTGGAGAAGCGATGCACGAGCCGCGCGCGAGTGATGGCAAACCTAATCTAACCACCAACGCAGCCTGTTTTGGTTGTACCATCGCTTGCGGAAGAATATCGACCATCGATCAAGGTCACTATTCAATCCAAAATAAACCTGAATATTGGGGGGCGTCCGGTGGGTTGGAGTATGAGTCGGCGTGGGCTTTGGGCTCTGATTGCGGTATCGATGATATAGACGCGCTGACCTACGCTAATTTTCTATGCAATGAGGATGGAATGGACCCTATTTCATTTGGATCGACCCTGGCTGCCGCGATGGAATTGTACGAAATGGGGATGATTACCCCGGAACAAACCGGGGGGGTTGAGTTGAAATTCGGTTCGGCTGAAGCGCTGACCAAGATGGCCGAGTTGACCGCGAAAGGCGAGGGTTTTGGTAAAGAGTTGGGACTCGGTTCCAAGCGCTTGTGCGAAAAATATGGTCATCCGGAATTGTCTATGACGGTCAAAAGTCAGGAATTTCCAGCCTATGACCCACGTGGTATCCAGGGCATGGGGTTGGCCTACGCCACTTCTAACCGGGGTGCCTGCCATTTGCGCGGTTATACGGTTTCCTCAGAGGTGTTGGGTATACCCGAAAAGACCGATCCACTGGCAACGGACGGTAAGCCGGCATTGGTTATGGCCTTTCAGGATGCCACCGCGGCGGTAGATTCTGCCGGTTTGTGCGTATTTACAACGTTTGCCTGGACCTTGGAGGACATCGCGCCGCAGATCGCGGCGGCTTGTGACGGTGAATGGACGGCCGAGAGCTTGGTAGAAACCGGTGAGCGAATCTGGAATCTTGAGCGAAAATTCAATATGGACGCGGGTTTGACCGGAAAGGACGACAAATTACCCAAGCGCCTGTTGAAAGATGCAGCGAAAACCGGCCCCGCCAAAGGCCGGGTCAACGATTTGGCGAAGATGTTACCGGAATATTATAGTTTGAGAGGTTGGACGCCGGACGGCGTGCCGACTCAGGAAACGTTGGACCGGCTGGCGATTTAAGCAGGAATTTCGCAAATGAGGCACATTATTATCGGAGCGGGTCCCGCAGGCGTGATCGCAGCAGAGACGTTGCGCAAGGTTGATGTAGCTAGTGAAATTACCATCATAGGAGACGAACCCGAAGCGCCATACTCGCGTATGGCTCTGCCTTATTATCTGGTCAAACAAATTCCCGAACAGGGTACACACCTACGTAAAACGGCAGATCATTTCAAAAATAAACGGATCGATGTGAAGGTCGCGCGAGTAAGTCATTTAATGCCCGCGACGCATCGTATACGGCTTGATGATGATTCCGAGATCGAGTTTGATAAATTATTGATCGCGACAGGTTCTCACCCGGTTTCACCGCCTATTCCGGGTATGGACCTGCCTGGAATCCATTCGTGCTGGACATTAGCTGACGCGCGCAATATTGCGAGTAAGGCAAAACCAGGTGCCAAGGTTGTGTTGATGGGTGCTGGATTTATTGGTTGTATTATCCTTGAGGCTTTGGCCAAAAGTGGTGCGGACCTGGCTGTAATAGAAATGGAAGACCGTATGGTTCCGCGGATGATGAACGATAAGGCGGGTAATCTGATCAAACAATGGTGTATCGACAAAGGCGTGTCGGTGCATACTTCTACGCGCGTACTGTCCATTGAGCAAACGGCCGCAGAAGGGCTGCGGGTTCAACTTTCCGATGGTAGTTCGATCGATGCAGATTTAGTCGTTTCCGCAACTGGGGTCCGCTCGAACATAGCTTTTCTTGAAGGTAGTGGAATCAATACCGATCACGGCATATTGGTTGATCGAAAGCTTCAGACCAATCTGGCAGATATCTACGCGGCCGGTGATGTAGCGCAAGGTTTGGATTTTTCCACCGGTGAATATTCAGTCCAGGCGATCCAGCCTACCGCGTCGGAGCATGGTCAAATTGCTGCCCGTAATATGGCAGGAATGTCGCAAGCGTTGCACAATGGCAGTGTCAATATGAACGTATTGGATACGTTGGGATTGATATCGAGTTCATTTGGGTTATGGATGGGGATTGAAAATGGCGAATCGGCAGAACTTTATAACCCGGACCGATATCAATACATCAATCTGCAGTTTCAGGATGACGTATTGGTAGGCGCAACCAGTTTGGGGTTGACCCAGCACGTCGGTGTATTACGTGGTTTGATTCAAAGTAAGCTTAGGTTGGGGCAGTGGCGATCTAAATTGATGGAGGACCCGACACGCATTATGGAAGCTTATATGGCCAACACCCAAGCTCTAGGATTCAATGCCAGGCTTCAGTGAGTAATAGGGTGAGCGGTTGTACCCTTTTTCGATTTTTCAAGATAGTCTCTAAAATATTGTAATTTTCCGATGCCGTACGGGCATGTTTGCTATTCGGCCACAACCCCTGAGAAATACGAATGTCTGAGTCCAAAATCTACCTTGTTTCCGAAAAATCCCAGGCGCACGCCCATATTGATCGGGCGCAGTATCTTCAGATGTATCAAGAGTCATTGGATAAACCCGAATCGTTTTGGGCGAAACAGGCGGAAGCGTTTGTCAGCTGGTTTAAGCCGTGGGACAAGGTTCAGGACTGCGATTTTAATAGTGCGGATATAAAATGGTTTGAGGGGGGCAAGTTAAATGTCGCTTACAATTGCCTGGATCGTCATTTGGAAACGCGGGGAGAGCAGGCCGCGATTATTTGGGAGGGCGACGATCCTTCCCAGGATAAGACGATTAGCTATAAGGATTTGCACGAGGAGGTTTGCCGTTTTTCCAATGTATTGAAAAATCGTGGCGTTAAAAAAGGTGACCGGGTTTCTATTTACATGCCGATGGTGCCTGAGGCCGCCGTTGCGATGTTGGCCTGCACGCGGATTGGGGCGGTCCATTCGGTGGTATTCGGCGGCTTTTCCCCCGATGCATTGAAAGACAGAATACTCGATTCAGATTGCCAGGTTGTCATAACTGCCGATGAGGGCGTTCGTGGCGGCAAGCCGGTTCCGTTAAAGGCAAATGCGGACAAAGCGCTAGAATCGTGTCCCAATGTGCATACTGTTATTGTCGTGAAAGTAACCGGCGGTGACGTCGCATGGCACAATGACCGGGATGTGGATTATCGGAGTTCGGTAACACAGGCTTCCAGCGAATGCCGCGCGGAGGAAATGGATGCGGAGGATCCGTTATTTATCCTGTATACCTCCGGGTCTACCGGGAAACCTAAGGGTGTTTTACACACGACGGGCGGATATCTGCTTTATACCGCGATGACCCACAAATATGTATTCGATTATCACGACGGCGATGTGTATTGGTGTACGGCTGATGTGGGCTGGGTAACCGGGCATTCTTACATTGTTTATGGTCCACTGTGCAATGGTGCTATTACATTGATGTTTGAAGGTGTGCCAACCTATCCCGATGCCGGGCGATTTTGGCAGGTTGTTGATAAGCACCAAGTCAATATTTTTTATACGGCCCCAACAGCGTTGCGGGCATTGATGGGGCAAGGCGACGAATTCGTGTCCCGGTCCAGCCGCAAAAGCTTGCGTGTATTGGGGTCCGTCGGAGAGCCGATCAATCCAGAAGCGTGGGAGTGGTATTACACGGTTGTCGGCGGTGGGCGTTGTCCAGTCGTTGATACCTGGTGGCAAACTGAAACCGGTGGGATTTTGATTGCCCCGCTACCCGGGTGTACCGATTTAAAACCCGGATCGGCGACCTTGCCTTTTTTTGGTATAGAGCCCGGCCTGGTTGACGATCAGGGTTCCGAAAAAATTGGTGCGGAGTCGGGTAATCTTGTGATCAAGCGTTCCTGGCCAGGTCAAATGCGCACTGTCTATGGGGACCACGAGCGTTTCTTTCAAACCTACTTTAAGATGTATCCGGGCTGCTATTTTAGCGGTGATGGGGCACGCCGTGATGAAGATGGATATTATTGGGTGACCGGTCGGGTAGACGATGTGATCAACGTTTCAGGTCACCGGATGGGTACCGCGGAGGTCGAAAGTGCATTGGTGCTGCATCCCGCGGTAGCCGAAGCGGCCGTCGTAGGATATCCGCACGATATTAAGGGCCAGGGTATATATGCTTATGTCACGCTGATGGCGGGAACCACAGCTTCGGAAGATTTGCGCACCGAATTGGTTCAACATGTGCGCAATGAGATTGGACCTATTGCCAGTCCGGATATTGTGCAATGGGCGCCGGGATTGCCCAAAACCCGGTCGGGCAAGATCATGCGCCGGATTCTTAGAAAAGTTGCCGCCGATGAATTGGATAATCTAGGAGATACCAGTACGCTTGCTGATCCGGCCGTGGTGGACGACTTGATCGGTAATCGTTGCAATCGTGATTGATCTGGATGGAATCGCTGATTAGTTTGTTGAAAATGATCAGAATGATATTAATGCAATGTCGTACGGAGTCATGAAGAATTATTTTATAGTTATCGTTTTGGCCGCGCTGTTTGTCGGTTGCGCGAAAAACCGTTCAGTATCACCCGAATTAAGACGCTTAGAACAACGCGTTTCTAGATTAGAAGGTGAACGCGCAAGCCGAATAGAATTGAGCTCAGCGCAACCCTTATCGGGGTTATCCGAAACTATTGTTCAGCAGGTTGCAAAGCATAAATACAGTGTTGTAGAGATTATTGCGGATCCATCGGTGGTGAAAAATTCCGGGACCGGTTTTATCTATAACCGGGACGGCATCATATTGACTAATGACCATTTGGTGCGAGTCACTGTACGCAAACCTAATGGCGAGATTAAAACTTATTATAAAGACAAAATAACCATCAAGTTATACGACGGCCGGGTGGTTACAGGCACATTAATTGGCATCGATCCGGATACGGATCTGGCGGCGATAAAGGTTGAGATGGAGGATTTGCCAGAGCCATTGCAGCTGTCCAGTCGCCGGGTGCAACAAGGTGAACTGACTTATTCAATTGGTCATCCCAGGGGCTTGTCGTTCAGCGTTGAATGGCGGCCAATTAGCGCGACCTATCGTCAGGGCAGTTTGAAGGGTAGTTTGCTGCATCAGATCGATCGAGGCTTCTTCGTCGGAAATTCGGGAGGGCCGGTGTTGGATTTAACCGGAAAAGTTATCGGTATGGTTTATTCAACCTTAAATTTTAAAGATAAAACTGATCCGAATCGAACCATTGTATATGCAGCAGTCGGGTGGGCAATTCCTTCGGAAACCCTGATCAAACTCGCACCTGAATTAATCAACGGGAAGCACAAAATTACCGGGTTTATTAAATAGTAAAAGCGCCCGATTAACGCGTGTAAATCGTTGATCGTTGCCCAGAAACAATAAATCTGCCAAATTTGTTGTTTAACCTTTGACCGAATCGCGGTCAAATACGACAACATTGTTCCTACCGTTTGCTTTGGCGCGGTATAGCGCGAGATCTGCCCGTTTCAGCGGTTGTTGGCTCGATTGATCAGTGCTATGCAATTTGGTGACGCCGAAACTGGCGGAGTAATTGAGTTGCCCGGAATTGAGTTCCAGTGGACTGGTGCAGATTAATTCGCGCAGTCTTTCCGCAATTTCGCTCGCTTCTTCCAGTGGCGTTTCGGGAAGTAATACAGTAAATTCTTCGCCGCCAATCCGGCCAAAAACATCGTTAACCCGAAGTAATGTTTTGCATGTGGCTGCTGTGTGGACCAGCACCCGGTCACCGGTATCGTGGCCGAATTCATCATTAATATTCTTAAATTTATCGATATCCAGAATTACCATGCCTACGGGATGATTGTGTCGATGAAAACGCTGTAGTTCGTTGACCGTCGCATTCATAAAGTGGCGCCGGTTAAAAATTCCGGTCAGCGGATCGGTCATCGCCATGCGCGTTAATTCGGCGTTCGTGGCGAGCAAATCATTATTCAACCGGTTTAGTTTTAATTGAATTCGAACGCGTGCTTGGACTACGGATGGCGCAAAGGGTTTGGTAATGTAGTCCACCGCACCCATATTCAAACCTTTTTCCTCGGTGTTGGTGTCAGGGATACCGGTTACAAAGATCACCGCTATTTCAGCGGTCTGTGGATTGGCTTTGAGCCGTTCTAGAACTTCAAAACCATCCATCTCTGGCATTGATATATCCAACAAAATTAAAGTTGGTTGCTGGTTCAGCGCTTTATCCAAAGCGCTTTCGCCGTCGGTCGCGAATATTATGTCGGCTTGATCTTTAAGTAACCTTGAAAGGAAAACGATATTCTCCTTCATATCATCGACGATCAGGATAGTCGGTGTTGACAGTTCGGAAGGAATCATATTATCTGCCCGGATGCGGTAGATTCTTATAATGCGGCGAGTTTAGCATGTAGTTGGCGCGCCGTCTTGGCTGCATCATCAAATTCCAGTTCGGATATTTGAATATGTAATGTATCGGTAAAATCAGAATATGATCCCCCGAGTAAGTTTTGAAGTTTAGCGAAACAGTCTTCGGCTTTAAGGTTGTCTGTATCCAAAAGTGCAATTAAAGGTTCGAGTAGCTCAACTGCTTGAAGTTTTTCAAAATTGCCCGGCGCTTGGTCATTGTTTGCGGAGGATGTCTCCGAGTCAATCGCTATTGATCCGATTTCGATTCTGAATCGATTAAGCTCTTTACTCAATTGCTGCATCAGGGGTTGAACATCAGTGGTGTGGTCAGCACGTAGCGTTTGTTCAATTTGTGCAGTTGTTTCGAAAATTCCGGTGATATGAAGATTTCCCGCGACACCCTTAACTTGATGCGCCAATTTGGCGGCTTTTTCTGGGCTTCCCTCAGCCAAGTGGGCCCGCAAGCGTTCGCTTAGATCCGAGTAATCGTTAAGAAATTTGTTCAAAAACCTGGTAATTATTGGATCATCATCACCGAGTACACGTTTTACCGCTGCGACATCGACCGTTTCAAGAATGGGAAGTGTGTTTCGAAGCGGCTGCCTAATGCCGATTTCTTCCCGTGAATTGACAGTTGCCCGCGTCTCGTTCGAAGTTCCGCCCGAGCACCATTTATTAAGTGTTGCGAATAGATGTTCCGGGTCAATGGGTTTAGCGACATGATCTTGCATGCCCGCATCCAAACATTTCTGTTTCTCGGCTTCCATTGCGTGAGCGGTCATCGCGATAATTGGCAAATCGTCGTATTTGGTGTTGGCGCGGATTTTTTGTGTCGCTTGAAAGCCATCCATTTCGGGCATTTGTAAATCCATAAAGACTGCGTCGAATTGGTTTGGGTTGTCTTCCAATCGATTAACCGCCACGCGCCCGTTATTTGCGATTTCCACGATCACACCCACGCATTCCAGGGTCTTGCTGGCGACCTCTTGGTTGATTTCGTTGTCTTCCACAACCAGAACACGAATGCCTTTGAGTGCTTGTGTGTATGTTTCTTGCGGTGAAATGGCGGATTGCATCGGTTTGCGCTTGGCTACAGATTGGGACTGCAGTATGCCCGCGATAGAATCGAAAAGGTTTGAAGCGGTAACGGGCTTGTGCAACCAGGTGCCGGCCAGACTGCCAAAATCAAAAGACTTGGTTTTTTCGACATCGTAGGCTGAAATCATCATTATCACCGGTGGTTTGGCAATATCGTCTCGTGCATTTATATTCTTGACGGTGTTCAGGCCATCGACACCCGGCATGTCCCAATCCATTAGTAGCAGGTGAATTTCTGCATTTTCCTGCGATGTGGCGGCATTATACAGCTCGGCAATTCCGTCATTGCTGGTCGCTTTGGATATTACTGAGAAGCCCATCGATTGCAAAGTTTTTTCAAGAATTTTGCGCGCGGCTTCGTTGTCGTCAATCAGTAATACGCGTAGTCCTCGTAGATTATTGGACAGCAGCGGGACTATTTTTTCGCTGCGGTCCTGGTAACAAGTCACTGCGATAGAGAAATCGAATTCGCTGCCTTTGCCAGGAGTACTCGTAACAGTGATCTTGCCCCCCATAAGTTCGGTCAACAATTTACAAATGGCAAGACCCAACCCGGTACCGCCATATTCCCGAGTTGTAGAACTGTCCGCTTGGGTGAACGATTCGAATATCTTTTTTTGTTGTGCGGAGGTTAAGCCTATACCCGTGTCTTGCACTCGGAATTGCAAGCTGAGGTTACTGCCGGATTGATTCAACATTCCCGCGGAAATGATGACTTCACCATGACTGGTAAATTTAATCGCGTTATTGCATAGATTGATCAATATCTGTTCCAGCCGGAGTGGGTCGCCTATGAGGTCAAGCGGTATATCGGGGTCGGTTTGTATCAGTAATTCCAAGCCTTTTTCCGCCGCTTTGGGTTCCAGCATTTGACCGACGTTGTCTAATACCGAATCGAGTCTAAAATCGATTTCCTCCACCCTGAGTTTGCCCGACTCAATTTTGGAAAAGTCCAAAATACTGTTGATGATGCCGAGTAAGGTTTCCGAGGAAGTATGCACTTTCCGCAAATAGTCGTTCTGTATAGAATTTAATTCGGTGTCCAAAAGCAAGCGGCTCAATCCGATGATGCCGTTTAACGGCGTGCGAATTTCGTGGCTCATGTTGGCCAGAAATTCGGCCCGGGTTTTGGCGGACGCCTCGGCAGCCTCTTTGGCGATAGCCAGTTCGGCTTCTGCTTGTTTACGATCGGTGACATCCATTACCAGCCCTTCCCAAACAACATCGCCATTGGCTTGCAATTCGGGCCGCGACGCCGCATGGAACCATTTCCATTTGCCCTCGACAGTATTTAACGGCGCTTCGAAATTCCAAGCTTGCATCGAACGGGCGGAATCCAAAACTGAGTTTTGAAAGCCAACCTGGTATTCGGGATGGATCGTTTCAGCGATCGGCGTCGCGTCATCTTCTACATCTGCTGGCTCTACACCGAAAATGTCTTTGCAACCCCGGCTCGCATAAGGAAAAGACATGGCTCCATCGGGGGTTAATTTGAACGTGTAGATGAATCCTGGAATATTGGATGCCAAGCGTTCGAAACTTGCGTTGCGAGTTTCCAAGGCGCGCGCTACCCGATGTTGTTCAGTGATATCGTTGAGTGTGATCAGATATTGAATTTGTTGATGTTCGTTTAGGTCATGTGCCACGACCGTCATTCGAACATCCAATTCCTCACCGTCACCATTACGGAATCTAAATTCGATATCTGCGTTGTCGGTTCTTAGCGCTTGCCAAACGTCTGATAAGTAGGTTTTTAACGGGTTAATAATGTTCAGAAACGGTTGCCCGATTATTTTTTGGTGCGTTGCTGCGGCAAGTTTACATAGGGCTCGATTGGCATAAACCACATCGGCTTGGTGATCGAGAATGCCAACGCTGCTTCCCAAGTCATCTAGTAATGCTGTAGCGCCGCTTAGGGCTGAAAACGTCGTATTCGGTTTTTCCAATAGCTGTGGCCACATATACAGTACCGCGAACTGTAGTCCGGAGGCTTCGGTTAATGAAACGGATGCAGTATATAGACACGGATTGCCATTCTTGTCTTTCCAATCAATCTTAAAAATTGGAATTCGCGAATCATTTTGCAGAATCGGCCACCACTCTCCAGACCATCGCTCCAATTCTAGCGGGGAACTAATGAGTTTCAGCGAAGCGCCGACCAGTTCGCTAGACAGGTATTTAAATGCGGTGCAAAGAGCCTGGTTGGCATAGCCAATGATGCCTTCTGAATCAATCCATAAAATAGGGACCGGTGCTTGCTCCAACGACGCAATTTTTGCGACCAGTGTAGGCAGACGCGACCATACGGGTGAGTCCGAGCTCATCAACTTGGGATTAATGCACGAATATTGTTAACGGATATTATCGAAATCAAGGATCTCGCTTTGATACGCTACTGTTCGATACAACATAGGCACGGCCTTAGGCTGTAATTTGCGGTCGTTTGCGGAATATAACCGGTAACCAAGCGTTCATCAATAGCATAGATGAGATCCAGGTTGTTAGCGCTACAACGATCAGATTTAAAAACATACTTTTGCCCATGAACAGCCACAAAGGGAACGCTGCAGCGAAACTGAAAACCGCGACGATCAATAGGACTAGGCACGCGGCAACAGCAAAAAATAATTCGCGGCGCCAGTTTTTAAGTTTCTTGGCGTGTTCAGCGTTGAAGCCGGGTGTTCTGATCCACGTTGTTGAATCTTTAGGGACAAAGAATGGTTTTCTCAGGTAGGCACCGCGCCAGCTTTCGATCAGGTGATGACCAACCTCGTGCAAACGGCCGAAGGTCATCCCGCCGAGGTGAGTGAAGCGTTTAAAAATTCTGCTACGCAATCGGAAAAACAGCCGGCAAATTTTTCCTGCGACCCAGTAAAATGCGCGCCGCCACCACCGATTGGTTGCGTTAATTTCCGCTTCAGGGATGATGTAAGAGGCTGATTCCAATCCGAGTTGATTGATCATCAGTACGGTTGAAAGCCGATCAGAAAAGCCGGGAACATGCGGTAGGTAGTCGGCCAAAAATTTCATCAGCGTATCGGTTAGCGCCACCCCGTCTTCGGAATAGCCTGCCTGGCGCTGTTTTATTTTCTCAAATAAAAGTTCAGCTTCATTCCATTCGTCTGTCATCAACGCCGGTTCAATACCCATGATATAGCCAATGACCTTCCACAAGTGCAGGAATGCTTCTTTCTCTTCCAAACTTACCGGGATACCCCATTTGGCCAATCCGCGAGGAATCAGATAGCCAAAGGTTAGTAGTGTATAGGCTAAGTCTTCTTGATTAATCGGGACGCCTAGTTTTTGTGAATCCCAAGCCTGTTCCCGCTGGCTCAATGTTTCGGCCAGTGATTTCGGATTTTCTGCATGACCGAACGGGCAGCAACGGTGCGGACTGTTGAGCATGAAGCGCATTGACGCATGCAGGAATCTAACTTTTTTCGCGGCCAGGTAACCTTTGCCCCAAATATAGCGTTTCGATTGGGCGGACAATCTGTCTATCTCGGATTGTACATCTTGTTGTGCCAGCGTTACCCCGGTACCGTTAGATTCGCGATGGCATAACCGGCCTTGTTGTTGCCAATTGCCTTCGCTGTCCAGATTTTTTAGCGCTTGCTCCAATAGTTTGTCATCATCGAAATCGATATCCTCGATGATATTGATCCCACCTGGGTCCATCGTATCGGCGAGCATTAACCCGGTTTCGTAGATGCGTTGGAAAATGTAGTCGACTTTTCTCAGTTTATCGGTTTGGTATAAGGCGGGAATACCGTTCTTAACCAAATAGCACGCTGGGAGACTGGCAGAATAAAGTACAATCAATGTTGGCAAAGTGTTTTCTTGCCATAATCTAGCCGCCAGTTTGATTTTTGCGGGGTCGACCCAATCGGGTGCGGGCATTGGATCGAAGTAATCAACCAGATTAGCAGGTTTTTCGCTGAGCCTGGCAGCAAACTTTGACTGTTTGACAAATGCCAGTTCCGGCGTTTTGATCAGTTGGTCTGCCAATACGAGCATTTCGTTATAACCAAGCCGGCCAACCGATTCGCTGCCGCTCTCGGGCAACACCGAATCGACCAATTGATCGACATCAGTATCACCGGTTTGCCGATATTGTTCCAACGCGTCGTCATTCCAATGCATATCCATTTTCTCTCCCTTCGCTATTAATATTTAATGGCTGTGAAAATAATTGCAGGTGGCAATACTGCTGAATGTTTTCTATTTGATCTTCAAGATTGTCGACAACGGGGAAGTTGATGCCAAGGCGACATGAATGTGTCTACGTTGTGACTTGAAGATCAGATAGGAAACAACCGGTTCGTATAGAGCCATTTAATTTTTTTTGTTTGGGGGAAAAGGTGTCAGCTCGGTGTCTAGTTCGTAGGTTTGGCGATGTAGCGTTTGAATCCTTCAACTAAAATTTAGTTGAAGTGTTTAATAATACAAAGGAATTTAACTTTGTATCTGGGTCATTAATTGGTTTCTCGATTATCGAATGGATGCCGCTATTTCTTTACTGAATTCTTCCAGTGCCTGGTTCAAAGCCGATACTTTTGCCGGATAATCATTCGCGGCTACCGGCACGTTTATGTTGGAACGGTGACTTGATAGTGTTGCCAAGCGATCGGAATGACCTTGGGTCCAGTCTGCTACTAATGTGGCTTGGGATTGATCGATGTCAAAGCGCCGAATCGTGATTGAAATCCGCAACGTTACGCCATCAGATTTTTTCCAGGGAAATAGAGTAACGCCATTATTAGGGACCAGTAAGGACAGATTTTCCGCAATAGCGAACTGAATATTGTCTTTTAAAGGCCCGGCCCATAAGTGAAATTCATCGATCTTAAGCCTATTTGGACCTACGCGTGAGACAATTTCAGGACGATCCAGATATTTTGGTAAAGTTACCGGGCCTATCCCAAGCGTCGGTGATTTAGTCGTGGCGGGTGTGACGGGTTCGTTGATGGTGATGGGGTTGAGCAGATAAAATTGGGTGGGGGTGCTGGATGCAGTACAACCCAATAATAGAGTTGCGATGATGAACCCCGAGATAATATTTGTAATTATCCTCGCTATTCGGCCGGGTAAAAATCCTGTTGGCCGAGTAATCACATTTGGCAAAGATAATTTGGATTTAGAGGTATTTAGGAAAGCAAAGGGGAACATATCAAGATTCCGACTAAAGCCCATCTAACATGATCAATCTAAGGTGTGTGATTCCGCAGGTGCTTAAGTATACCGGAATATGATGGGTGTTGATTCAGAATTTGTGAGATAAAAAAATACCGCGGGTTGATATCATTGTTTTCAACGATATGTCCGCGGCATCTATATGCGAGGAGGTAAATATTGGCTTAAATTTATGGAAGCTATCCTTGCTTCCGGGTATTCGTCCCTGGATTTGCTAATCCGTATGCGGTTTAAATATTCATCCTTTGATTGTTACTATACGCACATGATGCTGACGATTCTGTTCGGTATTCCCGCTGGAAACGTGTGATATTCACTGTTTGGAGTTGGATCAACTATCAGGCCCAGCTGAGTGCGGCTGATTAATGTGACTGAGGATGGGGGGATTGCGAAAAAGATCTCCGCAACTGGGTTATACAGTCAATCCGTTGACCAACCCAGCTGCGGTGATCCGATACGATGAAGCAGTGCCTAAAATAAATTAAGCGGTGGGACGTCCTTGGTTCCCGTTGGTCTTCCTTGACCGGACATTTCCTTATGCCCTCAATAGCGATCCCTCAGCACGTACTTTATCCAAATGTTCCCCTTTTCGCTGTGAATTTATACCAGCGTTAACGTGAATATTTCACAGATTAATATCGTTTGCTGAAATAAAATATTCGGTTAACACGCACGCCACGCAGATGTTCGGGGAAAAGTTATGACTACGCGATGTTTGGGTGTTGTTGGATCCAGGCGGGCGTTGCTAACGGCGTTGTTCTCTGACTTGGTCAACGATTATGGGCTTTTCTTTGCTGCAACCCAGTTTCTGTACAACGGCTTGAGATGGCGGAAAGCAAAAACAAGCGCCACGGATTGCAGTTGCATAAAAAATATTTTGCGGGTTTTGGGTGTTGCTGCGTAGACCAATACTGATGCAATAAATTGCGATATCAGCGTACTATAGGCGGCGCCTTCGATTCCGTACGGACCTATCAAAAAGTAATTGAGAATGATGTTGCAGACGGCGCCAACGAAGGTTCGATAGAACGAAAATAAGGTCAGATTCTCGGACAGCAGCCATTTGCTGCTGGAGACACCCAGGAATACGAAAATACCCGCCCAGATGTGAATTTTTAATACGTTGGCAGCAGGCAGATAGTTCTCCCCAAACAAAATACTGATAACCCATTCTGACAAAAATGTTGTTGGAACCGCAATTGCGACTGCGATCCATACCATAAAATCAAATAGTTTTTGAATTCGTGATAAATAAACTTGTTCACCTAGTTTTTTGCCATTTACGATGGCTGAGAATACCGAGGTTGATATCGCAACCGGCACAAAGTACCACGCCGTACTCAGTTTTACCGCGGCTGCGTAATTTCCCACAGCTTCGTTATCGAGCATTTCTTTGATCATGACCTGGTCTATTCTCATGTATATGGAAATCACCATTCCTGAAAGCATCAAAGGCCAGGCGTCTTTGAGTAATTGTTTGGCCAGGTTGCCGTTCCATTTCCAATTGAACACTGAATTGGATTGTCGGTGATAGATCCAGATCAATCCAGCGCCGATTGCGATCGCATCGATGAAGCTGATTAGTGCAAAGGCAATAAGCGGCGCTTCGAACAGAATCAACGCGATTTTGATCAACGAGGAAACCAAAATCTGGAATGTATGGATAAATACAACAAACTTGGATTGAACTTTGGATTGAAAGCTATAGTCGATTACGTTGAAAGCATGAAGTACCACCGGTACTGCGATAATCCAAATCAAAATATTTGCGTATGTATCGTCGCTGCTAATTAATATCGCGATTGCGATAAGCACGAACATCAGCATCGTACCGAACAGATTGAGTATGAATGCGGTACCCAGAAGTTCGCCTTCTCTATCAGATTGGTTAACCAATTCCCTAACCAAAATTCCTTCTAGGCCTAGGGTAGCCACAGTGGTGAATAATGCGACAAAGCTTTGTGCGTAATTTAATAATCCAAATTTGCTAGGTCCCAGGTAACGCGCAACGAATATTCCAACAAACAGAACCAGGCCCAGCCGAAGGATTCGCTCGGCCACCAACCAAGAAGTGTTCGAAAGATAACGTTTATGTCCTTGGTGTAAATTGAATATTTTTAGCACAAAGTTGCTGATAATAATGGGCAGAAGGATTTGGGTAGTCTCTAACCAATCGCGGGTGGTCGTATACTCCGGTGTACCTACTAAGGATAGATTGATTTAGTTTGACTGCTATAAACACAAGAATTGACCTTCTACGTCTTCGTTTTATTTCAATTCCATTGGCCAAGAGACCTGATATGCAGCACCTTATCGATTGGTTGCCGATTATATAGTTAGGTATTGCAGTACAGGTCAGGATAGCGGATTGCTAGTATGTTCTTACCCGGCCCCGGTTGCAATATTCACAGGACACTTGAATTTGTGCCGACTGCCCCCATTTTATACTCTGGCAGGGGCCGAAACCGGCACTGTCATTAACTCATATTGCTTAACAACTTAGAGGATATGATCATGACTACATTTGATTTTTCACCCTTGTATCGTTCTTCCGTCGGTTTTGACCGATTGGCTTCATTGATTGATGCTGCAACACGCGGTGATCATGGCCAAAACAGTTATCCACCTTATAACATTGAAAGCGTGGATGAAGACCACTATCGAATCACCATGGCGGTTGCCGGGTTCGCATTGTCCGATTTGGAAATCGAATCCAAGAGCAATCAGCTTACGGTAAAAGGCATTAAATCTGCTGGTGGGAAGAAGCAGTATTTGCACCAGGGAATAGCAGAGCGGTCTTTCGAACACCGTTTTCAACTTGCCGATTTCGTCCGCGTTGATGGCGCCAACCTTGAAAATGGGTTATTGCATATTGACTTGGTACGTGAGCTACCGGAAGCGATGAAGCCTCGCAGTATAGAAATTCAGGGTGCTTCGTCCGATCATTTGATCGAAGCCAATAAAGAAAAGGCTGCGTAATTGCAACCGATTAGGGCTGAAAAACCCGGGTTTCCCCCGGGTTTTTTCGTTATGAAAGCTAGAGGATTTATACGGCCTGGGAGATTACTCCCACTCTAATTCGGCAAAGGCACGGCTTATGTTTCGTTTATGATATTCGTCGAAAAGCAGCCATTTGCCGCGTTCGGAATGTCCGACTTGCTCCAGCGCGTCTTCCAAAAACCCCCCATTTTTGATTATCGCCCTTATTTCTGACCGTAATTTCTTCAGATAGCGGATTTGGGGATTTACCGCGTTGGGCCAATTTGCGCGAACCGGACCGTGTCCAGGAATAACCCGGTCAAATTTCTGGCTTTTTAGCGAGTCGATGACCGCTAGCCATCCGTTGATACTGCCGTTGATTACCGGGACGCGTTGCATAAACAATATATCGGCAATCCATAAACTATTGGTTTTAACGTCCAATACAGTCAAGTCTTGGTTGGTGTGCGCAGTCGGATGCGCGGTTAGGACTAATTTTCGGTTGCCCAGGTCGATAGTTTTTGTAGTTTTTACGTTTTGCGTGGGTGCGATGATCCAGCTGGGTTTAGCGTCGGGTCCCAGATCTTCTGCGAAGGTATCTAGAAAAAAAGCTCGATTGGCTTCTATTGCGGCCCGTAGAGATCGATGTCCGACAAATTTGGGTTGATCCTTTTTGAACGCGTAGTTGCCGAGCACATGGTCATAATGTACGTGGGTGTTGATCACGTAACAAATGGGTTTAGGCGTAGTTTCGCGCAGTGTTTTCCTGAGTCGTTGACCCACTTTAATTGACCCGCCGGTGTCGATCACGGCGACACATTCATCCCCGACGATAAAACCAATATTCGCGATATCGTCGTGCTTGGGTTGATCCTGCCTGACGTTCACGCCGTTGTGAACGAATAGCCCCTCGGCTACTTCGGTGAGGTCAAATGGAGGTTGTGTGGCTGCTAGCGGGACTGAATTGAATAAGATACAGAAGGCTAAAAGCATCAACGCCACGCTTGGCGAAATTTCCCGGCATGCTTTGGTTGTTGTCATATACTGTTTGCTCGATGAGTAATTTAAAGAGTTTTGCGGTTGGACATTTAGTAGCTGTCTTATTCTGAATGCGATGTTGCCAAGGCTATATCGATATATCCGCACCGTCCGCTGAAGGTCATACAGGAAACAAGCGGTGGATTGTTTAGGGCCATTTATTGATTTAATCGTTGCTCACCGAAGTGACGAATTCCCTCTGTCGATTTTTGAAATTATAAAGCTGTTGCTTGCCATGCCCTACACATTATCTGATGCAACACGCAGATAATCCAAAATCATCATGGTTTTTTAGGACCTACGTGCCGCAAATATATTGCGGCATAGTAGTTGCTTTGAAGAAATTGAAATGTCCGATTCGCTACGCGATGGTTTGAGTCGGATTGTTAAAACAGGACGTAGCGAACTCATGTGTAGTCAGCGCTTGAGTCAATCATTGGGCGAATTGCTTGGACATTCAATCTTGAGGTTTTGGTTTATTCAATATTTTTTTGCTCGCGAGCGGGGCGGATAGGGGCATTGAATCGGTATGCTGCACCACTATAGTGCGTCGCGACCCTAATGATTGCTCATCAGGATGATACGGTTTGTACACAAGATTTTTCAGTGGGACAGGGCCTAGAGAATCTAAGACAATTTGTAAAACTTAGGATATAAAAAAGATGTTATTTGGCCGATATAAAAAGAATCCAATCAAGATCGCCGACAAAGGGGTGGTCAAGTGGAACTACTCTACCTGCGGTTACTGCTCCACCGGTTGCGCAATAGAAATAGGCATCGACGTTGAAGGCAATCCGGTGGCATCGCGCGGAGTCGGAGGTGCTGACGTGAATCGGGGTAAGCTTTGCGTGAAAGGGATTTATGAACATGAAGTATTCGACGCCTCGGGTCGCGGAGTTGAGCCATTGATGCGAAAGCGGATACATGAACCCTACGAAACGGCGGAGTGGGACGATACGCTGGATCATACGGCCAACGAAATTAAACGAATTCAGGAAGCCTATGGTCGAGACGCATTCGCGATTGTGTCAACCGGTCAATTGCTGACTGAAGAGTTTTATACGCTGGGCAAGCTGACAAGGGGACTGATTGGGACCAATAATTACGATGGAAATACGACATTGTGCATGGCCTCCGCGGTGTCGGGGTACAAGCGATCTTTTGGATCGGATGGACCGCCTGGTTGTTACGAAGATTTTGAATATACGGATTGCCTGATCGCGTGGGGCTCGAATTTACCGGAACAGCATCCGATCATCTATTGGCGTATGAAGGAAGCGCAAGAAAAGCGCGGATTTCCAATGATCGTGGTAGATCCTCGAGTAACCATGCTGGCGCAACATGCGGATATCCATTTGGCGCTGACTCCTGGTACCGATTTGGTGCTGCAAAATGCAATGGCGCACGTTATTCTTGCCGAAGGCTTGCAGGACAAAGCCTATCTCGAGGCCAATACAGTGGGTCTGCAAGCGCTTCAGCAAGAGCTGAATAATTACGATCCGACCAGCGCAGCAAAAATATGTGGTATAGACGAGGATACCATCCGCCACGTTGCCCGTGTATACGCCAAGGCCGATGCCGCAATGAGCATTTGGACCATGGGCATTAACCAAAGCACGCATGGATCTGATGGCGTGGTTGGAATCAATAACCTGGCGCTATTAACCGGCAATATCGGCCGGCCGGGGGCGACCAGTTTATCGATTACCGGTCAGTGCAACGCAATGGGCACACGTGAGTGGTCTTCGTGTTCTGGTCTGCCGGGTTACCGGCAATTGGAGAAGCCTGAAGACCGAGAGGAAATTGCCAGATTTTGGGGTGTAGATTCTAATTTCTTTCCGACCAGACGGGGACTGACCGAAACCGATATATTTCCGGCGATTGAAACAGGCCAGATAAAGGGTTTGTGGTTAGTTGCGACAAATCCGATGACCTCAATGCCGAATACTCTCCGGATCAGGAAGACGCTGGAAAAGCTGGAATTGTTGATCGTACAGGATTCGTACGTTGATGTTGAAACTACCCAATACGCGCATATTTTTCTACCGGCCGCGACTTGGGCAGAGAAGGAGGGGGTTTTTACCAATACCGAGCGACGCGTCAATATTGTGCGTCAATTTCGCGAACCTCACCACAAATCGATGTCTGATTTAGCAATTTTTTCCGCGATGGCCAAGCGATTTGATCCTTCAGGGCAGGTTGCGTTTCCAGAAAGCCCGGTCGAAGTGTTCGAGGAAATGCGCCAATTATCCAAAGGACGTTTGGTCGACATTTCCGGTATGAACCACGAGCTGATTGAAAAGCACCGGGGTATCCAATGGCCCTACACCGAGGCCGACGCCAAGCATGGAATTGAGCCGCAAGCGGGTGGTAAAAGACTCTATACACAAACTGCTACATTCCGCTTTGAGGATGGCAAGGCGAAATTGATCCCGCTACCATTCGTCAATAACAACGAAGTTCCGGATGAGGAATATCCATTTTGGTTGAACACCGGACGACTCGTCGAACATTTTCATACACGTACCAAGACCGGAAAAATTGCAAATAATAATAAATTCAGTCCGATCCCATTTATGGAAATGAATCCGGACGCGGGTGTCGATCTTGGTGTCGCACATCAGTCTTACGTTAGAGTTTTATCGCGCCGGGGCGATGCGGTGGTGATGGTTATGCTCACCCAACGGGTACCCTACAACATGGTATTTATACCGTTTCATTTTTTCGACTGCGTTAATCGGCTGACGCTGGGATTGCTAGATCCACATTCGCGCCAGCCCGCCTATAAGCAATCTTCGGTACGCATAGAACAGGTGAATCAAGCCGAGGCGGCGTTGTTGAATAAGGAATCTCGGGATTATTGATCGGGTTTTAGATCGTTACGCTGGCTACAACTAAAGGCGGATATTGGATAGGGGTCAACAAAGGTTTTATAAGATGCTAAAAGTACGAAACGATGAACCACAATACACTTTCCTGCGCGACGATAACAGCAAGGATTTTAATTGCTACGGCAATCCGATCGAATTGACTGCAAAGGACAGTGAACTGCGCGACCAAAGTTTGCGCATAAACGACGAAACGGAAGTTGGTAGTAATCCGAACCGCTACAAACAGCACGGTTTTTTCTTTAATGCGGATAATTGTATCGGTTGCCATGCCTGCGAATCGGCCTGTAGCGAGAAGAACGACAACCCGGCGCATATCGCATTTCGCTCGGTGGGCTTTGTGGAAGGCGGCACTTATCCAAACTACCAGCGCATTAACATATCGATGGCTTGTAATCATTGTGATGATCCGGTTTGCCTGAAAGGTTGCCCGACCCGAGCTTATACCAAATTTGCGGAGTATGGCGCCGTGTTGCAAGATCCCGATATTTGCTTTGGTTGCGGATATTGCACATGGGTTTGCCCGTACAATGCACCGCAGTTGGATCCCGTGAAAGGCGAGGTTAGCAAATGCAATATGTGTGTGGATCGCTTGGAGGTTGGTCTAAAACCTTCGTGCGTTTCGGCCTGCTTGGGCAATGCGTTGGATTTCGGCGTCGTCGAAAACATCCCAGAAAACAGCCAACAGGCCAAAACCGACATTCCCGGTTTTCCTTCACCGACGATTACCCAACCGAATATCCGCTTTCAACAAACCCGCTCAACCCATCGCGAGATGACGCGCACCGATTCGGTGCCTTTGAAATATCATCGGGATGACGAGGTGGATAAATTCAAGCCCACAGTGGACGAAAAAGTAGGTGTCGATAGACAATGGAATCTGAATAAGCTGCTTACAACACACGAAAATGCGCACATTATCTTTACGCTAGCGATCCAGGCATCGGTCGGGTCTTACTTGATATTGATTCTGGGTCCGATCATAGTGCACGACAGCTCAGGGATGCTGGCATATACCGATATATTGCTCCCGTTACTGACTGTCATCGTTGGCGTTTGTAGTTTCGGTTTGTTCAAGCTAAATATGCACCTCGGCAAGCCGCATCGATTCTACCGGGGTTTCTACAATCTTAAACACTCACCGGTTAGCCGAGAAATCGCTGGGGTATCAGCCTTTTACACCGGGCTGTTGGGTTATGCTGTATTTTCATTATTTGATAACGAACTTTGCCGTTTGTTGGCAAACGGTTTTGCCGGCCTGGGTGTTATTAGCGGCCCGATTGGGCTGTACTATATGTACAAGCTGTATCGCATCAAGGCACGCCCGTTTTGGGATCACTGGCAAACCGGAACGGCATTTTTCGGTGCCATGCTGGAATTGGGGGCGTTAATGATATTGGTTTTGACGGTAAGTTTGTTGCCATTGCAATCGGTCGCTACCCAATTTCTGATCAAGACATTGGCGGGCGTTATTGCGATCGGGCTGTGCATAGAAGGTTTGGGTCATTTATTCCACGCTCGTGCGATGAAGATCGCCGAAAATGAAGCAGCGGCTTCATATTATTTACAAACCACGCAATATGGTTGGCCGTTTGTAACTCGAAACGTTCTGATCTCATTGAATCTAACGTGTGCTTTGGCATTTTGTCTATTCGGATTGGAATCCGGATGGAGCTTGGGGTTGTTCTCGCTGTGGGTCTTTTCGATGTTGGTGTCGGCCATTATCAGCCGGGCTTTATTTTTTGTGTTAGTGATTCCAACGACCATGCCCGGGGCATTCTTTTGGAAGAACGATGGCTTCGTGGAGCATGCGCGGAAAATTGGTTTGGCCGATGCGCCGCAGCATGGGATGGTTTACGAGCAGCACCATGCGTTCAGTTGGCGGGAATTGCTGCAAACCATTAGAGATACCAAATTTAAGGATATGCTGATTCAAGTCCGATCAATATTTTAACGCCCATGGTCGGCTGAGCGAGCCTTTGTGCGTATGTTCAAAGCAGAGATTACCGGCTGGAACGGGGTCTAAATCTCTAATGCACAGTGAATTAAGCCGTATTGCGGCGCTGCTGTTTGCGCTCGATCTATTTGGGTACAATACCTGAGAATCTGAATTTTGGGATTGCGGCTTGAATAAAAAATTGAATGCGCTATTGGCTTCGATATTGCGTAGAACCCGCGGTATAAACCGTTTGGTCGTGGTTTTGTTGATTGCTGCGGGTCTTGGTTTACGAACATACGTAGGGGCCGATCAATCACAACTCGCAGACTATGACGACGCGCGTCGTGTGTTTTGGTCGACCGTCTATGCTGATGGCGGAGAAACCCTGTACTGCGGGTATAAATTTCAACCAGGAGATACAAGAAAATTAAACATTGAGCATATCGTACCCATGGCATGGGCTACCCGGACTTTAAAATGTGGTACCCGCAAACAATGCAGGCGTAATAGTCCCGAATTTAACCGTCTTGAGGGGGATCTGCACAACCTTTATCCATCGCTTAGAAAAATCAACGACGAACGGGGTAGTTTGAGATTTGGCATAATTTCCGGTGAAAAGCGCAAATATGGCGCCTGTGATTTCGAAGTAGATTTTCGAACTCGAATCGTTGAACCGCGGCCCGAGGTGCGCGGCGATATTGCCCGGGCAATGTTCTATATGCATCAACGCTATGGCATCGAAATCTTCAGTAAACTGGGCCGGCAGTTGTTGCAATGGCATGAGCAGTTTCCACCGACCGACGAAGATAAGCGCCGCAATGATGTCATTGAAAGTGTCCAGGGTACCCGTAATGGTTTTATAGACGATCCGAATCGTGCAAGCAGTTTGGGGTTTTAGAACCAGTTCTTAGACAGAATTCTAAGGGTTGGTGGGTTCCATTGAATGAATGACTGCGTGAATTGAAAGCCCGCTATTGGGACGCCAGTGATAGAAAGGTGTCTAGTTGCAATTTTGCTTGTCATCGCATAAACTGCGGCTGGGTAACAAGTATAGATTCTCAACGTAAAAATCCCATAAAAACAATATTATATATAAGTCTCTTTAAGGGATAGTGTAACTGCTAGGGGAACGTAGCTTTGCGATCGCAAAGCTACGTTCCGGCTGCGAATCGAGTTCAATTGGTCGCTCAATACAACGACTGCTGCAGTTGGGGATTGATAATGTTAATACCGCTTGTGCATAAGGTCTAACGATAGGACGCGAAATCAACCTGTGGATGAAACGAACCGTTGCTTGGGGGCGTGAATGAAATCGAATAGTTGGAGTCTCGGCCAAATACTCAATCGCGTTCAAAGCACCTTTATCGGGTTGCTGCGTGTGTGGTCAATTCCCATCGTATTAATGTTGGGTTTGGCCTCGGGATATACCACTTACTACGGTATGTCCTATTTCATCACTCCCTGGATTGCGTTGATTATTACCATCGCGGTGCAATCAATCATAGTGATTTGCTCGCTGGAAATTGCCAGTATCCACTGGAAAGCCAACCGTACACGCTTTGTTTTGGTCGTATTTTCGCTGTTGTTGTCGGTATCCGTATCGGTGTCTTTTTCTTATTTCAAATTTTACGAAATATCGGAAAAAGAAAATATCCAATTGCAGCGCCTCGACGGTGTCAAAAAATCCATGCAGCAGTATGTGGATGAAATTATGAGCGTAAAAGCGGAGTTGCTGAGCGCCCAACAAACGAAGGTGGATAAAGCCGAAAAGGAAGCCAAGATGGCGTTTTTGGGAACCCACCCGGAGATTTCGGAAAAATACCGCAACCAAGTCGGACACGGGCCGTTTTTCAGGCAATATAATAGCCTTAAAGAAACCGAGGCTGCAAAGCTGGCCGAATTGAATCAACGCTTTGGTGATTTAGCCAAAGAATTGACCGCGGTCCGGGTTGCGTTGAATAGTATTGGCGGACAGGCTGAAATTAGTCAGCAGGATTACCAAACTCTGGTTTCGGCCTATACGGCGGTGCAAAGTGGTTTCGAAAATATCGTCACAGACTTTGGGCAATCATCACCTGTTGCACCGGTATTACTTCCCTACGCAAAATTTACCCGGGGATTCAATCCAAGTTTCGCAATGTGGGCGGCTTTTTCCTGGTTTGCATTTGCCTGTGCAATTATGGTTGATTTGTTCACCATTATTCTATCTTATCGACTGGAATTTACTGCACCTGGCCCACTGTCCGAGCCGGAGCAAGATTTGGCGTATAAATGCTTGAGGGAATTTAGCGAACTTAGAATAAACCACAATGATGAGCTTGAAATGATGATTGAAAAATCCGAGCTCGAACGTGCAAGGCGATATTCGGATTGGAGTCGGTCCTTTGGCGCTGCTTATCTATTGAACCGCGGTTATTTACGCAAAGTTGACGATAAAACCGTGGAATTCGCGCCCAATCTATATCCGATAATCGCGGATCGTTTGGGAAACGGGGAAAGCGGTGGCACTAGCAATTCTGAATATAGAACACCTGTGTCGGCAGATCCGCAAAAGGCCGAAGAACAAACCGCTGAGGTAGTCAACGATACAATCAAACAGCTCTTTCACGAGAGGCGATGAGCGGCGATGAGCAGCGATAACATGGATCAACTATTGGTACCGCTGGCGGACCAGGGCAGCGAGTATGAATGGGATCCCGGGTTTGAAGGGGATCGCTGGGCCATCGTGTCGCGAATCGGTCCTTTCGAAAAGATCTTCAAACGCCCGGAAATATATACACGGAGATTTTTCCATAAAGCATATAACTTGCCAGTGGAACAATGGAAAATCTCCAGCCAAACCAAGCTATTTGGTGGATTGAGTACCGTGAAAGCGGATCTTTCAATATTGTTTCAACCGACCATAAAATACGTTGAACGCAATGTCGAAGTATTGCCAGAAGTTGGGCCGCACATTAGAGCCAACTACGAAACGGTAGTTAATGACATTGTCGAGAGTGCGTTACTCGATATTGAAGAGGGCAAATGGATGGGGCGGGGGCTGGAGCATATAGAACGCGCGATCGAAACATCGATTCACGAAATGCTTATCGTTCAATTTATTCAAAGCCGGGCCAATTGTAAGTTAGAGCCACGCTTTGAGGAATTGTCATCCGACAAAATTGAAAGTATGAGCGGGCATCTTAAGCATCAATCTGCCTATTTGGAATTGGTGCGGCAAAAACACGAGTTTAATCGTCAGCGTGAACGGGAAATTCATCATCAGAACGAGCAGCTCGAGCAGGCCAAATTGGAACACGAAACCAACATGCTCGAACAGTTTCGCCGAGACGAAGCGTTGCGCAAGACGCGGGACCGGGAAGAAACCGAGCGGATTAAAGCGCAGTTGTACGAAGAGGAGAAGCGTCTAGTCGCGCAGGAGTCCAGCGAAGAACGCCGCCATTCCGAGAGGATAAAGCATGAAACTCTGCTGCGGGAAATGGAAATGGAAGCCAAAATTAAGGAACGCGATGCGCGAATGAAGGCCGCCAAAAAGACCGACGATATGTTACGACGGGAAATCGAATTGTTGGTTTTGGAAAAGCAGCGGCACACGATGGAAGAAGAGCTTGAAGAAGAACAGCGCGATTCAGAGCGACGTAAGATCAATGGGCAGACAGACTCGTAGACATTTTTCGGTCGTGTAGTGTTTGGCATGCCTCGGTGACCGCTCGATTATTCTAAATTTATCGTTTATCGAGCATACAATATTAGAAACGGTTGATCTGAAAAGGAACCCCAATGGAAAATAATGACCGTCCCCCGTTACCTCCTTTTAATCAAGAAACTGCCGAGCAAAAAGTTCGTCTGGCGGAAGACGCTTGGAATAGCCGGGAGCCGGAGCGTATCTCATTGGCGTACAGCAGTGATAGCGGTTGGCGCAACCGTGCTGAGTTTTTCACCGGTCGGGAGAATATCGTAAGATTTTTACAGCGCAAATGGGCGCGAGAGCTGGATTATAGACTTATCAAGGAATTGTGGGCATGGAAAGATAATCGAATCGCGGTCCGCTTCGCCTATGAATGGCACGACGAATCCGGTAGCTGGTTCCGTTCCTACGGCAATGAAAATTGGGAATTTGACAAACACGGGTTGATGAGGCTGCGGATCGCCAGCATCAACGACCTGCCTATTTTCGAGTCCGATCGCAAGTACCACTGGCCTCTGGGACGGCGCCCCGATCAACACCCCGGTTTATCAGAACTAGGTCTTTGACACAGATCCATTTCGTTGCCTTTAACCCGCGGGTCAGACCGGTCTCAGTTGGGTAGAGTTGATACGGTGACAAAAAATGTCGGCGAAACCGTAAGCCACACCCTCGATTTAATGCAATCGATCGGCCCGGTGGTCTCGCCCTCGAATAGCATGTTTGGAGGATACGGTTTTTTTCTAGACGGTTTGATGTTCGCGTTGATGGCCGATGAAGTTTTGTATTTGAAGTTTGATGATGAATCCGAGTACCAGTTTGAAGGCTTGGGCTTGGAAGCGTTTAGTTATCACAAGAATGGGGGAACTCTTAAAATGTCCTACTATCAAGCTCCTGAAGAGGCATTGGAAAACCAAGAGCAAATGATGATGTGGGCTAGTCGAGCGTATTCCGCGGCTATGCGGGTCGCGAGCAAAAAATCTGCAAAAAAACGGAAAATTCGTCAATAAATACTTAGTGGCTGGGGAATTGCCATGAATGATATTGGGGAATTTCCAGTATATTGCACATATGTATATTCGATTAGTGCTTCAAGATAATTTAATAAGCTAATGAATTACATTAACAAAAAATTCTTAAAGGAAGTAAACTTCGAAATACCTATGAGTGATATATCGCAAATTGCCGTGTTTAAATACCGCAAGTTGCGGTCTACTCAATGTTATAAGGCTTAAAAACATTCATGCCATACGAAGAAGATAAAATATCTAAATCTATAGTCAGTGCATTAACAGACTTAGAAATGGAAGCAGAAGCAATTAATGATACTGTGTTTCATATGACAGATTGGTTAAATGACTTAAAAGCATGGCATTCATTTTGTGAAAAACCAGAGTCTCTATCCAGTGATGAGTTACAAGATCTGCTAATGAGTTTTCTAGTTCATGTGCCAGCACATGTAGCTGCGGCTGGCAAAATAGTTACAGGTTTACCAGTTCAAGATGTTTTCGGTGTTGGTGCAACATCTACCGATAGTGATGAATCATGACGCCTTATAACAAGTCGTCCAACCCGACCTTTTTATACGCCGTTTCGCTTCGCTACACGTCATATAAAAAGGCCGGTTAACTCAAACGTTAGCAATCACAAGGAGATAGTAGTGAGTCATATAAAATGTGGTTTATGTGGGTTTGAATTCGAAAAAGGAATGAAAATCTGTCAAGGCTGCCAAGGGGAGATAGAATACGGTGCAGGAGGAATGGCATTTGTTTTTGGTGTTTTGTACGCAGGTCTATTTGGCTATGTATTTTATAAACTATTGGGGTTTGAATTTGAATCGTGGTGGGGGCTAGGAATATTTTTTTCTGTTGGTTTTTTTCATGCTTGTCACCTATTCAAAGACAATGTCCAAACCACTAAGCGTACAGAAAAGTAAAATTGCTAACAAGCAGCTCAAGACCGACCTCCACTGCGTTGCTCGTTTTGCGTTTTAACGCTACGCTAACGCAAAACAATCAACTCCGTTCCGGCGGCTTAGCTGGGCGTTAGCAGAACCAATAAGATGACAAAATGCACACAATTGTGCTATTCTTCCTGGGATGAAAATCTACAATTGGAATGCGGAGAAAAACGAGCTTCTAATAATTGAGCGAGGGATATCCTTCGAGGAAATAGTTTTCTACATAGAAAATGGCGGTTTGCTTGATGATATTGCCCACCCTAATAAAAGAGATTTCTCTCACCAACGAATATTCATTGTGGCCGTTGATAACTATGTCTATCTGGTTCCACATGTAGAAAGTGAGGAGGAAATATTTCTCAAAACAATCATTCCAAGTAGAAAATTCACAAAGATTTACCTCGGAGATGATGTATGAAAAACGTGAAATTAAGTAAAGAAGAAAAACAACTTCTTAAAGCTGTCGAAGCTGGGGAATTCGAGTCTGTTCTGACGAAAAAGCGTAGAGCTGAACTAGTTGCTGCGGCCAAAAATACCGTGCGCAAAGACAAGAGAATTAACATCAGGATTTCGAACAGAGATTTAAAAGCCATACAATTAAAAGCATCAGAGGAAGGCATTCCTTATCAGACGCTGGTATCAAGCATACTTCACAAGTATATCGCTGGTTCGTTGAGAGACATATCCGCTAACAAGGCGCTCCAGTCGGACGCGGCAAAGCCACGCCGCTGAGCACGGCGTTATGCCTTAAAAGTATGATCACACCCGAGAAGATGATGAGTATTCTAATTGAGGCTAGCCCGTCTTTTGAAAATGAATGGGTGGATTTTCAAGAAGAATGGAAATATGAAAAGGAAAAGGCTCCATATTATCTAATTCTTGGTGATTTTGCGCGGCACGTAAAAAAACTATATGAACTCAAAGAAGAAGAGTTGTTGAACGAAATATTTAGGGCTGTAGAGCGTCTTCATACTGAGGGAAATTCCTATGTTATAGAGGCTGCCACAGTGGGGTTTCTCGAAGCTCTTCAAAATATATCGGCCACACAAAAAGGCAGAGCTTCTGTGTATGAGAAATATCTTCTCCCCGAAACAGAGTTTTGGTGGAAAAAAGTAAACAAATTCTGGGAAACCGGTGAGGTAATGGTAGATGATAGAAATGGGACATAACGACTAAGGTTAGATTGTGTGAGCGGAGCGAACCACAATCTGAACCGTTTGTTGGACAAGCCCGATGGTTGTGATTGGGTTGGTTATGAAAATATCTTTTTGAGTTTTATCGGAACTCAAGGTTTGCGGTGATCCGAAAACCTTGAGATTTGGCAAATCGGGTTGCTCTTGCAGCAACACGTGGTAAAAAAGGGCTTGGGTGATGTAATTGAGCCGATATTACCGATTTTTCAGACCAGCAGATTCCTCAGTTCTGTGCACTGAAATCCAATCGATCCGCAAGGAGGGTTCGTTTAGAACATCAATGACTCCAGCCCGTCATGATGCCGGCACCATCGGCGTCCACGAGTAGAGCGGAGGAATCCGTGTTTTGATAGTAAAACTCCGGTAAACGGCATCTACCGCGAGACCTGAGGATTTCCTACACTCCCCGGAGAGACTATCGATTCGGAGGAGTTTATGATGGAAGCGAGAACAGGAAGGCGGAAAACGGGAAGCCGCGAAGAACGACGAGCCTATTGGCGAGAGCACATCGAGCGGTGGCGGCAAAGCGGCCAGAGCAAGCAGGCGTATTGTCGTTCGCAAGGACTAAACCCGGCCAGTTTTTATCGCTGGCAAGGAAAGTTGAACGGTGTTGCCAAGAAAACACCCGGGTTTATCCCGGTGCGTTTAGCGAAGGGATTGCCCAGCTATCCCATCGAGGTCACGCTTGGCAACGGTGTGGTGATACGGTTGGATAATGACGCCGATGAGGCACTTATTAGGCAATTGTTGCCGGAGCTGGGCCGGGGATGCTGAATCTATTGCCCAATACCCGAGTATACCTGGCGACCGAAGCGGTGGATATGCGCCGTTCATTTGATGGTCTTAGCGCGTTGGTGATGGACGTATTGTGCGAGAATCCGTTGTCGGGGCATCTGTTTGTGTTTTCCAATCGTCTGGGAGATAAGATCAAAATCCTCTATTACGACGGTCAAGGGCTGTGTCAATGGTACAAGCGGTTGGAGCGGGGGCGGTTTCAGATACCGAGCTCGGAATTAGAGGGCGTAGAACTGAGTACCCAGGAGCTTGGGTTACTACTGGATGGGCTGGATATTGGTTTGGCAGAGAAGATTCCGAAGCGGCGGTTTAGAGCGGTGATGTAATCTCGAAATAGGGGTTAAAAAAGCTATGTAAATAGGGCCTTGTTTGGTAAAATAGAGTCTATGGAATGCCCTGAAAAACAGCGGTTTGAAGATCCTGAGGCGCTCCTTTCCCTGGTGCAATCCCAGCACCAAACCCTAGTCCATCAATCCGAACGCATCGAAGAGTTAGAAAGCCAGCTGGCGTGGTTGAAGCGGCAGATCTTCGGCCGCAAGAGCGAGCGATTCGTGGCTCCCGATCAGACAGACCTGTTTGCTGAAGAAACGGCGGACGAGGCGCCGCTAGCGGAAGATGAGATCGAGCAGATCACCTACGCACGGCACAAACCGAAACGCAATCCGTTACCGAAGACCCTGGCGCGTGAGCGGATCGAATGGGATATGGAAGAAAAGGATAAGGTTTGTCCCTGCTGTGATGGGACGCGCCGCCGGATCGGTGAAGCGATTACCGAGGAACTCGCCTTTCAGCCCGCCAAGTTCTGGGTTCGCGAATACATTCGTCCCAAATACGCGTGTCCGCAATGCGAGGAAGGCGGCGTGGTGACGGCCCCGGCGCCGCTACGGCCCATCCCGAAAGGCATTTTTGGCCCCGAAGTCCTGGCGCACTTGCTGGTCAGTAAATATGAAGATCACCTTCCACTGCACCGCCAACTGAAGATATTTCATCGCCACGGAATCGAGTTGAGCGAATCGACCGTGAATGACGGGGTATTACAAAGCGCCCAGTTGCTGACCCCGCTGACTGAAGCCTTGAAAACGCAACTTTTGGACGCCGACCGAATTTTTACGGATGACACACCGGTGACCTTAAAAAGCAATACACCGGACGAAAGTCGCCAGGCTCGATTGTGGGTGTATATTCGCCAGGGCGAAGAAGGCCCGCCCGCCACGCTGTTTGATTTTACCGAAAATCGCAGCCGCGAAGGTCCGCAGAGCGTGCTGTGTGGATTTGAAGGCTATCTGCAAGCGGATGCCTATAGCGGCCAAGCTGCACAAAAAGACCGCGCGTGCGCATCAGGCACTGGGTTACATCCGCCAGCTGTTTATGATTGAACGGGAAATTAAAACGCTTTCTTATCAGCAACGTTTTTGGACCCGGCGTCAGCGTGCCTTACCGGTTCTGCAGGCGTTCAAGGCTTGGCTGGACCAACAGCATATCGACGTTTCGACCAAGAGCAAGTTCGGCATCGCGGTCACCTATACCCTGAACCAATGGGAGGGTCTGGTGGAGTATGTCAATCACGGCCTGCTGGAGATCAGCAACAACACCGCGGAGAGAGCGATCCGACCGGTTGCGGTCGGGCGGAAAAATTGGATGTACTTTGGATCTGTGCGAGGCGGTCACGCTGCGGCGGTTGTTTTCAGCTTGATGGCGACCTGCAAGCAAAACGCTGTGAATCCTTTCGACTGGTTGGCCTATGTGTTGGAGAAGCTGCCCACCACCGAGGCAGCCGATTATCCAGCTCTGCTCCCGTTTCATTTTAAAGACAAATTTCCGTTGTAAATCCCCGCTCCAGTCTATCCCTTGCCGAAACTCGGCGATAGATGGGGTTTACCGGAGTTTTACTTTTGATAATCGTCATCTGAGCACCACAACCACGACACATTAGCGAGGGTCGTTTACGAACCCAACCCAATGCACGACCCGGATCCAGCTTGAGGATATACTGAAGCAACTGGATTAAGTGTTTGCT
>Ga0209992_10000309_pt1 | contig 66750 bp, 59 predicted proteins | sample 2SBtaG_2_FD_182564 | JGI IMG/M metagenome (GOLD analysis project Ga0209992, IMG submission 182564) | Deep subsurface microbial communities from Kolumbo volcano to uncover new lineages of life (NeLLi) - 2SBTROV12_ACTIVE470 metaG (SPAdes)... | ecosystem: Environmental > Aquatic > Marine >... | reverse complement strand
AATCTCTTGTATTTCAAGGACGGTACAACGAAAGAGTTGAGCGGAATTCCTGAAGTCATGACGGTCGAGAACTCCGGACTCACATATGGGGGCTTGATGGATGTGAGTTTGCATCCCGACTTCTCCGAAAACGGACTCGTCTATGTTGCCTATGTCAACGAAAACGGCATAATGGCGGTGGGCCGATTTGATTTTTCGGGTCGGGCTGTTGAAGATTTCGAAGTCATCTTCGAATCAAATACCTTTTCGATCGGATCACGAATCATATGGGACAACAGTCGGCATTTCTATGTGTCGCACGGAATGGGAGGATCTCCAGATCCAGATCCTGGTCCACAGGATCTTAGCCACGATAGCGGCAAAATCCATCGATTGATGGAGGATGGAAGTATTCCGGATGACAATCCCATTTTCGATGGCTTTTCTGACCCCACCAGCATTTGGAGCTATGGTCACCGGGATCCGCAGGGTCTCTATTTCGACCGTGAAGAAGAAGTATTGTACTCCACTGAGCATGGGCCTCTCGGCGGTGATGAGCTGAATATTGTCACCAAAGCAGGTAACTATGGGTGGCCGCTGTATTCCAATGGTTTGAACTATGATCGATCGGCCGTCTCTAGCCTGTCAGAGGAAGAGGCCAGTCAACAGTTTGTCATGCCTCTCAAGACGTGGGGTCCTCAATTCAATATGGCTCCTTCCGGCCTCGAAAAATTGGAAGAAAGCCTTTTCACCGATCTGAACGGGTCTTTTTTGCTCGGATCTCTGGCACAGCAGCGTTTGATCGCATATAGCCCCGAATCTGGACGGACTTCAATACTTCTCGACAGAATCGGGCGGGTTCGCGATGTAGCGCAACTTCCCAGCGGAGGCTTGCTGATTCTACTGGACTATCGAAGCCCAAAACTGGAAGACAGCGGGCGAATCGTAAAAATTACGCCGAAGCTATCACCTCCGGTTTCCGGTGGTTGAGTATTTCCCGTTCGGTGAAGCGCCGTATGAATTGTGCAGAATCTCTCCTGAATGTCGCTTCCTGTTCGCCTTCCTTCCTGTCAGCACAATCGCGTGCAGATCTCGACAGGTCGTCTCGTGAATGAACCGTCAAGGCTGCATACCTCGGAATCGGCCGGTAGTCTGAAGAGGTATCACTCAGATGGTACCCTTAATACCCCCTGTTTTCGTAGTCGGGCCATTGTGCGACTGATTCGTCGTCCAAACTTCAGAACCACTGAATACGATCCTGCATCGGTCACAGCCGTTGCCATCTACAATTCGCCAGATACCGGGATTTAATGCCATCGCTCCTTGGACAGAATGCGTTCCTCGGTAGGTGAATTGCCCTTCGAAAAACGGGATATCCGTTACCTGACATCCAGTTGATCCGCTGCCCGCGAGGCAACCTAGTTTCATCTTAAGAGTCCCGCCTGAAATATTTCCGTCCAACGCAGTTACCCACCTCGTTGAGATATCGGTATCGGGAGACGCGCCGCTCAAATTGATTTCCCATTTCTCTCCTGCTGCCTGGTCCCAAAATTGTCCCATCTCCCATTGGTGCGAGATCGCCAATTTCATGCAAGCGACAAGTTCCTCCGGTGGGTAATCTGCAACTTCGTCCAATATGGTTTCATTTTCCTTCCAAACCATTTGTCCATCTCCAAAATCATCTACGGCCGGACACTCATTGAATATGGTGCCGTCATCGTCGTCGTCATCGCTCGAGGTGATCCCCAGCGCATCACATCCAGACCAAAGTGAAAAGCCCAAAACGACTATCGAAAAAGCCACGGCAGACGGAGAGCGAAAAAAAAGTTTCACGGTCTTTTTGGGATGATTGGTTGAAGCGGGATTGAGCATGATACTAAAAAATTATCGAGCTCGAACTTGATTGAGATTGGCCCTCCAGCTGACAATCGGCTTTCAACTCCTGAAATGACCATCGTTGCTGATTGGCTTTCAACTCAAATCAACTGATATTGAAGGCTGATGCAACAGAGATCAACATTGCCCTCTTACATTCTGCAAGCATGAGCAAGACCTTCACCCGTCGAGAGGCGCTGACAATAGGATTTGGGGCAACAGCTGGATCGGTTCTGTATCCATCGTCTTCCGTTCTGGGAGCTGATTCGGCGTTGTCTACGAATCCGGTGGAGCACATTGTGCCCTGTCCCAAGCAGGTAACCATGGACTCAGGCCCCGGATTATCGCCTCTCCTGCTGGACCGATGTCTCGCTTCTGTCGATGACTTTCAGCCGGACGAACGGATTCGGGTTTCGATCGGTGAAGTGGACGCCCACAGTCCGGAAGCCTACAGACTGGATATCGACGCATCGGGAGCTACGATTGTGGGAGCAAGTCAAGCTGGAGCATTCTACGGAGTTCAAACTCTGGCGCAAATCGTTCGCTTTGCGCTTGAATCAGAAGCTGAAATTCCATCGATTTCCATTCTTGACTGGCCAGACATCGCATACAGGGCGGTGCATTTTGACACAAAACACCACCTGGACACGCTTGACACCTATTATCGGGCGATCGATCGTCTGGCATCGCTCAAAGTGAACGCGATTATCTGGGAGTTTGAAGACAAACTCCGGTATCGACGTCGACCAGAAATAGGGTCGGACAACGCAATCTCGCTGGAAGAGATGCAGGCACTGACACGATACGCCCGACGGCGACATATCGAAATAAGTCCTCTGGTCCAGGGGCTCGGGCATGCCGGTTTCATTCTCAAGCATCCGGAGTTCTCACATCTCCGGGATGATCCAGAAAGCGATTGGGCTTTCGATCCTATGCAAGACCAAACGTACGAGGTTCAGTTTGATCTGTATCGGGACGCGATCGAAGCCACCCCCGGGTCAAAATACCTGCACATAGGTGGAGACGAGGTCAATGTAGGTGCCAGCCAGGAAGCTCAAGACTCCGGCATGAGCCCGCTTGAGCTTCACCTGCTGTGGCTGAACAAGGTATCGGTTTTTCTGGTCAAACAAGGCCGCATTCCGATCATGTGGGATGATATGCCCCTCAAGCATGGGGAAGTGTACCGGACGACTCATGATGGCTCGATTGGGAAGGCGAAAAGCGCTCAAGTTTGGAAAGCTGCGTCCGACACTCTTGACGGGCTGGTAGAGCAATTTCCTCGCGAAGCCGTGTATATGCGCTGGAGTTATCACACTCCGAGCATACCGGGAAATCAGGATGCTCTGGACTGGTATGCGAAGAGCGATCTGAAAGTGATGTCGGCCACTGCTGCTCAGACGCGGTGGCCCGTCTACCCTCGTCGCAACGGTAACCTGGAGCCCATCAGAACGCTGTGTCGAATGACGGCGACCCGCTCCATTGACGGTATCCTTTGTACTTCATGGGATGACGATTCACCTCATATGGCGTTCTACTGGAGGGGTTGGACCTGTTTTTCGGATTTCTCGTGGCATTCAGAAGGCAGGAATGAGGCGGAGGCGTTGTTGGCTTATGCCTCTCAATCGTACGGAAAGGCTGCGGCACCATTCGCCGCTCAAGGCTTGACCTCGCTGGAGAATGCCATGGATATCTGGGACACGGTACTCATCACTTCAAGTCGACGCAATGTGTGCTGGCCGGCTACCATGGAGGGCATCATCGATCCTCCGACGTCCGCAAATTCCATCATCTGGCGTGCAGATAACGGAGAGCGAATAGCTCGCGCTGAAGAAGGATTACGATTGACCCAGACTGCCCGGAAAGCACTGGAAACGGCGCTCCAGAGTTGCGATCGAAATCGGTATGAGCTTGAACTGGCCCTCGCTCTGGTAAACCTACAGTCCTGGAGCCACGAAGTCATTTCAACGGCTGGTACAACCCCGTACCCAACTTTGGAAAATCGGTGGAAGGCTTTTCTTGAGCTCTACAATCAACAACGGATCTTGCGAAATCCGCCTGGCTACGTTTTGGACCAGAATCATCATACCCATCAGGCTGCCTGCAGTAACGGGCCTGAATGGATGATTGCTGTTGAACTGGAATACAATCGGAGACTGGAGTCCAAATGATCTTTCCAAGCCGTGTCGATCGAGCGGAATCAGCCGATTACAGGCCCTCGCGCATCAGCTAACCTATTCTATTTGTCATGAAATCAGTCCTTTTTTACTTTGTGAAGCGACATGTTCTGCTGAATATCTGTCTCTTGGTTTTCGTGAGTGGATGCAATTTGCAGGAGACAGCGGACGCGGATCGCCCCCCGAATATCGTCGTTATTTTCGCTGACGATCTGGGCTACGGAGATCTGGGAGTTTATGGCCACCCAACGATTCGTACGCCCAATCTGGATCGCATGGCAGCGGAAGGCATGAAATTCACACAGTTCTATGCGGCAGCATCGGTGTGCACACCGAGTCGAGCTGCTCTATTGACGGGTCGATTGCCCATCCGGACGGGCATGGAGAGTGACAATCGTCGGGTCCTCTTTCCCGACTCGCGCCTCGGGATTCCTGCAGAAGAGATCACGATGGCGGAAGCGCTCAAAGAGAGCGGTTATGCTACAGCGGCGTTCGGGAAATGGCACCTGGGACATATGCCGTCATTTTTACCGACCAACAACGGATTTGACTACTGGTTCGGCGTCCCGTACTCGAACGACATGGACAAGGTAGCCCAGGGTGTGACGCGAGAGCTTTTTCTTGAGCCAAAGAGCGAATACTGGAATGTACCCCTGATGAGGAACGGGGAAATCATTGAACGCCCAGCCCAACAGGAGACGTTAACCAAACGATACACCGAAGAAGCTACCGGATTCATTCGCGAACACAGCGATCAACCATTTTTTGTGTATCTGGCGCACAGCATGATTCATGTGCCGCTGTTTCGCTCAGAATCGTTCGAGGGTGTTAGCCGACGGGGTCTGTACGGAGACGTAATGGAAGAAATCGACTGGAGCGCCGGATCGATAATGAGCGTTTTGCGCGAAGAAGGAATTGCCGAGAATACGCTCGTGTTTTTTACGAGCGACAATGGACCCTGGCTGTATTACGATGCTCAAGGTGGTTCGGCAGGCCTGTTGCGAGGGGGAAAGGGAATGACGTGGGAAGGTGGATTTCGCGAGCCCGGTCTGGCATGGTGGCCAGGCACGATTGAGCCAGGTCAAGTAAGCGAATCCGTTACCAGTACAATGGATCTACTTCCAACCATGTTGGAGCTGAACCAACGCGAACTGGCTGATGATCGAATCTTTGACGGTCGAAGTCTGGTGCCCATTTTGAACGGGGACCTCGACCACGAAGTCCGGGACTCGTATTTCTACTATCGGGGCGCGACGCTGTTTGCCGCAAGAAAAGGAGCCTGGAAAGCTCATTACATCACCCAGTGGGCATACGGTGGTGGAAATGAGCGTACGTTTCATGACCCACCTCTTCTTTTCAATCTTGAACACGACCCTTCGGAGCAGTACGACGTTTCGGATGATCACCCTGAGATCATCGCCGAGATAGCGGAAGAAGTCGAACGGCACCGACTCAATATGGTGGCCCGCCCGTCACAGATGGACGCAAGGATCGAATCCGACTAAGATCTCCGACTCCGCTCAGCCGACTACGGGCGGACTAAACCCATCCCTGTAAGTGCGCCGCACGATCGTATTGGTCGCTTCTTCGTGATTCGAAAATGTCAGGGACGCTTTGTCCCAGAACAGCTCCTGTCCCGGAAAACGGGATGCCTTCACGGTCAGCAGCGAAGACTCTGTAATGCGCGCCCCGTCCGAAAATGGAGTCCGCAACTCTGTATCGACACCGTTGATGTTGTCCACCCAAGCATGCCAGTGATTCAGAGCAGGAAATTCAGGCAGTCCGGGCATTTCGAGGCCGGGTGTCATGTGACCATCCCTCCAGATTTCCAGTTCTCCCTCAGGAGTCAGAGACAGGATTCCTCCCTCGCAGACGACAACTGTCATGTTGGAAGTCGCCCATTCGTGCCCGGGAAGGCCCAAAGATGCTCGGGACGGTCCTTGTCCCCGATCGTTGTAATAGATGGGGAAGTGGTGATGAGCAAAGTTGTCTGACTCGACACGGTACGTGAGCGTCGACTGGCACGGGAACGCGTGAAACATATCCGGGGGTGCCGGAGCATGCGTTTTGACGGAAAACGGTGATTGTAGCTCGTCGTAGGCGAAAAAGATGACATCCAGAAGATGTACTCCCCAGTCGCCCAATCCACCGGTACCGAAGTCCCACCAGGATCTCCACTTCCGAGGAAGCAGGTGCTCGCGATATGGCTGCTCTTCACACGGGCCCAGCCACAGATTGAAATCCACATTCGGAGGTGGCGTACCGGGTTCGCTCAAAATGCGATCTATGTTGAAATAAAACTGGCCGACAGGAGAACTGGTCCACACGTGGGCTTCAATAGCTTTGCCAAGTTGCCCGGAACGCAGAATTTCCACCGCAGCACGCCGCCCTGGATAGACCATTCGTTGGTTTCCCAGTTGGGTGACCAGTTGGGGTTTGGCCTGAATCGCCGTCTCCATCATCTGGATTTCTTCCAGTTGGTGCACCAGAGGCTTTTGTCCGTAAATGTGCTTGTCGTTGGCCAGCGCAGTCATCATGATCGGAGCGTGTGAATGATCCGGCGTAGAGACAATCACTGCATCAAAATTTTCGACGTGATCGGTGAAGGCTACCCTGTAATCGCTGCATGTGAAGGCGTCTGGGAATTGCTCAGATACAGCGGCCAGCGCATCTTTGTCCACGTCACATAATCCCGAGATTTCGACGGCTGTATGAGCGGCGACCTCAGTCAGGTCTCTGTTGCCGATTCGGCCAAATCCTATTGCGAGAACCCGAATTTTGCTGTTCGACATCGTGTAGCCTGACTGAGGATACCCGGCAAGGGCGACTCCAACGCCAGCCATACCTGTAGTCCTCAGAAAGTCACGTCTTGTAATCCCGATGTCCATCTCTTGCTCACCAGATTAGTTGGAACCACGAGATGTTACTTCCTCGCCTGCGGAAAACAAAGACCGGGTTCAAACAGAGCCGAGGTCGGGGCTTCGACTTGTATCGCGGCGGCGTTTCGCATCGCAGGTTGTATCGCGAAGGCAAATGGTGAGTTCGTATCACTGGCTCAGTCGTCGGGAAACAATTACTTTCACAGGAGGCAGCATTGGCTCGTCCCGTTTCTTCAGCAGTAGTACAACAGGTCGCTTACAAAATGAAGCTCCTCTCGATATTCCTCTCCTTGTTTCTCGTATCCGCAGCTCTCGGGCAGTCTGTCGACGGCGACGAGGCAGAATTATTGGCACTGCACCAGACGATCATCAATGCTCATCTCAATGGGGACATTGATGCCTGGTTGGCTATCGAAGCTGACACTACGATTTCGGCAAACGGAGGCAAAATCACCCACCTGGGCCGTTCCGAGCGTCGCAATGCCAGAGAACCCTATCTTGCCAGGACGACTTTCGAAAGCTATCGCGATGTGAAGCCCCCGATGGTCCGGATATCAGATGATGGCTCGTTGGGTTGGGTTATTGCGGAGGTGGAGGTGATCGGATGGACCGCGAATGACGACGGTTCTATCGAAGATATATCAAACGTTTGGGCGTGGATCGAACTGTATGAAAAAACGCCCTCTGGTTGGAAAGTCGAAGGCAACGTCTCGAACAGTCGTCCGCTGGATTAGCTCTGGCGAGCGGCACACAGCCCGGTCGTTTGAAATCGTGCCGAACGTTTTGAGCGGTTCGCAATCTTGTGGTGCGTAACCCTGCCGTCCTATACCCTGAACAGATAACTCAGCTTGACAAAGAATCCGTCTCGTTGCCTACTCAGATGTTTGAATCGATACGTGTCGACTTCGCTCTGTGCCGTCCCATATCCGAAGAAGACTACGGTCCCAGGTGTCGGGCGATACGAGAGCAGAAAGTCTGCCTGAATATTATTCGAACGGCGACTTTCTGCCAGGACAAAGCTCCCATCTCCAGTTCGGTAATAAATTGGCAGGTCCGTTCTGGAGTCATCTCTGAGCTTGTCTTTATACAACGATCGATACTGACCAACGAAGCGGACAAACAGCGTGGGTGTGACCTGATATTCTACCTTGAGTCTGGGCACGCGGCTCAACGAGACCAGAGACTTGTCCGACGCACGAAAATGCTGCTGGTGGTCGTACCGCAGGTGGAAGCGTAGCTGGTCCGTGGGTGTGTACCGGCCTTCAATTTCAATATTTCTGATGTTCGCATCGGCCCACTCATCATAATTGGGATCCCGGCCAAACCCATATCGGAGAAAGCCCGAAAATCGATTGAACTGGGGAGTCGAAAGCGTGATCATCGGGCCGATATTGAACAGATGAGGTACGCCCTTGTACGGCACAAAACCGGTGGTCGTTTTCAGATAATAGTGGGTAAAAAACTCGTCGGGATAGCCGAATGTCTCGATCCAGGTGAAAACATTTAAGCCCCATCCCCCTCGCATCTGAAGGTTGAATGTCGGATAAAATCGGATGTCTTCCGTCTGGTCTCCGTCCATGAATCCCTGATAATCCCAGACTCCCGTGAGGCGGAGCGAAACGTTTGCTCGCTCGAGAAATGCCCCTTCGCTTCCATAAAAGGTGCGATTGACATTCGCTCCCAGTGTAACCTGATTGCCTCGACTCAAAAAGCCGACTGCCGGATCGAAATCTTGGTGATAACCGCTGGAACTGATGCCACCAGCCCACTTTCGAGTAGACACGTTCGCCCCTGCCGTCCACATGGGTGCCAGCCCATCAATTCCGGATGTGGAACTGAATCCCGTCTGTGCGCGGAAGGAATACTTGTCCCTCGCAATAATACTTCCGTCTACAGCGAACACCCGATTCGACCAGTCATCGTGTGTTCGATCCGTGTAGACCACGCCAATATTGTTTTGTCCACTCAGGTCCTTTTTCAGGCGAATCGCATTGACATACGCAGCATCAACATCCGCTATTGAAGGCCCACTGTTGTCTACAGCCGTAATTGCTGCAATGGTCGTAGATCCAGTTTTTCCTGCTACCTTTACGGCAGCAAGTGGATTTGCGATACTGCGAGTATAAATAAGCCGGGTTGGAGTGCTGAACATTTCGATGCCATCCAGAAAAAACGGGCGTTTTTCCGGGAAGGACACTGAGCGGCGAGGATCGTAATTGATCTGGACAACATCCGCCTCGATCTGTGAGAAGTCCGGGTTCAGGGTGGCATTGAGGACCATATTAGAGGAGAGCCCATATCGGACGTTCATTCCAAGGGGATCGGTGGTGTCTTTCTCAAACGATTCTGGTTCGGGGCCTCGGCTCAGGGCTCCTCGAATTTCCGGGTTGATATCAAGAACGCGTCCACGACTTAACTCGGTAAGTCCTGAAAGCTGTCCATTTTGGGCAAGAAATGAAGCGCCTCCGAGGCGAACGCCGCTCCATGATGACCAGTAGTCTGAGTGTTGGACTTTTCGTAGTACGTTGAATCCCCAATTCTGCGATGCCGCGTTTCCGAATCGCAGGCTCTTGAACGGAATCTCGATTTCCACGATGAATCCAGACTCCGTCAACCTACCCTGGGAGGTGAATACAAAGTCGGGATTCTCATCTACAGAAAAGGGTCGTCCTCCGCCGCCAAAACTGGAAGAAGTTGATGCATCTCTGAGCATACCGTCAGCCTGTTGGCCTATCGGATTTACGATAAATGCAAAAGCCGAACGCTGATCGTCGTAGGTATCCAATACGATGATTACACGATCATCGTTATCAAGATTGTCACGATCTGCGAGCGTGGATCGAACTTCGCCGTGGGCTTCTTCGGCCTCAATGCCGATATACAGCGCGCTTGAGCCGTACCACATCCGGATCGTGGTTTGATCCTCAGCCGGCCGGCCGTCCACCGGCAGAAACTGCATGAAGTCTGCCGTCTCCGCTGCCTGACTCCATACCTCTTCGTTGAGGAAGCCATCAATCGACATCACGGGAATATCCAATTTTGGGATGGCAATCTCCAGATCAGGCCTGCGAGCGTCAGGTTGATCCTGCGCAAAAGAGGGCAGGACAGTGATCAGACAGAGTGCGACAACGCTCAGGAAGCGGTTAACCGGCGGCATGGGTTCAGTTGGTTTTCTGGGCAGTTGCGTCAATCTACTATTTGAATATGGGAAAAGGCGCATCAATCGGGACGATTCGGCTATGGCGATCTCCGCCCCAGTTACTTTGCGGACGGTGGATTTATCAGTAATCGTGGAGTGCCATGCGACGCGAGTCGGGAAACTCTTTCACAGACAAGCGTAGTTGACTCTATGATCGTCGGCGCTCCATACAACGTTTTTTCCTGGAACTACTACCTGAAAGGTGAGGGTCACGAGGCATATTGGGACCAGAAGTGGACCAGTGAACAGTGCTCGATACTAATCGATGAAGAGTACTTCGAGGTCAAGAAGCACGGCGCCTGGAGTGGCTCGTGGTCACTCAAACGTGGAGAGAGCGTTTATTGTACGGCCCAGAAAACGTCTGCATGGAAGCGATCAGTAGACATTGATAGTCCAATGGGGACGCTGCACCTTGCGAGCAACAGTGCCTTCAGAAGGAGCTTTTTCATTGCGTTGGATGGAAAGGTCATCGCCACAATTGATCCGCGTCGAATCTTATCGTGGCACGCGGAGCTCGACATTCTCGTTGAAGAATACGATTTCCCGACATTGGCATTCGCATTCTGGCTCGTCATTCTGTTGTGGAGACGCGGCGAGGGATCGGGATCATGATTCGGGAATCTGACTAGAGCTCAACCCTTTGCGATAAGATCAGAGGCCGAACTTCTTCTTGGCGTAGTCGCTTGTCAGGTTTTTGGCCACGTTGAAAGGATCACATCGGCCGTCTGGATCAAAGTCGATGGGGCCGATTTTCTTCGCAACCTTCAGAGCCACCGCGTTGAGGTTTTTGCTCCGCATGCCCATGCCCTGCAGGGCGCCAGCCATAGACATGAGCGCTGCAGTAGACTGTTTTGAGTACGTGTTTTCAATGTCTGCAATGTGGGCCAGAAAGTAGTCTTCTTCAGGGGCGCTCTTCCGCTTGTCCTTCGAGATTTCGTAGAGCAAGCCGTAGCCGCAACGGTGCCGAATCGAGTCCCTGCTTCCAATCCATTTATCAGCTAGCTCGACCACAAACGGAGTTTTGGCCAGAGGAGCACCACAAGTAGCAAAAACATGCGCCAGGTGCATTCCCTGAAGTTGATCAACCTGCGTTTCAGCTTGCTCCATTGTCATAGTTTTCGGGTCATCGATGAGCAACGAGATGATCTTCATCTCGTAAACCTTGGAGTTCCAGAGCTGACGAGCCAGCTTCGGATCTCGGCCTATTGTTTTGGCGAATTTTCTCAGTTTTGTCAGCCCGATTCCGTAGCCCTTGAGCCCGCCAGTTTTTTCACCGAGCTTGTTCCAATGGACAATTCCGCGTTCATCCTGATTTTCTTTCAGGTATTCGAGTATCTCAGTTTTAGTCATGGGTAGAACAATTTTTAACTCAATTGTTAGTTTGGCTACGGGTCCTGTTGATCAAAGATCCTTTTATCCGTCGAGGTAGCTAATCGGCGAATTGCGTGGCTGACTAATGGCCCGGTGCCGAGTGGTGGCGGCTATTTTCGGCTGAATCCAAAGTCTGTCACTGCACAAATTATCGGAGACTCTTATGAATCTAGGCGCATTCTCAATCAGTCTTGCCGTTAAAGACGTTGCGGCGTCGAGCACCTTTTATCAAACGATAGGCTTCGAAATCGTTGGAGGCGATATCGAGAAGAACTGGCTTATTCTTCGGAATGAGAATCACACGATCGGCCTGTTTCAGGGCATGTTTGAGAGCAACATCATGACGTTCAATCCAGGATGGGATGATCACGCGAACCCACTCGAAGAGTTCAAGGACATTCGCGAAATTCAAGCTGATCTCAAGTCTGCTGGAATCGAATTGATTGCGGAAGCCGATGAAGAGACTTCTGGTCCCGCGAGCGTCATGTTGTCTGACCCGGATGGCAATATCATTTTGTTGGATCAGCATGTTTGACACTCAGCGGCCCCCGTTTGTTGAGTCCACTTTTTTGGGGATGGTTATTGAGTTATAATCATCCAGTCGTTGGGGCGTTAATTGACTAATCTAGCTCAAGATCAAATGAATCAGGCGATTGATCCAACCGAACCCATCAGGGAAATGGCTGCGGCGTTTTCTGACGTCGACAAAGGGACATCTTGCAATCAGTCTTCCTTTAAGGCCAAAAAACGGTCATTTTTGTTTATTGGTCCCGGGGCCAAAGGAGTTGGTTACAAAGCCATGTTCAAGCTCAAGGACTCGATGGTGGAAGCAGAGAGGTTGGCTTCTGAAATGCCGCATCGTTTTGAAGTAGGAAACACGGGGTGGGTGACGGCTCGATTCTCTGCAGAGGATCCTCTTCCACGGTCCATCTGGGAGTCCTGGCTGAACGAAAGCTATCAACTGAGCATCTAAACGCCATTTTTCTGTCGGGGCATAAGCATCAATCTACCTCCGATTCAATTGGATCAATCATGAAAGCAACTACCGATTTTGATGTAACCATGGGGATTCCCATCTCTACGGACATGCCCGGAGAAGGTCCCGATCTCTCACGCATTGAGATTACCAAGTCGTTTCATGGTGGAGAACTGACCGGTGAGAGTACAGGCGAAGGACTTTTCTGCGGAATGAGCGATCCAAAAGACGGGGCGGGTTACGTAGTGAGCGAACGATTCAAGGGTCAGCTCGGTGACCGGGCGGGGACATTCGTCTTGCATCATGGAGGCCTTATGGGTCCCGAAATTGTGCCACGCACATTTGGTGATATCGTGCCGGGATCTGGTACCGGGCAACTCGAGGGGATTTCGGGTACCATGGAGATTATTCGAACTGATGACGGCAAACATCAGCTGATTCTGGACTACCAACTCCCCGGCGAAGAGTAATCGCGGCTTGGAGGCTATCAGTCAATTCGCGTTGAACGCAGTGATCTCAGTTCCAATATGAAACAGCTGTACACATTCTGTCGTGGATTTGCTGCCTTCATGATCATTCAATATGGTTTTGCGAAAATCAATGGCTCGCAATTCACGGTTCTTGATTCCGTGTTGGACAAAAGGCTCGAAGACGTCTCTGGATTCTGGCTCACGTGGTACTATTTCGGCTACTCCCAGGCTTACGGATGGATTATCGCGCTGGTCCAAATAGTTGGCGGAATGATGCTGCTCTTCCACAGGAGCACCCTGCTGGGTGCGTTGGTACTCTTCGGGGCTATGGGCAACATCATTTTCATCAACCTGTTTTTTGACATCAGTACTTCGGCGATGACAGCGGCGTTTGTGATTGAAGCTGCTTTGGCGTTCATCCTGTGGTACAATCGGCACACCCTGATAAGCGCGTTTTGGAAAAGGGGCGGAGTGATCATGCAGGTGGACAACATCCATTTTCCTGCGCCATTTCGGTGGCTCACTCGAGTGATGATCCTGGTTATTCCAGCGCTGTTCACCTATTGGGTCGCCAATTTCAACAACAGGCATCCCACCTCAATCGATGGTTCATGGAAGGTTGAATCGGTTTCCGGTGCTCGTACCGCCGACATGATGCCTGAGAGGATATACTTCGAGTACAATCGAGCCTACATGACTGTGTTTGCCTACCCTGATTCAAACAAAACCCACCATTTTGTGGTAAATGAATCAGACAACTCTCTTTCCATTTGGGACCTGTGGTTGCGGAAAGACGATCTTCTGTTTGCCGGGAAATTTGAGTGGGAATCGGAAAGTTTAATGGTTGAGGGATTGTTTTTACAAGACTCGGTGTCAACCAAACTCAAGCTCTCCCGGATGAGGCCCGGTTCTTAGGGGGAATCACGAGTGAATTACAACTGGCTGGAATAGCGGCAATCGGTTACATTGATCACACGTCGGTGAAATCCTTAATAGAAGGAGGTGTAGACAATGTCAGTTGAAGTACTCACCAGGTTTTTGGGATGGGCCCTCGTTTATAACATTGGCCTGCTTCTGGTTTTCTTTTCAATGGCCACCCTCTTCAAGGCACCGATTGCGCGCTTGAATGCGAAAATGTTTGGTGTGAGTGAGAAGCAGGCTCGAAATATGATGTTTCGGTTGTTTTATCAGTATCGGATCATGTTCGCATTCTTCATCGTGATCCCGTGGCTCATTCTGGTTACGGTTTGGTAGTCGCTGGACAAGCCGGTATCGCTTGCTTTCTGGAAGTGATGCCTTCACGCTTTGTGACCCTCACAGGATTGACGCACTTAAAAGGAATATACTCATGCCAAAAGCTGGAAAAGGACTCGCAATGGGACTCGTGATCGGGGTTGCCATGGGAGCTGCACTGGACAACATCGGAGTCGGGATTGCGTTGGGAGTGGCTTTGGGCATCGCTTTCGACAGCCAAGCGAACAAGAAGGAAGAAGAAGAGGAAGAATGACCCCTATTCAGGGTGGTCGTATCACAAGCGGGAGAGTGCGGATTGCGGAATGCGAAGCACACATGAGACCGTGAGCGCTTTTTTGATTCAAATCAAGCTGCTTTTCTGCACTATCCGAGTCGAATGTCGATGACCAAGTCCCATTTCATGGATCTGTACCTGCACCAAGAATGGGCTGACGCCCGGATCTGGAAGGCTGTGCTCGCTTCAGAGAAAGGCCGTTCCGACGAATATGTTCTAAATACACTGATGCATATTCACGAAACGCAGCAGTCCTTTCTTAATGTCTGGTTGGACCGCCCGTTCGAAAGATGGAAGCGCGAGGAAATTGGATCGGTTGACGACGTTTGTGAATGGGCCAGACAGTTTTACTCCAGCCAAACGGCATTTCTTGAATCGATAAGTGATGCGGAATTGAGTCGTATCACGGTTGTCCCGTGGGCCAAATATTTCGCCAGGTCTCTGGGGCATGATCCGGGCGAGACTACGCTGGCCGAAACACTTCACCAAGTTGTCTCGCACAGCATGCATCACCGTGGCCAGGTGGCCCGTCGTTTAAGAGTACTAGAAGGATCTCCACCATTGACCGACTACATCGTCTGGTTGTGGTCCGGCAGACCATTGCCTGAATGGACCTGATAGATTTATCACACTTGTACTCAGTAAGATTATGAGAACCAAAGCACCCTGGACTATCGCTCTGATAACATGCCTTGTCGTTTCAGGATGTATGGCAGAGACGGACTCTCCTGAAAATGAAGAACGGGAATGGACACTGGATCGTCGGTCCTGGAATCAAGGTGCGTTTGGAGCCATGTCTGAAATGGTCGACTACGGAGTAAAGAGACTGGCATTGAGTGCGGCCCTTCCGCCAGACGAAATGGATGAAGTTGTGGAGGACGCTCTCGAAATCGCTGCCAGGCACAACGTCGACGTCTTTCGGGAGACCGAGTTTCTGGTGACGGATCTGTTCTCATCTGAGCTCACGGACGGGAAACACGTTCTGTTCATATGCCACGAATGGACATATCAGGAGTACCTGGAGCTCAAAGCTGACAAGCAGGAGCTGGTGGAAGCCGGAACGTATGTGGGTGATGAGCGAACAGAAATCGCCCGTCGTTTCGGAAAATTATTGAGCTATCCGGACTCGACTATAACGCGGCTGTTGGCAGACTAGGAGGAAGACGCACGAATCAGGATGGATTGAGCGCATCCAGCATTATAGCTGCCATAGTTCGTGCGCCGACGAATATGGCTTCATCATCCGCCACATAGCCAGGACTGTGTGGCATCCCGACCCAACCCTTCGCTTCGTTTGAAACACCAAGGAAAAACATGGTGCCAGGTGTGACATCTTGAAACGAGCCGAAATCTTCGCTGAAAGCAGGTACGAACCGCGTTATGGGGATCACGTTATCCTCTCCGAGCACGCCCTTGGCGACTTCTACTGCTCGCGTCGTCACTTCCAGATCATTTGTGACCCCATAAATCCACCGATCATACTGAAGAGACACACGAGTTTCCCCGTTTTCCATCGGATTCAGGCTGTCATTCAGAGATTGCACCAGCCGCTCCCGCACATCGGCGTCTGCAAGCATAACGGTTGACTGTATTCGGCGAGTTGAATTATTGACTCGTGCGGTCCGCTGCATCTGGATGTAAATGGACTCGCGAGGTACACTGTTGAACGATTCCTCGGGGGACACCGTGCTGTGCGACATGATCGATTCTCGCACATCTGCCGCCACCTCATCAATATTCCCGGATCCGCTTATCGTTACCGTGAGGCGGTCTCGAGAGCCCATCAATCCACCTGGTGTTGTCGCAACTTGCCCGGTTTGATACGGCGTGGTGTGGTAGGCGAAGATTGCGTCGGGTTCGAGTGTGCCAAAGACGTCATCTTCGAGCATGGCAATGGCCCCGGTTGCAGATTCCTCCGCAGGCTGAAACAGGAGCATGATCGTTCCGCCATATTTTGATCGAATCGATGTAAATCCTTCTGCGAGGGTTAATCCGATCGTTGTGTGGACATCATGGCCGCATATATGGCGGATGCCGGGTGTTTGTGATCTGTATGACACAGGATCTGGATCCTGCGATCGGACGGCGTCCATGTCAGCTCGAAATGCAATCGTCCGCTCGCCTGGAAGCATCCCTTTCAGAGTTGCAACGACTCCGTAGCCACCGACCCTCTCGCGAACAGACCATCCGAGTAGCTCCAATCTTTGGGTGATGAGGGCGGAGGTTCGTTTCTCCTGACCGGATATCTCCGGGTTTTGATGGATGTCGTGCCGAACTGCAATCAGTTCGGTCTTCGTATTCTCGGTCGCGTCAGAAAAAGCCTCCAAGGCAGACACATTTTGGCCCCGGACACTGAAAGCTGATACGCTGGCAAGCACTGCGACGAAAATAGTGGCTGCGACTGAGGTCAACGGTGAAGCGGTCGAACCAGGTGGCTTAAAGGTCATATCTGTCTGGGACTGGTGACGGTGGTTGAAAGGTACGGTCGATTCGAAGCGGCAGTTACGCATTGACCGCGTCAGAATGAGGGACAAATCAGTGCCCATCAGGTGTAATCTGGCGCTCTGTATCGAGGTACGACTTCGGATTTCTGGCTCTACCCTTCGGAAACAGCTACATTGAGCGTGAAGGTCGACTAATCTGCCTCACATCATCAGAAACTAAGTCTATTCGCGCCCGTGTCTCGTTGGAAACCAGCTTTTTTGGCAATCGGACTGCTCGTAATTCCAGTATTTGAGATTACCAGATGGATACGTGTGGCAACGGAAGTGCAAGGAGGACAGGCGGCTCGCGTCGCTGCTTACATGGCGCCCCTGCCTGCCGCTCTACAGGATACTACTCTTCACACGTTCATTCTGCTTGGTTTATCTCTTGCTGCCGTTGCCGTCAGCTTCCGGGGTCTTGATCTGGAGGGCGCAGCGCGCAGCGTCAGTCTTACTCTCCTGACTTTTTCATCCCTGCTTTCAGGCTGGCTTCTTTTTACGATGATGTAGACGCGAGCTTCAGTGGTTCTCGATTTCGCGAATGAAAACGTTGCGCCAGCGGATTTCACCACCGTGTGTCTGCAGTTGGATGGGCCCCTTTTCGAAGATGGGGATTTCGCGATCGAAGTAGTTTTCCATGACGGCGTCGTCGACGATCATTGCATCATTCATGAAGACGGTGACCTTGTTGCCGACCATCAGGATGCGGAAGCTGTTCCACTCCCCAAATGGTCTGTCCATCAATTTCGAGGGATCCTTTCCCGGGGATCCTTCGCTGTTGTTCCAAAGTCCGCCTGATCCTTTGTCGGCTCCGATCTCCCATTTTCCACCCTCTTGTGTCGTGTCCCAGATCTGCACCTGGGGGACGCCGCGAAGATAAATTCCGCTGTCGGCCATGGGAACGGTTTTGTATTCGACCAACAATTCGAAATCGCCGTAGTCTCGGTCGGTAGTCAGAAAAAGTCCACTTCCATCGTTGATGAGTTCACCATCCTCGACACTCCAGTGTTGTCGCACGTCTACACGGGTTGCTTCCTTGTGGGCTTCCAGGTCATCTGCTGACATAGCCCACAGATTTCGTGGATCTTCAGTGCCGTGACCGAACCAGCCCTTGAGATTTTGGCCGTTGAACAACGCGGTGAATCCTTCGGGCGGGATGTTCTGGCCGGTAACGGAAGTGGGGCCCAGAGCGATCGCTGCGAAAACCATGAGGGCGGAAAGGAGGGAAATGGTGCGGTGCATGAAGGGTTGAAAGTTTTGGATCGGGTGAGTGTGACTTAGTCCCGGGTGGAATAATTCAGTTCGAACGTGGACAGGATCAAGTAGTGATCTGATGGGAATCCTGATGGCCATTCTGACACGAGTCGTGTCGAGGTATTGTTCAGTCCTGAACCCCTGTAATACATCTGGTCAATTCTGCTTCCGCTTCGGTGGGTGAATCCGGGATTCAAATCAACATCCGGATGCAGGCTTCGGAATCCATCGGTGAATCCGGCAGCGAGCAGAGTCCGGGCCGCAAGGCTCTCTCCACCGTCTGATTCGGGAACGGCGTTGAAGTCACCCGCGAAAAGGACCGGAATTGAGTCTGAATCGCCAAATCTGCCTTTGTGGAATTCGAATACACCTGGGAATTGGGCCATGCCATACCAGTTGGACATCGCGTACAGATCCTGGGTCTCGCTGATGGCGACCTTGGCCGCTACATTCATAAATGCAGCGTCTTGGGGCACATGCAGCTCTTTGATCGGGAAGCGGCTGAGCACTGAAATGTTCGCCCCTTGATTGAGATAATCCCAATCAACTGTCGTTGCGAAGTAGTATCCCAATTCAGCCGCGATGAAATCGCCGGAGGAATAGGTCTCCTGCATCATGATGATGTCCGCTTCGTTCCTCCTGATGATCTCGGCGATAGCTATCCTGGAGTCCCAACCATGATCGGGAGTTCTGAAGTGCTTTCCTCCATGGAAAATATTCCACGCTCCAGCATTGATAGAGGACCGGCTCTCGGCCAAATCTGGAATGGTCGAGGGGAAATACGCCGAATAGGAATCCAGAACCTCTTCGGGCGATAGGACATCATCCCAAATGCCAAGATTGTCTATGTCGAAGTTTGGGGAATGAAGCTGCTCAGCGTCAGCGACTTCTTCAACGGCATCATGGCGAATGATCACTTTGCCGTCCTCCAGAGAATAGATTTTCGTCAGGAGTGCGACTTCCATGAAAGTCCTGGCTTGATGCACGGTGTAGGGACTCCGCATCAATTGGGACTCGATTTCTTCGATAGGGCTGAAATCGAGCGAATCCAACCTGGATACAAAATCAGAGCGGCCCGACTCCAACAGAGAAGCAGCTTGGTCCACCTTTTTGTTGAATAGATTTTCTGGATCAACGATCAAATCGATGAATTCATCTGACGCGAGTTCTTCAAGCCCAAAGGCGTTGAATTTGTCGACCATCTCTTGCAGAAGGGTCGCCCCTGCGTGTATTTGAGATCGTACCGTGTCGATTTGATTTGTCTTTGAACCACTCCACCCAATGACCAGCGGCTCCGAATTATTGAAATCGAAGCCGGACGAATCATTTACGTGATAGGTCACCCTGTTGGCGCCGTCATAAAAGAGCCGAATTTCAGATTTTCCGCTGTCGTATGTCATCGTGAGCTGATGCCAACGACCGTCGTTGAGCGGCATGTGTTTTCCATTGTCGCGCTCGTAGGTGATTCGGCGATCGCCTGAACCCATGCTCCACGCCCAGGTCCCATGCGACGAAAAGAAGGACCATCCAGCATTTTTTTGCGACGAGAGGCTGTTGTCCGGGACGCTCTTCTTGGACATGACCATGAATCGTTCGTCGGAGTCTGCGACCGAACGAAGCCAGAATTGGACAGAAAAATCCAGTGCCGTGCCGAATGGCAGGAAGTAGGCGTCGATTGATAGGTGCGATTCTGAACCGCCTGATCCCACGCGCAGCGCCAGATCATCCAGTCCCTTCACAAATTCAAACACTCCGTCGCGCGAGTCGTCATGTACGGTCCCTTCGAAGGAGTATGCGATCATCGGGTCTGAAACGGTCTGGGCGGTAGTCTCCACCGCTGAAACGCTGATTCCGAAGAAGAGAAGCCAGGATAGAATGTGCGTCGAACGGGAGATGAGGTGGGTTGTCATGGAATTTGCGTGTTTGACCAGAAACCAACTTGGATCTTCTCATGGATCAGGAGTCTACACCAGGCGGGCATCGGATTCCACATTCGCAGGTGCAATCAGGCTCCAAGGATTTACGCCGTTCAGTGCCGGACAAATGGACGGGCGATCAACGAGACTGGTTGAGATGAATCGAATCGATTACTTTCTGGTAACAGAATGGATGTTCGCCTCAACTCCACCAGCGGATGTTCAATCTTCACGTCTATCCGGTTTGCCGACATGAAAACTACATTGGCTGCTGCCCTCATCGTTCTTCTGGCGGGATGCTCCTCCTCATTTTTTTCCAGGCAAGAAATCGACTGCCCCGAGGCAGACAAGATTCAATTGCAGATCGATGCCATCAGTGATTCAGAAAACATCACGACGGAAACTGATCTAAAAAACATTGTCGGAAACTCAGGCCGCCTTGCATCGCTCCGAGAGGAGTTGGAACTGGCGAAAAAGGAGTGCTGGAAAACACATGGGATTGAGGAGGATGAGGTGGAGACGGACGAGAATCAGTCGGATGATGGATGAGGCATCCGGGAGGTTGTCTCTTTTCAACCGATTGAATGGAAGCAAAATCACCATCGATCTTTTCGTATGCAGAGTCTACTTCCAAGCCTAGTCGTCCTCGGAACTGCCGCGTGTGTTTCTATCTGGCTGACAATCAGCCGGGATTATAGACAGGTGGACTCCGCCACCGGTGGTGAGACTATGACCTGGTTCGCTATTGCCACCGGCACGCAGATCATTCATTTTCTGGAAGAATACCTTACGGGCTTTCCCCGTTCGCTTGCAGAGGTATTTGGGTTGGATCCAATGTCAGATATGTTTTTTCTGGTGTTCAACTTGAGTTGGATGGCGGTGTGGGTCTGGTCGGTGTTCAATCTGGAAAAAAGCAGTTTTGCCGTCTTTTCGGCGTGGTTTCTTTCAATTGCGGGCTTAGCGAACGCGTTTTTACATCCTATGTTGGCTTTGGCCTCGTTCTCCTACTTTCCGGGAGTTATTACTTCTTCGTTCGTCGGCGGGGCTTGTTTTATGTTGGGTCGAAAACTGAACGAGATCGGAAATGAAAGCGGCAGAAGAGAAGCATGGCGGAATGCGGTCGAGTCCAGACGAGATGAATAAACTGAAGAAGCACGCTCGACGATCGGGACTGTTGGTTCTGGCAGGTGTCATACTCGTGGTCGTAGTTGGGTACGTAGAAGATGATCCGATCATTGCTCCGTTCATCATGATCGTGGTTGGACTTGGGTGGTTTATCAGAACAAAGGTGCGGATGCGGTCATTGGAACCCGCTCCCAGGTAGTAGGCTGACATTGAAAGAATGAGGGCGAACAACCACATCAGCCAACCGTAAGGCAGTTCGCTCGTCGTCAATCGCGAAGACGGGTCGTCATCCACTTGATCGGAAATCTGAGGTTAGAGCATGTCTCAGCCGTCGAAACCAGCATCGCTGAGCAACCGGGTCCTCGCTTTTGGCTATGACTATCTGCTCATATCTGCGTACCTGATTGCGCTTGGGTTGGTCACTATTGTGGTCATGAAAAATGTGGATGCAGAGGTATGGGATTCGTTTTTCAGCAGCCCGCTTCGGTCGGACCTCGTCGCATTTCTGGTCAGCGTGTTGCCCGTCGCCCTTTATTTCGCTCGGATGGAGAGTTCAGAAAAGCAGGCGTCATGGGGTAAAACACGGCGGCAGTTGAAAGTCATGAACGCGAATGGAGAGCGCCTCTCATTTGGGACAGCGCTGATTCGGTCATTTCTGAAACTATTGCCCTGGCAGATAGCTCACACATGCCTGTTCAATATTCCTGACTGGCCGATGAATCCGGGTACACCACCAACATGGGTAATGGTTGGACTATCCCTGGTTTGGATTATTGTCCTGGGATATGCATTGTCAATTGCCGCGCGGCGTAGCCGGCAATCGATCTACGATCAAATTCTCAGGATTCAGGTAGTTGAAACGGCCTGATTGACAATCCAATCGACGATACAACGGTGTCTGTGTTGATCAAGAACATGGCCTCCCGGTTTCCTGACGTGGGTTATTTCAGTTTCTGATACACCCTCAACAACCCGGTCGGCATCTTTGGAATACGGGTCTTCTTTTCCAGAAACGATTAGTGTGGGTCTTGGTCCGATGGATTCCAACAGGTCTTTCGTCTCGATCTGTTCTACGATTCCGGGCACGACCTCAAACATGTTGATTCCGGTCCCTTCTCGCATACGTTTCTCGAAGCTACAGACGGCCCCACTGATGGCGGCGAAGTCGCATCGTGAATCAACCGCTGCCAGATACATGGCCAACAAACCCCCGTATGAATGTCCAGCCACTCCCAAGCGGCCATAGCTGTCATTGGTTATCTCTGTCAGGACGGAAAGTGCTCGCTGGGCATCATCCAGGCACTTCCGCATCAGGAAGTCACCGTTTACCAGGCGGTAGGTTAACGCGTTGTAGTGTTGGAGCCAGTCATTTTCATGTGGGATGACGCCATCTGTCTGGGCTCGCCTGTCCTCGAAAGTGATGGCATCGGGGGCAAGCACTGCGATTCCCCTTTTTGCCAGGGCGGGTCCGAAAGCCTGGTATGGATCACCAGCATCGCCAGCCACTTCGCTCTTGCCCAGATGGAATTCTCCGTTGTGTTGATGAAATACGACGACTCCTCCTCTGACCTGAACGTGATTTGGGGTCAGCAAAATGGCCGGAATTGCATCCCTTTCGAGCCCTGCATAGCTGATGCGGGTCGTCGAATAATCGCCCTGAGAGACTGGTTCATCGGCTTGATGATCGACATGAGATGGCTGTGCCAATCCCAGATATGAGCGCAGAGTTATCATTTTCGATGATAAACTGCTTTTTGAACTAATACAAAGAGGGTAGTGGACGAAGGAACGAATCTTGGCGTAGTCGATCGGGACTGGCCGGCGGCGTGGTAATGGGGGAAATCGCGGGAAGTGATACTCCTTAATTCAATTGACAGATCGATAACCACGAACGATTTCTTTGCGTCGGGAATGAGTTTCTATAAGCTACATATCAGGAAAGGCTCACAACTTGCTCATGCTCCCGAACGATGACGAGTTGTAGGTTTCGGCCATCAATCATACCGAGAGGAAAAAATGTCAGAAAGCCAGAATACAGCCAGCATGCCTCGAACGAATCGCCTGAGAATAATTGGATGGAGCTCTGTAATTTTCCTTTTGCTGGTGCCGCTAATCGCCATGCAGCTCACCGATGAAGTCAACTGGGATGCCGCGGATTTCATCATCTTTGGCGTAATTCTGACCATTTCTGGCTTGGTTTTGGAATTGGCTGCGCGCAAAACCGGTAACAACACATTCAAGTTCGCGGTCGGGATGGGCGTTTTGGCCGCTTTTCTACTGTTCTGGATAAACGGAGCGGTAGGCATCATCGGGAACGAGGAAAACCCGGCGAACATTCCGTTTTATGGCGTGATATTCGTTGCTTTCATCGGCGCGTTTATTGCCCGGTTCGAAGCATCGCGCATGGAAAAAGCCATGTATGCGGCGGCAGGCGCACAGCTACTGGTGTTTCTCGTTCTGTGGATTGGCGGATGGGGCTTCACCGGTCCGATAACCATTTTCTTTACGGCATTGTGGTTTGGATCGGCGCGGTTGTTCAAGCAGGCTGCAAGTGAGTTGGCACAACCTGAGGGCTGAAAGGAGTCGACGAGGATCGGCTCGAAGGAACCGCTGACCCGGCAAATCTTTCACTAGCGGAATGTTTTGTCTGAGATCCAGTCGTTCTTCTGCCCGGTTGTCGGAATGTGCGTTGCTTCAATTGATAATTTGCTGAACTGAAGATGTGTGGAATCATTGGCTATTCGGCAACCAATCCTTCCTCCTTCCAGAAGAAGCGCGAGCGCTTTTCAGGTGCGATCGACGATCTTAAACATCGAGGACCCGACAATTCCGGACTCTGGGAATCGGATCAGAAAATTGTCCTCGGTCACACTCGACTTTCAATTATCGATTTGAGTGCTGACGGAAATCAACCATTTCACCATGAGAAACTCAGCATTTCGTGGAATGGGGAGATTTTCAACTATATCGAGGTCAGAGAGCAGCTGAAGAAGGAGGGCATTGCTTTCCGAACCCAGACGGACACCGAGGTGATGGCGGCTGCGTACTGGAAGTGGGGCTCGGCTGCTTTCGAGCGTCTGAACGGGATGTGGGCCATTGCGATCTACGACCACAGAGTTGACACGCTCACGTTGTCTCGGGATCGATTTGGCGAAAAGCCTCTTTTTTATCGCCATTCAAATGACGGTTTCGCGTTTGGTTCAGAGATGGGCTCTCTGCTTCATTTGACTGACCTGCATGCGATCCCTGATCAGGAATCACTGGGAAAATTCTACGCAACCGGAGCTTCCGGTCAGCTCTCGAACTCGTTCATCGAGGGAATATCCAAACTTCCTCCCGCGTCCAATTTGACCTATGACTGCGTTGCAAATACGTTCTCGGTCGCCAGGTATTATGACATAGGTGACGTCCCCAACGGTCGACGGGACAACCCGAATTCCGGTGGAAGTGAAAAGAGCGAGGCGGAGAAAAAAACGCTGAACCTCCTCGAAAAGGCCGTCAGGATCAGGCTGCGAAGTGATGTCCCGGTTGGAATTTCTCTGTCCGGGGGAATTGACTCATCGGCGGTAGCGTGTCTAGCAAAGCGATGTGCTGAGAGCGATGTTCACACCTTTTCTGCCTATTACGACGATGACGTTCTCGATTCATTCGAGTTTGAGACCGCGAAACGTCTGTCCGAAGATCTGGGACTCATATTTCATCGGATTGACCTGAATCTCGACACGTTTCTTTCTGACTGGCGTTCTTGCATTCGGCGTCTCGGAGCTCCTCATGCGTCTCCGGCGATGATTACTTCGATGCAGATCATGCGAGCTGCCAGCAGACACGTAACCGTAATTCTGGAGGGTCAGGGGGCGGATGAGATTTTCGGCGGATACAAGACACTGATTGTTGCTCCCGCCGCGTTGGGTGCCCTAAAAAGAGGGAAACTTGGCGGGGCGTTTAAGGAACTGAATCACCTCGTTGATCTGGGGAAAATTGACGGGGGTGCAGCTGGAATTGACGTGGTCCGTTCCATTCTTTTTTTCGTTCGATATCTGTTTCCAGGTGCCACACATCTGTATCGAAGAGTAGCTGGGCACGATTCGGTGTTCAATTCTCAAATCCGTCGAGCGTCCAGATCTGAGCATGGAGAATGGGGAACAGGCAGGTGGAGTGCCGACCCTATCAACGCCTCACTCCGCAGCCAAATAGACAACACGTTGCCCAACCTTCTTGCCTACGGAGATGCTGTGTCGATGCACGCGTCCATAGAAAACAGAAATCCATTTCTTGATCACGATCTGGTGAATCACGCCTTCTCGCTTCCTGGAACTGTCAAGTACAAGTCTGGAATCACCAAATCACACCTTCGAAGTGCCCTGAGAGGTATCGTCCCGGATGAAATTCTGGATCGTCGAGCTAAAATCGGCTTTGTGTCACCTTTGGCGAGGATTTTCAGGACGAAACATGACGACACGCTGGGGAAGGTGTTTGCCGGCAGGAGTGGGCTCAGCGATGGGATATACGACATGGATCAGGTGAACCGACTGATCCAGCAACATCTCTCAGGTAAAAAGGATCATTCCCACCTTCTTTTCAAGATCGCATCCATCGAACTCTTTCTGCAGTCGATCGAGAGCAGGAACTGAGCTTGAGTGTTCGCCGGGACGCTTTATCCCGACCTCGGAAGGCTGATGCGCTGAGCCAGGAGAATGGTGCCAACGATACAGGAACCAAAGACGAATCCTTCGATCCCCCCCAGGAATACCTGCGTCATCATTCCAAAGTGCACCTCGCCAAAAAAGCCCGCCAGTGTGTCGAGTTGAAGCATGGAGCCCTCAAAAGAGCGAGCGATCAACTCGAGACTGCCACCCATAAGGCGGCCACCAGCCAATGGGATGAGTGCACCGGTCATACTACAGGATATGCCTCCGGCAATTACGGGCCACCACGGTGAAACCGGCGTTGAGGCATCAACAGGCTGTTTTTGAAGCCCGAGGCGAGCGCCGATGGTCATAGCTGCGCCCAGAGCGGCTCCTTCGAGTCCGCCGGTGATACCGGCCGGGGCTTGGCCAAAAAACAGTGTGAAAGCATCTACTCCCAGGAGTTTGGCAAGGCCTCCAAAAAGCAGGCCGCCGAGTGCGGCACCGAGAATGCTCCAATGAGGTGGACGACGCCGGATCAGACTTTCAACTGCCATTCCAGCGCTGATGCCGAAACCTCCGATAAGACCGACTACGACGTTGAGACTGAGGGCGACCATGAGAATGGAAGCCGTTCCCAATCCCGGGCCCGCGGGCGTGGAGCTCAGAGCGGAGCCATAGAGGATCCCCCCGAAAATTCCTGCAAGACCTCCTCCAAGTGTTCCTGCAATCCCCCAACGTGCGGCAAGCCACAGTGAGCTTTGAAACGGCGACACCGGAGATTCGGTTTGAATATCCACTCTGGAAGGAAGCGGAGCTGAAGAAACGGCTGCCGAATCAGAACCAAAAACCTGCTCGACCGAAGCGATGAACCGATATCCGTGTCGAGGCACCGTCTGGATAAAACGTGGATTGGTGGCGTCGTCGCCGAGTTGTTTGCGGATATCCTTGATGCACTGTGTCAGGGCACTGTCACTTACGACGACATCATCCCAAACCTCATCGAAAAAACGATCTTTCCCGACGAGTTGTCCGTGCTCCTGAACCAAAAGCGTGAGAGTGTCAAAATATCGTGTGTTCAGGCTGATCCGGACGCCATCTTTCCAGAGTTGTCTGTCGGCCGAGTCCAGTAAGAACTCGCCAAAGCGATAGCTCGGGCCTGATTCAGACATGCTCACAGAGATATTAGATTTAGCTCACGCCGCCGCGGCGACCGGTGCAGATATTACGTTTCGAATTTCCGACACACAAGGTTGCACGCGACCAGGCACTGGTCCGATCTGGTATCGAGTCAACCAAATACGTTTCATAGCCCATGTTTTTAGACTTTCTGCCGCTTCTGGTCTTCGCTTCTGTGCTCGCTTCAATCTACCTGTATTTGAAGGCGAAAAAACCGAACGGTACGGCGTACAGATCCGCTATTGGTCTGGGAGTGCTTGCCGCTCTCTTGCTGTTCTGGGTCAACGGTGCGGTGGGAATTATTGGATCCGAGAATAACGATGCCAACATGATGTATGCCGGAGTTATCGCCATCGCATTCGTGGGCGGAATAATTGCTCGTTTCGAGCCAAACGGGATGAAGTGGGTGATGCTGACAGCCGCTATGGCTCAAGTCTTGGTGGCAGTGATTGCGCTCGTTGCTCAATGGGGCGTATCGGGGCCGATCTGGCCGAATGACGTTATTGGAGCAACGATAATCTTTGCTGCCCTGTGGCTGGGCTCAGCCTGGCTGTTTCGCAGGGCTGCTCAGACAGAGAATCTCGGGAGTGCTATCAATCGAGTCTGATACCGGTCTGAACGCTGGGCCGGAACGGTGGTGACTTACTTTGCATAGGGGAGTGGCTCGTCGCGCATCAGGAACGAAAACATCTTCTGTCCCGGGATTCTGTACTCCGCCATTCCATCACCTAAATCCGCCTTGATAGCTCCTCCGGAAAGCATGAGTTCGAAACCAGCCTTCACCTTTGGCAGGATAGAAGGATTCACCCAGGTTGTGTTGTGAGCCGGAAGCAGGGCCCTCACATGGGTCGCCTCTTCAATCAACCGGTCCAGACTTGCCGCGTACGCCTCCAGGTCAGTTTCCGGAACAAATAACCATATTGGCCCTGAATAATAGCTGTCGCCCGTCCACATCAATCCGTTCTCTCTGTCGATCAGCGCCACTGCGTCGGGCGTATGCCCCGGTATCAACAACACCTCGAGGCGTCGATCGCCGAGATCGATGATGGCACCGTCTTCTATGAAATTGGTTACGGTAAATGACCGGCCAATATGCGTGTCCTGTGTTATGCCGTTCGGAAGATCGCGACACAGCGCTTGAGCTGACGCTTCGATTCCAATGTCGCGGTTTGGCACTCCCTGTTGACTGTCTCTGGTATAGGACGTGTCCATCCCATGGATGACATCAAACGAATAGTTTCCGCCCACATGATCGTAGTGGGTGTGGGAGTTCAAGACTTCGATTGGTTTGTCCGTCAAAGAGCGAACGAGCGATTGGATATCGCCAAGACCGTTTCCGGTATCAAATAGCAAGGATTTTTCACTTCCCAGAATCAGGTATGACACGACCTCCTGCCACTGAAACGGCTCATAGATGGCGATCACCCCTTCCGTAACCTCAAAGACTTCGAACCAGTCATGTGTAAGCTCGGAAGAGAGGTCCATCTGTTTCAATGCGGACCATTCGGGCCTCGGGAGCTTTGAGCAAAAATCCGCAAGCGAAGCCTCGGGAACGTCAACCTGAGCATTGGCCTCTGGTACGGCTGTGCTGCAAATCAGTAGAGACAGCGATAGGAGAAGCAGCTTTTTTCGGATATCCATAGGGAAAGAATAGCGATATTCTGGTTCTTGATCCATCGTCACGGTGCACATCGTCCGAACAAAAAACATGATTATCAGAACGGTACCTGTGGGTTTTCTATTTGTCGCGGCGAGTCTGATGACTGTCCTGGCAGGTTGTCAGAATCTGGAGGAGGATCATGAGGCGAGCGCAGATTTTGTTCACGGCGAACTCATATCGTTTACCGGTGTGGACGGAAGTCCGAATGGAGCATGGTGCTGGTTCCAGGATGAAAGAGCAATCGTGGATACGGATCATCCCGCTGGGCCGATTCTCATGTTTACCTCGATTTCGGCATCCGTGGAGGATTCGACGGAGCAGGGTGATCTTGATTTTCACTGGTACGGACTCGAAAGCAGAGAAGGGGGTGTAACGGAGTTTTACGACCGATTGGGACAGGATGACCACAATGTAGCAGCGCTTTATCAGGATGATGATGGTCGGGTGACGGCCCTGTTTTCACGTCACGGAAGTGACCGATTAACGCATATCATGCGTTCGGATCCACACGATCCGAGTGAGTGGGGCGATATGCAGGTGTTCGAGGATGAGGCCGGCGTTACGTATCACAACCTTTTGACAGCGGGACAGGGGCCCGATCGCAAACTGTACGATTTTTCCCGCACACGGGGCTGGAATCCCAACTTTCTCGTGAAGGAGTCGCCCGACTCGGACTGGACATATGGCGGTCGCTTGCTCAAGAGCGAAGGCCGGCCGTACATGAAGTATCACAACAGCCGGGACGGCAGCAAAATCCACGTCGTCGCGACCGACCAGCACCCGAGAGACTTCGACAATTCAATATATCACGGGGTAATGGACGGCCGAGGTCTTTTCGATTCTTTCGGCAACGCGCTCGATAATGACTTGAGCGATGATGATGCCGTTGTGCCGTCCGCTATGACGCTTGTGTTTGGAGGAGATCCGGACAACGTCGCATGGATGGCAGATGTCGGTGTGGATGATTACGATAAACCGGTGATCGCATTTTCAGTTCAGAAGGACGGTCGAGATCTGCCACCGAACAATGGAGGATTGGATCACAGATATCACCTGGCGAGGCTGACAGACAGAGGTTGGATGCAGAACGAAATCGCGTTTGCTGGCGAGCGTCTTTATCCGTTCGAGGATGACTATACGGGGCTTGTCGCGATTGATCCTGAAGATGTCAACAGGTTAGTCATCTCAACCAATGCGCATCCGGTGACGGGCGATGCTCTCGTGAGCAACGCGGACCAGAAACGGCACTATGAGCTATATGAAGGGGTATCCACCGACAATGGCGCGAGCTTTGAATGGACGGCGCTGACACTGAATTCGACGATGGACAACATCCGGCCCATCATTCCGGCCTGGGACGGCGAGCAAAGAGTGGTGCTGTGGCTGAGAGGCACCTACACCTCGTACACCGATTTCGATACGCAAGTAGTCGGCGTTATTCAGGATCGATAGCTGCGCGTTTGGGCTGGACAACTGGGCGGTCACGCTCGATGGTTGCGTGCTCAGGCGATTATTTTCTTGAACACCTCGAGATCAATATTCCGACCACAGACCACGGCGACGACCTTCTTGCCCTTGAATTGATCTTTGCGTTTCAGAAGCGCCCCAACGCCGAGTGCACCTGACCCCTCGACTACCAGGCGATGTTGCTCGAACAGCAGACGAATGGATTCAGCAATTTCATCCTCTGAAAGAAGTATGATCTCCTCAACGTAACGCCGGCACAGATCCAGAGTGATAGTGTCCAGATCTACTCCACCTCCACAGGTGTCAGCGAGTGTAGGATACGTATCGATCTCCAGCATCTTGCCTGCCACCATGGACTCCTGCATCACGGGGGAATTCGACGGAGAGACTCCGTAAGCAAGAAATTCGGGATTGTGCGATTTCAAGTATCCCGCTGATCCCGTGAGCAGTCCACCCGCGCCGCAGGCGAAGAATGCGGCATCTACATCGGGCAGCTGTTTTGAGATTTCATACCCACACGTTCCCTGTCCGCCAACAACTTTGGGGTCGTTGTAGGGAGAGACATAGATTTTGTTTTCATCCTCTGCGACTCTCCGTGCTTCCTTTTCGGCACCCCACGCGTCTCCATCAAAGACGATAATGTCCAGACCATGCGACCTGAGAAGATTCAGACGGGAAGTTTCAATGTCATTGCCCACGTAGATCGTAGCGCGCCGTCCGCGAATACGCATGGCCTCTGCGACTGCAAGAGCGTAGTTACCTGTAGATGCCGAGACGACTCCCTTTTCCAGTTCTTCTTGCGTGAGCGAAAGGATTTTGTTCACGGCTCCTCGAAACTTGAAGGACGCGGTTCTTTGCATCAGATCAAGTTTCAGCCAGACCTCACCTTCAATCAGTTTGCTGAGATACATGGAATACTCAAGCGGCGTAGGAGACAAATACTCACTGCTGCGCTCGACCGCATCCAGGACCAAACTCGGCACATCCAGTTGTTGTTGAATATCGATGATCGTGTTTACCTCAAATCGTTTGTTGGGTTAAGGGAGTTTGGTCCGCAGAGGAGCGATTCATGTGACGGCACCATTTCAAGAGATATTTCCCAGAGATACGGTTACGGCCTCACCATTAACGCCACTGGATTCTTCCGAAGCAAGAAACGTAATCAGCTCGGCTACCTCTTCGGGTTCCAGAACCCGACCCGCAGGATACAGGGCTGCCCTTTCAGCCCACACTTCTTCGCGGGAGATACCTCTCGCTTCAGCTTCTGTGGTAGCCGAAATCTCCGCCATGGATGTGCGAACCCACCCCGGCAGTACTGCATTCGACGTGATCCCGAATTCGCCTGCGTCCTGAGCAACCGATCTCATCAGGCCAAGGAGGCCATGTTTTGAGCTGTTGTACGGGCTGCTGGCATACTCTGCCACCTGACCTGATGTTGAGCTTGTGTACACAATTCGACCGTACTGCTGCTCCATCATGTCTCTGACGACCATTTGAGACAGATAAAACGGCCCGTCCAGATTGATGCGCATCGTTTTGCGCCACAATTCAGGGTCCTGCTCCCATATTACTCTGTCGTGCGCCGATCCGACCCCGTGATTGCAGATCAGAATTGAGACAGGTCCGAGGCGGTTGCGGGTTTCTTCGACAGCAAGTTGACATCCCTCCATCGTTCCCAGATCCGCCACAACATAGTCCAGACCGAGTGATTGGAGTTCACTCTCGCTGCGCGCGACGGCCATTACCTTCGCGCCTTTCGCCGACATGATCTCAGCCGTCGCGCGCCCTATCCCGCGCCCGGCACCCGTGATCAGTGCAACTCTTCCTTCAACACCTGCCATTTTCAACCTCCTTACTGAAGACAAGAATCATTTCGGGACATCGACTCATCGCCCAAACGTATCACCAAAAAAGTCATTTTCCTTCCACGTTGGTACCTCGTCTTCCATACCGGCCCTGTATCCGCTGCGAAGACCGGTCGCTTTGAACTGTTCGGCGACGTACACCGCTGCTTCATCGTATCCGGGAGGGGCCGACAAATCCGTTCATCAGGGGCGACAATGTCGCACATCAGGTCGTTCAGGGCAACTTTTGATAGTAATGACCATGCAGCGAAATAGAGCAGCGCAAACGACGTCAATGCGCTACATTCGGTCAGAATAAGACTCTCAGAACCGCCGGGGCCTAATACGTGCCAAGACCGCTGAATAAACAGGTTGTCCATCCAGTCATGGTGGTTGTCTTCCTCGTACTTGCGTCTTGCTCGTCAGGCGAGGTCCAAAACGGAAATGACGGTGTTGCAAGGGGTACATCCGAAAAGCCCAATATTGTGTTTGTGTTCGCTGATCAGATGCCTGCTCATGCTCTGGGCGCCATGGGTAATGAGCAGATCATCACTCCAAATCTGGACAGACTGGCCGCTCAAGGCGTGATCACCAGCAATGCGATATCGGGCCATCCAGTCTGTACTCCGTTTCGGGCCCAACTGTTGACGGGCCGCTATAGCCACTCGACGGGAGTGATCCTCAACGATGTTCGCCTTCCCGACGATGCTGTAATCTTCCCTGAGATTCTCAAGGACGAGGGATACACGACGGGATACATCGGTAAGTGGCATCTGGCGGGCGGTGACCGGGAGGACCCGGTCGATTCGGTTTCGAGGCGTGGTTGGGATTTCTGGGCCGTTCGAAATGTGTCGCACAGACACGACGATGTAAAATACTGGCTCAATGACGCGACTGATCCCGTCGAAGCACCCGGTTGGGAGCCGGATATTCAGACGGATCTGGCCATTGATTTCATCGAGTCGAATAAAGACGCACCGTTCAGTCTGTTCATGTCTTTTGGTCCGCCGCATAATCCATACCCACTGGTCCCTCAGGAATTTGTGGATCTTTACGAGGGGGTCGACCTGATTCCGCGTCCGAACGTCCCGGTCGAAGATGAGGAACGATTGCGATTTTATTACGCGGCGGTAACCAGCATCGATGCCAATATCGGGAGGCTGACCGCGGCTCTGGAAAGGAGCGGCGTGGCAGACAACACTATCTTCGTCTTCACAGCTGACCACGGCGACATGTTGGGTTCCCAAGGTCACGTACTCAAGCAGCGCCCCTGGGAAGAGTCAATCAACATTCCGTTCATCATGCGTTATCCGGCTCAGATTGATTCCGGTCAAAAACAGGACTGGATTGTGTCCACGGTGGACATGATGCCTACACTCTTGGGCTTGAGCGATATCCCCGTCCCTGAAGTCGTGGAAGGAATGGATCTTTCGGACGTGTTTCTGGGCACCTCAAATGAGCAACGGGAGGCAGCCTTCCTGTTCAACGTCCACAAGGATGGTGGCCCGGGGACGGACTGGCGGGGAATTCGAACCAAAAAATGGGTGTATGCAAGGCACTACCGGGCCGATTGGGTCCTCTACGATCTGGAAAACGACCCGTATGAACTCAATAACCTCGTTGATGACGAAAACTTCAGCGATGTAAAGGAAGAATTGAAACAACGATTGGAGGCGATGCGCATCGGTCTTGGCGAGTCACTGCCCCTGGTCGGTGTCGATCCGGCACCCATCGTGCTGCCCTCGCGATCCGATTGAGTCCCCGCTTGCGGTTGATGCTGACGCAGGTCAGAACGCTCGGTCATTTTTGTCTGGATCATTGCTATACTGCTTTTCGTCACGTCTCACGTTCTCAGTCGATTTCACCTCATGCGCGTCGGCTTATTTATTCCCTGTTACATAGATCAGTTCAAGCCGGATGTCGCAATTGCGACACTCGAATTGCTTGAGAAACTGGGATGTGAAGTTGAATACCCGACCGATCAGACGTGTTGTGGTCAACCGTTGGCCAATGCGGGCCAGGAGTCAAACAGCGAACCCACCATGCGACATTTCGTGTCTTTGTTCGCAGATTGTGACCATATCGTTTCGCCTTCGGGAAGCTGTGTTTTGCACGTTCGAGAGAGATACGGAGCGCTGGGTGGTGGCCATATGGTCGAAAAAGTCAGGACAAATACGCTGGAATTATGCGAATTCCTCTCCGACGTAATGCATATCAAGGAGCTGGACAGTTCTTTTCCGCACCGCGTTGGGCTGCTCACTGGCTGTCATGGACTTCGAGGCCTCAGGCTTGGAGGTGCTTCTGAACTCATGGAACAGGGGCCCGACAAAGTGCGTCAGGTGCTTGACCTGGTAGATGATCTAGAAATTGTCGAAACAACCCGACCCGATGAGTGCTGTGGTTTTGGAGGCATGTTCGCCGTCAAGGAAGAAGCCGTTTCCGGTTCGATGGGTCGAGATCGTTTGAGAGACTTCGTGGCTCACGGTGCGGAGTATATCACAGGCACGGACATGTCTTGCCTCATGCACCTCGAAGGAATAGTCCGGCGCGATGGCCTGCCGCTACGGGTGGTTCACCTTGCCGAAATATTGAATGGGGGTGCCCAGTGAGTCACCCCAAACAGGCTGCCGAGTTCAATGCTGATCTGGAACGGACGCAATGGCATGATGAAACGTTGTGGCTGGTCCGTGAAAAACGTGACACAGCGGCGGGTTCTGTACCAGGTTGGGAGGATCTCCGGGAACGCGCATCCCAGATCAAAGGAAACGCACTTTCTCGACTCGACGACTACCTCAAGGAGTTTGAACAAAAAGCGGTTTCAAACGGCATACACGTTCACTGGGCTTCAGATGCGGCCGAACACAACGGAATCGTTCTTCAGATTCTGAAGGATCGAGGCGCCAAGCACCTGGTCAAGAGTAAGTCGATGCTCACCGAGGAATGCCAACTCAATCCCTACCTCCATGCCAATGGGATAGAGGTTATTGATACGGATCTCGGCGAACGCATCGTTCAGATAGCCGATGAGGCTCCGAGTCACATCGTCATGCCGGCCATCCACATGCGCAAGGAGGAAGTCGGGGATCTGTTTCATGATCACCTTGGAAGCGACGAAGGCGCGACCGATCCCGATTACCTGACAGAAGTGGCCCGGCAAAGTCTCAGGAAGTCGTTTCTCGAGGCGGATGCTGCTCTTACGGGTGTCAATTTTGCCGTAGCCGAGACAGGCGGATTTGTCGTCTGCACAAACGAAGGCAATGCCGACCTGGGTGTCCATCTCGCACCTGTTCACATTGCCAGCATGGGCATTGAAAAGATTATTCCTCGCGCAGATGATCTCGGCGTTTTCTTGCGGCTGCTTGCCAGAAGTGCTACGGGTCAGGACCTGACAGTCTACACGTCACATTTTCATGGCCCACGTCCGGGAGCGGAAATGCATCTTGTTCTTGTCGACAACGGAAGGTCAGCGCGGCTCGGTCAGGAAGAATTCAGGGACGCGCTGAAGTGCATCCGATGCGGAGCCTGCATGAACACGTGTCCGGTGTATCGGCGCAGTGGTGGTCACAGCTACGGCTGGACGGTACCGGGACCTCTGGGCTCCGTACTTGCCCCGCACGTCGATATGGAGTCATTTTCCAGCCTGCCATTCGCGTCCACGCTGTGTGGTTCGTGTACGGATGTCTGCCCGGTGAAAATCGATCTGCATGGGCAGCTTTATGCGTGGCGTCAAAAAATTGTGGCCGCGCAGAAGGCAGCGGATCGGCCGCTGGCGATGCGACTCATGGCACGTGTTCTGGCACGTCCTCTCGCGTTTCGCATTTCGGGTTGGTTTGCCAGGAGGATGCTGCGACGCGGATGGACCCCGGCGAAGAATAGTATGCTATCAGATTGGACTTCGTCGAGGGATCTGCCCTCTGCTCCCGAGCAAAGTTTTCGGTCCTGGTATTTGAAGAACCGTAAGGTCCAATGAACAGTCGCGATCACATACTGACCGAAATCAAACGGAACCGACCGCCGGAGGTACTGCTTCCCGAGAGAGGCAAGCACGCTGGTGATTCAGCGGCTTTGCAAGCGGAGGGATCTCTCGTTTCGCGTTTTGAGTCGGTTTCGATTCGCATTTCCAGCGAAGTATTGCACGTCGCGCGCTCAGATTGGGACAGCCTCCTTGTGGGTCAATTCGGTGGAGAAAGAAGGATCGCATCAACGATATCGGGTGCCGACTTCGGAAATCTGAGAATTGAACCAGACATGGATCCCAAATCCCTTTCGCCGCTGGATGTACTCGTTTGTCAGGGGGATTTTGGTGTGGCTGAAAACGGAGCCGTCTGGATTCAAGATTCGGCACTCATGGTCAGAGCCGCGCCATTCCTGGCTGAGCATCTCGTCATTATTCTTGATCGAACCCAGATGGTCGCGACGATGCACGAAGCTTATTCCAGACTCCAGACCAATCTGGGAATGTTTGGAATGTTCGTCGCGGGTCCCTCAAAAACCGCAGATATCGAACAGTCTCTGGTCGTCGGGGCGCAAGGTCCTCGAAGAAATACAATTGTTCTTCTCTCGGATTGAGCGTCACGCGAGATGGGTGGAAGCGCGCGGCGGGTCGAAGCCACGAGGCGGGCGCAAGCGCGCGGTACCACTGGCACCCGTGCTCACCTCAAGAAGGCCTCCGGGAGACCGCCGTCTACATTGATGATCTGTCCCGTTGTTTTACCAAGGCGCTGACTGACGAACAGAAAAACAGCTTCAGCCTGATCCTGGGGCGTAATGGCCTTTTTTGTCAGGGTGCGTTGAGCATAGAACTCGGACAGACGTCTACGCAGCAGCTCCGTTGATTCATCTTCGTCATATGACAGCCCATACTTGGCCAGCGAAGCCATGACCCGATCCTTCGGAAACATGGAACTGCCTTCGACAACGGTAGCGGGCGCCACGCCGTTCACCCGAACAAGTGGCGCCAGATCGATGGCCAACTCCCTGACGAGATGGTTGGCGGCCGCTTTGCTTCCATCATAGGCGAAACTGCCTGCTTTTGGGACGACAGCGTTCACGCTTGTCGTGATCACCATGCTGCCTTCCAGCCCCTGAGCGTCCCAGACCCTGCGCGCTTCATCGGCTACGAGCCAGGAGCCGGTCACGTTGACACGGAACGAGTCCTCCCAGCTTTTGTCCGGGATGATGCCATCGGCATCGGAACTGACATAAATGCCGGCCGTGACGATGACGTGATCCAGTCCTCCATATGCGAGAACCACGTCTTCCATCGCTGAGCGGATGGATGCTCGATTCGTGATATCCACCATTAATCCGACCACATCTGCACATCCTGAGATCCCCGTTCCAGCAACGCCGATTCCTGTTCCGACGCGATCGAGCAGCTCTTGCGCCGTCGATTCAGCGGCATCAAGGTTGAGGTCCGCCGCCGCCGAGACCGCACCTTCTTTGTTGAGGCGCTGTGTGACCAGTCGACCGATCCCACTTCCGGCACCCACAACGAAAGCGACCTGACGAGCCAGTTCTTTTTCGGCAGGCATACGTCTGAGTTTGGCTTCTTCAAGCGCCCAGTACTCGATGTCAAACGCTTCTTGCCTGGGCAGGGCCGTGTAGGTTGAAACTGCCTCGGCAGTTCGCATGACTTCGATTGCACACTTGAAAAACTCCGCAGTTACCCGGCTTTCGCTCTTCGACTTACCCCATCCGATCAGTCCGACACCGGGGATCAGGATCACCGTCGGGTCTCCTCCTCGCATCGCGGGAGAATCAGCGCGTTTACAAGATTCGTAGTACGCTGCGTAGTCATTGCGGTATTGGGCAAGACCGTCATCCAGCCTGGACTTCAGATCATCTAGGTTGTCGACATCTGGACTCCAGTCGACATATAGCGGCTTAATTTTCGTTCTCAGAAAATGATCGGGACAGGACGTGCCCAGCTCTGCCAGTTGAGCTGCATTGTTTGCCCCGACGAAATCAAGCACATTGTCGCTCATTTCGACCGTCGCGATCATGCGTGCTTTCTGGCCGAGTCGTCCACGCAACCACGGCAACAGCCGAACGAGGACGGACTTTCGTGACTGTTCATCGAGGACGGGATGTCTGAGGCCGCCCAACGTTTTTTGTCCCTCGTCGAACTGATCCAGATAGCGTGCTGCCTGATCGATGAGTCGGAGGGTGAGCAGATAACATTCCTTATCGTCGTCTGCCCAGTTGATCAGTCCGTGGCCTCCGAGAATAACGCCGTGTGCTTCAGGGTGATTTTGACAGACTTCCTGAAGTGCGAGACCAAGTTCGAATCCCGGTCTCTGCCAGTCGACCCACTGAATCTCGTCGCCGTAGATCTCGCGAGTCAATTCGGGACCATTATCCGCAGTAGCGATAGCAATGCAGGAAACCGGATGCATGTGATCTACATGGGCATGCGGAATGAACGAGTGCAGCGGCGTATCGATGCTTGGCGGTCTGGGGTTCAGATTGAACGTCGTGTGGGCATACATGGACACCATCGTGTCTTCAGCGGGCGTTTTTGGACCGCGATCGTCGAACCCTTCGTAAACATTCTGGAGAGCAATCAGCTTCTCCTGATACAATGAGGCGAAGTTTTCGTTTTTTGCTGTCCTGAGGTCTCCCCCGGATCCCTTTACCCACAGAACTTCAACCGACTCGCCGGTCAGCGAATCCGTCTGGTGCAATTTCGAGGATGTGTTTCCACCTCCGGTATTCGTGATCCTCCAATCGCTACCGAGGAGATTCGATCGGTAGACCAACCGTTCCACGGGGTCGAGACCGTCTGCTACCTCGTCATCCCACTGGCTGTCGAAGAAGGTGGAAGGTGATTGTGTCTGCGTTTCCATGAGGATGGGTTTTATTCCGGATCAGGCGAATATACTCTCAGATCACTTGAATTGGCGACGATATCGCGGATCTCCATTCCTTCAGGAAGATCTCCCATGGATCGGGCCTGAATGAGAAGATTGCCAATTGCGGTGGCTTCCGTTGGGCCGGCAACGACCTCGCAATTCAGGGCGCTTGAGGTAAGCTGACACAGAAGACTGTTTCGAGAGCCACCCCCGACCAGGTAGATGCGTCCATAGGTGGCACCGGTGACACGTTCCAGTTCAATGAGGGTCTTTGCGTAGCTGTGCGCTATGCTGCCAAGAATCGAAAGGACGATTGCTCCCCGCGAATCTGGAACGTCCAAATTGGACTCTCTGCAATACGCCTGAAGTCGTTCCACCATGGGGCCACGAGAAAGGAATCGGCGATCTTCAAGATCGATCGTGGTCGGCGCGAGAGCGCTCGTCGGTGCACTCCTCGACTGCTCTTCAATTTGAGCCAGGACCGCATATGCTTCATCCTCCAGATCCGACCATTCAAGGTCGTCGGTTTGGCGCCATTCTCTCATGCATTCCTGCAGCACCCACAATCCTGTCAGGTTTTTCAGGAATCGAATGGTTCCGTCGAGTCCGGCTTCGTTGGTAAAGCCGGCCTCCCGGGCAGCATCAGTCAGGAGCGGCGCACGCCTTTCATCGCCCATACAGGACCAGGTCCCGCAGCTAATGAAGGCCCAGGATTGACCTGGATCCTGGTTTTGCGCGCCTGCAGGAGTAGCTGCGACCGCGCATCCCGTGTCGTGAGAGCAGGTAGCGACAACCTTGATTTTCGGATGCAATATGGCACGGCCCAGAACCGATCCCGAGGGCACAATTTCGGGCCACTGAGCAGGATCGAGGCCGAATTTCGAAAGCAGTGCCATGGACCATTGCTTCTCGTGTACGTCCATCATCTGAGTCGTACTCGCCATTGAAACTTCGATTTTTGCGGCTCCGGAGAATCGATAGTTGAAATAATCGGCGATCGGCAGGTTGAGCACCCCGGCGGGCCCGGTTTCATCCTCCTTTTCCGCCATCAACTGATACAAGGTGTTGAAAGGAAGAAATTGAATGCCCGTGATGGCGTAAATCTCTTTTGCAGACGAAATCTTGAAGACGCTCTCCATAACACCCGTAGTTCTTGGGTCCCGATAACAGTAAGCATCGGCAATCGACCTGCCGAGAGAGTCAAGTTGGACGTAATCGATGCCCCAGGAATCCACGGAGATACTTTTCAACGCCGGAGCTGCCGCCAGGGCTTTCTCCAGTCCGATTTTGAGCTCGGACCATATAGTGTCCAGATCCCAGAATAGGTGGTCGTCTCGTTCCAGAATCGGAGTCGAAAAACGGTGGAGCTCGGTCAATTCCAGGGATCGGTCCCTTAAAATCCCCAGAATCGCCCTGCTTGTCGATGCGCCAAGATCAAACGCCAGGTAGGCAGTTGAAGCCGAAGAGGTCATAGGCTTTTTGGTGGGGTGTAGCCCTCCGATGTTCTCGCCCTGGCAACTTTCTCCCGGTATTTCGAGTCCCGGAAAGCCCGGATGGGATCCAGGGCGCCACCTCGTCGAACCCGTGCTTCCGCCGTCAGGGCGCGAACGTCTGTTTCATAGGCCTGCTTCAACGTCTTCTCTGCCATCATGACATCGTTCGAATCCTGAAACCCAGACAGCGTGTTGCGATCGATGATGAGAGCTCGTGCATACGCGTTCTGAAGGGCTTCTACGCTCTGCAGCAATGCTTCAATGGGGTCTTTCAAGTTATGGCTCTGATCAAGCATATAGGCGGGATTGAACCCGGCGCCTAGTTCAATTCTGGCATCAACGAGTTCATTGAAGATGAGGAAGAGCTGATAGGGCCGGATGGATCCTGTCGTCAGATCATCATCGCCGTATGCTGAGTCATTGAAGTGAAATCCTCCCAGTTTCCCAGCCGTTATCAGCCTCGCGACAATCATTTCCACGTTGGTATTTGGAAGATGATGTCCAAGATCAACGAGACACGACGCCTTTTCGCCGAGAGACTGTGCCAACATGAGTGACGACCCCCAGTCCTGTACGATTGTCGAATAAAATGCCGGCTCAAAGGGCTTGTGCTCGGTGAAAAGCTGCCAATCCTGGGGGAGATGAGTATAAATCTGCTGCAGGCTCTGAATGACCCGATCAAAACTGCGACGAAAGTGCGTCTGGCCGGGATAATTTGAGCCATCCGCCAACCAAATCGTTACAGATTTCGAGCCCAGTTTGCGCCCGATGTCGATCACGTGCAGATTGTGATGGATCGCTTGCTGCCTGGTCGCGGCGTCACTGTGGCCCAGGGATCCAAATTTGTAGCTCAGTGCCTGACCAGCCTGATCCTGAAAGGTGTTTGAGTTGACGGCGTCAAACTCAAGGCCGAGTTCATTCGCCTGATCGAGGAGTGCCTGCACATTTTCTGGCTCATCCCACGGGATATGAAGGGATACCCGACCCGTCGAACGGGTCAACGCGTGGACGACTGAGATGTCGTCCATCTTCTCGTGGATGTCTCGAGGCTCTCCAATTCCGGGAAATCGACCAAAACGCGTGCCGCCCGTCCCAAGTGCCCAGGAAGGAATCGCAACCTGAAATTCGCTCACTTTCTCGAGGACATCCTCGAAATTGATGCCATCGCCGGAAAACCGCTCTTTCAGGTCGGAGACATCCCGACGGTGTCGTTCCAGATCGTCTTCGTTGCTCTGCAGGATGCTCGTCGGATCAATCATGTTTCGGTATATCGAAGGGGAAACGTAGCGCTGGATTTGAGGGCGTCTTCAGTCTGTCTCTACAGGCTCATCCTTGAGAAGCCAGAAGGGAGCTGTTGCGAACCACAGAAGAGCACCGATTGCCATCAGCGTCGCGTGTGTATCCCACGAGAGCGTTCCCGAAAAAACGAGGACAGAAGGAATGACGGTCAACCCCAATCCCAGAGCGGAGCCAATTTTGAGTAAGTTTTTCATGCGACTTCCCGTGAAGGATGATTGAGGGATTCAGGCGCGCTGTTTCTTTGCTGGAAGAAGCTGAGAGAGACGTAAATGGCTGTCGCAATGAACCAGCCCGGCAATCCGAGAAAGAATATCTCCAACCCCCAAATGACATTGATTCCCCAACATGCAGCGAGTGTGAGCCCCCAGGCGCCGGCCGCCGGAAAGCTGAAGACAACTTGTTTCCATTCGGCGTAGTCCTGACGAAGGCCCAGTTTCGGAAGAAGCCAGAAATCCGCGAAAATCACAGCTCCCATCGGCATAAGGAGCAACCCGTAGAGAGCGACAAAGTCCAGCAGCCGCATCATCAAGGCAGGGAAAAGAGCGGTGATCGAAGTCATGACACCGACCGCGAGCGTCACTTTCCATCGTTTCCAGTTTGGTGTAATGGTCTGCATGGCCAGTCCCGCCCTGTATATCGTCGGATTTGCCGTCGTCCAGCCCGCAATCACAACGGCGGCCAGTCCCGCGATACCAGCGCCGAGATAAGCGATGGGTCCCGGGGCAATCTCGCCCGAGTTCTGAATAGCCAGTGCCACGAGAATTCCAGAGGCGATCCAGGCTACGAAGTGGCCGAGATACATACCAAACGCGCTGAAGAAGCCATACTTCCAGTTTTTCGCGTAGCGGAGAATGGTCATATCCGCCATTCCGATGTGCATGGCCATGTTTGCGAACCAAGCGAAGAACGTGATATGCCAAAAGGTAAATTGTGACCTGCCTTCGAGAGGGGCGCCCGTCCATATTTTTTGATCAGCCACGGCCCAGAAATCACCCAGCGAAGTGATACCGAGCTGCGGAAGAACGGCGATGCCGCAAGCCACGAAAACGAGAAACATCCAGGGTGCCGCGACTTTGGAAAAACGCGCAATTTGCTTGAATCCGAGGATGGCCAAAACGGTTACCACACCGCCAACGGCTAGAACTGTCAGGACCCAACCGATGCTGTTGGGATACAGATCGCTGAGGCCCGGCATGTCGATCCCGAAGGGGATGCCAACGGCAGTGGCGGCCACGGAGATCATTGCACCGGCCAGGAAACAGAACATGAGAGCGTTCACAATATTGTAAACGAAGAGCAGCTTGGGACCGACGATCTTTCGCAGCTTCCAGTACAGGTTCAAACGAGTACTGACGGCAATGGGCGCGCAGATGAAAGCCCACGAAAGGACCGCCAGAAGATTGCCCAGAAGTAGTCCGAGGATCAGGTCACTACCGGTAACGCCATGAGCGACAAACAAGGGCCCGATTACGAATTCGGTTCCGGCAACATGTTCGCCAGAATACAAGCCGATAAAGTCTCCACGGCCCTGAAGTCGTTCCTGCGTGACCGGCTCCCGATCAAATTCGTTGATCGCATCCAATCGATCGGTAAGAGAGCGGGTGTTGTCGTTCGTCATCCTGGGATGGCTTTGTGGGTGGGCTCCCGCAGATGAAGGTCTGCGCGGCATGCGACGCCATTCTAGCCAAGAAGGGCGCGAAGGTCAAGGGAGACTTCTCTTAGCCCAATATCATTCGTTTGAGTACTTTCAGGAACGTACACCTCATTCAGACCATGAAAATAAGTCCGCATTCAGCGCTCCTTCGAACCTGCGCGACACCCCTCCAATGTATCTGGAGTGCATTTGTGGTGCTTGGTTTGATGATGACCGCCTGCTCCTCGCCCGCTCCCAAAGAATCCGAGCCGCTGAATTTCCTGCTGATCACTGCTGACGACCTGGAGTGGTCATCTGTTGGGGTGTATGGATCGAGTGTGGATGATATCACACCAAATCTGGATCGATTGGCTTCGCAGGGTATGCGGTTTACGAATGCCCACGTGACCATCGCGGTTTGCCAACCAAGCAGGCAGACATTGGTGACTGGTCGCTACCCTCACAACGTCGGGGCCCCGGGATTTCACCCAATTGCTGATGATGTCCCCATTCTCCAGGAGAGCCTCAGACAGGCCGGGTATCTGAATGGCATCATCGGCAAGGCAAGGCATCTTCAACCTGTTGAGCGATTTGGATGGGATCTTGGCGACAATCCGGAAAATCCCGGTGCGGGAGTGTGGATGGATGATCTGGGGAAAGGCCGGGATATTGAGTTGTACAAGAACTACGTATCCAGCTTTCTGGATATGGCCAAGGATGAAGAGCGGCCGTTCTGGCTCATGTTGAACACCCACGATCCCCATAGACCATTTTTCGGAAAGGGCGGCGATGACTTTCAGTACCCTGTCAGCCGGGAGTATCTGCCGGAAGAAATTGAAGTCCCCGGCTTTTTGCCGGACCTCCCCGAAATCCGAACTGAACTTGCGACCTATTATACCAGCGCCCATCGGGCCGACGACATTATCGGGGCAGTGCTCAAGATTCTTGATGAAGCCGGGTTCCGTGACAACACGTTGGTCATGTTTTTGAGCGATAATGGCGCGTCTTTTCCTTTTGCCAAGGCGAATACCTATCTCAACAGTACAAAAACGCCCTGGATTGTGCGATTTCCAGGCACCATTGCTCCCGGAACTATTGACACAACACACTTCATATCGAGCATAGATTATCTGCCGACCGTGCTGGAGGCTGCTGGTCTTTCTGAGGTGCCAAACGTGGATGGACACTCCTTTCTCTCAGTGCTCTCAGGCCAAAATCAGGAGTGGCGAAACTCTGTGTTCACCGAATTCAACAATCCATACAGCGGGATATCTTTGCACATGCGAGGAATCCAGAACAGGGACTTCGGCTATATCTACAACCCCTTTCACTCTCATCAGGAGGTGTCGATGGAGTCGATGAGTGGTCTGACGTGGAAGGCTATGATCGAAGCAGGCAAGACCGATCCGGCTATTCAAAAGCGTGTCGAGCTCTTTCGCGATAGAGTGCCAGAGGAGCTGTATGCATACAGAACCGATCCGGATGGCCTGGTCAACTTGATCAACGATCCTGAATACACAGATATGCTGACGGCATTAAGGCAGGAGCTGGCCAATGAAATGTTTATGACTCGGGACTCGCTGCTGACTCAGTTTGAAGACGAATTTGGTATCAGGGGAGAAGCGATCGTGCGGCCCTATTGATCTATACCACCCTATTGATCTATACCAAGTGAGCTGAATTGCCACTCGTCGGCCGGAATGTATCCACTCAGGTCAGGCTCGATAGCGAATCCATACCCCGGACATTGAAGCGACTCGATATTCAGTTTTCCGGCTTCAATCCTGACTGCAGCTCCGCCGGACAGAGGTGCATACAGATCCGGGTGAGCTTCCAGGATTCTCTGCTGCTCATCAAGTGGCAGATAACTCAGACCCCGGTAATAGTGATGTCCGTTGCGCTCGACATGAGTTATGCCCAGTGTCGACACAAGAGCCAGGTCGCCCTGAAGCGCGATCATTCCGACCGTCGTAAGGTCTTCAGCGGTCATGATATAGTCTGCTTTTTGGCCCTTTCCGTTTCGCACCCATGTAAGTCCTGCATTCAGGATGCTTTTGATCGCCCCCTTGCAGGATTTGCTTGATGTCCCGGTGTATCCCATCGTCAGCGCCTCGGAATAGCTGTCGAGCGTCGCGTCCGATTCATCGATAATGATGGGTTTGATAGCCGCAAGAGCACGAATATCACCCGACAAATCGGGATTCAAGGCCTGACTTCGATGCAGAGGCTGCTCCATGGACAGCGTGTTCTTCCACAGCGTTGCGAGGGCGGGAGAGGATTCAATTCGATTGTAGAGTTCAAGCAGCTCAGCCCCCGTGTTGTACTGTTCATTTCCGTCCATTGTCACGGAATAGTCATCGCCCCTCAAGCGCTGCATGATCTGAGCAATGCTGGTGAGCCGTTCCAGATCTTTCTCCAGATCGTTGCGCAGTTTGATCTTGAGAAAATGCAGCGAGTACCGTTCGACGTACTCCTCCAGGGACTCTGGTAATCCGTCGCCTATAGGCTCTCCGTTTCTGGCATCTTCGCGTGTGAGCGGATCAAGCATTCCAATCGTATGTCGGAGCGCAATTGAGGAAAGAGGTTCAGCGGGCAGCCAGTCCGCTGGCTCGAGTCCTCTCAACTCTTCGTGAACGGCGCCCGGATCGATTTTGTAAATATTTTTTCTGATGGCTTCGCCAAAACTCATACCGTTTCGGCGTGTAATCGCATCCAACACGGCCCGCTCCACCAAACTGAATCCGAAGCTGCAGACCAACATCGGTATGCCGGATGTTCGGCTGAATTCCTTGACGGATTCGTAGGCCTCAAGCCACACGGGGAAAAATGGTTGGGGCGTGCAGAGACGATTGGCAAAAGCGTCCCGCGCATGATTAATGGCGGCTATCTGATCCCGAATCTGAGCTTCATACGGGCGCTTGCGCTTATCGAACCAACCCGGAATCAGGCATTCTGCGCTATACCCGGTGACGGGTCTTCCTCCGACAACGAGTTTCAATTTCAGCACATTCTGCGGACATCCAAGCAGCACCGTACTGCCGAATCGAAACGGCATGCGGGTATGGGCATTGCGCAGATAGAGCCCGGCATCAACAAATTCTAAAGTATTCATGTCGTCAGCAAATCAGGCGTACGAGAGCAGTCTTTCTTATGACAGAAGGCCCTGAAGAGAATTCCAGTTGTTCAAAATCGAGAAATAGGCGGCGCCTGTCATTATGGCGATGGCCGCAAGCAACAAAACATTCCAGAGAATCCGCCCCCCCCCGGTGGGCATGGCATCTCCCATGTAGGACGGCCGGTTCATCAAGATCAAAAAGCATAACACAGTTACCGGCATAAGGGGCATTGCCAATGTGGATGCTGTAATGGCCAATGGAATGGGGAATCTCATGACCACACCGATGACTCCGATGGCGGGCAGCAAAGAGAACAGAAGTTTGTTTCTCCCTTCGTGCTTCAAGCCGAACATCTCACATCCAATAAATCCGGCAGCCAGCATGTGCATTGTGATGGTGGAAAATCCGATTGCCGTCACTCCCAGGCCGACGATTGTTCGGGCCATACCATCTCCCACACTCGCGGACAAAACCGGAATAATCTGGCGCACATCACGAATCGCTTCGCCGATCAGCCCGGGCTCCGGACCGATTGTCTTGGCAACGGCTATGATCATCAAGCTGGTGGCGATGATAAACGGAAATGCCATTCCGGACAGCAAATCGACGTATGCCAGTTCCTTGTGCTCCTTTTTCCATTTCTTTTCGAGAAGTGAGTATGGATACAGGAAGATCATGTTGATGCCGACGGCAGCAGCCAGAGCGGCAACCACCGGCTTCAGAGCGAGGCCCTGTTCAAAACCCTCCTGAAGAAATGTGATTCCGAACAGGCCTTTGAACAGCTCTCCCCACGCGATGGGTTCGCCGGTAAACGCGGCAATACCGAACGCTGCAACAATCAACCAGATAAGCGCCTTGATGACTCTTTCGTAGATCTTCAGGCCATTTGCGCCAGAGTGATACAGGTACACCATATACGCCGCACAGGCCAGTACCAGAACACCCATGCCAATGCGTGCTCCCGAATAATCGAGATCGGAGTTCAGACCCTCGGCCAGCGTGATCAATCCGTTGGCAGTCAGGGAATATTGAGGAATATGCCAGAGTATCGTCGCCACCAAAGCGCTGACAGCCCAGAGAATGGCCAATGAGGGGTGCAATTCTCTCCAGAAAACTCCGTAAGCCTTTTCGCCTGAATGGGTTGTCTGTTTTGCGACGGCGGCCAGGACAACGAATCCCAGCATCATCGCTACGATCTGTACCCAGAGATACTTGTATCCGAAAAGGGAGCCCAACACCGCACACGAAGCCACAGAACCGCCTCCCAGAGTCATCGCAGATTGCATATATCCCGGGCCGGTCAGCTTCAAATATCCAGCGACTCGAGCCCCGAACGGCTTATTCAGCAAGTGTCCAATTTCGTCGCTCCCGGTCATCTCAGTTGGTCTCCAGTATGATGGTGGGAAAGCCCAGCCTTTCCTTCGCCTCCGCTTTTCGGTCGGAGTATTTACCAAATATCGGCCTCAACACCTAATGCCGCCGCTGCCGACCCTAGAGACGAAACAGGTTCATTTCGATGAATTGGTAGAGTTTCTTACACTGCCATACGCCACGCGTCAAAGTGCCGACCCGCGCCCACCAACCTACCACCCTCATGCGTACCTCTCTGCTGACCTTCGCTTTGTGCCTCGCCCTGTTCTCCGGACTGGCATTTGGACCGAATGGTAGCGGATTCAGTGCCGATGATCCTCCGATTCTGAAAGTCCCGGAAGGCTTCGAAGCAGAGATTCTGTTCAGTCCGACTGAATCAGACAGCAGCTCATGGGTGTCGTTAGCGATGGATCCCAAAGGAAGGCTGCTGGCCTCCGACCAATACGGGGCGCTCTACCGCATCGAGCCCTCTGAACTGGGCAGTGACCCAGCGACAACAAAGGTCGAAAAGCTCGATATCGAACTCGGTCATGCGCAAGGACTTCTTTGGGCCTTCAACAGCCTCTATGTTGTCGTCAACAGCGAGGAAGGTGTGGGCGGGAATGGCAGTGGTCTTTACCGGGCCAAGGACACAAACGGTGATGACCAGTTTGATACAATCGACCGGCTCTCGACGTTTGAGGGGTTTGGCGAACACGGGCCACACTCAGTAATCCTCAGCCCGGATGGCTCATCGCTGTATCTGGTGGCCGGAAACCACACAGAACTTCCGAGCGAAATGCAGAGCCTGGTCCCGCAAGTATGGCAGGAAGATCAGCTGCTTCCCACAATTGTTGATCCTCGTGGCCATGCGGCTGATATAAAGGCACCAGGTGGATGGATTGCTCGAACGGACTCGACCGGATCAAGTTGGGAGCTTGTGAGCACAGGCTTCCGAAATACATTTGATATCGCGTTCAACCAGGATGGAGAGTTGTTCGCATTTGATTCCGATATGGAGTGGGATCTCGGTATGCCGTGGTATCGCCCAATCCGGGTGATACACGTTACGAGTGGTAGTGAATTCGGCTGGAGAACGGGCTCTGGCAAAATGCCAGATCATTATCCAGATACGTTGCCTGGTATCATCAATATTGGACAGGGATCTCCGACAGGAATCGTGAGTGGGGCAAATGCCGCGTTTCCGGCTCGCTATAAAGGCGGCCTATTTACATTCGATTGGAGCTTCGGAACCATCTACTGGGTAGGGCTGGAGCAGAATGGGGGTACCTATGTCGGTGAGGCTGAGGAGTTTTTATCCGGCGTTCCTCTTCCGCTGACAGACGGCCTGATCGGCCCTGAAGGGGCATTGTACTTTGTTACGGGTGGCCGCGAACTCGATTCTTATCTCGTGCGCGTTTCCTATGTCGGGTCGGAAGACACTTCTGTTCAGGCTGCGACCCCGGGCCCTACTCCCGCGCAATCACTTCGACGTTCACTTGAGGCATTCCATGGCGGACGAGATGTAGACGCCGTTGCTACGGCATGGCCTTACTTGAAGCATGAGGATCGATTTGTCCGATACGCGGCCAGGCTCGCTGTCGAACACCAGCCGGTTTCTACATGGCAGGATCGGGTGTTTTCAGAAGGAGATCCCGTTACCAGGCTATATGCTGTTCTGGCACTCGCCCGACACGGCACAACGGAAAATCGGGATGATGCCTATGAGGCACTGCTGTCCATAGACGAATCACAGCTCTCTGCCGGACAGCGACTGGATCTAATGCGGGCTTACAGTCTTGTGATGATTCGACTGGGTGCGCCGGAAGGATCTGTTCGAAGCGAAGTAATTGCATCTCTGGATGCCAACTACCCGGGCCCGGATGACGCGTTAAACGGGGAACGGGGCAGGATTCTCGCGGCGCTTGAAGCACCTGGTATTGTGGAGAAGATGCTGACGACGTTGGCGGAGTACGGGGCCAGCGAATCTTCAGACGCTCTCATTTCAGATTCGGTGATTGTTCGTAGCGAACAGTACGGCCCCATACTGTCTGATATGCGTGCAAACATGCCCAAACCGCAGGAAATCGATGTTGTGATGAGTCTGCGGGTTGTGCGTTCTGGATGGACGCTCGCACAGAGAGAAACGTACTTCCAGTGGTTTTATGACGCACTTCGCAGAAGTGGTGGAGAGAGTTACGTCGGTTTTTTAGAACACATTCGCGCAGATGCCCTGGAACGGGTCCCTCAGGACCACCGCGAGGCACTCGCAGACCTTACAGATTCATATTCAGCCCAGGCTCTGAATTTCGCCGATCTGCCACAACCGGACGGCCCGGGGCGGAACTGGAATAGACAGGAGCTCGGACGGCTGATGGAAGACGAACTGGGCAAACGACGTGATTTCGAAGTAGGCCAACGAATGTATGCAGCCGCGTTGTGCCAGGCGTGTCACGTTATGCGTGGTGTCGGGGGCGTCATTGGCCCGGACTTGACGCAGGTAGGGACCCGATTCTCGCGGGGCAACATCATGGCGGCAATCAATTCTCCGAGTGATGCCATTTCGGACCAGTACGCGTCTACGGTGCTCACCATGACGGATGGTAAAACGGTCATCGGGCGGATTGTGGGTGAGGATGATGAGGCTGTCATGTTGAATCAGAATCCGTACACGCCGGATCAGCAGATACGCGTATTTAAAGATGCTATCACTGAGCGTGAAGCCAATCCGGTTTCCATCATGCCGCCGCGATTGCTGAATCGGCTGAACGAGCAGGAGGTGGTGGATATCATGGCATTTCTGTTATCCGGAGGAGATCCTGAACACAAGTGCTACACGAACGAAGGGGGGTGCCTGGCCAAAGATGAGGAGTGAGGCGTCGCGGAGGCGGATGACGGATTTAAACGACTGTTTGATGCCGCTCAATACAGATTCGCAGTACTTCATCTGGATCGCGATCCCACCAGGATGAGGAGAAGATCTCAACTTCGCAGAAGCCCTGGTAGCCAGCCGATTCAACCATCGACCGAATTGATTTCAGATCGATGATACCGTCACCCATCATGCCTCTGTCGAGAAGCAGATCGTTGGTCGGCACAAGCCAATCGCACACGTGATAGGCAAACAAGCGATTCTTTTTTCCAGCGCGTTCGATCTGCTCTTCAAGATCCGGGTCCCACCAGATGTGGTAGACATCCGCAGCAACTCCGACATCATCACCTAGCAGGTCGCAGATATCCAACGACTGTTTCATGGTGTTGACGCATGCTCGATCAGCGGCATACATGGGATGAAGGGGCTCCAGCGCGAGAGGCACTTCGCAGGCTCGAGCATGCTCCAAAATGGCAGACAAGCCATCAAATACTTGAGACCTTGCGAGATCGATACTCTTACTTCCCTCGGGGAGTCCGCCGACCACGATGGCGAGGCACCTTGCATTCAGGGTGGCAGCCTCATCAATCGCCTGGAGGTTATCGTCGATGTTGGCCTGCAGTCCTTCCCGGGTAGCCGCCGGAAACATGCCTCCGCGATAGAGACCAGTTACCGTCAGCCCGGCGTCCTGGATTCGTCTGGCTGCTTCGTTGAGGCCACACTCGGCGACCTGGTCTCTCCATGGTGAAATTCCGCCAATATTGTGCCGAGCACAACCGTCAATGATTTCGGCCAGATTCCATCTCTTACGGACAGTGGCCGTATTCAAAGACAGGAGAGAGGTGTCGTTTGAGAGGTCGCGCAGTTCGTGAGGGTTCATGCGCTGACCTCCAGATCTGGAACGTCCAGCCAACGTCTTTCGGCCCAGCTTTTCATCCCCAGTTCGGCCAGTTGGACGCCTTTGGCGCCCTCCAGCAGTGTGTATTCCCACGGCCCATCATCGTACAGATGACGAATGTAGGCTTCCCACTGAACTTTGAAACCATTGTCGTAAACAACGTTGCCGTACACTTCGTCGTCAGGTACGTCACTCCAGTCGTCCATGAAATTCATGGATGTTGGTTCGTCGGGATTCCAAACAGGTTTGGGTGTGTCGTCACGCGATTGAGTGACACACGAATGCAGCCCTGCGACAGCAGACCCATGGGTGCCGTCTACGTGAAATGTCACCAGATCATCCCGCCTGACACGCGTGCACCATGAACTGTTGACTTGCGCCACAATGCCTCCTTCCAATTCGAATGTGGCATAGGCGGCGTCGTCTGCGTCGGCAGTGTATGGTTCGTCCTGTTCGTCCCACCTCTGGGTGATATGGGTTTTGCCGAGACAACTGACCGCCTTTACCGGAGCGATGACATTGTCCAACACGTATCGCCAGTGGCACAACATGTCAGTTATGATGCTGCCACCATCTTTCTTTCGATAATTCCAGCTGGGTCGCTGTGCTTTTTCGTAATCCCCTTCAAAGACCCAGTATCCAAATTCTCCGCGGACCGACAGGATCTTGCCGAAGAAGCCGCTGTCCCTCAATGAGCGGAGCTTGATGAGTCCGGGAAGGGAGAGCTTGTCGTGGACAATACCGTTTCTGGCTCCTGTTTCCCGAGCGACGCGCACGACTTCGAGGGCTTCATCCAGGCTTTCTGACACCGGTTTCTCGCAATAGATGTCTTTTCCAGCATTCATTGCTTTGATGAGCAGTTCCGGACGCATTTGCGTCGTCGCCGCGTCAAAAAACAGAGTGTCATCTTCGTTCTGGAGAGCGGCATTCAGGTCTGTTGTCCATCGCTCCACGCCGCACTCTCGAGCCAGGCGTTCCATCTTCTCGGCATTCCGACCGACGAGGATGGGGTCGGGGAGTATGCGGTCTCCATTCGAAAGCTTCACGCCGCCCTCTCCACGGATTGCCAGAATAGAGCGTTTAAGATGCTGATTCATCCCCATTCGCCCGGTTACCCCGTGCATGATTATTCCAAGTCTCCGTTCAGCCATTCTCAGTCCTGTTCTCGAACATTAATATTGAGTACTACTGGTTCCACTGTGCGAACTGATAGGTTTCGCCGACTGCCATTCGTTTGATAAGCAGAGCCAGTTCCATCGCGTGATAGTCTCCCCACATGCACGATTCGTCGCACGGAACGGACTGGCCTTCGGGAATGTGATCCCATCCACCCGGGTGGTGATAGACTGAATGGAGCAACAGGCCGTGATGATTCGGATCAACCGACAGGTAAGGCTCTTCGAACAATCTCGAAGCGACGCTCAGACCGGCATTGAGGTATCTGTCGGCATTCTCGTCATCCATTGAGGCCAGGTAATTGCCGAGACGAATCAGTCCCTGGGCGCAGATTGCCGCCGCAGAGCTGTCCACGGGTTCATGCGCGTTATACGGGTCGGCCGGTTGATCCCGGTAGTCGCTCAGCTTTGCCAGGCCCGGAGCTCCGGTATCCCAATACGGGATGCCATCGATAGGGGTTTGGCTGATATAGTGCTCGGCCGTGGCAATGGCGACTTCTCGGAATCGCTTCAGTACGGCCGCCTTGTTGTTCACCAGAGTGTTTTCGAGCTTTTCGAATTCGGAAGCTGGGACACCGCTCAGAAATTCCAGCTGCTCTGCAAAGCCGCACACGATCCATGCTTGTCCTCGCGTCCAGGTCGTAAACGGAGAATAGCCCTGCTGTGAACTCGGGCACCTGTAGGCGCCGTCATTCAGATTGAAGATCGACTCGTGAACGACCCGGCCTGATTCATCGTAGGAATCCCGACCGTTTCCAAAGTAGACGTTGTATCGCGCGGTTGTCTCGGCGTGAATCAACGCACGTTCGAGCAAATTGTGTGCTTCGTCGTGTTCGCCCTGAAGTACCTGTCCGAGTGCGTGACTCCACACCACTGGCCGCATGCTACGAATGGTGTCGGAAAAGAGTGAATGAGGGCCATTGAACGAATAGACATAGCCCAGCCCATCCTGAACGTCTGTCCACCGTGAAGCCTGAACGGCACCTGAAACCTTGATCGCCAGCTCGTAGAAGTGCTTTTCCCAGTCACCGCCACCGTGTCTTCCTTCGTTGAGGAGTCGGAGCAGATTTCCATATGTGCTGACGTTGTTGAAGCCGTGGTCGTGTACACCCGTATGGGTGAGATGAGCGGACATCAGATCAAGCGTGCGGCGTCGTCCGAGGTCGAGAAATTCTTCGTCGTCGGTTGCGTCAAACTGGAGGAGTGCGCAGCCATACTGAAATCCTTGAGTCCACTCAGTCCAGCCGCGAGTCGAATACTTCCCGTCGATCGTGAAAACCGGGCTGCCCTGATTGATGTCCCACTCGGAATCCAGCAGCCTGATCTTGTCGCCTGCCAGAGCTAAAAATCGATCGAGCTTGCCTTGCAGCGAGGAAGCGGTCAGATCTGGTTTGATATCAATCATGACGCTTGATCATAGTTGTCGGATATGAAAACCGCCATCTACATCTATCACCGCTCCCGTCGAAAATGGAAAATCTCCGTCAACGAGTGATGCGACAGCACGTCCGAGGTCTTCGCCCGTACCCCATCGTTTCTGCGGAACGAGGTTTTCTTCACTGATCTTTTTGTCATACTTCTCCCGGACACCTTTGGTCATATCACTTTCCATGATTCCGGGGCGTAGTTCGTACACGCAAATCCCTTCTCCGGCGAGGCGAGCAGACCACAATTGAGCGGCCATGGAAAGGCCGGCCTTGGAAATGCAATAATCTCCTCTCGTGACGCTCGCCGTATGAGCAGATATACTCGTCACAAACACAACGCAGAATCCACTTTCCAGCAATGATTCTGGGGCGTCGTCCAGCCAGTATCCTGCTACCGCCTGGGTCAGGAAATATGGACCCTTCAGATTGGTGTTGATCAGCCTGTCAAATGACTGCTCGGTGGCTTCGACAATATCATCTCGCGAATCAGGGGCGATTCCCGCATTGTTGACCAGGCAATCGAGTCGGCCAAATTGCTCGAGGACTTCTTTCAAAAGACGGGTGCGGTCCGATGCACTCGATATATCAGCTTGAATGGTCTCAAAACGCTGATTATCATGTTTTCTGACTGCTTCACAAAGAGCGACGCTTTCTGCAGCAGCAGCTTCGTTGCGGGCATAGTTGATCGCGACAGAGTATCCCTTTTCAGCAAGATGAGTTGCCACGCCGCGACCCAATCCACGGCTTGCTCCTGTCACCAATATTACTGCTGATTCTGACATTGTTCTGATGGCTGTAGCTGTCCTGGGTTGAATTTCCCCCCTGAACGGCTTTTTTGCTCCCTCAAGGTGGGTCTACCCGACGAATCTACACTAAAAAACGGTTCAGTTCCGATTCATCGTTCCACCCGGCCCGAGCCCGAGCCTGCTACGAGCTGATCGACCTCGTGCTCAGTTACGTGATTGAAATCACCCGGGATGGTCTGTTTCAAGCACGAGGCAGCAACTGCGAATTCCAGAGCATCCCTCGAATTGTCTTTTTTCGACAGACCTGCAATCAGCCCTCCGGAAAAGGCATCTCCGCCTCCGACGCGGTCAATCAGTTTAATTTCGTATCGACTCGAACGGTAGGGTTCAGCGCAATCCGCGTCATCCATCATGATGGCGCTCCAGCCGTTCATTGACGCTGAAAAACTTTCACGAAGCGTGACGGCGACGGCGGAGAATCCGTACTCCTTTTTCAGGTTTTTGATTAGATCCGCATATCCCGACTCATTCAAGTGGCCTGATTCCACATCCTCAATTCCACCGCCGAATCCGAGACATTTCTGAACATCTTCCTCGTTCGCAATGCAGACGTCGACATACTCCATCATGGAAGGCATGACACTCTGTGCTTCTTCGGTGGACCACAGTTTCGCCCGATAGTTCAGGTCGCAACTCACGGTTGCTCCAGCCTGTTTGGCAGCCTTGCACATTGAATTCAACGTGTCTCTGGCAGTCTGTCCGAGGGCTGGTGTGATACCGGTCCAGTGAAACCACCCGGCACCATCGAAGATGGCATCGAGATCGAGTTCTGATTCGGCCAGGGTGGAGACGGCCGAGTTCGCTCTGTCGTAGACGACTTTGGAGCTACGCTGGCTCGCACCTGTCTCCAGAAAATAGATTCCGATTCGATCCCCGCCCCGCACGACGAAACGTTCGGAAACTCCGTATCGCCGCAGATGATTTACCGCCGCCTGCCCGATATCGTTGGGTGGCAATTTGCTGACGAAATAACTGTCCATTCCGAAGTGGGCAAGCGATACGGCCACGTTTGCCTCACCACCCCCGAATGTCACATCAAACGAATCGGTCTGCGTGAACCGCTTGAATCCGGGCGTTGAAAGCCGGAGCATCATTTCTCCAAAAGTAATCGTTTTCATGACGAATGATCTGACTTGTCAGGGAATGGGTGGTTCAAGCTCTGGCTTCTTCAATCGATCTTTTCAGGGTTGCCGCTCTTTGCGTCAACACGTCGAACTGACCTCCGTCGACGAGTTCACGCGAGATCAACGCGCTTCCTACACCAACAGCACAGGCGCCCGCACGAATCCAGTCTCCCGCATTCTCAAGTGTGACGCCGCCAGTAGGCATCAATCGGCAATGAGGCATCGGGGCCAGAACCGCTTTGAAAAAATCCATCCCTACCGCGTTCGCGGGAAATATCTTTACGATGCCGGCTCCTGCATCCATTGCCGTCTGGATTTCAGTGGGGGTCATGGCTCCTGGTAAGGCCGGTATGCCTCGTGCGAGCGAGGCGCCAACCACCTCGGGATTGAAAATCGGGCTTACAACGTATCGCGCACCAGCATCGATGGCGGCCTCCGCGTCGTTTCGCGAAAGGACTGTCCCGACTCCGAGCACTATCGAGTCACCGAAAACCGATGAAACTTCAGCAATCAGCTCCATCGCTCCGGGCGTCGTCAATGTGATCTCGATAGCTGTGACTCCACCAGCAGCGACTGCCTCGACAACCTTGATCAGCTTCTCAGAATCTGCCAACCGAACAACAGCAACAGCACCCTGCCGGATCAATTCGTCTGTTACTTCGCTTCTGAGCGTCATGGTGGATGGCATTGGAGGGGAGATCGCCTGCCGGAGAATACGACCGAAGGCGATGGATATCACACCAGGTCTGTCTTGATGGTCATCACGAATCTGCGCCCGTGCAAGAAAGACGCATGTTTGAGACAGGGTCCTGTGTGAGGAATGACAAGCATTCGCTATGTTTGCCGGGAGGCTGCTACCGTTCAGCTGTCGCACCCACCACTTTAAAGCGCTCTACCCTGAATGCAGAGCGAATCTGGTACCACGATGAAAGGGATCAAAACGTTGTTTGCATGCCTGATTGGCGGCATCTTTTTATTGTCACCCGTCATTTCTTCAGCTCAGTCAGGGTTGAGGCCCATGTCAGAACTGACACTCGATTCGATGGATGACTTCGGGCCGGTTGCGGGAAACTGGCAAATAGTAGGGGACGTAGCTGCGGATCGTTTCCAGGACCACCAGATAAGCACCTCTCCCGGAGCGGGTATTCTGGTCAACATTCCGTCTGACGCGGAGCGAGAGAATATTTTCACCGACTGGGAGCACGGAGACATTGAACTCGAGATGGAGTTCATGATGCCAAAAGGATCCAATGCAGGGGTATATCTGCAGGGGAGATACGAAATCCAGATGTTCGACAGTTGGGGTGTTGAAAATCCGACCTACTCGGATGTTGGCGGAATCTACCAGCGGTTCAATCCCCAAGTCAGTGGTTTCGGTCGGGGATACGAGGGACACGCGCCGAGCATGAACGTGGCTCGCGCTCCTGGCCTGTGGCAGCGATTCGAGATTCGGTTTCAGGCCCCACGGTTCGACGAAGCCGGAAAGAAAATCGCCAACGCGAAGATGATCAAAGTGGTGCACAACGGTGTAGTGATCCACGAAAATGTGGAGCTCACTGGTCCCACGACTTCCGCGGCGTTTTCTGATGAACAAGCCATGGGTCCGCTCATGATTCAGGGTGATCACGGACCGGTGGCGATTCGCAACATCAGATACAAACGCTACAAACCAGAGCTCATTTCGCTCTCGAACACTCACTTCCAGGAGGTTGCCGGAGAATTCACGTCTGCACCTGACTTTTCAGGCGTGGAAGAGAAGGCCGCAGATGGAATTGATTGGCGTCTGAGCGAGGAATTGGACAAGATGGCTCTGAGATACTCGGGCGAAATGCGCATTCCATATGCGGGGACATATACCTTTCAATTGAGGCTGGACTGGGTGACTGGTGATCCTCATTATCAAGCGAAGGTTGTGGGTGGTGGAACGCTGACCATCGGAGATCAGGTCGTGCTCGATCACTCAGCCAAAAGCGCCATCAATTCGGGAGAGGTACAACTTGAAGCGGGTACATACCCCTACTCGTTGGTCGTCTTCAAGAACAAAGGAGGGCAGCGGACCCTGCCACGTATGGCCGTCTGGGCGGAAGGGTCGCAGACCCCGGTCCATTCGCTCAATGCTCCGGGTTCATTGCCTCAGCCGCGTTGGGCCCGCTCCATTTTTGTCGAACCCGCTGCAGAACCATCTCTGATTCGTGGATTCATCAATCATGATGGTGTCAAGAAAACGCATACGATGGCCGTGGGCCATCAGAACGGTGTGCACTACACGATGGATTTCCGACAAGGTGCCTTGATGCACGTCTGGAAAGGGAAATTCATTGAGGCCACTGATATGTGGCACAGCCGAGGCCAGGAACAGCTGGCCGTACCGTTAGGCAGCGTTATCGAGTTTTCAGGGCAGCCCACTGTGGCCCATCTTGGATCGGGTGACGCAGCCTGGCCCGACAGTGCAGGTGCAGATTTTGCATTCCGCGGATATGAATTGAATGCCAATGGATATCCAACTTTCGGGTACACCATGGGGGATCTGTCGATATCAGACCGGGTACTTCCTGAACATGGGGGACGCGAATTGTATCGAGAAGTCTCGCTTCGAGGAGAATCTGATCACGAAGGATATTGGATCAGGATCGCGGAAGGAGACTCCATTCAAAAGCTTGACAACGGGGACTACAGCATTGACGGAAATATGTATTACGTGTCCGTTCTCGAGGGCGCAAAGGAAGAGGCTGTGGTTCGCTCCGTGAGCGGTGGCCAGGAACTCGTCGTTCCATTTTCATTCAGCGACGGCAGCGCGACCGTTCGATACACACTGATCTGGTAAAGTCATGAACTCAGCATCTACACATATTCTGGCAGTGCTGCGCGTCATGATCGTCGCATGCATCTGTTTCTTCCTGGGAACTGCGAACGCATTGTCTCAGGTCCCTTTGGGCGAAAGCGATTTCTACAAGATCGAAACACTTCCCATACCACAGGACGTCATTCTTGAAGTTGGCGGTCTGGACATTCTGCCCGACGGGCAGCTTGCCGTCTCCACCCGACGGGGTGAGATCTGGATGATCAAGAACCCGTCGATGACCGGACCGGCGCGGCCCACATTTACCCGGTATGCGCACGGACTCCACGAGGCACTCGGCGTAGCTTATCGGGATGGATCCATATTCGCGGCTCAGCGAAGCGAATTGACGCGGCTGCGCGACACCAATGGTGACGGCAGAGCAGATCTATACGAAACGATATACAGCTGGCCGCTCGCAGGGAATTATCACGAATATTCGTTCGGCCCATTGATTCGAGAGAACGGAAATATGCTTGTAACGCTGAACCTCGCATGGGTGGGTTACGGCGCGAGTCTTTCGAAATGGCGCGGTTGGATGTTGGAGATCACACCTGACGGTGAGATGACGCCGATGGCAACGGGTATGCGTTCACCTGCCGGCTTTGGCTTCGATATGGAAGGCGAGGTCTTTTACGGGGAAAATCAGGGTGACTGGATCGGTTCCGGATATATCACACACGTTGAAACCGGGGATTTTGTCGGGAATCCTGCCGGACTGAAGTGGACCGATCTACCTGGATCTCCACTCTCATTGAAACCCGAAGATGTGCCAGATACTGGTCTTCCGATGGTTGAAGTAGCACCCGATGTGCCGGGGCTGAAGCCACCAGCTGTCTGGCTTCCCCACACATTGATGGGTACCTCCACCTCCGATATTCTGGCGGACACTACTGCAGGCGCTTTCGGTCCTTTCGCTGGTCAATTGTTCGTTGGCGATCAGGGTCAGAGCAAGGTGATGCGGATTTATCTGGAGAAGGTCAAAGGCGTCTATCAAGGCGCAGCCTTCCCGTTCCGCGAAGGATTTTCCTCCGGTATTCTGAGAATGGTCTGGGGCAAAGACGGCTCAATGTTTGTTGGTATGACCAGTCGGGGCTGGGGGTCTACAGGACCTGATCTGTATGGCCTGCAACGACTTGTATGGACCGGAAAGATGCCGTTTGAAGTCGAAACGGTACAGGCTCGCCCGGATGGATTTGAAATGACATTCACCAAACCCGTTGACAAGAAAATCGCTGCGGACGCCGCATCATATCATGTCACGGGCTTTACCTATCAATATCATAGCGTATACGGCAGCCCGATCACTAATCGGGAGACGACACCTGTTCGCGGCGTTGTAGTCGCGGATGACGGTATGAGTGCGCGCATCGTAGTTGATGGCTTGCGGGAGGGCTATATCCACGAGCTTAAAATGACTAGCCTGCGCTCAACAGAAGGGGAGCCGCTGCTTCACGATGCGGCATACTACACGCTGAATCAGATTCCGGAAGGCACAAGTCTGGAGTTGGATTCAGGACAGTCCGAGAGCGGTGGCGCCGCGGAAGACGTTCGACAGGAAATTCAGCAGGCAAAGCGAGAAACCACCATGCCGGATGAATGGTCGAACGGCCCCGATGCAACCATTACGATTGGTACACAGCCGGGCCTTCGTTTCGATCAGCGTTCGTTCGATGTCCAGGCCGGCTCCCGGCTCAAGCTTGTGTTCAACAATAACGACGACATGATGCACAATCTGCTCATCGTTGAGGGCGGTACGGCAGACAAGGTGGGTGACTATGCGATCGCTCTCGGTATCGATGGTCCTGAAATGCACTATGTGCCCGACATGGATGAAGTTCTGTTTCATACCAAACTTCTGGAGCCCGAGACTGAGGAGGCTATTTACTTCACGGTTCCGGAAGAGCCGGGTGAGTACACATTTGTATGTACGTTTCCTGGCCATTCGTTTACCATGCGTGGCACGATGCGAGTTGTAGGCCGCTGACATTTTCCTACGTCATCACCAGGGCGTTTCCATGCTCCGAGCTATTCAACTTTTTGGTCTCCGTATTTTCTTGACCGCTCTTCTCGTTGTGCTTGCGAGCGCCTGTAACAGCGACGCGGGACAACAACGTGACACCGACTCGGGTCTCCAACTGGTTACGCTGGGGGATTGGGTTTTTGAGCAGCCGTCGCTGTGGAAGCAGGAAGAAGGTTTACTCGAATTGGTATCGCCGGGTACACCCCTGGAAGGAATACGTCGTCCATTTTCCGTTGCCCATCTGGCGGGAACGCAAAGTGTAGGTGATTTTCATTTGACGGCACAGGTCAAGTCGACTCAGGATCCTGACGTGGTAGGTAGAGACGTGATACTCGTTTTCGGATATCGTTCGGAATCCGAGTTTTACTATGCTCATCTTTCGAATGACAACAAGGCAGCCGTGCACAACGGAATTTTTGTGGTCGACGGATCTGATCGTCGCCGCATTGACGATCAGGGCCCGGAAAACCCGCCGGAAACCCGTTTGATGGATGAAGCATGGCATCAGATCAGGTTGGACAGGGATTCCCAAGCGGGTACGATAAAAGTATTCATGGACGATTTACGGGATCCATTGATTACAGCGACAGACGACACGTTCGATTCGGGAGCCGTGGGCTTTGGGTCGTTTGACGACACGGGCGCCATCCAAAATATCCGTCTCGAAAGCGGGACAGGTCCCCTTACAGATCCGATTCCCGAAAGGGTCGAAGTGGGCAATCTTGTGCTCGGATTGGAAGAGTTTGCCCTTATTCCGGCGAGTGATCTTTCAGGCGGACCAAAAGCCCGAATCAACTACCTCGATCACGCAGGTGACAATTCTGGCCGGCTGTTCGTCAATGATTTACGTGGACGGCTGTATGTGATTGATGATTCCGAGGTTTCAGTGTATCTCGACCTGGCTGCTCAATTTCCAGATTTCTTCGGGGAGAATGGATTGGGATCCGGATTTGGATTTTTTGCTTTCCATCCTGATTTCGAGACGAATGGTAAGTTGTACACCATCCACACGGAGGCCGGTGATGCTCTGGACTCAAATACGCCGGACTATTCACACCGGGCAGGAGATGTTGTTCACGGCGTGTTGTTGGAATGGAAGACAGCGGAGCCGGTATCGCCCGTTTTCGACGGCACGTACCGAGAGGTCATGCGCCTGGGATTCCCGTCTCTGTTGCATGGAATACAACAGATAGGTTTCAGGAGTCATGCAACTCGATCGGATGACGACTATGGGCTGCTCTATATCAGTGTTGGAGACGGTGAACGGCCGGGTTTTCAAACTGACAATCCTCAGTCGCTCGCCGCCCACACGGGCAAAATTTATCGGATTGATCCTTTGGGCAGCAATGCGCTGAATGGGGAGTATGGCATTCCAGAATCCAATCCATTCGTATCCGAAGAAGGAGCCCTCGGGGAAATTTGGGCGCTCGGACTCCGCAATCCTCACCGTTTCAGTTGGGATCCTGATACCGATGCTATGTACATCAGCCATATCGGTGAGCAAAACGTCGACAGCATATTCCCTGGCGAATCCGGTGCGAACTATGGGTGGAATTTGCGAGAGGGCGGATTCCGCTACGAAAAGGGGAATCCTCTCAAAATCTATTCTCTGCTCCCGGGAACAGCAGATGATCGATTCACCAATCCCGTGGCGCGACTTGATCACGATGATATGAGAGCCCTTGTCGGAGGATTCGTGTATCGTGGCGACCGCCTTCCTGCGCTGTATGGAACCTACTTGTTTGCAGATATCGTCTCCGGGCGCATCTTTTACACTTCTGCTGAGGAGATGAAGGAAGTCGGGTCAGAAGCCCTGATTCAGGAGGTTGGCCTCGAGGATTCAGACGGTGCCCATCAGCCTTTCGCTTATTTCGCAGAAGGACAGCGCGCCGACATTCGATTCGGAATGGATGAGAAGGGAGAGATCTACCTGCTGTCCAAATCCAACGGATCGATCTGGCGAATAGCATCGGCGTCGAACAATCCTCCGAACTAAATCCAACATCCACGCATGCTCATTTCGATTGAGGAACTCAAAACACTCTCAACCAGAGCGATCCTGACATACGGCTACACTGAGGAAGAAGCCGAGATCATTCTGGATATGTTGATGTACGCCCAGTTGAGAGGCAATAATCAGGGCATCGTCAAATTGATCGGGGAGGGAATGCCCAAAAATCCGGACTCGAAAGTACCTTCAATCGAGAAAGAAACCGCCGCCACCGCCATCATTCATGCGAACCTGTCGATGGAAGCGATTGCCATGGAAATGGCGGTAAACATGGTTATTGAAAAAGCTAAAGCATCGGGCATTGCCATCGTTGGTACGCACACGGGGGAAGGATCTTCAGGTGCTGCCGGTTACTGGTCGCGAAGAATTGCCGATGCCGGATTGATTGGGATTACGATGTCGAGCTATCCCTGGCCCATGGTGCCCCCACATGGTTCATATGAACCCATGTTCTGCACCAACCCCATCGCCTGGGGTGTGCCGACTGAAAACGAGCCGATTGTGCTGGATATGTCGTCGTCGGGAATTGCCTATTACGGACTGGTGGAAGCCAAAACGCAAGGAGTCCAGGTTGGAGAAGGGCTCGGATATGACACAAACGGAAATGAAACAACGGACCCCGCAGAAATAATGGAGGGGGCTCTGCGGCCGTTTGACCGGGGTTTCAAGGGTGCCGGACTCGCACTGATGGTTCAGATCATAGGAGGCGCATTGGTGGGAGGAGATTTCCTGAACCAGAGCAAGAACGACGGAAATGTCGTGATCGCCATCGATCCAGACTCGATGATCGGAATGAAGCGATTCATCGATGAAACTACGAGTATGACGAGGGCCATGAAGAATGCCAAGAAACTCGACGGGGTGGACGAAGTGATGGTGCCCGGTGAGCGGGGTGACAGAATTCGATCGGCAACACTCGAGAGCGGTCAAATCGATATTGAAGACAACCTTTTGGAGACCCTCCGAAAAGTCGCTCGGGGAAGCTGACGACGGCATTAGATGAAGAAAAGACTTCCCGACTGAACGAGGGCGGCCTGTTTGTAGCAGAGCGACCGGCAAGTTCGCTTTTATGACCTGAGACGGCTTAGGAAATCACCTCAAATCAGGTACATTCTCGAATCTGATTTACTTCCTCCCGATGAAAGGTGCAAAATGCGTGGTTTGAAAGGGAAAAATGTGATTGTGACCGGCGGAGCCAGCGGTATCGGACAGGCAACCGCTGCACGTTTTATCGAGGAGGGCTGCTCCGTCTGCGTGTTCGATCGTGATGCTGATGCTCGCGCCAGGGTCGCACAGGAATTACCGGAGTTGACCGGCGTAATTGATGTCGACGTTTCGATCCTGGAACAGGTTCATAAGGCATTCGCCGAGGCGATCGACCTCATGGGATCGATCGATGTGCTTATCAATAATGCTGGCATAAGTATCCGCCATGACTTCCTTGATACCACACCGGAAGAACTTGATAAGGTGTTGGGTGTGAATCTGAAGGGCGTTTTCTACATGGCTCAGACAGCCGCGCGGCACATGATGGAAAAAGGCTCTGGTGTAATTCTCAATACCGCTTCCACGGGAGGATCTACAGCGTATCCACACTATGCTGATTACTGTGCGAGCAAGGGTGGCGTCATGGCATTGACACAGACCATGGCCCTGGAGTTAGCCCCGACGGTACGTGTGAACGCCATCTCCCCCGGATATGTACTTACGCCAATGCAGCGCGCCGAGTATTCGGACGAAATGCTGGAAGCTGTGAATCGCAAGATTCCGATGGGACGACACGCGAAACCAGAAGAGATCGCTGCTCTATTTGCTTTCCTGGCGTCGGAGGATGCCGCATTTGCGACCGGCCAGGTTTATGTAATGGATGGAGCCGAGACTACGGGTGGCCTTTGCAGTCAATGGGCTCATTAGCTGAGGGCTCATTAGCTGAGGGTGCATTAGATGAGGGTGCATTAGATCGCAGCGACCTGATTTCGAAAATCGACAAGAAAGACCAGAGGATTGGAGCATGAGACTGGAAGGAAAAGTTGCCCTTATAACAGGAGGGACCTCAGGGATCGGCAGCGCGACTGCTGCCCGCTTCGCGCGCGAGGGTGCCGCTGTCGCCATCACTGGACGCAACTCCGAACGTGGAGGGAAAGTCGTTCAGGAAATAGTCGACGCCGGAGGTGAGGCCTTGTTTATCCGATCCGACGTAAGGTTTGCTGCGGACTGTCGACAGGCGGTCGATCAGACTCTCGAACGCTTCGGTAAAATCGATGTGCTGTTCAATAACGCCGGAGTCTACCATCCGCGGACCGCTGTGGAGTGCACAGAAGAAGAGTGGGATGAAACGATTGACTCCAGTTTGAAGGGCGCCTTCCTGATGTCGAAATACACCCTGCCATCGATGATTGAGCGTGGCAGTGGCTCCATAATTCACACGAGCTCCGGGTGGGGAATTCTGGGTGGCGATCACGCGGCGGCGTATTGCGCGGCCAAGGGCGGACTGGTGATTATGGCAAAAGCCATGGCAATCGATCATGGGCCACAAGGTATTCGCGTCAACTGCGTCTGCCCGGGCGATGTGGCAACTCCCATGCTTCCCGACGATGCGGCCAAGCGCGGCATGTCCTGGGAGGATTATTCTGCTGGTGCTGCAGATAGACCACTCGGTCGCGTTGGCACGTCGGAAGAAATAGCAGATGCGGTACTGTTTCTGGCCTCGGACGAGTCTGCGTTCATAACGGGCGAGTCTCTGGTCGTGGACGGTGGGGGTGTCGCTGGCTGAGACCTGACCATCCACATCGCACCACCATTCAGGCACCAGAAGTGTTACTGAACTTCAGTAAAAAGCCCCGAAGGCAGCTGTTCTTTCAGGTCCTCGATCAGATTGCCGTCAGAGGCGGTATTTGAACCTGTCGTCTGGTATTCATCTTTTTGTTTTCCCGGGGCTCGTTCGACAACCGCTGATTCAGGTTGGCGAGAAAACTTGGGTCCATAGTCGCTCAAGAGTATACAGAAGAAACCCGCTTACCACGCTGAATTTGCAATCTCAGGGCTATATTCGCTCGAACTAAAAAATTCTGATCATGAGAGTAGTTGTCGTGGGTGCCAATGGTGCCGTTGGCCAGACCGCCGTTGCTGCCCTTTCGGGCAAACATGAAGTCATTCGGGTTGGCAGGACGAGCGGAGATATTCAGGCTGATATTGAAGACGCTGCGAGCATCCGGGCGATGTATGGGCAGACTGGAAAGGTCGATGCCGTGATCAGCGCGGTGGGTCACGTTCATTTCGGACCGGTACACGAGATGACTGGCGATCAGTTCATGTCGGGCATTCATGGAAAGGTGCTACCTCAGGTCAATCTGGTCCTGCTGGGATTCGAGTTCATGAATGATGGAGGATCCTTCACGCTGACCAGCGGAGTTCTGAATCGAGATCCGATCCGCGGAGGATCGTGCGCGGCAGCCGCCAATGGAGCACTCGACGGCTTCGTGAAAGCCGCGGCGGTTGATATGCCTCGAGGAATTCGTATCAACTCCGTCAGCCCGGAAGTACTGGAGTCATGCAGGGAAAAATATGACGGGTACTTTTGCGGACACGTACATGTAACCGACGAAGCTGTCGGCCTCGCCTACAGCAAATCCGTGGAAGGATGCCTCACGGGACAGACGTTCATCGTTGAGTAGTCTTCAGGTGGCCGGGCTTTTTATGCAGCGGCAGACCTGCGTTTGCGAAATCCTGATCGGGCGAAGTAAAAAAGGACGCAAGCTCCAATCAAGGCCCCAACGGTCGTAGCCTCGCCCAACGGCATCTGGAAGAGAAGCCAGATAACGAACAC
>Ga0209992_10000308_pt1 | contig 66942 bp, 58 predicted proteins | sample 2SBtaG_2_FD_182564 | JGI IMG/M metagenome (GOLD analysis project Ga0209992, IMG submission 182564) | Deep subsurface microbial communities from Kolumbo volcano to uncover new lineages of life (NeLLi) - 2SBTROV12_ACTIVE470 metaG (SPAdes)... | ecosystem: Environmental > Aquatic > Marine >... | reverse complement strand
CATTTATCGATATTTTTAGATTGTTTTGAAGCCTCTATTTTATCATTTTTGAGCAAGTCTTTTTCTTTTTTTAGCTATTCAAGCTACTAAGTCCACTCGCTTTGATGAGTTTTGCAAGTGGCTCTAAAATTTAAATAGGCATAGTCGTGCAGCGGCTTATCGGGAAGCCCTTGTAAGTTTCTATAAAAGCTCGGGACTTCATATTCGTCCTGCCAGGTGAATTCAAAAGTCGATCTAAATCCATAAAATGGTCCGATATACGTCCCCGCGGTCAATTGGTGTTCGGGGGCGTATACGAATTCAATTGGATTGCCAGCGCTATCTACGCCATTGCCATCTTGATCGAGGTATTTGAATGACCAAGTCAAGAATCCGCTGAAGAATTCATTTAGCCTGAGATCGAACTGTAGCTCGCCGCCGTAAATCATTACATCGTTAGGGTGATTCTCGAATCCAATAGTATTCAACGCGGGCGGTGCATTGGAAACAATCGGTAGAACGATGAAATCTTTGATCAAGGAATAGAACAGATCTGCCTTGACTGTAAGTTTATTATTGACTATGTATTCCGCCCCAATATCAAAGTTATATATCGTTTCTCGATCCAGCTTCGGGTTGGGTTCAAACACTGCGAGCGGAACAGCGTTTCCTGCAGGACCAGGGCCCGGTCCGACATTAATAAACCAACTGTCCTGATAGAGTTCGCTAAATGATGGAAAGCGAAAGGCCTTACTAATCCCGGTTCTAAGTTTTAAATCATCGCTGACTTTATACGCCGCCGCAATCCGAGGAGAAAATGCAGCATCGAATAATTCTGGGTGGGTTCTTAAATCGTAGCGCGCGCCAAGTGTAAGCTGAAGATCGTCGTCGAGTAGCGACACTACGTCCTGAGCATAGAAGGCGGCTTTGAATATTCCTGTTACCGCCGCGCCGTGATCAGGGTCACCGGTGTGTAGCTCGTCGGTGTGTTTGCCAGCGTCATTTTTTCGCAGTTCCACGCCAAGCAATACATCATTGTATGGCAGCGAATGGATGCCTGCTCGAAAATCGCCGTAGATTTGAAATCCATGCGGCTCCTTGCCGTCAAACGAAGGGTCCTGGGGCGCTGCGTGGCAAGACGCGCAATGTGCACCGTCGCGTTGTGCATAGGATACGTCAGCATGCACCGAGTAGTCCCCATCGAGAAAATCCTGCTTATAGTTGCCGGCGACGATATCTATGGATTGCCTAATATCGTTGTTACTTTTAAACGCTGCGTTGCTGGGAAAACCGGGTATCGCAATTGGATCGGTAAATCCATCAACGTCATCGTCGTGCCGGTAATAGGACAGAGTCAGGTTCTTAAATCGGGCTTTGACGAAGATATCTGTACTTTCTACGTTGGGGTCATTAACGTCATCGTACCAAAACGCGACTGGAAACTGACTGCGGATATGCTTCGCGGTCAAAAGCAGCGACACGTCTTCTCCAAAATCTTTTCCCAATTGAAGTACGCTATTTTGCGTACCGCGAGCACCAGCAAAATGCCAAGCGGTAACGCCATCAATATCTCCACCCGATATGGTGGAGATATTGATGACACCGAAATATGCATTTTCACCATACAATGCTGAAACAGGCCCCCGAATGACTTCTAGTTGTTTGACATTTTCCAGTGGAAAAAAATCAAAGCCAGGTTGTTGCGGAAAGCCACCTTTGTTCCAGGAATTGTACGGAATACCATCGATTAGCAGCAGTACCCGACTGGTAAACGGATTTTGTCCAAAACCTCTGATGGTGATGGTCTGCATCATTGGGTTCCAGCGTACATTCACGCCGGCGACCAGGCGTAGCATAGCCGGTATAGTTTTAGCGGTGGATTTTTGGATTTGATCGCGCGTTACGACCGTTACCGACACCGGCGCCTCGGATAAAGGGATTTTCGTTTTGGTTGCGGCTTCAATAAAAACCGGAACGCCAAGTTCGTAATCAAAAACAAATTCCCCAGCGGCTTCTTCGGCAGCAACAATGCTTATCAATAGAGAGTTTAGGATACAAGAAATCAAGAAGTACGAAACGAAGCTTCGTCCGCGCTTGCTATTGGGACAATCAAAGGTTAGAGACATCGGTACAAGCCTCATTGTTGATGACGACAAATTCGCGCGGATGGCACAAGATTTCGCTGTAATGCGGAAATTGCTTAGAATATTCAAGGTGGTGTTTTCCAGTTAACTTTAAGCATAGTTTTGTCCCCGTATATTTCAATTGAATTGAACGGTAATAAGGGTTATGAGGTTTCCCCGAGGAACAGATAATTCATTGTGTTATCGGATGATTTTGAGCAATGGACCGGTGCTTAAAAGCAATTTCGTTGTGTTTATTTTGATGGTGCACCAGCATAAATAGTGGATCTGTCATTATTTCTCAGTCATCTTGTTAGTCGCGCTAAATCAATTTAAGGCTGCGCTACGATTTGTTATTGATGTATTCTTAGCATGGCTGATTATGTTGCTGATTTCGTTCATTAGCTCTGCGTGATTGACGCCGCTTTTGTTTAATATTTTTACGAAATTACCGTTCAGTCTTTGCCGGTCTTGGTGATTCAAATCCATTGATGTCAATATGATTACCGGGATATCAACCCATAGTTTGTTTTTACGAATTTCAAATAGAAATTCAAAGCCGTCCATCTTCGGCATCATTAAATCGAGTATGATCAAATCTGGAATGCTTTTTTTCATCTGTCCGATTGCGATTAATCCGTTGTGTGCGGTTGCTACCCTCCAACCCTGTTTTTCGCAGCAACGCTGAATCAATAGTCCTGCATCGACATCGTCTTCTACCAATAGTAAGGACTCGCCTAGTAAGGACTCGCCGTCGAATTTGTTTTGGTGAGATTTCAGTAGAACACTCAACTGATCACGGTCGATGGGTTTGGTCAAATATTCTGTTGCCCCGAGTACGTAACCCGTTGAACGATCATCGACCATGGAATTCATGATGACAGGTATATCAGCCAGCTGCGGGTCCGCTTTTAAGGTTTTCAGGACGTCCCATCCGTCCATACCCGGCATCAAAACATCCAGCGTGATTGCAATGGGAGATAAGCGCCTGGCCAAAGCCAAACCCTCACGACCCGATGCACACGTTTGAACCGCAAATCCGTCCTTTTTAAGGTAGCGCTCCATTAAATCGCGCGCTGCTGCATCATCGTCAATCACCAATACCAATGGTCGGTCAACACTGTGCTCCCCGTTTAATACAGTATTGAGTTTTCCGTAGCCGGCTTCAATCGTATCCGATGACTGTTCATGGTGGATGAATAATGGCAAACATACGGTAAATCGTGATCCGATGTCGCACCGACTGGTGACACTAATTTTGCCACCAAGCATCTTGCAAAATTTCTGGCTGATGGCCAATCCCAAACCGGTGCCACCGAACTTTCGTGTAGTGGACGAATCGGCTTGGCGGAATTCATCAAAAATATGTTCAAGTTTTTCCTCGGCTATTCCTATTCCGGTATCTGCGATACGAAAGATAATTTGTTCATCAGCTTGTTGAATCCGTGTATCGATCTCAATGGCGATCGATCCGTTCTCAGTAAATTTGCACGCGTTTGATAACAAGTTAATCAGGCATTGTCGAACCCGTACGAGGTCGCTTTCCATTTGGTCGACCGGAGTCAGGTAGTTCACATCGATGCGATTACCGTTAATTTTTGCCTGCGGTTCGACGGTTTCCAAAACGTCCTGAATCAACGTCTTTACAGAAAAATATTCGTAACGTAGTTCCATTCGTCCTGCTTCGATCTTGGACAGATCGAGTACATCGTTGATCAGCGACAGTAAATGACGACCAGCAGATTGGATTTTTTTAAGGTCCGTCGCATAATTGTCCAGGCCATCCTCTTTGGCATCTTCCTCCAGCATTTCGCTATAGCCAATTATTGCGTTTAGTGGTGTCCGGAGTTCGTGGCTCATATTGGCCAGAAATTCGGATTTATGGCGGCTTGCTTGTTCTAAAGCGGTGGTTCTTTCATGTAGTTCCGCGGTTCTTTCATTGATGCGTTCCTCTAGATTTAGATTCAGCGACTGTACTTCATCGAGTAAAGAGAGTTTTTGCGCAATATTGCCGTGCAGGGCTTTGGCCATGTTATTAAAGGTTAGTGCTAGCTGGCCTATTTCATCGTTGGATGAGACTGGAATCATTTCTTCCAAATGGCCTTGTGCAATTTTTTCCGCGCCTATCGTTAGCCGATTGATAGGCTTGGTAATGCGTCTGGATAAAAAAAGTATAATCAATGCGCTGAATACCGCTATTGCAACAATAAGTCCTCCCCAAAGCTTGAGGATGTTGATACCGGATTGTTCCAGTGATTTTGATGACAAGCCCACTCTGACATAACCAATTTCAATGAATTGTTCGGAGTTTAGGAGTTTTGAGCTGTCGGTAAAAGAGCCCAACAATTCTTCGTCGGGTAAGGCTTGAATACGAAATAAAATTGGCGCTACGTAATCAATCGCGTTTATGCCTAGGCGGTCTATACGGGTGATGACCGCTTTGATCCTTTCAGGTTTCTGGCCAAGCAATTCTGGCACGATGTCAAGCGATTCGACGGATGCCCGTTTGGCCTCGGATCCGGCGCTGGCAATGAGCTGCGCATCTTGGTTATAGATCAATACATAAATGACGTCTGTATCAATCATTGCGCTATTAATCGCTGTGTCCAAAAGGGGTTTATTCTCCGCATAGACTCCCAGTTTGGCGCTATGCGCAAGATTTGTTGCAATCAGTTCGCCGCGTTTTAAAAATTCTTTTTCCGCCAGCGATTCTTGCATACGCAGACTGAAATAACCGAATGAGATGAAAATGATCAGAAATATCGGGACGATCGACCAAAATATCTGCGTACGGAAACGTCTTTTGGGTTTATTTGTTTGGCTAGAATAGGTCACGAGATGTCTTCTATGTGTGAAAGGTTTCCGGGGAAGCAATAACTGAAAATATCCATTTGTGCATTGGTGCAGCAAAATAATTGATTTACAGAAATATTTGCGGTTTGTTGGTGGCTTTTCATTCTATGATTCTATCGGCGCGATCCAATAGCGCTGGTGATAATTCAATCCCCAATTTATGCGCGGTTTTCCGATTTATAGTCAGCGATGTTTCTCTGGCAGTAGTAAAACCAGGCGTTTCAATCGTTTTTCCAGACAGTATTAGGTTGGCCAATTCAGCGGCTTGTTTCCCGATATCTTCGCTACTGGCAAAAGCAAGCGTAAGCAATGCGCCCAATTCCGCATGGGAATTGGAAAATCCGATCGATGGAATTCTGTTGCGATAGGAAAATAACAACATTTCTTGGACGAAATCGGGCGCCAACACCAATTTTTCGGGAATAATCCATAGGAGGTCTATGTGGTTGGATTCAAAATCTTGCAGCGCGGTCATGGCTTCCTTGGAAGAACCGATTTCAGCAGCGACAATCTCAACATCGAACTGTTCAGCGATTGCCTTGGCTGACTCGATCAGAAATCCGGTGTTTTTTTCAGAATAAAATGTGCCAATACGCTTAAGACCGGGGTTAAGTGAACGGATCAGTTGCAGAGTCTCGTTGACAGCCACGTTCATACTTGCGCCGGTAATATTGTTTGGCTGTATACCGACCAAGCTGGGGGGGTTTAGTACCATTGCATAAACGATAGGAATGGACATATCTGCATATATCGCGGCTTTTAATGCCCAAACGCCGACCGCAAAAATTAAATCGGTTTGGGACTCCTCCTTGATCGAGGACAGTATCCCTCGGGCAAGTTCGAAATCACCCTTCATGTCGAAAGTTTGCCTAACATTATGATTCGTTTCGGCAATGAAACCTTTGATTGCTTGGTGGTAGGGTGGTACGTCTGCGCCTAGAAGGATAGTGATATCGGCGGCGTTAGATTGTTGGGTAAAAAACGCCAGAAGAATTAGCGTGGTAACCGAGAAAAGTTTTGCTACTCTAATCATCGGTTGGCTGTTTCACACGAATAGAAATAAGCTATTATTTGCCAGTTGAAGGTCATAAACCAAGCAAATAAGGCTAACTGCTAAGGTGCAAACGAGATACCGCGTCATTAGAATCCGACACTATTCAGCGTAAGTGCCGTAAAATTTTGGTTTCGGTTAATATTCACGAGAACCGTCTAGAGGTAAATGTTAGAAAGATTAACGCAGTGGGCAGTAGCGGTTCGTCGCGGCGTATAAGGCCATCGTCCCGTTCAAGCGGATTGTTGCAGGAGCGCCGCAATTTTTCCCAGTAAGCGGCGCAATTCCACTGGTTTGGTATCGTAATCGTCACAGCCCGCTTCCAACGCGGATTGCTTGTCATCGGACATCGCGTGCGCAGTTAATGCGATAATCGGGATATCGGCAGTGCAAGGATCCGATTTCAATCGGCGTGTTGCCTCCCATCCGTCAATAAGCGGTAAACTTAAATCCATTAAAATTAGGTCGGGTTGGTCCGCAAGAGCCGTGTCTATACCTTGTTTACCATTGAATGCAGTGATCACATCAAAGCCCTTGCGTTTGAGTCGGCGAGAGAGCATATCGCTATTCATCTCGTTGTCTTCGACCAATAATATTGTTGTCATGATTGCAGATTAGATGTTGGCAGAGTATTAGAAACGTTTAATAATATTGCCGGTAATAGGTATTGTTGGGTATCGAAAAGCATATCTATATCGATAAGAATAGACTACAGAGCAATTCTATTCGGTTTTTGGGTTGATGGAAAATAACCGACGACAATTGACTAAACGGCAAATTAGGCGCGTCAATTTTAAACTAATCGGAAAATATCAACTTAGTATGGACTGGATGAAAATTGGGGTCGCCAATTTCTACAATACTATAGTGTGACCAGGTATCAATGCATGATCAGTTCACGCTAAGAATAGATAACCATTCTACCTTTTCCGCTTTTTTTCGCTTCGTACATGGCTTTATCGGCTTTATCGAGTAATAGTTCATAGGTAATCGCGTGCAGAGGGAACAACGACACGCCGATAGACGCATCTATGGACACATTTTTATCATCCTTGACAAAGGGTGTGCGTATAGAAGCGAGTAATTGATTACCTTTTCTATAGGCTAATTCGGCATCAGCAACGTTGCAAACGATTACAAACTCGTCTCCCCCCACCCTGGCGACGGTATCCGTATCGCGGAATATTTCTTTCATCCGAATAGCCAACTGTTTGAGAACATAGTCGCCAAATTCATGGCCCCACCGATCATTTGCCGGCTTGAATGAATCGAGGTCGCAATAGAGTAACGCGAAGCTTTGCTTTGCGGAAATCGCCCGTTCGATAATTTCTTTCAGCAGAGTTCGATTGGCCAGACCCGTAAGCGGATCGGTCAACGCCATGTTTTTCCATTGCTCCTGCAATTCTTTGCGTTCGGTGACGTCCTTATGAATGGTTACGGTACCGCCGTCTGGCATACTGGAATACGCGATTTCCATCCAACGTTTGTCGGGTAATTGGCGGACAATCGATTGTTGTTCGGTCATATTTAATTTGTCTATATCCGATCCCAATAACGTGCCCAATTCCGTCCCCATAATCTGCTGAAAATTACTCGATTCACCGCAAGCCAATTTGTTGCCGTAGATTCGGTAGAATCCTTTGTTGGCAAGTTGAAGTTGCCCTTTGTCGTTAAACAGTGCGAACCCGTGTTCGATACTTTGAACGGCTTGATTCAATACCTGCCAATATTGCTTTTGCTGCTGCCTGAGCAATTGATTGTCGAGGGCCAATTGAATCTTTGCGCGCAATAGAACCGCATTGATCGGTGCTCGGACAAAATCGTCTACACCGCTTTCCATACATCGGATAATCAATTGAATATCTGAACACTGCGAGATGACCAAAATCACCAGATTCGGATTGTCGCGTCGTACGCTCGAAAGTAGTGTTTGATCTGTCGATGAAAGATTTTCCAACCGGAAAATAATCATTTCGATCTTGACCAGGGAAAAGGCCCGAACCACGGATTCAAGGTCGTGCGTCAACGATACATCATAACCATCCCGGATCAGTCTGCGAGACAAGATTTGCTGGCTAATAGGATCATTGTCGATGATTATGATCCTCGCGCTCACCTTGGCTTTGGTATACCGGTTGACGTTTAAAACACCATTATTCCCCAGTTTTGGGTCTACAGATTCGACCAATTCCAGAATGTAGGTCGCTGATGCGAGTATGTCGTGTAAATAGCTGTAAGAAGTGGCTAGCTTGGAACAACCGTCGGATAATTCTTCGATCAACAATTCGCCATAGCCGTGGATATTACTTACTGGAATTCGGATGCTGTGGCACAAGGTCGGCCAATCAAGGGTTTCGGCTTGGGTATTTTCCAGCGCGAGTTTTAATTCGTGGGTCGCGATTGCGATTCTATTGAGGTCTTTTTCTATTCCGTGGTCGATATCCTCGCGTTCTTGCAGAAGTTGGTTGATATCCAATATGACGTCAGCGTGATAGCAGATGTTATCAACTATAAACTGAAAATATTGGTTATCGACGCCGGTCATAAGTATTTAACTCGAATAGTTTGTGATTCGGCGGATCACGGCAAACATTTCATCCATTATCGCGGCCCATATTAAACTAGCGAATTGAACGAAATTATATGGCGAGATTATACGATGTTTATGAAGGGTGCAATCTGCATTTATCAATTTTTTGGTCTATTCAAAAACGGATAAAAAATTATAGGTTGATTCGGGCTATAAAAAGTAAAGTTGTCATCTAAAGATAGAATGAACCGAATATAATATCAAGCGGTGGTCGGGGTTGTTCTGACTATAGCCATAATCGAAAAATCACTCGAGTGGCGAGTCCTAAAAAGACATCACAAGGCGCAATCTGCGGTAATATTATCAGTATCGATAAGTTTATGATGGCTTCGCTTATGACGGAGTAGAATGTGATCGAAGCGGTGAATTCATCAATATTCCAGCGTTAGCGTAATACTTCGCTTTGGCCGCCTAATCAGAAGTTTTAGGATTAACCAAAATACGGTCCAGTATAGGAAGCAACGACCTTTCTTCGATATAGTCCGCCACTGAAGATTTGACCGCGTGACGTATGGCTACTCCACCAAACCCAATAACCTCGACGCGCTCTTGTCGGGCTTCCAGGTCGGTAATGCCGTCACCGATCATTACCGCATTTAGTCCTGTACTGATAATCTCTGCGCAAACCAGTTTTTTCCCACCCGATTTAGACAACGGAGATCTCTCGTCAAAACCACAGTAGTTTCCTAATGGGTCGAAGAAAATATCAACCGCGTGAACATTCTGCGGGTTAATTCCCAATGAGGTAGCTAGTCGCAATACAGCAGGCTGTAAACCGCCACTGACAACATGCACCTGTTTACCCGCGGATTGGAGGGATTCAATGACTTGGCGCGCGCCATCTACCAGGGTCTCAATATAGCGCTCGCCCAACCATTTCAGATCGGATTGGGTCGGCAAAGTGAGCTCTAGTCGACGCTTGAAGACCTGGTCCAGTTTTAGCTGCCCTTGCATGGCTTGTTCGGTAAGCGGGGCTAGTTGTTCGTATACGCCCTTCCGAACCGCCAATTCGTCGATACCCTCCAAATAGGAAAGGGTGCTGTCACAATCGAATATTACCGTATCAACACGATAAATACGGTTCATATCGAAATCTGCATGACTTTATTGATTGCTGGGATCTGTTCGATAGATGCTAAGGTTTGATCGTCTAATAATTCGGAAATACCGATCACGGCGATAGCCATCGCAAGTCCATTGGCGGTCCCAACCTGCATGTTGGTGATGTTGATATTAGCTTGGCTCAACGCTGCGCCTATAGCACCGACCACACCAGGCTCATCTTTATGCCGGGTGCATAGAAAATTCCCGTTCAGCGGCGCTTCCAATTCATAGCGATTAATCTTAACCAATCTTGGGTGACGATCATCGAATAATGTGCCCGATACGGTAATAGTTGTATCGGATAAATGTGCTTTGAGCGATAGAACCGAAACATAACCATGGGTTTCTTCAGAACGGGCTTCTTCCAAACTGATACCTTGGCGGTGCGCAAGTTTGAGTGCGTTGACTTGGTTGACCGGAACCGAAAGGTATTGATTCAGTAAGCCCGCCAATGCGGAAACCGCGATTGGGTGAGAATCGTAGCCGGCGATTTTTCCGGTCAATCTGACCTCTAGCTTTGATACCGGACCGGAAATCATTTTGGCAAGTACACGGCTCAATTTGTCCGCTAATTCTTGATAGGGTCGAAGTTTTAACGCATTTTCGCTGGAAATACGGGGTAGATTGATCGCGTTGATCGCCTCGCCTTTCTGCAAAAAAGTGGCGATTTGTTTGGATATCTCCACGCCTACAGCGACCTGAGCTTCTTCGGTCGAAGCGCCTAAATGGGGCGTAAATACAACATTGTCCAGTTGTAATAATGGCGAGTCTTTGGGTGGTTCGTTGTCATACACATCCAAGGCGGCGCCGGCTAGATGCCCACTTTGTAGGGCTTGGTATAGCGCGGTTTCGTCGATCAGTCCGCCTCTAGCGCAATTGAGCAAACGGCTGCCGGGTTTCATTAGCGCAATACGTTCCGCGTTAATCAAACCCTGGGTTTTTTCCATTAACGGGCAGTGCAGCGAGACAATATCAGATTGGGATAATAATTCGTCCAGGTCTTTTGATTTAACGCCGCACTTGGCGAAGACATCCGCGCAAACGAACGGGTCGTGGGCAATGACCTTCATATTTAATCCCAGGCCGCGTGAAGCGAAAATTCGGCCAATAGTACCGAAGCCAATGACCCCCAGTGTTTTGCCGGTCAATTCGGCGCCCAAAAATTTGGACCGTTCCCATTCGCCACCACGTACCGATCGGTCGGCCGAAGGAAGGTGTCGGCAAAGTGACATCATATGTGCGACAGCCAATTCGGCGGTTGTAGTCGCATTGGCATCCGGCGTGTTGAGAACCACAACACCTTTTTCCGTAGCAGTCTCAACATCAATATTGTCGACGCCAATACCGGCGCGACCGATTACTTTAAGTCGAGTAGCCGCATCCAGTATCGGACCTTTAATACTGGTTGCACTGCGGACAATTACCGCGTCACAGTCTTGGATATGATTGCACGCGTCTTGTATATCCAATCCGGGACTAAAGTCGATCTCCAATCCATCGATCCGTTTGAGAAATTCTATACCCTCGATGGCAATCTTATCGGCAATGAAAATTTTCATATTTCTCCATGGTAAGTCATCACGATTTTGACCAAGATCGCTCCACAAAAAGCATATTAAACGCGGTCAAGATTCTTTTTAACATACCATATTGCAGTGCACAATAATATCATTTACTCCTTTTAATTTGGTGTGTGCCGGATGCTGGCAGTTTATAGCCTGCAGTGTCTAAGGTCTTACCAGAACGTGGATGCTTCGCAGTTGATCTGAAGTATTGGTCGTCTAGTGCATAGATTGAACTATCAGGGGTAAGATTGGCTTGTGCAAAATGAATTGGCTAGACGGTCTGATGTTAGCAGATAAAGTGATCTGGCGAAGGTAGTGCCAGCCAGGGTCAAAGCAAAATAGACTCAAGGTCATGTTGCAATAAGAAAGCCATCTATTCGTTTAAGATAAGATAATGTCTTGCTAGTGCTCGGTAAAAGGTTATAACCCAAATGTTGGGAGCGGAATTGAAAGAAAATTAGATCGCAGTTTCTATAGTTTGGGTGGATCATGCAGGCTTAAGGGGATACTAGCAAACCGGAAATTTCTGATTGCGCACAAACTGCCGACTGGAGCCAGAAACGTTCAGTCGCCAATACCGTTAAAGTTTATTTCGATAATGACTCTATCCACGATTATGTTCAAAATGTGTTTCTGGTTGAACCTAGGCGGAGGCGCGAATAAGCGCTGACACTTTTGATCTTAAAATTAGAAACAAATCTATCAGCCAGACTGCCAAGTGATGATCGTGATTGGCTGATAGCGCTAGTTCACAAAAAGATAGAATTTGAGAAAATGCGGGTAGAATAATTCATCGACTTATTTTCAAACGACCGTGGATAGACATTGCGGAGAAATTGGTATATCAGGTTTTGAAATGAATCTACGCTATCCTGTTGTGGTTAAATAGGTTGGTCCAAATATTAGAGTGTTTCTATGAATTCCATCGTTTGGCAACCTTCGCAGCAAAGGATAACGCGGGCAAATTTGACCCGATTCATAGCGATGGTCGAATCAGAACACGGGATCTTGTTGAATGATTATCACGCGCTGTATTTATGGTCGATCGATAACCGCGAAATATTTTGGGATTCGGTTTGGCGATTCGCGGATATCATTGCCGAATCCAAGAGTGAACGTATTTTGATTGAAGAGGGTTCGATGATCGAAGCGCGTTGGTTCCCGGATGCGCGCTTGAATTATGCGGAAAACCTATTAAGAAATCGAGACAGTGATCAAATTGCTGTTGTATATAAAGCTGAAGATGGTCGTACCAGCGAATTAACTTATGGAGAACTTTACGTTGAGGTAGCCAAGCTATCTCATGCGCTTCGTGATGACGGTGTGGTTTCCGGGGATCGAGTGGTCGCGGTATTGCCGAACCTGCCGGAAACGCTGATCGCGATGCTTGCGGTGACCAGTATCGGAGCAGTATGGGCCAGTTGTTCGCCGGATTTTGGTAGTCAGGCAATTATCGATAGGTTTGCCCAAATCGAGCCCAAAGTATTGTTCTACGTAGACGGCTATTATTTCAACGGACAGTATTTCGATTGTCGAGACCGAATAGAGCCTATTTTGCAGTCTATCCCATCATTGCAGATTAGTATCCTTGTCGGTGGGTCCGATGGGCAACATAAAGTGAACACTGTCTCGCTGGAAGCCTATAGCCAACGCTATCGTGGTACCGAAACAATACCCTTTACCCAGATGCCCTTCGACCATCCGTTGTTTATTTTGTTTTCTTCCGGTACGACCGGGGTACCCAAGTGTATCGTTCATGGTGTTGGTGGCACTTTGCTGCAACATGTAAAAGAACATATGTTGCATGTTGATATTCACCCGAGCGATCGCTTATTTTACTATACGACGTGCGGATGGATGATGTGGAATTGGTTGGTTTCTGGCCTCGCTTCGGGGGCGACGTTGGTGCTTTACGATGGCTCACCGGTTTATCCCAACGCAAGTGTATTGTTCGATTTGATCGATGAAAAGCAAATCAATATCTTCGGCGTATCTGCGAAATATATAGATAGCGTCAGGAAATCATCAATTTCACCAATACGGTCCCACCAACTTTCAACGCTTAATACAGTGCTATCGACCGGTTCGCCGCTGGGGCCGGAAAGCTTTGATTTCGTCTATGAAGATTTCAAATCTGATCTGTGTTTGTCATCTATTTCGGGTGGTACCGATATCGTGTCCTGTTTCGTGCTGGGCTGCCCAATATTGCCGGTTCGCCGTGGTGAAATACAATGTCGAGGTCTGGGTATGCGCGTTGAGGTTTTTAACCCACAAGGTGAATCCATAGTTGGTGAAAAAGGCGATCTTGTATGTACTTCGGCGTTCCCATCGATGCCTGTAGGTTTTTGGAATGATGCTGAATCAAGCCGTTATAAATCGGCATATTTTGATGAATATCCGGGTGTTTGGTACCACGGCGATTATGCTGAATTACTGCAGAGTGGCGGGGTAGTCATCTATGGACGATCTGATTCGGTGTTGAATCCGGGCGGAGTTCGCATCGGTACGGCGGAAATTTATCGTCAAGTAGAACAACTGAACGAAGTCGAGGAAAGCGTGGTAATTGGCCAACAATGGGAAGGCGATTGTCGGATTATTTTGTTTGTGTGTCTTCGCAAAGGGTTGGCGTTGACCGATGTTTTAATAGAAAAAATCAAAAATCGACTACGCATTAACGCATCTCCACGCCACGTACCCGCTAAGATCATCCAGATTTTTGATATTCCCAAAACTAAAAGTGGGAAAATTGTCGAAAAAGCCGTACGCGATATAGTGCAAGGTGTTGTGGTGAAGAATACGGATGTGCTTGTTAACCCTGAAGCATTAAGTCAATTTGCGAATATCGAGGAATTGCATAAACCCAAATGTTAAGCCACCGGTCAAGGCGGTGCGAAAATCGAAGGCCTGACCTTTCACCGAAATGAAAAGAGCGAAATAGTGATTTCTTTTGTCATTTGGGTCTGCCAAATTCAACCAGTAGAAGGGATATAAATGGAAGAATGTTGCATACAGATATTCGAAAATGACCGCTTTATATAATTCTACGCTAAGTTGTGTGTCCGGTTTAGTGAAGCCACATCACTATCAAAGGATTTGGTTAAGCTAGCCAGAACATGTAAATTTTGCGCTGTTGCCAGCTCTGGCATTTACTATCTATCCACCCAGTGTGTTAAGAGTTGGCCTAAAGGTGTCTGGAATTTTGCAAACTTCGTTTGGCTTCATGCCGAATAATCAAATTGGTTGAACGGCATGATACGGTGCCGTTGGATTTTTCTTGAAAGAATTATCCGTATTAAAGGTGATCGTCAGATTCTGTCGAGCGAATACATTTGATGCAGATTATAGATCGCCAGCGAAATGTTGATCAGATTCTTGTTTATAATGGATTTTATACCAAGCTCCAATCCGGGGCCCACGAACTTTTGCATTTGCGCGCGATAAATCAAATAAGTAAAAGAAATCTCAACTTAAACCCGTTAATCAGATGGGGCAGGTACATTAAATACTGCATAAATGACTGCGTTGTGACGAAGAAGGGGATTATACTAACCGCAAAAACCCCAATTTTAGATTTATGAGCAAGCTTTTTGGTATCCCCAGTTTCAAGTGTTGTATTCCTTATGAGTAATGTTGATGTTTGTATACTTGGGGGCGGCCTTGCTGGGCTTTCGCTTGCTATACAGCTTAAACGTGCGCTTGCCGATATCCAGGTTATGGTGCTGGAGCGGGTCAAACACCCGGTTAGAGAGGCTGCTTTTAAGGTTGGAGAATCGACTGTTGAGGTCGGTGCTCATTATTTTGCAGAGCAGCTTGGGTTAAAAGATCATATTCTCGACCATCAACTTCCAAAGTTAGGATTGCGTTTCTTTTTTGATGGAGGTGACAATTCCGATATCAGCCGCCGTGTTGAATTGGGGGGTACTATGTTCTCGCCGACACCAAGCTATCAGCTGGACCGGGGTCGGTTCGAAAATTATCTGGGGGAGGAAGCGCGGCGACTGGGAATCAAATTTTTCGATGACGCAAATATTTGCGCTATCGAACTGGACCGAAAAAACGGACATCACGTGTCGTGGCATACGGGCTCAGGACAAACTTATAGCGTAAAAACACGTTGGGTAATTGATGCTACAGGTAGGGCGTCATTTCTTAAGCGCAAAAAAAGACTTCACGAGTCCACCAAGCACCATGCGAATGCGGTTTGGTTTAGGATCAATGAACGTATCAAGATTGATGATTGGACCGATAATCCGCGATGGTTGGGTAGGACCGGTGCCCAAGGTGCTCAACGTTGGTTGAGTACCAATCATTTAATGGGACGGGGTTATTGGGTTTGGTTGATTCCACTGGCTTCAGGCGCGACTTCTGTAGGTATTGTTTGCGATGCCGAATTGCATGATTTCGAATCAATGAACTCGTTTAAGAAAACTCTGGTTTGGATGGAAAAGCATGAACCCCAGTGCGCTAAATCGGTAGAGAAACATCAAGATAAATTGTTAGATTTTATCGGATTTAGAGATTATTCGTATCGATGCAAACAGGTATTTTCGCCAGATCGTTGGTGCTTGACCGGTGAAGCGGGGGTTTTTCTTGACCCGTTTTATTCGCCAGGAAGCGATTTTATTGCCATGAGCAATACCTTTATCACGGATATGATCATTAAAGATTGTCAGGGAGAACGCGTTACCACGATTGCCGGTGTTTACAACGATATTTTTATGCAATTTTTCGACCGTCAGTTGCAACTTTACCAGGGACAATACGCTATCTTCGGGAATTCCAGGTTCATGCCGCTCAAAATTCTTTGGGATTTTATTTATTATTGGAGCATACCAGCGTTTATTTTTTTTCAGAAAAGATTGTGTGATCTGAGTATGTATACAGCTTGTAATCCGCTGCTACAGGACGCCGCGCGTCTGAATAACGAAATGCAATCCTATTTTAGGATGAACGGTCGTGTGGAAACCATTCCGCTGGAAGATCGGTTTGTGGATATTACTCGAAATTCTTTATTGGTAAAGTTGAATCAACAATTGACAGAGGTTATCTCCGTGACAGATTTTATCCCCCGGATGGAACAGAATATTAGGCAACTTGAGCAGGCGGCGGCAGAATTAAAGGTTTTCGGTCAGGTACGTTCTCGCGGACCAAAAAGTATGGGCACTTCGTTGCGGAGCGAAGAATGGTTTTCGGAGACAGGGCAGTTATTGTTTGGATAAATTTCAAAATTCATGATTTGAGTGCAATTAACGTGAGCAAAGATTGGAAGACTCAACGGGAGCGCAGTTCACCGCTGGCTATAGCGATTATCCGTTGGATCGCACTCAAAATGGGGCGTCCTTTTGCGCGTTTTCTGTTGTATCCAATCACATTGTATTATTTGCTTTTTTCACCGGTTCAGCGGCGTGCCTCGTTTAACTATCTTAAGCGGGTTTTGGGTAAAACTCCGAATTGGTTTCAAATTGCGAAACATATCCATTGTTTCGCCGCAACCATATTGGATCGGGTTTATTTTTTGACGGGTCGGGTCGAACAACTGGATCTGCAATTTCCCAACAAACAATTGGCGGTGAGCTATTCGAGCAATGGCAGAGGGTTTGTATTGCTCGGCAGTCACATAGGAAGTTTTGAGGTGTTGCGCGGCGTTGCAGAAAAATTCCCGGTACCGGTCAAGATCATGATGGATGAGGAGCACAATAAGATGATTGTTAATGTGCTTAATACGTTGAATCCTAGTTTAAAGGATATGGTAATTTCTTTGGGGCAACCGGATAGTTTGATTCGCGCTAGGGACTGTTTAGACGCTGGTGAGGTTGTTGCGTTGCTAGGAGATCGTGTGATGGACAGTGAGAAAACTACAACCTGTTATTTACTTGGCGAACCGATTCAAGTTTCTACCGCCCCAATTTTGCTGGCGTCTGTACTCAAGGTGCCGGTAATTATGTTTTTTGGTCTTTATATGGGGCGAAATCGTTACGAAACTCACTTTGAACTCTTATCTGAGCGAGTCGAATTGAAGCGTAATAGCCGGCAACAAGATATCCAAAGATGGACCCAAATGTATGTGAATAGCATGGAACGCTATTTGAAACGAGCGCCCTACAATTGGTTTAATTTTTATGATTATTGGGGAGATGAGATTGAATAGTATTGCATATTATAAATGCAACAATTCGTTTTAGGACTTATGCTAAGCGGAAAACCATTTATTCACTGGCACTCCAGTGGTTGCTTGGAGGAAAATACTAGCTCCATCGCAAGATCAAACTGAAACGGTCGAGTGGTTCGATTGATCCTTCTGTTTCATGCCTGTCGGTCCGTAGGTGTAGGGCAGATGAGATTGTCCTTTTAAAATTTCGAGCGAACGTTGTGCGTGACAATTAAGTAATTCAATACGTGCGCCATTTTGTTCGTTAAGATGACGGCATTTGGCTAAGCGTTCAGATATCTTCATCCAGAAGGTTTTCAGTTCCGCCAATTGCGGATCGCTTTTCGATACTTTATCCACCAACTGTCGGAGTCCGTTGTCCCCATCCGGCAAGTTGATCGTCTTAAGAAAGCTGTTTTGTTGCTGGGTCAATAGATTGATGCGGCTTATAACGCGTTCTTTGTCTCTGGCTATGCTTTGTAAATTCCCAGATGACCTTGTGTCAAGCGCATCGGCTTCACGCAATAAGAATTGGTAGAGATTATTTATGTCCTTCAAAAGGTCCTGAAAAATGGCGATCAATTTATAGGGTTTCTGAGATTCCATGGTGCGATATTGTGCAATATTTAATTAGGATGCTTTTGTTCAGATTCGATGATTTTTTCAGCGACCTGCTCGGAATTTATCTCGTAATTACCGGTGGTAATAGCCTCAGCGACGGTGGCTACGTGGTCTGAGTCAACCACTGGAATCGATGCAAGCAATTCCTGAGCGCGCGCCATTACACCAACAGTTTCTGTCAATGACACAGAATCTGCATCGGTGGACGGTGCGCCAGGTTGAGAACGGTTGTTTGCTTTTAGTGGCGCTGAAGTTTTCTTAGCGGCCGAACCGGTGGTCAAGTTCGAAACCGTTCTGATGTCAATTGGCATTATGAATAATTGTAGTAGATAAATTCAGAGGCTTTATCGGCTTAGCCGAAAATTACTTTAAATAAAGCCGTCTACACGGCAAATTTATCGAACTAAAACTGGATTCTCACGAGTCCGGGTGAAATCACCGTCCCTTCAATAATTCGCTTAGAACTGATGTTTCTCACTCTAATTCGTTGCCCCAAAACCCCATCCATTAACGCTGCTCCCATCATCCTGATTTTCATACCGTTTGCATCCGCTATCAGTGTGACTTGTTGACCGCGCTCTATCGTTTTTGGGTCGGATAACAGGGTCATATTCAAAACCATACCGGAGGCCAGTGGGCGGCGGGTATTTTTTCCAATGACATCGCTAAGTTCAGTCAAATAATGTTGTTCAGTCTTAGATAGTTCGATTCGTTTTTTGCCTACGTGACTGGAGGTAATCGTCGCGCCGCGTTGCATAGGTTTGGTCAGTACAACGACATTCTTGTAAAGGATAACTTTTACGCTGGTATAGATAGTCCAGGGTTTAATAGCGGTACATCTGACGCCTATTGAAACATTTCCGAAAGGGCGGCTGCCGGGTGGATTGAAAATGTCTAATGGGGTGGTACAGCGAGGTAATTTTAACCGTGGATCCAGTTTGTTGAGCTGAATCTTAAAGTCTAGTTTCTGGCGCCGTAATTTTGACTCAAGAAATGAAGTTACCGCTTCGCGGATGATCCCGTGGTCCTGGTAATCGGATTCATTCATAGCAAATCCAGCGGTTTGTATGGATAGAAACAGGATAGAAACTATAAGAGTACGCATTCGCAGATATAATTAATTGATGAATTCATAAAAAATAAAGCACAAAAAATGCCATATTAAGAGCTTTAGTGTTTTTATTAATAGCCGCTATGCTTATAGCTTATTATTCAATGATAGGAGAAACGAATGGCCGGTATTTTAGAGGGCGTTGATCAACGTACCAAGTTGGCGGGTCATAATCGTCTCGAACTATTGCTATTCAAACTGAGTGATTCTCAACGTTTCGGAATTAACGTTTTCAAGGTTAAAGAAGTTATTCAATGCCCTTCTTTGATACAGATACCAAAATCTCATAGTGCGGTCTGTGGGGTCGCTCATTTGCGCGGTACGACAATTCCGGTTTTGGATCTATCGTTCGCGATTGGCTGTCCAGCGTTACCCCGTGACGGGCAGGGTTATGCGATCATCACCGAATACAATAGAACCACTCAGGGTTTTTTAGTGGGCGCGGTAGACAGAATAATTAATGTCAAATGGGACGATATCAAACCGCCTCCCAAAGGTACTGGTAAGGATAGTTACTTAACCGCGGTGACAGAGGTGGAGGAAGAACTCATAGAAGTGATCGATGTAGAAAAAGTCATGAAGGAGGTCATGGGAGGCGCTGAGTCCGTGTCAGACGGCATCATCGACGAAAATTTATGCCCGGATGGTCAACATGTGCTTGTTGTCGATGATTCATCCGTCGCCAGAAATCAGGTCAAGCGTGTGCTGGATCAACTCAACGTCTCCTGTACATTAGCGAAAGACGGTATTGATGCGTTGGAGAAATTGCAGAAATGGTTGGAGGAAGGTATAAGTCTTCCCCAATTCTTGGCCATGATTATCTCTGATGTTGAGATGCCGAGAATGGATGGTTATACACTCACCACAAAAATCCGTAAAGATCCGGCAATGAGTGAACTTCACGTTGTTTTGCATACATCGTTAAGCGGGGTCTTCAATCAAGTCATGATTGAAAAGGTCGGGGCAAACAAATTCTTGGCTAAATATGAACCGGACGAACTCGCGGCGTTGGTTCAAAATCGTTTAAAAGATCATTCGCGCCAAGTCAATGTGGCCTAATCCACTTGTTTTGAAAAGCATCTAAAATTTTATAATAAGTTTCAATCAACAGACCAGATTAATGAATCTAGAGTCATTCAAAACTGTTGGTGTTCGGACTGAAATCAGCCCTCTACAATACAGGACGTTACAAAAATTCCTGAATTTCACTTGCGGAATTGTACTCAAAGATAATAAACAATATTTGGTCAACAATCGCTTGGCTGCGCTTGCGGAAACAAAAGGATTTTATTCGATTGATGCGTTGGTTAATGTTCTAGGCAATAACAAAGCGAATTCGAAACTGGTTGCTGATGTTATTGATTGTATGACGACCAACGAAACCTTTTGGTTTAGAGATACGGTTCACTTTGATGAATTGAAAACAGGAGTTATGACGGAGTTGTCAAAACGAACCCCTGCTTCTCCCAGAATTTGGTCGGCTGCGTGTTCGTCTGGGCAAGAACCCTATTCTATAAGTATTGCCGTAGATGAATACTATAGCAATCAAAGGTCCAACGGTTTCCACAACGTTCAGATAATTGGTACAGATATATCTGATTCAATACTTACGCAGGCAAGGAGCGGGATCTATAGTGATTTAGCGATTTCTCGCGGGATCAATAATTCCCATAGGGCACGATATTTCGAGCCCTATGGGGGCGATTGGAAATTAAAACCGAACATTACATCCAAGGTTAAATTTCAACAGTTTAATCTATTGAAACCGTTTCGGGCGCTTGGACAATTTGATGTAATTTTCTGTCGGAATGTATTAATTTATTTTTCTGATGAGGTCAAATTGGACATTTTGGAACGTATGACTCACGTGTTGAAATCAGGTGGGTATTTGTTTCTTAGCAGTACAGAAGCGATGCCGCTAGGATTTGATTTATTTGAATTGGTTCCCGATACCAAAGTTCGATATTATCGATTGCGGAACTAAATCCATAAAGCCTATAGTCTAGGTTAGCCTGGGCACGAGAATATCCAGCCATAAACTGGCTGGATTCTGCAGTTCAACAAAACCCTTCTTTTCTATTCTCACGATAGCCAATTTTAACGGCAATGCGTTCGTCGACCGGATTAATAATCGCCAAAGCATTGCCGCTGGGTGGCGGGAAATTGCCGCTTTTTGAATTATTCTTTTAGAGTTGATATATAACCTATTGAATATAATATAAAAAATGAGTGGCATGAGTTGTGCTCTTTAGAAACGAACTCAGTTTTAGGTGAAGCAATGACGATAAGTTTTGACAAATTGTTTGGTATGCAACCGCAGATTCTCCAAATGCGCGGAAAACGCAGCGAGTTGTTAGCGAGCAACATGGCGAATGCCGACACGCCCGGCTACAAGGCAAAAGATATCGATTTCAAGACAGCTTTGAAATCGGCCCAATCGGGTATGACTCCGGTGCATTTGGACACGACCCAAACCAATCATATTGGCGCTATAGATCATGTAGGACAGGGTCATGTCAAATATCGGAATCCGACCCAAGCGTCGATCGACGGTAACACCGTGGAAAACCAAATAGAACAAGCTAAATACGCTGAAAACGCATTGCGTTACCAAGCGAGCCTGAGATTTATGGGTGGCAAAATCACAGGCATTATGACCGCACTGAAAGGAGATTAGCATGTCGTCATTTAAAGTTTTTGATATTGCCGGATCGGGTATGAGTGCACAGAATTTGCGGTTGAACTTGGTCGCAAGCAATCTTTCCAACGCCGATAGTGTTAGTAGCAGTACCGAGGAGACCTACAAATCAAGGCATCCCGTATTTGCAGCTCAGTTGCAAGATATCATCAATAAACAAGATTCAACTTCTGGGGTCAAGGTCTTGGGCGTTGTAGAGAGCAATGCGCCACTTGTCAGAGAATATGCGCCGAATCATCCAATGGCTAATGAGACAGGTTATATCTTCAAGCCGAATGTAAATTCGATCGAAGAAATGGCGAATATGATGTCGGCGTCCCGTTCGTATCAGAATAACGTAGAAGTATTGAACACAGCCAAGCAATTGTTGATTCAAACTTTACGTATGGGACAGTAATCCACGGAGATAATCTATGAATTTTAGCGTTGATACACTTAAAGAATTGGGCGTTGCCCGCAGTGAGCCAACCAAGGCACGCAATGAATTGGGCCAGGCCGAGTTTTTAAAACTGATGACCACGCAGCTGACCCACCAAGACCCATCCAAACCCATGGAAAGCGGCGAATTCTTGGGCCAAATTGCTCAATTTAGTACGGTGACCGGAATCCAGGATTTGCAAGATGCGTTCAATGGTTTTGCCAGTTCACAAAGTTCGGATCAAGCATTGCAAGCAGCTAATTTGGTCGGTCGCACAGTACTGGCACCCGGCGACGAAGCTTTGCTGGCCGCTGGGGGAACATTGGACGGCGAACTGATTGTACCGGAAAGTGCGACCTCGGTTGTCGTTGAAGTGTTGGATTCCAATGGTGGTTTGGTGCAACAAATCGATCTTGGCGCACAATCGGCAGGACAGGCTAAATTCAGTTGGGATGGTTTGGGTATAGATGGAACCTATGCGAATCCAGGGAAATACAAGATTCGCGGTAGTGCGGTAATCGCCGGAACAAATACCAGCCTTGCTTCATTGCTTCAGTCTAAGGTCGACAGCGTTACTCTAGGGCGGGGCAGCGGCGGATTGACTATAAACGTGGCCGGGATAGGGCCAGTGAATTTTAGTGATATCCATCAAATTCTTTAAAGGTAGAAAAATATGAGTTTCAAAACAGCATTGAGCGGGCTTAACGCAGCCTCGGTAGATTTGTCTACCACTGGAAATAATGTCGCGAACGCCAGTACCACCGGCTTCAAAGAATCGCGCGCAGAATTCGCGGATGTCTATGCGACCACTTTTCAGGGGATCGGTAATGTGACCCCGGGAAGCGGTGTCCGAGTCACCCAAATTGCTCAACAATTTTCTCAGGGTAACGTCGATTTTACATCGAATAATCTGGATCTTGCGATAAACGGGGAAGGATTTTATACCTTGAGCGATAATGGCACGATTGAATACACCCGTGCCGGCGCATTCAGTGTCGATCGTGATGGTTTTGTTGTAAACCATTCGAACCAACGATTGCAGGTCTTCCCAGCGGTAACGAATGGTACTGTCACCACGTTCAATACCGGTGTATTGCAGGATTTACAATTATCGACCACAACATCTGCTCCAAACGCGACCGCCTCAGTGTTCGCGAACTTGAACTTGGATGCGCGCTCAACACCACCGGCAAATGCCTTTAACCCCAATGATCCGACCTCTTTCAACCACTCGACCTCATTGAGTTTATACGATTCGCTCGGCAATCAACACACCGGTACCTATTACTATGTCGCGACCGCGACGCCAAACCAATGGAATAGCTATTTATACATTGATGGAACCAACGCAACGGTCGGTGGTGCCGCATCGACACCGTTGGTGTTCGGTACTAATGGAACGCTGACTTCTGCCGGCGGGAACGCTAACGGACAATTGACCTACGATGCTTTTAACATAGCCGGGGCAAATCCGCTGGCTATTAATATCGATTACTCGACTTCAACGCAATACGGAAACAAATTTGGCGTCAATGAACTAAGGCAGGACGGTTTTACCACGGGTCGGCTTGCAGGCATTGATATTTCAGATGAAGGTATTGTGTTACAACGGTTTACCAACGGGCAAACGCAGGCCTTAGGGCAGGTGGTCCTCGGTAAGTTCCAAAACTCGCAAGGCTTGACAAAATTGGGCGATACGAATTGGGCGGAAAGCTTCGAATCGGGCGATGTGGTGTATGGTGCGCCGGGTAGCTCGAATTTCGGGAATATCCAATCGGGCGCTTTGGAAGCGTCTACGGTCGACATCTCCAAGCAGCTGGTTAATTTGATTGTCGCGCAACGAAATTTCCAGGCCAACGCGCAGGTAATAACCACCGAAGACACGATCACGCAAACGATTATCAATATTCGATAGAGACTAACCGGCTAAGGAAAACTAATGGATCGCAGTTTATACGTGGCAATGAGCGGGGCAAAGCAGATACTGCAGGCCCAAACCTCTAACAGTAACAATTTGAGCAATGCCAATACGACAGGGTTTCGCTCGGATCTACAACAATTCCGGAGTATGCCGGTGTTCGGCCCAGGCCATCCGTCGCGGGTTTACGCTATGGCTGAGCGTCCCGCAACCGATTTCAAAGCTGGCTCGATTATTTCAACCGGACGCGATCTGGATATTGCAATCAAAGGTGAAGGATGGATTGCTGTGCAGTCCCCCGAAGGCAGCGAAGCTTATACCCGCGCTGGTGATCTACGGTTAACAGCTGAAGGTTTGCTGCAAACCGGCGGCGGTTTGGCGGTCTTGGGTAATGGTGGCCCCATAGCTTTACCCCCATCGCAAAAACTGGAGATCGGGAGCGACGGAACCATCAGCATGGTGCCATTGGGACAGACCTCCGATTCATTGGCAGTCGTGGACCAGATTAAATTGGTCAAGCCGCCGCTCGATCAATTAGAAAAACTCAATGACGGTTTGATGCACTTAAAAGAAGACAAACCGGTACCGGTAAGTGACCAGGTTTTTATAGTATCGGGCGCGTTGGAATCCAGTAATGTTAATTCGATAGATGCAATGGTACGTATGATCGAATTGGCGCGCCAATTCGAATTGCAGGTAAAAATGATGAAAACGGCGTCGGATAACGATGCGGCGGGTGCGCAATTGATGCGCATGGGTTAAAACAAAATAAAGATTGAGTAAGAGGATAAAAATATGACCGAACGCGCTTTATGGGTTGCGAAAACCGGGTTGGATGCCCAACAGACCCGAATGTCGATTATTTCCAACAACCTTGCCAATGTTAATACCACGGGTTTCAAACGGGACAGGCCGGTATTTGAGGATTTGTTATATCAGAATGTCCGACAAGTTGGTGCTCAAACAACGCAAAATTCTGAATTGCCCTCTGGCTTCCAATTGGGCGCGGGTGTGCGGACGGTAGCTACGGAAAAGATCCATACTCAGGGGAACATTGTCCAGACGGGTAACTCTTTGGACGCCGCAGTCACCGGTCGTGGTTTTTTCCAGATTTTATTACCAAACGGTGATATCACTTACACTCGTGACGGAACTTTTCAAATGAATTCCGCCGGTGAGATGGTGACATCCAGTGGTTATAACGTGGAACCTGCCATAACCATTCCGAACGATGCGATAAGTGTGACGATTGGTGCGGACGGTACCGTATCGGTATTGCAGCCTGGATCAGCGGCGCCGAGTCAAGTCGGACAAATACTTCTGGCCGACTTTGTGAACCCCACGGGATTGCAGCCAGTGGGCGAGAATCTGTTCCGAGAATCTTTGTCCAGCGGTGCACCAACGGTGGGTACGCCAGGACAGAATGAATTAGGTCGACTCGTCCAGGGTTCACTGGAAACATCTAATGTTAATGTAGTAGAAGAGTTGGTGAATATGATCGAAACGCAACGCGCTTACGAGATGAATTCCAAGGCCATATCGACAACCGATGAAATGCTGCAATATGCATCGAATAACCTTTAATAGAACGGCATAGGTCGGGAATCTCAAATGAAACTGCTTACAGCGCCCTATCGATTAAGAATGATAAGAATCGGTATGAATTGGCCTTTGGCCACGCGAATTTTTGTATTGTGCTTCCTATCGGGGTTACAAACCGGCTGCATGTTGAGGCACGATCCTCAGTTCGCACCGACTCGGCCTCAAACCCAGGCAACCATGCCGCAAAACAATGGTTCTATTTATCAGGCCGGTGGCGATGTCCGTTTGTTTGAAGACCCTGTCGCGCGCAGAGTTGGCGATGTTCTGACCATCGTGTTAGTAGAAAACACCAGTGTCATCCAAAACAACGATATGGATTTGCAGAAAAATAGTCAGATCACAGCCGATGCGCCGACGGTTTTTGGTCAGTTCGACCCTAAAATTTTGGGGCTGAGCCTAGAACAAAGTATCCAACTAAATCGGAAGTTGAATTCAAAAAATAAGGGCAAACAGGACAATAATTTGAACGGTACCGTAAGCGTTACTGTCACCGAAGTCCTTGCCAACGGTAGCATGCGAGTTCGTGGAGAAAAACGGCTAGGTATGACCGGCGGTAATGAATACGTAAAGATATCCGGTATCGTTCGACCCATTGACATTGATGTCGCGAACACGGTCCCGTCGACCAAGGTCGCTGATGCGACTATTGTATACTCAGCAGAAGGCCAAATGGCCGATGCGTCTAAACAGGGATGGCTTGCACGTTTCTTTTACAGTCCATGGTTTCCATTTTGATTGGGATATTAGATGTGCCAATTTATAAGCGATTAAGTTTGCCGATGGTAGCAAAAATATTGATTCTGGTGTTTGTGCTGGGATCAAACGCTAATGCCGAACGCGTGAAAGATCTTTCGTCGATAGCGGGTGTTCGAAATAATCAACTTATTGGTTATGGTTTGGTCGTTGGGCTTGACGGCAGTGGCGATAAAACACAATTTACCGGGCAAAGTCTGCGCAGTATGTTGGCCAGATTGGGGGTTAGATTGCCGCCCGGGATTGATCCCAAATCCAAAAACGTTGCCGCTGTATCGATACATTCCGAACTACCGGCATTCGCGAAACCAGGTCATACTATTGATGTCACCGTATCATCGATTGGTGATGCCAAAAGCCTTAGAGGCGGTAGCTTACTGATGAGTCCTTTGCAGGGCGCAGATGGTCAGGTTTATGCAATTGCTCAGGGAAATCTTGTTGTCGGAGGTCTTAGCGCGGAGGGTCTGGATGGATCCAAACTTACGGTAAATATTCCAAGTGTCGGCAGAATTCCGAATGGTGCGACGGTTGAACGTTCCGTTACATCGCCATTCGCCGATAGTGCTTTCCTCGTGTTTAACCTGCATAGGCAGGATTTTACAACCGCAAATCGATTGGCGGAAGCGATCAACAAAACGGTAGGCGCTGGTGCTGCACAAGCGGTTGATGCAGCGTCGGTAAAGGTTAATGCGCCGTTGGACCGGTCACAACGCGTGGCGTTTACGTCGATGATCGAAAACATTGACGTTTCACCAGCTGATGCCCCAGCCAGGGTAATCATAAATTCACGTACAGGTACCGTTGTTATTAATAGCACGGTTCGCGTCAAACCAGCCGCTGTCTCCCATGGCAATCTAATCGTGACTATCAATGAAAATATCGGTGTCAGTCAACCTGGACCATTTGCCGCTGGGGAAACAAAGGTTGTACCGCAATCGGATCTTGAGGTGGAAGAAGATAGTCGGATGTTTGTATTTGATCCTGGAGTAAGTCTGGATGAAATCGTTCGTGCGGTCAATGCTGTAGGCGCTGCGCCAAGTGATTTGGTAGCAATCCTAGAAGCACTAAGAAGTGCTGGAGCGTTACGTGCCGAGTTAATCGTAATCTAGGTCGATTTGATGGTTTTCGATAAAAACGTATCTGATGTCTATGCCAGTTTTGACGGATTGGCAAAATTAAAAGTGCAGGCTAAAAAAGATTCTCCCGCAGCGCTGGAAAATGTTGCCAAGCAATTTGAAGCTTTGTTTTTGCAAATGATGCTGAAAAATATGCGCGAAGCGGGTCCTGGCGATGGTTTGTTCGATAGCGATAGCAGTCTTTTCTACCGAGATATGCACGATAAGCAGCTGGCTTTAAATTTATCACAGGATTCCAAAATTGGTTTGGCGGATATGATCGTCAAACAGTTGGGCGGAAAAGAACAGCAAAACGAGATCCAGCTTAACGGAAAGCAATTGGACGATTATAGACATCAAGCGTTGTATTCAACACACAAAGCTCCGCCGAAGGTACAATCAAGCTCCGTCCCTGAGAAGACCGGGCATGGAACGGTTCCGAGCAGAGAAGCGGGGGGAAGTAAATCGGCGATGGGATTTGTAAACGATATGATTCCTATTGCTCGTCGGGCGGCGCGAGAGTTAGGCGTCCATCCTGGAATTTTAGTCGCACAAGCAGCGTTGGAATCCGGGTGGGGACAACGATTGATTCATCGTAGTGATGGACGCAGCAGCCACAACCTTTTTGGCATCAAAGCAGATCGGCGCTGGGACGGCGAAGTTGCATCGGTCAAGACCGTGGAATTCCGGCAAGGAGTTGCGCGCAAAGAACGGGCTAATTTTCGCGCTTACCAAGATTTTTCAGATTCTTTCGGCGATTATGTTCGATTCATCAAGTCAAATCCACGTTATCAGTCCGCGTTGGCGCATGCATCCGACCCTCAGCGCTACATGCAGGAGCTACAGAAAGCCGGTTATGCAACCGACCCTTCCTACGCCGACAAAGTGCTAAAAATATTCAACCAGAATGGATTGCAGGATTTGTCCAATGGCTACCTGAATAGTTCTTTAGGAATTGATAAATTAAATAGTATCTTGTAATCGATTGAACTTCATTTTTGTGTGAATCATTGATTAAAGTTGATTGATCGCGTGCCGATACAATGGGTGGGCGTTGGTCATAGAGAAGCAAAAATTTGTGGGCAACCAATGCCCGCGCCCATCGTATATTAAGAAATCAACAAGATTGTTAGAAAGGTGAATACATGGCAGGCGGATTACTAGGTACGGCCGTATCAGGATTGTTGGCTTTCCAACGAAATCTAGATACGGTTGGTCATAATATAGCTAACGCAAATACCGAAGGTTATAGCCGACAAAAGGTTACATTATCGACCCGTGAAGCCCAGCTTACGGGCTCCGGTTATTTAGGGCAGGGGGTGCGCAGTACTGAAATTAAACGGGTTTATGATGATTTTTTGAATAACCAAGTAATCACCAGTAAATCTGCTTTCGCGGAGCTTGACAGTTTTCACAGCTTAGCATCGCAGGTCGATAATTTTATAGCGGAAACCGGAACCAGTTTAAGTCCAGCTCTACAATCATTTTTCAACGGAGTGCAAGAACTGGCGAACGATCCGACATCGGTCCCGGCTCGCCAAGTTTTACTCACTGAAGGTGTTACGCTAGCGGATCGATTCAAGACGGTTAATGGGCGGCTTAACCAATTGCGTGATCAATCGAATAGCAATATTTCAGATATAACTGGAGAAATCAATTCAATAGCAGGATCGATTGCCGAACTGAATACCAAAATTACCGTGGCTACCGGCCTTGCTAGTGGGCAACCGCCCAATGATTTGTTGGACCAACGCGATGTACTGCTTAACCAATTGTCCGAAAAAATAGATGTTTCTACAACGACACAGGAAGATGGCTCGCTAAACGTCTTTATAGGCAATGGTCAACCGGTTGTTCTCGGCGCAGCTGCGGCCACATTGGGTGTCACTAACTCCAGATTCGATCCGTCGCAAAAAGATGTCACGTTCAACGGACCTTCCAACTCAGTCGTGATTACTGATAACCTGAGTGGCGGTGAACTGGGTGGGACGCTAAGTTTTTTGGCTGATGTATTGAATCCCACGCAAAACGAAGTAGGGCGGATAGCGGTCGCCCTTGCCGAAGATTTCAACGCTCAACATAGCGCCGGGTATGATCTCAACGGTAATACCAATTTAGATTTTTTTACAACGCCGAGTACGACCGTATTCGGTGCGCTCGGTAACACCGGACAGATTACAGCTAGCATAAGTGATGTTAATCAGTTGACAGCAAGTGATTATCGATTGGACCGTAACGGCGGAAACTATACGCTTACTCGTTTAAGCGATAACACGTTAACGACTATTTCACCGGGTTTTCCAGCGGCACCGGCTGTTGTCGATGGAATTACTATTACTGAAACTGGCGCTTTAGCTAGTGGCGATAGCTTTCTAATTCAACCCACTAGAAATAACGCGGATCAATTGAGTGTAGTATTAAATAATGCATCCCAGATCGCTGCAGCAGGCAACAATACCGCGGGTGGAGGTGTCGGAGATAATACCAATGCATTGGCACTTGTTGCGCTTGAGAGCAATCGAAATTTATTGAACGGTACAGCAACCTTTCAGGATGCATTTGGACAATCAGTCGCCAATGTCGGCGCGGCAACCCAGGCGGCTGAAGTTAATAAGAATGCCCAGGAAGGATTATTGAATCAAGCCAAGGAGGCACGTGAATCTGTGTCAGGTGTAAATTTAGATGAAGAAGCCGCCGATCTTGTTAAATTTCAGCAGGCTTATCAGGCAGCGGCACAGGTCATTGCCGTAACCAATACTTTGTTTGATACGTTACTCGGCGCGTTTAGGAGGTAAGTATGCGTATTACTACAGCGCTTTCCCAACAACTTGGTGTTAAAGCGATTCTCGACCAACAGGAAGAGTTGACCAGGACGCAACGTCAAATTGGTACGGGGTTACGTATTCTAAAACCTTCTGACGACCCGGCAGATTCCGTGCGAGTCTTGGATTTGGATCAATCAATCAAAGAAACAGAACAGTACCTAGCCAACAACGAAACAGCAAAATCCAGATTATCGCTAGAAGAAATTACCCTGGCCAGTGCGACTGATGTATTACAGAGATTGCGAGAATTATCCGTACAAGCGGTAAATGGAAGCTTGCCCGCGGCGAGTCGGGTTGGGTTGGAACAAGAATCTAGACAATTATTAGGGCAGCTATTGGGATTGGCCAATACTACCAATGCCAGCGGAGAATTTCTTTTTTCCGGGTTCAACTCGCTAACGCAGTCGTTTACTGGCTCAGGAACCACGCCACCCGGTGGGTTTGTATATAACGGTGACACTAATCAACGTAATCTTCAAATTGGTCCAACCCGGCAAATAGCCGATGGTGATTTCGGTATTGCGGTGTTCGGTGATCCATCGACAGGGAATAGCATATTCGATGATGTGGCACGGTTTGCGGACAATATCAGTGTGGCTGTAAACACGCCCACGCAAAATGATATTACCGCGCTCGATCAGGCTTTAGACCAAATATTGACCGCGAGAGCTAATGTAGGTGCCAGATTAAATGCATTGGATCAGCAACAGGAATTGAATCGAGACTTTATTTTGGACGTCCAAACCACGCTATCCGATGTACAGGATTTGGATTTTGCTGATGCTATCAGTCGCCTAAATGTTCAAACGGCTGCCTTACAAGCGGCGCAACAAGCATATATCAGAGTCCAAAATTTGTCGTTGTTTAATTTCTTGTAGGTATCTTACACGCCCGTGAAAATAGCGCTGCTATGAATCGGTATTGGTAAATTTTTAGGATTTCGAATAGCCGAATCTGAATCCCATCATCTTGGGAATTCTTCTGTAGAGAGTGATTGTTTGTCGCTGGATCGCTCTTCATGCCTGTCAAATTAATGGCAGACATACTTTATTTTCTTATTTATCTCATAATCCATTGTTATTAAAGTTGATTATTGTTGGCTTGCTAGTTGCTAGTTATTTCCGTCTGTAGGTTAGGAATGTAACAAAATTTTAAAATCGAGATTCAAATTTCAGTGGACCTGTCCCGCTCGTTAAAAACCAATAGCAGATGGTTCTTTGAGAAAGCCTGATTTCCGTTGATAGATGTTGGATTGTCCCAAGGGCTGTTTTGATGCTTCCATTAAATTTATCCCAATTGATCAGTCAAACTAACTTACATAATCGGTTGATAGTTAAATTGATAATTCTAGAACAACGAATTGCATCGTTCGGAGATTGAACATGGTGAGCCAAAACCCTCTAGTCAGCGTCGTCATTCCAACCTACAACCATGAAAAGTATATCGAGCAGACTGTAAGTAGCGTTTTGTCTCAGGAAATCGATGACATTGAGATTATCGTACTGGATGATTGCTCACCAGACAGCACGACCGAGGCCTTAGGCGCATTAGCTAATGACAAACGAGTTAAATACATTCGCCACCCGTTTAATCTTGGATTGAACAAAAATAATGATCTTGCGCTTCAGTCTGGAACCGGAAAGTATTCTGTTTGGTTACATGGTGACGATGTTTTATTACCCGGCCACCTAATATCGTCAATTGATGCGCTGGAACGTCATTCAGAATGTGTGCTTGCTTATTCGCCGTGTCGTTGGATCGATGAGAATAATCAAACAATATCAAAGCCTCGGCACCCCGGACATCTTCCAACAAGTTATGCTGGAGGGCGGAACGAAATTGCAGCCCTGCTTGTATATGACAACTACATCACCCCAAGTAGCGCGGTATTTCGACGCGAAGCATTGAATAAAGTAGGTGCCCTTAATCCTGATATTAGTGGCCCAGATTGGGATTTATTCTTGCGATTGGCGATGCATAAAATGGAATTTGTGTTCGTCAATGAGGAAAGCACCGCTTATCGAATACATAGTGGCCAGGATTCGAATAGCTTTTATGCGTCTATTGAACCCTTAAAAACACATATTCATGTGTTGAATATGGTTTTGAATTCCGATTATAAAGATTCTCTGTGTGGATTCGAGACGTTGGTATCTGAACATTTGCTTAGACGACTTGGGGCCTATGACAAACAGAGCGTGACACCATTTGCGCCGGCGCTGAATTCGCTTATTGATAGCTTAAAACAATTAAATATTCGAAAACGCCGAGCAAAAACATCCCGCCCGATAGACAGTGGCGTTCCGCTAATTAATTCCGAAATACAGTTAGCGCCTAACGCTAGTGAGGAATCAATTTCCCGCGATGTTGATCAGTCATCTCCCTTAGTTTCGGTTATTTTGACGACCTATAATCGGCCGACAATGTTGCACGATGCGATCAAAAGCGTACTGGGACAAGACTACAAAAACTTTGAACTTATTGTGGTCAACGATGGTGGTGAAGAAATCGGATCAATCATTAATGAGTATAATGATAATAAACAAATTTCTTATTTGAGTATTGGTAAAAATGCCGGGATATCCGCTGCGAGAAACAAAGCCTTATCGATAGCTCAAGGTGAAATAATTACTTATTTGGATGACGATGATACCTATTTGTCGAATCATTTATCGGTAATTACAGAAAAATTGGCAGATCACTCGGTAGATTTCGTCTTTACGGGTACGCTAGAAATATCAGAATCTTTGGATGGAAATTCTCGAGTAGAACTACAAAAATCACAACCCTATGCGGGCATAGTTTATTCACGGGAACGTTTACATATTGGCAACTTTATCCCGGTTAATAGTTGGGGACATCGCAATTCTTTACTGGATCGAATTGGAACCTTTGACGAATCTTTAAGCTCGCTTGAAGATTGGGATTTTTTAATCAGAGTGTCTAGGGAAACGAATATTGTTCAAATCGAAACAATAACCGCTGAAGTCCACGTTCGACCTAACGTCATGGACAATCTGACTGCGCAAGAGAAACCTAAGAATGCCCAGCTTTATCGGTTGATTTATGATCGATATGATGATCTAGGTAACCCAGAAATAGGTGCATTGCGTGCGGATGTATTAAAGGGTTTTGATGCTGAAAATGACGCTGGGTCGGATTCTTTAATAAGTGAAAGTCTTCAAATTCAACCTAACCCACCGGCTGCAAAACCGGATCGAGAGCTCCGCATCGCTTTGCTGTCGGTGGATGATATTGATTATGCATGTATTAACCTTAGGGTGTTGTCGCCAGCCAGATCCAATGGGGATAGAGTTAAAGTTCGATTGGGGTTAATCCAGGGTAGCCAGGACCAAGGGAAAATTGACCACGAGGTTATAAATTGGTCAGACCTGGTTATCGTTCAGCGTGGTTTTCCGATGAGCGATACCATGCCTTTGCTTGAATCCGTATTCCGCAGTGCCAAACCGGTAATATACGAATCGGACGATTTACTCGGATCCGCTATTCCATCGAGCAATCCTTGCCGTCATGAATTTATTGAAAAACAACCTTATATCGAAGAAGCAATCCGTAAGTCTGATTTGGTGACGGTATCCTGTGAACCATTAAGAAATGAAATCGAAAAATTCGGTACTGAATGTTGGGTATTGCCCAACCTGATTGATGAGACAAATTGGCCTACGCAAAGTCCCAAAGAAGCTTCGAATCCAATCATCATAGGATATGCAGGTAGCTCCACTCACGATGATGATTTGTTAATGGTTGAAGAAGCTTTGATTCGAATAGCTGAAAAATATTCTGAAAATGTCCGGTTTATTTTTATGGGTGACGCGACTGATAAAATCAAAGCGCTGCCGGGTTTTGAGCTTAGACCGTTTGTAAAATACAGTGAATTTCCGCAAGCATTTCAAGCAATGGCGGCTGATATAGCTATTGCGCCGTTGTGTGATATTCAATTTAATCGATGCAAAAGTCATTTGAAATGGTTGGAATATTCGATTAGCGGAATCGCCGGAGTTTTTAGCGACATACCCACATACAACTTGTCTGTTGAGCATCGAAAAACAGGATTGTTGGTTAATAATGATGTGGATGAATGGTTCAATGCGTTGGATGAGTTGATCGCGAATCCCGAATTGCGTCACGAAATTGCGATTAATGCGCAACGTGAAGTATTGACTAAGCACACCATGGAGGTTCGGGCCAAAGACTATCTAAAAGTATGGCGTAGCCTAGTTGGCAGAAAAACTAGCTCGATGACCAACAACACGGACTACAGTTTGTCGCCTTCGAATATTCAATACCAAAAATGGCAGGATCTAACCCAACTGAATGAAGGCCAGGCACAACTGATGGCTGAACGAATGATTAGTCATTGGGTAAGCAAACCTTCTTTTCATATATTGATGCTGGTAAACCCAGGCGAACAAGATTTGATTGCGGATACGTTAGATTCGCTTTCTGTGCAACTTTATTCAGGATGGGGTTTGTCTATAATCAGCAACGCTGATATGCCTGGAGCATTATCCGGCGCCGGCGATAATATCGAATGGATAGGTGCAGACGAACAGCCTTGGGATGCACTACATAAAACTATAACCGAGACGGGTGCGGATTGGGTGATGTTGATCAACCCAGGTGATAGCTTCTCGGTCAATGCGTTATTTTCACTAGCGGATTACGCGAATATTCGTCCGGAGTGGGTGATGATGTATTGCGATGAGGATATGCGCAATTCTGCAGGTTATTTTGTCGATCCGAAATTCAAGCCAGACGTCAATGTTGAATTTTTGCGTTCTACCAATTATATCGGCAACGCCTGCGTAATTAGGCGCACTACGTTGCTGGAATTTGGTGGATTTAGCAATCTGGCTTATGTGTATTGGCAAGATTTGGCATTTAAAGTGATCGAAACGCAGGGTGAAAAGGCTTTAGGACACATACCATTGCCCCTATTTCACACGACTGAGTATGGTCACAAGCAATGTAATACGGAGTTACGCTATGACAATGAACGCGTAATCCGTTATGAACATTTTTTGCGAAGCGAAATTTCCGCTGATTTAACGGCGGGACTCAAGCCTGATTGCCATCGCGTCCTATATAAGAATGCGGGGAAACCATTAGTATCGATCATCATCCCGACAAAGGACCGAGCGGACTTGATCATGCCATGCATCGATACCTTGCTTGACAAAACAGCCTATCAAAATTATGAAATACTGATCGTCGACAATGGCAGTGTTGTGGATGATGTACACGATTACTATATGGATTTGCAATCCAAACATGCTGAAAAAATACGGGTGATTGCGTTCAATCAAGCGTTCAATTTTTCCGAGATGAACAATATTGCCGCAGAACAGGCTCACGGTGAATACCTTCTTTTGTTGAATAACGATACTGAAGTTATTCATGGAAATTGGTTGGATGCAATGATGAATCATGCCCAACGGTCGGATGTTGGCATTGTTGGCGCACGACTAATTTATGCCGATAAAAAATTGCAGCACGCAGGGGTCGTACTTGGGATCGGCGGAATTGCCGCACATGCGCATTATCAACAGCCCATGGACCAGGAAACATTGCTTTCGGAATCCTTTGTTGATCGCAATGTTTCTGCAACAACTGGTGCTTGCCTGCTTGTGCGTAAGGAAATTTACGAAAGAGTCGGTGGTTTGGACGGTGATCAGTTTAAAATTGCCTATAACGATGTGGATTTGTGTCTAAAAGTGTCGAATCTCGGTTATAAGATTGTATGGACCCCATTTGCGACGTTAATTCATCACGACTCAAGTAGTCGCAGCAAAACCGGTAAACGTGATGAAACTACCGAAAGATTCGCGGCTGAAATGAATAAAATGTGGGAACGCTGGTTGAGCAATTTGGCCGTTGACCCTAACTATAATCGTAATCTATCTTTATCGTCGCCTAAAGCGGATATCGAATTGGATTTTATTCCGGGTTGGAATTCGGATTTCCGCGATCGTCCCCGAGTAATCGGTTTTCCTCTGGATGGATTGGGATGTGGTTACTATCGAGTTTATGCGCCGCTTTGGGCCTTGGAAAACCACGCGAAAGCAGAGATCGCGTTTGTTTCGGAGCACGATAAAAGTGACTTTCCGAGAATACCGACTGTAACAGAAATAGCACGATTATCGCCTGATGCTTTGTTGTTACAAAGTACGTTAAAAGACAATCAATTGGAAACATTGGAACACTATAAGAAATTTAATTCAGTGTTTAAGGTTTTCGACATGGATGATCTCAAAACGAATCTTCCAGATACGAATAGCCGTAAGAAATCAATGTACAAAGACATGAAATATCGGCTTCGACGTGCGTTGGGACTGTGCGATCGCCTGGTTGTGTCTACGGAACCATTAAAAGACGCTTATGGGCACTGGATAGACGATGTTGTTGTCGTTCCAAATCGGTTGCAAAAATCTCGTTGGTTGACGCATGAGATCGCGTTAAACGATCGGGATAAACCTCGGGTGGGTTGGGCTGGAGCACAACAACACCATGGCGATTTGCGAATTCTGATCGATGTTATCAAAGCCACATATAAAGAGATTGATTGGGTATTTTTTGGTATGTGTCTGGATGAACTTCGTCCATATATTGCCGAAGAGCACCCATTCGTATCACCGAATGATTATCCGGCTAAACTCGCTTCTTTAAAACTGGATTTGGCAGTCGCGCCGTTGGAACAAAACCCGTTCAACGAAGCAAAAAGTAATCTGAGATTGTTGGAGTACGGGATTATGGGTTGGCCCATTGTGTGTTCCGATATTTATCCGTACCGAGGCGCTCCGGTTACGACCCTGCGCGACAATAGTTCGGAGTGGGTGGATGCAATAATGGATAAAGTCTCAAACCGTGACGTGGCTTGCTTAGAAGGCCAAAGATTGAAAAAGTGGGTGGTGGACAATTGGATGCTGGAAGACCATTTAGATGAATGGTTGGTAGCCCTCAATCAGGATAGCTTGGTACGAAAGAATAAGAAAAGCGCGACGATTTGAATACAAAAAGTTTATTAAAGATATTTTTCTACGTGCCGTTAACAACCTCGGAAGCAGTGAATATCAAATCAATGATATATCTGCTATGTACAAAATAGAGGTGTAAATCCACCTCAACGGTAGGAGAACTATCATGGCTTTAACAGTCAATACCAATATTTTTTCGTTGAATGCTCAACGTAACCTTCAGAAAAGTCAAAACGATCTTGGCACGTCTTTGCAACGCCTATCAACTGGCTTACGTATTAATAGTGCGAAAGACGATGCAGCGGGTTTGTTCGTTGCCGAAAAGATTACCGCGGATATCCGTGGTTTGAATCAGTCTGTTCGTAATGCAGCCGATGGTATTTCGTTGGGTCAAACAGCGGAAGGCGCGCTGGGCCAAATTTCAGGAAATCTGCAAAGAATTCGGGAAATTGCTGTTCAGGCGGCGAACGCAACTGTGCAGGATCGTACCGGTTTACAGAAAGAGGTCGATCAGTTGACCCAGGAAATTTCTCGTATCGTACAAACAACAGAGTTTAATGGTACCTCTCTGTTAAGTGGTACAACAAGCCTAGCTTTTCAAGTGGGTCAGGACGGTGTTGCGACAAATCAAATCAATGTGAGTACTGCTAACTTGGCATCTAGCGCCACAGTCGTTGCATATAACTCCTCATTGACGGCAACCGGCACAGTAGATGTTAGTAGTCAGGCTACAGCGTCAGCGGCCTTAACTACATTGGATACTTCTATTGACAATGTTTCACAGAACAGAGCTACATTTGGTTCGGTTCAAAATCGGTTTGAAGCGGTAATTTCGAATTTGCAGAATTATTCTGAAAATTTGAGTGCGACGCGTAGCCGTATCCAGGACGCGGATTTTGCTCAGGAGACGGCAAATCTAACCCGTGCTCAAATTCTACAGCAAGCTGGTGTTTCAATTCTGGCTCAGGCGAACACGCAGCCGCAATCTGCATTGTCGCTACTGCAGTAGGTTTATTGGATATTCCCGGGGATATTGAAATCCCCGGGGAATATTTATTCAGTTTCGTAGGTGTAGGGTATGTCAAATCAAGTGTCGGCAAATCAAGTTTTGCAACCGTTACGTTATACAGAGAGTATTGGTAGATCCGATACAAGTTTACCGTCGAGTTTGTCACCGGTAACAACACAGAAAGTAACCGAGATATCAGAGCGTGATCAATTGAGTACAGGTCAGCAGAATTCGGAAACGGACCATGAGATAGACTCGGCGATCAGCCAATTGAATGATTATGCGCAGAATTTTAAGCGCGAACTTCATTTCAGTGTAGACGAAGCAAGTGGCCGGACCGTGATAAAAGTAACGGATCCGGAAACCGAAGAAATTATCCGACAGATTCCTCCGGAAGAGGTTCTGCGTATTGCCGAGTCTTTGGAAGATAATTCTGGGCTATTGCTTAGAGCCCAGGTTTGATGTTCGAAATTTGAATTAAGAGAAACTCAACATGCCTCAAATTCAAGCACCGGGTGTCGGTTCAGGACTGGATATTAATTCCATCGTTAGCCAGTTAATGGTTTTGGAACGGAGACCTCTGGATTTACTGGAAAATAGGCAAGACCAAGCAGAAGCTCAACTTAGCGCGTTTGGCCAATTAAAGAGCAGTATATCTAGTTTCGAAAGCGCAATGGGTAATCTGAGCAGTTTATCCAAGTTCCAGATTTTCGCACCCACTTCAACGGATGAGACGATTTTAACCGCATCTGCGGATGAAGCAGCAGTAGAAGGAACTTACGATATTAACGTCACCGCATTAGCGGCGAGTCACAAGCTGGCCTCCAATGCCGTTACGGATCCGACCGCTGTAGTCGGTGAAGGGACATTGACGCTCAGCGTTGGCGGGAATTCGTTTGATGTGACCATAGACAACTCCAATAGCTCATTATTTGGTATTAGGGACGCCGTGAATAATGCATCTACAAATACCGGAGTTACCGCAACCATAGTTAATGAAAATAGCGGAAGCCGATTGATATTCACATCGGATGATGCCGGCACCGCAAATTCGCTTTTAATTACTGCAACCAATGGTGCCGTAGGTAATTTGTCACAGCTGGATGGGGCGAATTTAACGGAAAAGCGTGCTGCGGCTGACGCGCAATTAACCATAGATACATTCCCGGTCACGAGTTCCACAAATGATGTCGCAGGTGCAATTGAAGGGGTTACTTTGAGGTTGGAAGGGATTGGAGCCTCCACTATTGATGTGGCACGAGACGACGACGAAATTAAGAAATCCGTGCAAGAACTTGCCGATGCCTTTAATGGACTTCGAGATGAAATTGATAAGCAAAGAGAAGGACAGCTAGAGGCGGATGGAACCCTGTTAGCGCTTGAGTCGCAGATTCTACGAGAATTAAACCAAGGTCAATCCATCACCGGATCAAACTATAAATTTCTATCGGAAGTTGGGATTTCCTTGGACAAGGAAGGTCGCATGCAGGTCGATTCCGATTTGTTACAAACCTCGTTAGATTCGGAGTTTCGTTCGTTCGTGAATTTACTGGCAGCGCCCAATGAAGGTTTTGCATTCCGATTGGAAAGTTTGGCGTCAACCGTATTATTGCCGGATGGATTAATAGATGCTCGAGAGGATGGGCTAAATGATACTATCCGCAGATTTGATGATCAGAAAGCCAATATGGAATTCAGGCTTGAGATTATTGAAAAACGAATCCGTGCTCAATTTACCGCAATGGATGCGCTCGTGAGCAACTTAAATGCGACAAGTTCGTTTCTTTCCCAGCAATTGTCGTCAGTTGTGGGTAATTCCGGTAGTAGCAACGGTTAATCGCGGGAAATGTCACCTAATTGGAGTTAATAGATGCAATTATCGAAACAAAGCAGAGCGCTTAATAGTTATGGTCAGGTCGCACTGCATTCTGAGGTACAGATAGCATCGCGCCATCGATTAATCCAAATGTTAATGGAAGGTGCTTTGGAGAAGATCGCTTATGCCAAAGGCGACATAGAGCGGGGTAATCTTCAGGAGAAAGGTAAAAACATCGGATGGGCGATTTCAATTATTAACGGTTTGCGCTCTAGTTTGGATTCGGAAACAGGTGGAGACATTGCGAATAATCTCGATGATCTTTATGAATATATGGGACGATGTTTGTCTGAAGCTAACATCTCTACCGATGTTGAGAAATTGGAAGAAGTTACGTCACTTCTGCTGAAGATTAAAGGTGCTTGGGATGAGATTCCGAATGAATTTCATAAATGAATCAATGCTAAATGGGAGAATCCTTTGATGAAGCAAGATCAATTTAATGATTTCAAGAAAATCATGTCTCTGAGTGAGAAAATGCTGGAAAATGCCCGACAACAACGTTGGGATGATGTCAGTGCAATTGAAGATGAGCGGCGTCAACTACTAACAGATTTCTTTTCTAAACCGGTAAATGGACAGAAAGGTATGCTCGCTAACAGCATTAGAGCTATTCTTGAAAAAGACCGTGAGATCGTTAAGTTGGGTTCCGAAAAACGTGACGAATTGCGCGGTGCGCTTCAAAAATTTAGCCGCGGTAAAGATGTCGTTCAAGCGTATTCGGCAGCTGTTTAGCAGTTAAAGATCAGACCCGCTGAAGAATAATCTCTAAAACCATTCTACTGCCGAAATAGGCTAACATCAAAGAGGCGAATCCTCCCAAGGTCCACCGAATGGCGGTTTGCCCGCGCCATCCATGACGCGCTCGCCCCCAAAGTAGTACGCTAAATACAATCCACGCAAATACAGATAATACTGTTTTGTGCGCTAAATGTTGTTCCAGTAAATCTTCAACAAATAGCAATCCACTCCCCAACGATAAAGTCAGAAGAATTACGCCCGCGCCAATCATTTGAAACAATAAAGATTCCATAGTTTGTAGCGGCGGTAATGACCGAATAAATCGGTTTGATTTGTGATGGTGCAACTGATGGTCTTGCACAGCAAGCAATATCGCTTGAACGGCGGCGATATTCAGTAGGCTGAATGCAAGTATTGATGACAATATATGTAATTGCATACCCGGGCTTGCGTCATTTAGATGTTGGGCTTTTTGCGGAATAATTAAATTCATTGTTAACACTAAGGCCGCGAGTGGGAAAATTAAGATACCCAAATTATCTACCGGTTTACTGAATGCGGTAGTCAGCAAGATTACAACAATAATCAAAATGATAAGTGCAGCTGTCTCAGGTAGACTAAAATTAATTCCAGCGTTACTCCACATTCTATCGGCTAAACATAACCCGTGAGCGACTGCTGCAATCCAAGCAAGTAGCAAGTAAGGCGGTGTTTTAGAATGATTTCGTTCAACCTTGCTCGGCGAAACAATTGCCGATTTAATGATTAAGCTGGTTGCTGCTATATATGCAATGACCGCGAATATGCCGAATACTATTGAGTTTATCAAATTGGCTGCCCTCCGGTGATTAGTCTGGCATAATGCGCGGTGAAGTTGAAGTCGGAGTGTGTAATTAGGTGTTTGGGTATTCAGGTGTGACGATAGTCGCGTTAGCGTCGTTATGGCTATGCCCTATTGGACGCTTACCGCATCGGGGTGACTAAAATTTCGCCTGAATTTTGATATATACAATGTTGGTGGAACATGTTTGACAATCTTAGTGATCGATTAAATCAATCTCTGAAAAAAATTCGTGGCCAAGGACGATTAACCGAAGCCAATATCGAAGAAACAATGCGCGAGGTCCGGATGGCCATGTTGGAAGCGGATGTTGCACTTCCGGTGGTCCGTGGGTTCATTGACCACGTAAAAACCCGAGCATTGGGACAAGAGGTTCAATCTAGTTTAACTCCCGGCCAGGCTCTGATAAAGATTGTTCAGAGTGAAATGGTTACGCTGATGGGCGAGGCGAACGAAGGACTCAATCTGGCCGCTACCCCTCCGGCAGTAATCTTGTTGGCTGGACTGCAGGGCGCGGGAAAAACAACCACGGTAGCCAAACTCGGTCGTTGGCTAAAAGAAAACCAAAATAAAAAAGTTGGTGTGGTGAGTGCCGATGTTTATAGGCCTGCCGCAATCGAACAACTTCAAACCTTAGCGCATGAGCAGTCATTAGAATTTTTTGCGAGTGAAACGTCTCAAAGTCCGGTGGATATCGCAACCAAAGCTTTGAACGACGCACGCAAGAAATTTTTGGATGTGCTCATTGTAGACACAGCAGGGCGATTGCATGTCGATGATGCCATGATGGGCGAAATTAAACAGCTGTTTGATGCTGTACAGCCTGTCGAAACCTTATTTGTAGTGGACAGTATGACCGGGCAGGATGCGGCAAATACGGCCAAAGCTTTTAATGACGCTTTACCTCTGACCGGCGTAGTTTTAACAAAAACCGACGGCGACGCCCGCGGTGGTGCTGCGTTATCAGTGCGTCAGATTACTGGTAAACCGATTAAATTTCTTGGGATAGGCGAAAAATCGGATGCACTGGAACTATTTCACCCCGATAGAATTGCATCACGTATCTTGGGAATGGGTGATGTACTCAGTTTAATCGAAGAAGTTGAACGTAAGGTTGATCAGAAAAAAGCTGAGAAACTCGCCAAGAAAATTAAAAAAGGAAAAAGTTTCGATTTATCCGATTTTCGCGACCAAATCCTTCAAATGAATAATATGGGGGGAATTAATTCGCTGATGGAAAAAATGCCTGGCATGGGAAATCTGCCACAAAATGTACGCAATCAGGTGGATGATAAAATGTTTAACAGATTGGTTGCAATTATCGATTCAATGACGCCTCACGAAAGACAATTTCCCGCATCCTTGAATGGTTCCAGAAAACGCCGTATAGCTAAAGGTTCAGGCACCCAAATTCAAGATATAAACCGTTTGTTGAAGCAACATAAACAAATGCAAAAAATGATGAAAAAATTTAAGGGTGGGAACATGATGAATATGATGAGGGGCATTAAAGGAAATATGTCAGGTCGAATGCCGTTTTAGGTGTATTGTGGGTGATTTATTCTAGTGTTATTGTTTAAATTGCTTCACATTTCATATTTTTGACGTAAAATGATCCGGTTTATTTATCTGACAAAAAACAAATATCCAAAGGAGTATTGATGGTAACTATTCGTTTATCTCGGGGCGGGGCAAAAAAACGTCCGTTTTATCACGTCGTTGTAACCGACAGTAGGTTCCCGCGGGACGGTCGCTATATCGAACGTCTTGGTTTTTTTAACCCGGTGGCGAGCGGAGGAGAAGAGAGGTTGCGTTTGAATGTCGAGCGAGTTGAATTTTGGCAATCGCATGGTGCGCAGCTTTCTGACCGCGTGGCGAATCTAGTTAAAAACGCGAAAAAAGCTGTCAACTAAAATTTAGCATTGCAATTCGATGTAAATATAGAACCGGATGACGATCCCAAGATCTGTTTGGGTTATTTGTCTGGTGTATTCGGTGTTCAGGGTTGGGTGAAAGTATTTTCCTATACCGATCCGAAAGAAAATATACTTTGCTATTCACCCTGGTTGCTAATTAAGCAAGAAAGAACCCTCGAATCGGAAGTCGTTGCTGGTAATCTTTACGGGAAAGCCATAGTTGCAAAGCTGGATGTAGTTGATTCACGCGAGGATGCCGCTTCTATTACCGGGATGAATATCTACGTAAAACGCTCGTGTTTACCCGTGCTGGAAAAGGATCAGTTTTATTGGTCTGACTTGCTTGGATTGTCCGTACTGACCGATGCTGGGGAAGTGCTCGGACGTGTAGATTCCTTGATTGAAACAGGTGCTAACGATGTTTTGGTTGTTCAAGGCGACCGTGAACGGTTAATTCCGTTCGTATTGGAAAGCGTCGTTAAAAAGGTTGATTTGGAGAACGGTATTATCAAAGTTTCATGGGAGTCAGATTTTTGAAACCGCGCTAAGAATGCGAATAGATGTAGTTACTTTGTTTCCTGAAATGATTCAGGATGCTGCCCGGTATGGAGTTACAGGTAGAGCTATAAAAAACGATATAGTGAAACTGGGTGTATGGAACCCTAGACGATATACCAAAGATAAAAGGCAAACTGTAGACGATCGGCCTTATGGCGGCGGCCCTGGTATGTTAATGATGGTTCAGCCACTGCGTGACGCGATTCAATCGGCCCGTGCTGATGAAAGTGATTTGGCTACAGTGATTTACCTCACTCCTCAAGGAAAAAGGATTGAGCAGCAGGATTTGTTGCGATTTTCAAGATTGAAACGTTTGATTCTCGTCGCGGGACGATACGAGGGGATAGACGAACGGATCATCGAATCGGAAATTGATGAAGAATGGTCTTTGGGGGATTATGTTTTAAGCGGGGGGGAGTTGGCTGCGCTTGTGTTGATAGATGGAATTACTCGGTTGATCCCCAGCGTATTGGGTGACAACGAATCGAGTCGGCAGGAATCACATATGCAGGGTCTATTGGATTACCCGCAATATACCCGGCCAGAAATTATTGATGGAAAGGAAGTTCCAAAAGTTTTGCAAAGTGGCAACCACCAAGAAATTGAACGGTGGCGGATAAAACAATCGTTGGGTAGAACTTGGCAACGTCGGCCTGATATGATGCAACGTTACCGGTTGAGTCCTAATGAAGAACGATTGTTGAACGAATTTATTAACGAAGAAAGTTTGAAAGAGGAATAGCGGATGAGCAATATCATTCATGAACTGGAAGCTGAACAGATTAAAAAGGATCTACCGGACTTTGGTCCAGGTGACACTGTAGTTGTCCAGGTCAAGGTAAAAGAAGGTAGTCGAGAGAGATTGCAGGCTTTTGAAGGGGTTGTAATAGGGAAACGGAATCGTGGTCTAAATTCTTCGTTTACTGTACGTAAGATTTCGCACGGTGAAGGAGTAGAACGCGTGTTTCAATCCCATAGTACGCTGATTGAAAACATTTTGGTGAAACGTAAAGGTGATGTCCGTAGGGCGAAACTTTATTACTTGCGTGAAAGAACCGGTAAGGCCGCGAGAATCAAAGAAAAACTTTGAAATTTATTACCCCAGAATCTGAATAGATGTAACATTCGATTCTTGCGCTTTAAACACCATTTTTGCATTCCCAGGTAAATATTTTGAAGCCTGTGGATCAATGCGGCTATTTCTTAAGACTTTGGCCTATTGCCGAATCAAATATTTCTAATGATGACGGTTCATAACCGTTAAACAGCTAGTTCAGCTAGATGCGAGACAATAGTGAAACCGCATTGATCGAATCGTTTCAGGACTCATTATGGCTTGAATCCGGCTTGAGCCAAAACACGTTGAATGCTTACGCCTCGGACCTGAAGAAATTTTCTTTATGGTTACAGCCTAAAAGTTTATTGGTTACACAACCAGGGGATATCTCCGAATATCTCGCAACGCAGTTCCGCGAGGGTATTAGTGCGCGCTCGAGTGCTCGTCTGCTGTCGAGTTTTCGCCGGTTTTTTGGGTTACTTGTTCGTGACGGACGTTTAGCTACCAATCCATGTAGTAATATCGACTCGCCGCATATTGGCAGGCCATTGCCAGGGACGATTTCCGAAGGTGATGTAGAGCGGTTGCTAAAAGCCCCCGATACATCGAAACCGATTGGCTTTAGAGACCGGACCATGTTGGAGTTTTTGTATGCGACGGGTGTCAGGGTTTCAGAATTGGTTGGGTTAAAGAGTAATCAAATCAATTTTCGCCAGGGTATTGTAAGGATTATTGGGAAAGGCAATAAAGATAGATTGGTACCGGTAGGGGAAATATCGTTGTCTTGGATAAACGACTATTTCAATCAATCCCGTTGTGAAATTCTGGGCGATCGGCAATCGGACTTTGTCTTTATCAGTAACCGTGCTTCTCCCATTACTCGCCAGGCATTTTGGTATAGGATTAAAGTTTATGCCGAGAAAGCTGGTATCAAGAAATCGATATCACCGCATACAGTACGGCATGCTTTTGCAACCCACTTGTTAAATCATGGAGCTGATCTGCGTGTTGTTCAGTTATTGCTAGGCCATAGCGACTTATCGACTACTCAAATTTATACCCATATTGCACGGCAACGTTTAAAAGACCTGCACGGCGAATTCCATCCCCGGGGGTGATCAATGCAACAATCCATTCACCCAACCGCACAAATTTCCAGTTCAGCAATTTTGGGTTCAGATGTGCGTATTGGTCCTTATGCCGTTATTGAGGAAAACGTTCGTCTTGGTGATGAATGTTCCATTGGCGCGCATGCAGTGATTCATCCTTTTGTTTCTATGGGGGTTAATAACCAAGTATGTTCGCACGCTGTAATTGGTGGTTTACCCCAGGATATAAGTTTCGATCCGGTAACGGAGACTTATATTTCAATAGGAGACAACAATGTTTTCAGGGAAGCGGTAACAGTTAATCGGGCAACTAAACTAAATGCTTCAACGCTTATAGGGTCGAATTGTTATTTCATGAATAACAGCCACGTCGCGCATGACTGCTCGGTTGGGAATAATACGATATTCGCCAGCGGAGTTGCCATTGGTGGACATGTGACTATAGCGGATAGAGTCTTTCTCGGTGGTGGAGCGATGGTCCATCAATATTGCCGAATCGGTTCATTGGTGATGGTTTCCGGGACCGTTGGAGTATTGCAAGACTTGCTCCCCTATACAATGGCAGGAGACAGTCCAGCGAGGCATTATCGGTTAAATGTAGTTGGTTTGAAACGGGCGGGAATTACCGGAGAACGCTACAAAGCGCTGTCGGTTGCATTTCGTCGTTTAAAAAACCGGCAGGATCTTAACGATCTTACGGATACTGAAGAAATCAACAATCTGAGAACTTGGCTTGCCAGTGAGAGTAAACGCGGTATCAGTTCGTTTATGGGATCCATCTAACATCGAATAATATGAAAAAACTAAAATGTGCGGTGATTGGGGCTGGCTACCTAGGCAAGTTTCATGCAGAAAAATACGCTAGCTTACCGATGTGTGAATTGGTCGCTGTCGTTGATATAAACCAAGAGGTGGCCAATGCCGTGGCGGAAAAACATGGTGTTCAAGCCCTGGTTGACTATGAACCTTTGTTGGGTTCAGTTGATGCTGTGAGTATTGTGGTTCCCACTAGTTTGCACCACATCGTGGCGAAAGAATTTTTGAATTCGCAAACACATGTCCTCATTGAAAAACCTATTACTGTTAGCGTAGAAGAAGCCGATGAACTGATCTCGATCGCGAAGGCTAATAATGTAGTCCTACAAGTCGGACATTTGGAGCGTTTCAACGCCGCATTGTTGGAATTGGATTTTAGCCGAGACAAACCCTTGTTTATTGAGTCTCATCGATTGTCTCCATTCAACCCGCGCGCTAACGATGTTAGTGTGGTATTGGACCTGATGATACACGATATTGATATTATTCTGGATATAGTAGATTCTGCGGTTGACCGCATCGATGCGAGCGGAACACCGGTTCTGACGGAAGGAACAGACATTGCCAATGCGAGAATTGTATTTAAAAATGGTTGTGTTGCTAACGTTACCGCAAGTCGGGTCAGCATGAAGGTCGAGCGTAAGATGCGCATGTTTCGTCCCAATTCCTACGTTTCGGTAGATTTTCAGAATCGTGAATTGGTTTGCCATCAAACCGGAAATAAAGAAATGTTTCCCGGCATCCCAGAAATTGTTACTGAAAAAGCGTCGTTCGAAAATGGCGATGCCCTACTGGAAGAAATTAAACATTTCACCACTTGCATTGCCGAGAATCAGCAGCCTATTGTTTCGGGCGAAGCAGGCAAGCGTGCGTTGGAAACGGCGATAGCCATTAATAAATTATTGCATTGACTGATAGTAATTTCGTCCCAAACCAATTATTCCTTTAACCATTTAATTACGATTTCGAGATAATTTCTATGATTCCGATGGTGGATTTACAAGCCCAACTTCAAGACATTAGGCAAGAAATTGACCGGGGTATGGAATCGGTACTCAATAATTGCCATTTTGTTTTGGGTCCTAATGTTCAAGCATTCGAGCAAGAATCGGCCGACTATCTAGGTGTAAAACATGCTGTCGGGGTCGCTTCAGGGACGGATGCTTTGCATCTCGCTTTAGTCGCTGCGGGTATAGGTGCTGGCGACGAAGTTATCACGACCGCGTTTACTTTTATCGCAACAGCTGAAGCGATCCGCTATGTCGGAGCTAAACCGGTTTTTGTCGATATAGATCCTAGAACATTCAATCTTTGTACCGAAGAATTGGCTTCCGTGTTATCTGAAAAAACTGCTGCTTTAATGCCAGTACATCTATTCGGTCAACCGGTTAATATGGAACCATTAATTGACTTTTGTGAGTCCCATGGGTTGAAAATAATTGAGGATTGCGCGCAGTCGTTCGGCTCAAGTGTAGATGGTAAAAAAACCGGATCTATTGGAGATACGGCTGGCTTTAGTTTTTTTCCAAGTAAGAATCTAGGTGCGTTCGGCGATGGTGGACTGGTTACGACCAATTCAGACTCAATTGCGGAGCAACTCAAATCACTGCGCAATCATGGGTCCAAACAAAGGTATTATCACGATGTTATAGGTTACAACAGCCGATTAGACGAAATACAAGCTTTGGTTTTGCGTACAAAATTGAAGCGTATTGATGGTTACAATCAAAACCGGCGCCGTGTAGCACACCTTTATTCAAGTTTAATGTCGAATCTACCCGTGGAAACGCCTTACGAAGATGGAAAGGGTGTTCATGTGTATCATCAATATACGCTTTTGTCCGAACGCCGCGATGAAATTTCCCGGGCGTTGAGCGAGCAGAATATTGCATCGGCGGTTTATTATCCTATTCCACTGCACCGTCAAACAGTATTTCGGGAGGAATATGCATCAGTTCATCTCCCGGTTACTGAGCAAGTTGCCGAGCGCTGTATTTCACTTCCAATCTTTCCGGAACTAACCGAATCCGATATTCAACGTATAGTTGACGTGATAGATCGTGTGTTCAGCGGTTAAGGATCCATATAAGGTTATGATCGTGGCCGGGGAGGCGTCCGGTGATCTGCACGCATCTAATCTATATCTAGAGCTCAAAAGGAAAATGCCAAACCTCAGTGGTTTTGGTATGGGCGGAGTGTGCATGCGAAAAGTGGGTATCGATATTCGGTTTGATTCTTCGAGTATCGCCGTTATTGGTTTGGATGGCATTGTTAGAAACTACTCGAAAATTCACCGGGCTCTCAGGCAAATGAAGCACCTTGTTTGTAGAGAGCGTCCTGATTTGCTGATCTGCGTGGACTATAAAGAATTTAATTTCAAGTTGGCCAAACAGGCCAAAAACTGTGGCATAAAAGTGCTCTTCTACGTAAGCCCACAGGTTTGGGCTTGGCGACCGGGCCGTGTTAAAAAATACGGGCAGGCGATAGACAGAATGGCAGTAATTTTTCCGTTCGAAGTGCCATTCTATGAAAGATTTAGTATTCCAGTCAGTTATGTCGGGCATCCATTGGCGGAGAAAGTCCATCCAAAACAAACCAAGCAGGTGGCACTCGAAAAATTAAATCTTAATGCAAAACATCCGATCATTGGCTTATTGCCGGGAAGTCGTGAAAATGAAATAAACCGTTTGCTACCGGTCATGCTTGCTGCCGGAGTCCAGCTAACATTAGCCCAACCGCTGGTTCAATTTGTATTGATACAAGCCGCGACGGTTAAAGATAACCAAATTGCTAAATTTGTCGAACCCAGTAAACTTTCTATACGCGTGGTAAAGGGTGAAACTTATGACGCTTTACAGTGCTGCGATGCTGTTGTCACAACTTCCGGAACAGCGACCCTGGAAGTAGCCTTACTCGGGATACCGATGGTTATTAGCTACATCGTATCGCCAATGACATTCGTGATCGGCAAGTTACTCGTAAACATACCGCATATTGGGTTACCGAACATCATTGCCGGTCGAAAAATCGTCAAAGAATTCATTCAGGGGGATGCAAGTGCCGAAAATATTTCAACTGAGCTGGTAAGAATTCTCACGGACAGAACCTATGCTGCCACCATGGCGAAAAATCTACAGCATGTGAAACAACAATTGGGCGAAGGCGGTGGAACCGAAAAACTTGCTGCTGTGGCTGCTCGCATGTTGTCGGCGAACTTAGCGGGTTAGGTATAAGAATCCGAGAGGGTAATAAAATTCGGTACAAAATCGCACTATAATTTACAGTCAATGGTTTTGTTGTTTTTGCTGAGTACAGGATTGCATATCCGGTTTAAATTTAAATTAAGACGAATTTCACGATTAGGAGAGTTATAAAATGACTGATATCCAAGCCTTACTTGCTGATGAGGCGCAGAGCTTATTGTCTTACCAATGTGGCACAATCGCGAAAGAGGCGATCCATTTACCGGGAAGTGATTATGTCGACAGGGTCGTTGCGCAAAAAAACAGAACGACGACCGTACTCAGAAACATGCAGGCCTTGTTTAATCACGGTCGATTGTCGGGAACCGGGTATTTATCTATCTTACCAGTCGATCAAGGCGTAGAGCACACTGGGGGTGCATCGTTTGCACCTAACCCGTTGTACTTTGATCCTGAGAACATTATCAAACTTGCGATGGAGGGTGGCTGTAACGCGGTTGCGTCGACTTTGGGCACCTTGAGTTCAATTTCTCGGAGTTATGCGCACAAAATTCCGTTTATTTTGAAAATTAACCATAATGAATTACTCACTTACCCGGCCAAATTTGATCAGACGCTTTTCGCCAGTGTCGAGCAAGCTTTCGATATGGGGGCTGTCGCTGTCGGTGCGACAATATATTATGGATCCCAGGAAAGTCGTCGACAAATCGAGGAAATCAGCCAGGCGTTCGCACGCGCCAACGAACTTGGAATGGTCACGGTGTTGTGGGCTTATTTGAGAAACTCGGCCTTCAGCAAGGACGGTATTGACTATCACGTTGCCGCAGATTTGACGGGTCAGGCTAATCATTTGGCTGCAACTATCGATGCGGATATCGTAAAGCAGAAAATGGCGGAAAATAACGGCGGATTTAAGGCCGTTGGATTCGCTAAAAGCCACGATAAGATGTACGGTGAACTGTGCGGCGATCATCCGATAGACTTGGTTCGTTACCAACTGGCGAATTGTTATATGGGGCGTGCCGGTTTAATTAATTCGGGCGGTGCTTCTTCAGGCAGCGGAGATTTGGCTGAAGCTGTACGTACCGCAGTGATTAATAAGCGTGCAGGTGGAATGGGATTAATTTCCGGACGAAAAGCGTTTCAAAAATCTATGGACGATGGTGTTGGACTACTCAATGCTATACAGGACGTCTATCTATCTTCGGATGTAACGATTGCATAGTCGTCAAATGTTTATATCAATAAGAACGAACAGGGGAAGGTCAGCGTCAATATTTTGATCTTAAATTTGGTATTGAATCAGCTAAAAAGGCGAACGGGAGTTCGCCTTTTTTATTGCATTCTATGAAATTATGGTTTTCGACTACGAAAATCATCGATGCGTGCTAACTTTAATGGTGTTATACGACAAACATTATTGATCTGACAGTATTTGTTAAACAAATGGCGAGGGTCAATTAATCTATTGGGATTGATTAAGGTTTAGATTTTTATGGTTAGTTTGAAATACGATACCCGTGAATTTAAGTATCGACCTTCACTTATATCTAATTCTGGTTACAATTCGAGGACTTATAGGAGTATTTAGTGGATATCGCTACGCTTATCGGATTTCTCGGTGGATTTGGGATCATAATCGGTGCTATCGCGACAGGCGGAGATGTGATGCTGTTTGTCAATACACCATCAATTCTGATCGTTGTTGGCGGTACGTTTATGGTGACATTGATGCGTATTCCGCTGGCTGATTTTCTGCGGTCATTTGGGGTCGCGCTAAAAGCGTTCTTGAACAAACGAGAAGATCCGGCAGGGTTGATTGAAGAAGCCGTGCGCTTGGCCGATGTGGCACGCAAAAATGGCTTATTGGCGTTAGAAGGTGAAACCATAGAGAATGAATTTTTGCAACGGGGCGTTAGTTTGTGTGTTGATGGCCACGACCCTGCCTTGGTCAAAAAAATGTTAGGTGAGGATATTAATCAGGCTATACAGCGACATGACGTCGGTCAGGATATGTGGAAATCGGTGGGCGATATGGCTCCGGCCATGGGTATGATTGGAACCTTAGTTGGATTGGTGCAGATGCTTTCCAACATGTCGGATCCCGCAAGCATTGGTCCTGCAATGGCTGTAGCTCTGCTAACCACTCTGTACGGCGCCGTAATTGCTAATGCTTTTGCAATCCCGTTGTCCGATAAGTTGGGCAGCATTTCCAATTATGAGCGATTAAATAAATCATTGATCCTGGAAACCATTGCTGGGATCCAAGAGGGGATGAACCCAAAGGTCTTACAAACCCTGCTTAATAGTTATCTACTCGAGAAAAAGCGGCCAGCCGAGGAAGGCGAGGGCTAACGGGTGTATGAATAATCTATTTCTACTAATCAATTGCTGTTGTAGGCAATACACCAATGTCTGACGATTCAACGCCAGCCCCCAAGTGTCCACCAGCAGGAGCACCGGCCTGGGTTATGACATTTGCCGATTTGATGTCATTGTTGATGTGTTTCTTTGTTTTGTTGTTGTCCTTCGCAACCATGGATGCAATTCGCTTTAAGAAAATGGCAGATTCCATGAAAGATGCTTTTGGTGTCCAAAAGGAAGTTCCAGTATATGAGATAGTAAAAGGAACCAGTGTAATTGCCCAACATTTCAGTCCGGCTCCTACGGAACCGACACCTATGGAAGAGGTTAAACAAACCACGACTCTAGACGACCCAAATTTGGACATTCCGGAAGATCAAAAGGAAAAATTGAAGCGAGAATTGCAGGAAGCCATGGAAAAGAAAACGGCGGAGGAAGCTGACAAAATAATTGAATCACTGCAAGAGGAAATTACAAAAGGACTAGTCAGCGTTGAAACAGACAAGCAAAGAATAATAATTCGCATCCATGAAAAGGGCTCTTTTCCATCCGGAAGTGCCGTGCTCAACGCTGCGTTTTCTCCGGTCATGCAAAAAATTACCGTGGCGGTGCGCGAAAGCCCGGGTAATGTCGTAATTGCTGGCCATACTGACAATATTCCAATCCATACGGACTGGTATCGCTCAAATTGGGAGTTGTCATCGGCCCGGGCGGTGACGGTCGCGCATGAAGTGCTTAAGGATAAAGCGATTGATCCAAACCGAATGGTCATTGAAGGTTACGCGGAAACTAGACCATTGGTACCCAACGATTCAGGGTCAAATCGGGCGAAAAACCGTCGAGTTGAGATTGTATTGGTTCAACCCGATTTAACACTTTCCGAAGCCGCATCGGATAACATTATCCATTATTAGGGAGACTCAAGGTGCAAGCCGAATCCATTGAAAATAAGCATTCTGAGCGCAGACGATATTTTCGAATCAAAGATGAAATTGTGCTTTTTTATGAGCGAATGGACAGTGGCGAAATTCCGGAGGACCGAAGCTTTAAAGAGCAAGCGGTTGACCCGTTCTCGTTGATTGCGGCTTTGGGCCATTTAACCGAAGATACCCGAGTTCAGCTTAAATTGTTGGAAAAAAGTTACCCAGACGTTTCCGCGTACTTAAAAATACTGGATAGAAAAATCAATCTGATCGCACAATCCGTATTACTTAACGATGCGGCAATGGAGGGGCAGGCGAGCAAAGAAGTCGATCTTAGTGCTTCCGGTTTAGCTTTTGCCTCGGAAAATCCTATCGACATCGATTCCATCTTGGAGTTGAAAATGATTTTGCCGCCGTCATTAGTTGCTGTAATTAGCTATGGTAAGGTTGTACACTGCGAGCCCAATTCTGACAAAGGCGATGCTGAGTCTTCTGATGCTGAGTCTTCTTATACTATAGGCGTAGATTTTCTGAATCTAGATGAACATGATAGAGAATTATTGATTCGACATATCGTCAAACGCCAAATGGTGCAACTTCGCAAACGTAATAATTCCGCTTGATTTCTGCTGGTTTTTCGGTAAAGCTACGCGTCTCGATTTAAAGACTTAGCGTCTTTCACTATTTGTCAAAATTTAGGTCCGATTTTGCGTCGGACTCATCCGGTTGTTTGTTCCTGACGATGTATCTGTCCAAATTGCAAAAGAAAGTACTTGTATTGATGAGTGATGGTAAATTTCACTCGGGCAATGAGATCGCGGAGAAATTGGGGACAAGTCGGGCAGTGGTTTGGAACCAAGTTAAAGGACTAAGTCGATTGGGAATTGACATGAATGCGGTTACCGGTCGGGGTTATCGCATACAACGGGCAGTGGAATTGCTTGATAGCGAAAAGATTAGAGGGGGATTGTCGTCCCACGCGTTACAGTATCTATCCGATCTTGAAATTCACGATGAAATAGATTCCACCAATAGTTATCTGATGGATCAAGTTGGTGGTTTTAGCAACGCTACGGTTTGCTTGGCGGAATCTCAGTCTGCAGGTAAAGGGCGTACTGGACGAAAATGGATTTCACCGTTTGCGGCGAATATTTATATGTCGGTATTGTGGCATTTTCAGTGTGGAGTTGCGGCAATCGCTGGATTGAGTCTCGCCATGGGCGTTGCTGTGATACGCGCATTACAACCTTATTCCATCACCGGACTTGGATTAAAATGGCCTAACGACGTCCTCCGCCGCGATCAAAAATTGGCGGGAATTTTGGTGGAAGTTAGTGGCGATACGCACGGCCCTTGCAAAGCGGTTATTGGGTTTGGTTTGAACTGGCGTATGCCAGCCCATGTCGGTTCTTCAATCGATCAAAAGTGGACGGATATGGAATCGATTATGGGATCGGCTCGTCCACAGAGAAACGTCCTGGTACCGCAATTATTGAATTCAGTTTTACCGATTATTGCCAACTATGATAAAAACGGTTTAGCACCATATTTAGATGAATGGCGAAAATCAGATTGCATGACCAATAAAGAAGTTTGCTTGTATTTGGGAGGGCATCAAATAAATGGACGGGTCGAAGGTATCGATAACGAAGGCATGATTGTAATGCAAACCGATAGTCAAGGCCTGCGGCGTTTCGCCTCTGGAGAAGTAAGTTTTAGACATGTAGTTTCATGAATCTGCTGGTAGATATAGGCAACTCTCGGCTTAAATGGGCGATTGAAAACCAGGGTTCAATCTCTACACCCGCTGTAAACTCTTGTTTTAAGGAGCAACTGGTTCCCTATTTTGATGAACATTGGTCCCAATTAAATAAACCGGATAAGGTAATTGTTTCAAACGTTGCGGGGCCGGATATTCAGGCGCGCCTGGATCGATGGTTGAACGATCAATGGGAGATTAGCTGTAAAAGATTTAGCTCGCAAAGATCTGCGGTTGGTGTGGTGAATGGGTACACCGAGCCAGATAGATTGGGTGCAGATAGATGGGCATGTTTGATTGCCGTGAAAAAATATTTCAGTATTCCCGCGTGTATCGTTGATTGTGGTACGGCAATTACGGTCGATTTTATCGATGAATCTGGAATTCATAAAGGGGGGCTGATTATTCCGGGTCTGAAATTAATGGAACGATCTCTGATAGAAAATACTTGTGAGATTGAGCGGTTGGGCCAGTTTAATGATGGGCTGTTGGGTACTGATACTGGCAGTGGTATTGTACGGGGGATACTAGTCGCAGCCTGCGGAATGATTGAGAAAATTACGTCTACGCTGGCTGAAGATTATCGATGTACGCCAAAAATTTTACTAACCGGAGGAAACGCCGAGCGCATTTCGTCTGATTTGAATCTGTCCCATAAAATAATTCCAGATTTGGTATTGCGTGGATTAACTGCTGTGATATGAAAAAAATTTTCCTAATATTGCTTTTCGCTAATATTGTTTATTTGATGTGGGAGATCACCATGGGGCATCATGATGTTCAATCATCAAATGTTTCAGCGGATAATGGTACGAAGAGGCATCGAATTGTGTTGGTTGATGAAATACTTGCATCGAACGCAAATGATTCTGAATCTAATGAGGTTTTGGAAATCGAAACTTTGAATACCGTTATTGCGTCATCAAAAACATCAATTGCTGACCTACCCGAATTTAATACTGCATTGATCTCTGCTTCCGTCGAGAATGTGCTGTTATCTAACGTCAAGGACGATCTCGAACAAGAAAGCAAAAGGATACTCAGTAATAAAGGGCGAAACAGGTTGCTCGATGACGTCACGCAGCCGTCTATTGATGGCGCAGTAGAGCAATCACTGGATCTTAGCGTCAAAGCTCCATTTTGTTATCGAGTAGGTCCTTGGACATCCAGATCGTCAATTAAAAAAGTAGCAAATGGGTTGTTTCGCAAGGGGTATACTTCAGATAGCCAATCGAAGTTGGTTGACCTTAAGACTGGATATATGGTGTATCTACCGGCTGCCGCCAGTTACGCAGATTCCCGTAAAAATCTTAGAAATTTGAGAGATAAAGGTTTAAAAGATGTTTGGATTTTTAAAAAAGGGGAGGAACGGGGAACCATTTCGCTGGGCCGTTTTAAAGAACGCGAACGCGCGATTTCGATGAAAAAGCAATTGCAGAGTATTAGCGTAAATGCCCGTATTAAAGCCACATATGCAAAAAAGAAAGGTTATTTTTTAACATTCCGCTGGCAAGGCCCAACGCCAGAAATCAAGAAAGTGATAGAAGACGCGGGAGCTACGACGGACGGGTTGGAACGACTACCATTGAAAAATTGTAGCTAACAAGCTCCGCTTATTGTGATACGAGGTTTCGGTAGCGTTCAGAATAGGACACAGCAATAAAAATAAAAAACTGCGTGCCGAAAATTAGTGATGCCAGCAGTAAATGGACCGGTTGGGCTGCTGCTGGGATTGCGAAACGGTCCATTGTCACTCCTGTGGCAATGGCAATGACAATCAATAAAGCGAGCGTAGTTGCTGCCCGGGCCAGAATACATGTGGCGTCTATTTTTCCGCGTAAATTCCAAATCAGCCAAGCATTTGTTGCTAATATCACTGCTGAAAAAGTTCGATGGATGTAAAAGATCAACGGGAATTGCTCTGACCATCGGTCGCGGTTTTCATGGTTAAACTGTTCCGCGATAATATCAACTGCCTCCCGAATCTGGGTTCCCATCACGATTTGGATCAAGGTCATCCCCATCGCAACTAGCATGATGGTTTTGAATCGGCTGTCTACTGCAGAAGTGTCTATAGTTTCGACCAATCCCTTTTGCGAGCGTGTAATGGTATAGATCAACATTGCGACGATACACAATGCCACAATCATGTGTACAGTAATCAATACCGGTCGTAGATTGCTGCCGACTACAACAGCGCCTAACCAGCCCTGAAATCCAACCAAGAAAAACACAGTTAACGATAGAAAAAAAATGGTCTTGTCTGTCTTAATGAATGGCCAAGCAAAAATTACAGTAAGTAATATCAGAAAGCCAATACACACACCAATCAACCTATTAATATATTCGGTCCATGTTTTAGTGGCATTAAAACGTGTGTCTGCGTAACCTCGGTCCGCGTACATTCGTTGGTAATTGTGGGGTAATTGCGATTCCATCGTTGGAGGAATCCATCGGTCGAAGCAAGTTGGCCAGTCTGGACAACCCATACCTGCTCCGGAGGCGCGAACAACGCCGCCTACCAGAATAAGAAAATAAACCGCAAAAATGGTAAGGGTGCCTATACGGCGATAGTTACTAATGTAGGGCAAATCGTTCATGTCCTTGCTGCACTGAAGTTGAAGCTGGCTAGCTTACTTGAAAGGTTGGTATTAGATCAATGCTGCAACGTGCCGGTGTTGAATACGCAATTTAGAGAATGGCTAAGCAGGTCGCCAAATTAAGGGTTCAGGCGCGCAAAAAGTACATAATTGGTTTGGAAATTGAAGAAGTTGGATATACGACTTTGTGTCATGGGTGGTCGTTGCGATGTAAGCATAGAATACAAACATCTCCATATCACCATTAAGATACAAAATGGGCATTCTAATATTGGGATCCCTCATCAGATGTTAAAAAGAAGTTGACAATAGTGAGTGGTTCAATAAACCGCCCGTACGGAATGTGGGGATTAAACGGCATGGGTAAGCAGTAAACAGATCTTTAGAATTTCTTTGTTATGCCTTGGTCAATCCGCGTGATTCCAGTTCTTTGATCGCCAAGTCCTGATATCGGTTGTTCAGGAAAACAGTAAAAAACACCATTGCGAAATACCCATAGGGTAGCTTCGGGCTTTCCGAACGGTGGCGAAGCTGTGGATAGGGGAGGGTCGGGGCTTGATGATGGTCGGTATGGCGAGACAAGCCGACCAGGGTATATAACGTAAACCAAGAGTCGGTATCCCATGATAACTGCTTACCGGTATTTCCGGTACATTGGGATAAACCCCAGTGTTGGATGTAGTTGACGGTTTCAAGTTTGTGTATAGCGGCGTATGCTTGTATCGCGAAAGCGATTAGTGTGATCGGTCCAAAATACCAAATGATGCCAACTGCGAGTCCGCATTCAACCAAAAGTCCCTGTACCACGTGGTGTTGTAGGAAACGTCGATGTGGCGATCTATGAGTAAATAAGCCCAGTCTTTCGTTCTCCAACCGCCAAGCGCTTTTGAATTGAGCCGGAACCGTTCTGCGCCAGAATGCTTGAAAGCTTTCACCCAATTGCGCGGTAGCGGGATCATTTTCGGTCCCGACTTTGCGATGGTGGCCGCGGATATGCTCTGTCGCGAAATGTTCGTAGCATTCTAGTGTAAGTAGTAATCGACCGAGGACCTTGAAATGGGGTTGTTTGCGGTGGATCAACTCGTGTGCGACGACGATCCCGGAGAAACTTGAGCTGGTCCCGATCACGATCTTGATTGCGAACAGATTGCAGACGGTTGTGAATAATTCGTTACCGGTGGTCCAGCTGAGTTGGCTGGCCATAATCAACAGCATTGCGATGTTTCCGAATTGCAACGCCGACAACAGGTAGAGTATTGCGTCAAACTGATCGGCGGTAAAACTGGCGTCGGTCGTTTTCTTGACTTGTGGGCTGTAAAGGTCAGCCAACACCGTTAGCCAAACAGGAATAACCCAATACAACGCGGTCCAACCCGGGTGTGGTCCGCTGACCAAAAAACTAAACGCGTAGACCGGTAATATCAGGCATAGCAAATGCGGGGACGGTTTGAGCCCGTTGAGCCATCTTGATTGCTCGATGGTCATATTCTCGATATTGTAATTGTTATGAACCTGCAAATTGGTTTTATTGCATTAATTTTGGCTATTGTCGAGACTAGTATTTTCACATTCGGCAAGGTCTGTCAAGTTGATGGTTGGCTACTTTGAGTTGAATTGGGATACGGATACCATCGGTGAATTGAATCAATGAAGCACGAATATTACATCGGATTATCCGTGACCTATCACGACTCAGCTATAGCAATTGTCGATTGGAACCGAGATGTGATATTCGCCGAAGCGACCGAACGCCAATTGCAGATCAAGCGCGCGTTGAATTGCGAACCGGATAGTTTGCATTGGATGGCCGAAGTATTACGTACGTATTGCGATGATGGTGCCAGTTTTAGAATTGGCCTGAACTGGAATAAACGGCGGCCATTTTACGAATATTTTTGCGCGCTATCCGATTATTTCACACCCCAGGGATTACTGCGGAAGCGTTTTGAAAACCACTCGACCTTTTTGGAAAAATACAAATTATTCCACATGCTGGCCTGCCAAACCCGCAGTATGGCGCAGGGCGGTGTCAATTTAGCCCGAATACTCAAGGAAGCCTATCCCAATAGCAAGATCACGTTCGAACATTTTGATCATCATCTAACCCACGCGGCCGCAGCTTGCTTTGGCAGCCCGTTTGACGAAGCTGTGTGTTTGGTTGTCGATTCTTTCGGAGAGAAAGGCTCACTGGCGGTATATCGGTACAGGCAGGGCCGGCTGAATCTGTATAACCAATTATCTGGTATCGAAAGCTTGGGTTTTTTTTATATGAAGTTGACCGAAATGTGTGGCTTCGATTGGCTGGAAGGTGAAGAATGGAAGGTGATGGGGCTGGCCGCTTACGGCGAACTGGATGTAGAGATTTACCGGATTTTTCAAGAGATGATCTGTGTTAATGGTTTGTCCTTGCAGCAAAATTTAACTTCGGTTTGCACCGGATTACGTGAAATTGGCGCGATGATCGATGGTCAAGATCACGTGCAGCGCGCTAATCTAGCTTTTACCGGCCAATATTTTTTTTCTGAATTGATGAGGCAGTTGGTTAACGCGGTCTACGATCTTGGGTTTTCGCGCAATCTGGTTTTGTGCGGTGGTTGTGCGTTAAATTCCTCGTTCAATGGTCAAATATTGGATCTCACCAGATTTGATGCACTGCATGTTCCGTCTGCGCCAGCCGATGACGGGACGGCAATGGGAGCCGCGTTTCTCGCTCACGACGAGGTACGGCAGCGGCCATCACGGTTCAATCGAATGAATTTGACGCCATATTTGGGATCAAGTATGTCGGACGACGCGGTTGAAAGGCTGGTACGTTTCAGCGGGGGCTTGGAGGTTAAACATCTGCCTGGGACGATTTGTACGGAAACGGCGAAACTACTTTCCGAAGGTAAGTTAGTGGCATGGGTGCAAGACCGGGCAGAATTTGGCCCGAGGGCACTAGGAAATCGTTCAATTTTGGCGGATCCTCGCGATCCCGGGATGAAGGATAAAATCAATGCGATGGTAAAATTTCGCGAAGAATTTCGCCCTTTTGCCCCGGCGATATTGCACGAATATGGGGAGCAATATTTCGAAAATTATCAGGAGTCCCGCTATATGGAGCGTAGCCTGAAGTTTAAGGCAGCGGTTAAAGACTTGATTCCGGCCGTCGTGCACGTCGATCAAACGGGGCGTTTGCAAACGGTAAAGCCGGAGTGGAATCAGCGTTTTTATCAGTTGATACGAGAATTCAATGAAATCACTAACATCCCCGTTTTGCTCAACACCAGTTTTAATATCATGGGTAAACCAATGGTGCATTCAGTTGAAGATGCGGTTGGTGTATTGCTGACCACCGGTTTAGATGCGTTGGTGATCGATGAAACGCTATTTTATAAACCGGGGACAGATTCTTGATTGCGGAACCGTTGTTAGACCAGGAAGAATCGATTGATGTATCTGGTAATACTCGCTATCGCCGCTTGTTTTATCAGTTGATCAACGTGGAGCGCTTTCCGAGTGTTGCGAATGAGGCTAAAGCTGAACTCAACGGGTATTTAGAAAAGTTGGCGCAACGCCATAAATCAAATACGGATCTCCTCGTCAGCAAAAAAGCAATACTCGATTATTTTGAAAAAAAAACCAGAAAATTCCCGATCGAGGAGCCCTTGAACGCCGCACAATGTGCCTATGTTTTACAGCAATATGCGCCTCTAGCATTGACCGAAGCGTCTTGGCTAGAATCTTCGTTTCAAGCGGTAAACGGTCATACCGAAGTTTCGGCTGCATTGTTTCAAATATATCGCAGATTGACGTCGGGCGTTCGAAAAGGATCGGCCACTCGTGACTATCGATATTTATTGCAGCAATACGGTCTAACTTTACCGGCCGTTTATACCCATTCTTTCAGCCTGCAACCGGATGTGGCGGATGCTTCTTTCCACACTCCCGTGATCCAACAGAGTCTGGCGCTTTATAGTCGGACATATTTGGCCGAAATTATTGGCTATACCCTTGCACGGGCTTTTAATCCTTCTTTTCTTGGTTTGTTGTCCAGGTCGACTACATCTGCCAATTCCTCGTTGGCAGTTAGACAAGAGCAGATATTTGCGTTCGGCGGGGCGGGTCAGGAAACACAAACCATTGGATTGGCAGCTGTGGGCAGCTATTTGGATTCGTTTACCAACTTAGAAGAAATCAATTTTCAATATCGCAAGATTTGGTTGGGAATAGGGCTGTACGAGTCGCTCATCGATTCTTTCGGATCGCGTTTGTTGAAGCAACTTGGTTCAATGCCAAATTCGGCTGATGGGGTTTTGGCGGTGTTTCGTCGAAAGGCCAAGTACGCAAAAGGGCACCACGGACATATTTGCGTCGGCGACAAAACGCTGGACCAATGGTTTGAGGATGGGATAAGCGATGGGCAGGCGTTTTTGGACGGGCTGGTTGGGTCAAAATACGTTGATACGGATCAACCTGAAAACAGTCGTTTTATCAACGAGATTACAAGCCCGAATGGATTGATGTTTGGTGTATTCAGCGCCTCCGAAATAGAGATAATATTGCGCTGGCTCCGAACTAATTCAAATAATCTTGGAAGGCCAGCCCCTGTAGATATCAATGCATTTCGCTGGTTAGAGGTTTCCGCGTCATCCAATCAGAGCCGGACTTCGATTAAAAAGTTGTCGAACCGAGAATTGTATTACCGCCTAATAAATATGGAATTCCACCGGGATGTTTTACCGATGGCAAGGTCGTATGTCGTTCGGTGCCTGCGCAAAGCCAAGGTTCAGGCAAAAATATCGAAGCGAGATCGGTGCATTCCATACAAGCATGAACAATTTCATCGATTTATCGAAGCGTCGTACCAGCGTGAAATGGACGCGTATCAACCAATTACGGGTCGTCCGAGGTTCGGTAAAAACGTTTATATTTGGGCGGTCGAACAATTTGCGCCGACATTGCTCGTAGATGGTTGCTGGTTGCAATATTTTCATAGAGTGAAGGTAGTAAACCCCGAAATAGGTGGACGGTTATGGTCGATCTATGCGGATGAGATTGGTAATGGCCGGTCTCCTGAAAATCATCCAAACGTTTACCGCCGGTTACTCCAGAAACTGAAGGTAGACTTACCGGCGTTTGATACCCGTGAATTTTCTGAACACCAAGGTTTTGCGGATTCTGCTTTTGACCTGCCAGTTTATTTTCTGGCGATTTCGCAATTTCCACAAAGCTATCTTCCAGAAATTCTGGGATTGAATATGGCCATTGAATTGAGTGGTTTGGGTGCTGTTTATATGCGTCTGGCCGAGTCGTTGGAATATTGGGGAATCGACGCCCAAATCGTCCGTCTGCATTTATCTATAGACAATTTGGCTTCGGGTCATTCGGCGCTCGCCAAGGAATCTATTGGATTGTACCTGGATCAAATACGTGTAAATAGCGGTGAGGTAGAAATGCAGCGACAATGGCAGCGAATCTGGACCGGCTATTTGTCCCTGGGTACGGTTCCCACGGTATTCAAGTTAGGATTGTTTTGGCATTATATAATGCGTTTCGGTCGGCATAGTCTGTGGCGACGATGTTTGGGTGGGAACGCGTGAAAGAATAGATTAAGCAACCATCTTTCGGGTCGCCGTATGTTGCTTTAATGATTTATTTGATAGATTAACGCGTCCGTTAACAAAGAGAATTAATATGCAATCCATTTGTGTATTTTGTGGTTCGTCGCTGGGTGACGAGGCCGAATTTTCAGTTGCGACCCGCAATTTGGCGGCGACGTTGGTCGGGCAGAATTTCGGAATTGTCTACGGAGCGGCGAGCGTCGGGTTAATGGGGTTGTTGGCGGACGAAGCACTTGCGCTAGGTGGTCGTGTTGTTGGTGTGATTCCGCGCCATTTGTGTAGCGAGGAGGTGCTGCATGATGGATTGAGCGAGCTGCACGTAACTAACGATTTATTGGGGCGTAAGCAGTTAATGATGGATTCTTCGGACGCGTTTATAGCGCTACCCGGTGGACTAGGAACCTTGGACGAATTGTTGGAAGTATATACGTGGGCCCAACTCGGGCAACATAGCAAACCGATTGGTTTATTGAATGTCTGTGGATATTTTGAACCTTTTCTCACAGCTTTAGACCAGGCTATTTCACACGGGTTTGTGCGGGCCGAGTTTCGCGATTTGATCCACGTCGAGGACAGACCCAGCGATATAGTGAATTTACTGGCATCTAAAATTAAGGTTTAGTCCCAAAACCGCAATGCGAACGATTGAGGGTATCGCGAAGAATTTTTTCCCGAGGTGGTCAATTTGCAGTGTAGATCCGCTCGGAGAGGGGTTGATCAACGATACCTATCTGGTTAAATCTGATAGCGGCTTGCCATCCGAGTGGATTCTGCAGAAGCTTAACAAAAAGGTATTTCAGCAACCCGATCGGTTGATGGCGAATCTTTCTAAATTACTCGAGCACGCAACAAACGAAAGCCGTAAGGATGGTTGCCAGATTAGGATTAGGCTACCGAAAATCCATCTGACGCAGAATTTAGAAACCTATTTTGTCGATTGCGATGGTGAATATTGGCGCGCATTGGAATATATCGCGAATTCTCAAACGCTGCAGACGATCCGACATGAATCAGACGCCGAACAGATCGGCTTTGCGTTGGGACAATTCCATCGACTCGTCGCGACGATGAATACTGATTGCCTTCACGACATCCTACCGGGCTTCCATGATTGTCCGGCTTATTTGGATGATTTTCACGCTAGCCTGCAGCGTAGCAATAAACTGATAAATTTTACCGATTTACGATACGCGATTGAATTTCTGGATAAGCGCAAAACAAGCGTCGCCGTGCTTGAGAACGCTAAGCGCAGTGGACATCTTAAGATTCGGGCTATACACGGTGACCCCAAAATCAATAACATCTTGTTTGATTCGGACGACCAACGAGCCGTAAGCCTGATCGATTTGGATACCGTCAAACCCGGTCTTTTCCAATATGACATCGGTGACTGTTTGCGGTCCGCGTGCAATCGCCAAAGCGAAGATAGGGAATCTACTGCGGTAGATTTTGATTTGGACATTTGCCGGTTAATCCTCAAAGCCTACTTGGCCGAGACGGCCACTATTCTGAACGATTACGATTACCGATATTTATATGACGCTATCCATCTACTGCCATTGGAGTTGGGTATACGGTTTCTGACCGATCACCTGGATGGAGACGAATACTTCAAAGTCGAATATGCTGGGCAGAATTTGCTCCGCGCATTAGTGCAATTTCGGCTGACTGAGCGTATAGAACAACAAGATAGCCAAATTTACCGGATGATAGACGAATTAGTGGATCGTTAGTTTGAGCGGTCCGTGAAAGAAGGGTTATTTGCACTAATCGGACCAATGCTTCATAAGATAAAGTACCAAAAAAAATACCGGGATCAACAATAGAGGGTGGGGCTTGATGATAAGTAACAGCAATAGAAAGGGAATGCTACGGATGGCCATGGTTTTGTCCCATCGTAGCAGCGGCGCATCATCGTCCTCTGCGCTGCGTTCAATTTCGGACAACGTATAACCAAGGCTTTGCGCATTGGCAATAAAACCATCCAATACATTCTCGTCGGTTAACATCAGGTGGACGCGAGAATCAGTGTATGAAACATTACCCTTAATTCCTTCGGTTTGGTTCACGATTTTTTGGATTTCCGATGCGGAACGGCGGTTTTTCATTCCACCGATTTCTAGTGACAGTGTTCTCATATATAACCGAATCGTTGTTACAATTGATATTGATGCTAAAGTGATAATTTAGCGTAAATTCAGTTTTGGTTTCTGTTGGGATGGATTAGTTTTAGGTCATGATAGGGATGTTATCTCATAACCCGGCAATGCGATACAAATCGTGTAGATGCTGTGTGGACATCATCCAAGAGATGTACCAATTTTTTTGAGATCCAGGATTTTCCAGCAAGAAATCTGATGTTCCAAATTTTTCCGAAAACTCCACCTAGTTTGTAAAATCAGCAAATTACTTTTTACACTCAGATATCAGGTGACTAACTAAGCCATCCCCCAACCATGTTTTGAATAGGGTTGCTGCCCGAAGTGCTGTTTCTTCGGTTTCCATCCAGTGGGTTAGCGTAGTACACAATCCGCCAAAGTCTGCCCCGTTCTTAACCGCTGTCAACGCTTCTGCTTCATCTGGTTTCAAAGAACGATAACTGGTATTCAGGCCCTGCCGCCAGATCAGATAATTGACATCTGTATCTAGAGCCTGGGGCTGTATCAGTTCGGATTCGATTTTCATCGACTGCCAGATAGACAGACAATTCCAAGAGCAGGTGATTAGGTATACCGACGGATGCAGTCGCAATCGCAGATTTGGCCAGGAATCAGCGGGAATTATTGCTGCATCGTCGATACAACATAAATCAGAATCTTTGGCGTCAAAAGCATCGATGAAGGCCCATTCTAAGCCCGCTAGTTCGGTTAAATAAGGAAGTGCCCGGTAGTCTTCGTGGATAGCGAGAAATCGTGGCAGATTTTTACCCAACCAACGAAGCGAATAATAACGAGACGGGAAGCTTTTGATATAACCTGAATCCGTGACAACAGTCCCGGATAAATGGGTGTAAAGCACTGATAAAGAAAGAACTATACGTTATAATAGACGCCTGTGTCGAGTCACCCGCCAGGTGAATAATGAAACGTTTTGTTTTG
>Ga0209992_10000307_pt1 | contig 67049 bp, 49 predicted proteins | sample 2SBtaG_2_FD_182564 | JGI IMG/M metagenome (GOLD analysis project Ga0209992, IMG submission 182564) | Deep subsurface microbial communities from Kolumbo volcano to uncover new lineages of life (NeLLi) - 2SBTROV12_ACTIVE470 metaG (SPAdes)... | ecosystem: Environmental > Aquatic > Marine >... | reverse complement strand
CACGGCGACCGACGAGGTGAAGTTGCTCTTCCACGACCACCTCGGTCAGGAGTCGGCGACGCTGGTTCTCTCAGGCGCGGTCGGAAGCCCGTCGCCGTCCCCGACGTACGTAGACCACTCCGTCGTGCGCCGCGACCCCTACGGTGTGCTCCTCGAGGGCAGCGACGCGCTGATGACGTACGGCGCGGGGGCGGGCCGCCTCGACCCCCTCGGCGAGGTCCAGCTCGGCCCGCGCACGTACGACCCGGCGGTCGGCCGCTTCCTCCAGCCCGACGCCCTCTCCTCCTTGGCCAACCAGGGTCAGGGCCTCAACCGCTACCGGTTCGGGTGGAACTCACCCACCAACTTCGCCGATCCGAGCGGGTTCTCCGAGGTGCCGATCAGTCTGCCGATCATGGGCCACGGGGTCGGGGTCCCTCTGTCGGTGCCGGTCGCGTCGCTGACGCGCTCGTGGCGCGGGCGCGGGGCCGGCCTTCGAGGACCCACCGGGGTCGGAGGTCTCGGCTGGGGGATCACCGAAGGGCTCCCTCCATCTTCGGAGGAGTCCCAGCACACCGGTCCTCGATTGCCGGGGTGGGTCAGGGTCTTGCAGCAGGAGGGTACGACCCCCGACTTGGACGACCCGGGGTTCTGGGACTACTGGTGCGGCATCGACCCGGAGGGGTGCGATCGAGTCGGCAAGAGTCAACACAAGCCGGGCGGCGCCGGCGGCTCAGCGGGGAGGGAAGAGAGGGAGCCTGTCGAGCACGCTCTGGAGGTCCGGGATCTCACCGAAGACCGTACCCGCGCGTTGATCGACAAGTCCTTCGAGTTCGGTCGCGAAATCACGTGGGACATCTTCATTGCAATCGCCACCGGCGGCCTCGGCTCGGTCCTCAACAAGGTGGACGCAGTCCTCGACGCGAAGAAACTCGCAGAGGCGAGAAAGGCCCAGAAGGCGGCTGCAGCTTCGCGCGCAGCCGGGCCAGCGCTCAACGCCGCGCGAGCGGGAGGAAGACATGCTGGACAACTCAGGCAGTTCCTCAAGCAGACCCCAACGCAGCTGCGGAAGACGATAGGTTCGTTCAAGAAGCAGATAGCGAAACACGAGGGGTGGATCAAGGACCCCAAGAGCAAGGTCTCACACTTCGACGAGCTGAGCCTGGAACATCAACAGAACCTGCTCCACCACTGGGGGCAGGACATCGAGCGTCACAAGGAAATGCTCTCGATGGCACAGGACCTCCTGGACGGAAAGTGACGAAATGACCGAAGGTAAGGACGATCTCTACGCCGCCTATCTTCTTGATCTTGGAACACTCCTGAGGGAGTACGCGCTGGAAGCAAAGGCGCGGCAGGCCGTTAAGGCCAGTTCCCACAACGATGGCTATCTCGCAGGATTCCATCGGGTCCTCTCACTGATGGAGCAGCAAGCCGAGGCATTCGGGATTCCCGCAAGCGCGCTCGGTCTGGCCGACTTCGACCCAGATGCCGAGTTGGTGTGAGGGCCACTGGCTCGTCGACCGCGGGCTGCCGAGACAACAAGAGACGGAACGGAACCCGAGTGATTGCCTCGAACCATCGACCCCTTAGGGCGCTGTTTCCTCTTCTCCTCTGCTCCGGCTGCCCCGCCGGCCCGGGCACGCCGGGAGCCGACGCCGGGGTCTACGAGACGCTGGAGGCTGCGCTCGACGAGCGTCGCACCCGCATCGTCGAGGCCGACGTCGTCCGCGTCGACACGAGCGCGGCGGGGGTCTTCTGGACCGACGAGCCCGGCGGCGTGCGTTCCCTTCATCGCTGGGACGAGGAGGGCGTCCTGGAGGTCGACTACGAGTTCGAGATCCCGGACCGTCACGGCGCGGGGGACTCGGCGATCGTCACCGCAACGCGCACCGATCGCGGGGACCAGTTCGGGTTCTTTTCTCTCGCCGACGGGACGGACATCAATCCCGGCTGGGGGCCCCTGGGCGACGACGAGGACGACCCGCGCTGGCCGTTCGTGATCGTCTCGGATGCGCTCTTCACCGCCACCGAGGCCTTCAGCGGGGCCGCCATCCTTCTCCACGCGGCCGAACTCGCCCCCACCGGGCCGACCGCAGGTGTTGACGATCCTGTCGACCTCGACGCCCTCGGCATCCTCTGGCGCGACGTCCACAAGATGGCCACCGACGGTCGCTGGTTCCCCCTCGCGCGATCGCTCGCGGTGGACGTGATCGACGCGGAGACCGAGGCCGTCTTCGCCGTGGACGGCTCGGTGGGGGACGGGGACATGGCCGTCGGCCCGGACGGCATCCTGCTGGAGACCGACGGCGGCCTGCTCCTCGTGCAAGGCCAGGACGTCCGCAACCTCACGGACGAGCTCGCCGACGCCGACCTCCCGCTGCCGGTCCGCTGGGTCGACGAGCAGCTGCCCGCCCACTGCGGGGCTGCCTGGAACGGGGACCGGATCGTGTACTGCGCCGCGGCCGGGCTGTTCGACGTGGACCCCGTGACCATGGACGTGAGGGCCCTCGCGCTCGTCCCGTCCGACGCGCTCGGCGATCCGCCCTGGACCAAGCCGCGCCCCCTGGACGGCGACGTGGTGGCCATCGCCGTCGACCCGCCCGGCGTCGTCCTCGTGCAGCCCGACGCGGGCTGACCCCCCCTCAGGGACCGTTCCAGGACCGGTAGCCCTTCTCGTAGTACCGGGCCAGCACCGCCGTGCCGAGGCGGTTGACCTCCACGTCGCGCGGCGCGAGGTCCTCCGGCAGGCGGAACATCGCCGTCGTCATCGCCTGGTTGAGGTAGCGCAGCTCCAGCCCCGCGGGCAGCGTCGGCGCCTCCCCGGTGTCGGTCGCGAGCGCGAAGCCCCACTCCCCGAAGGACGGGACGTACACGTGATACGGGGTGACCGCGAGCCCCCTGGGGCCCCCCTCCACGGTCCCCTCCGTCGCGGCCTCGAGCGTCCGCACGATGCACCAGAAGGCCTCGGGGGCGTAGAAGGGCGACGTGGCCTGGGTGGTCAGCGCCCCGCCCTCGTGCAGGCGGCGTCGGGCCATGCGGAACGTGCCCTCGGCGTACAGCCGCGCGAGCCCCGCGTCGTTCGGGTCCGGCAGGTCGAGCAGGATGACGTCCCAGCGCTCGTCCGTCTCCTCGAGAAACCGCACTGCGTCGAGGTTGTGAACCGCCACGCGCGGGTCCGCCAGGACCCCGCCGTTCAGCTTCGAGAGCGCCGGGTGGTCCCGGAACAGGTCGGTGATCGCCGGGTCCAGGTCCACCACGTCCACGTGCTTCACGCCGTCGTGCTTGAGCACCTCGCGCACGGCCATGCCGTCGCCCCCGCCCAGGATCAGGACCCGCCCCCGCCGCGTGGCGGCGGACATCGCGGGGTGCACCAGCGCCTCGTGGTAGCGGTACTCGTCCACGCTGGAGAACTGCAGGTTCCCGTCGATGAACAGGCGCACGTCGTCGCGCCAGCGGGTCACGACGATGCGCTGATACGGCGTCGACTCGGCGAGCAGGATCGGGTCCGCGTAGAGGCGATCCTCGAGCCAGGTCGTGGCCTGCGCGCCCCCGAGCAGCACCCCCGTGAGCACGACGCCCACGAACGAGGCGCCCAGCCTCAGGGGTCGCGGCCGCCGGATGCTGTCGCCGAGGTAGTGCAGGGCCAGGAACGCCACGCCCAGGTTGAGCAGGCCGAACAGCGCGCCCGTGCGCACGAGGCCGAGGAAGGGCAGGAGCAGCAGCGGGAACAGCAGCGACCCCAGCAGCGCGCCGACGTAGTCGAGCGCCAGCACGTGGGACACGGCGGAGCGCACGTCGACCCGCTCCTCCAGGATCCGCAGCAAGAGCGGGATCTCCACGCCCACCAGCGCCCCGATCACCAGGGACACGACCACCAGCACGAGGGGGTAGGAGTCCATCGCGGCGAAGGCGCTGAACAGCACGAGGGCGGAGAGGCCCCCGGCCAGGGCGAGGACGATCTCCGCGAGCACGAACGCTCGGGGGAGGTCCGATCGCACGAACTTCGCGAGGTACGCGCCGATGCCCATGGCGGTCAGGAACACGCCGATGACGATCGAGAAGACCGTGATCGAGGAGCCCAGCAGGTACGTGGACAGCGTGCCCGCGATCAGCTCGTAGACGAGGCCCGCCGCGGCCACGACGAAGACCGAGGCGAGGAGGATCAGCGAGCGGACGCGATCGGGTCCCGGAGCCTCACTTTCCTCCATGGAACCCCCCGCCGACGTACACCCGCCCGCCCCGCTGGGTCGAGCCGTTGCGCACGCTGACGTCCGCGAACTCCTCGCTCAGGCCCCACCCGTCGCGGGAGGCCACGCGGCTGTAGTGAGTCGCCGCCATGAGGACGAGGAGGAGGAAGGAGAGGAAGAAGAAGCGGGTCATCTCAGTCGTCCATGAGGTCTTCGCCGCGGCGACGTTGCTCGAAGATCTGCCGGCGCAGCAGGATGAAGAACCCCAGGAGCCCCATGCCGATGCCCGCGAGCATCGGCCAGCGCGTGAGGGTGTCGCCGACGGTCACCTTGACCGAGACGCGGGTGCGCCGGTTCGCGTCCATCGACACCCGCACCCGGTACTCCCCGGGCGGCGGAGCGACGGCGTAGGCCGAGCCGCTCCGAGACCCCTCGCTCCAGGACCCCTCGGAGTCGCGCCCCGAGTAGTACTCGATGTCCGACTCGAGGGCGCCCACGGCCACGTCGTCCACGAGCAGCTCGGCCGCCACCGAGGCCCAGTCGTTGCTGACGTTGGTGTCGTAGTGCATGCCCAGGACCCGGGCGTTCGCGGGCACACGGAACGGCTCGGAGACCCACTCGCCCACGATCCTGGCGCCCGCGACCTGCCCCTGGAGCTCCTCCGCGACGAGGTTCGCCTGGAGCACCGGGGTGCCGCTCCCGAACGTCCCGCAGGCGAGGAAGAGGTTGAGCGCGGCGAACGCGAAGAACATCCGCATGGACCACGTGCCGGTGGGGCCGACGGGGTTCGGTTGGCCCGCGCCCACGCCGTCGGGGGCGTCGTAGCGGGTCGACTTCCCGAACGCCTCGAAGACCTCCTTGGGCGGGATCCAGGTGCCCGTGAACCGCTCCATCTCGCGGTTCTCGGTGATCTCCACCGAGTACACGCGGGGCGGGTCGATGAGCGTGTAGTAGTCCTGCGTGTCGCCCAGCTCCGCGAGCCAGGGCAGCGCGCCGTCGACGTACGTGAGGCGCATGATCCCGGACTCGAAGAACCGGTAGGTGCCCTCGCCGCAGTCGACCTTCGACCCCGGGCCCGCCATGCGCAGGGTCGCCAGCCGCGGTCCCTTCTGGGTGGGCCGATACACGTGGTAGTGGCGGTCGTACTCCTCGAGCCAGAGGTAGCCGTCCTCCTCGGACCACAGCAGGTACTCGCGGGTGCGGGACCCGTCCATCTCGACGTAGTGGAGGCGCCCCATGACCTCGTAGTGCCCGTCGAGCAGGCGCGCCCGATCGCCGACGGCGAAGGGGAAGCCGACCTTCGTGTCGGGGGTGCCCACCACCCGCACCTCCGCCTCATCGAGGTGCAGGACGGCCCCGCAGGTCGCGCAGCCCGCGGTGAGGACGGGCTTCTCCTGGGTGGCGACGGGCACGGTCGCGCCGCAGGACGCGCACTGCACCGACTTCGCCTGGACGACCTCTCCGGCGGAGGGGTGTCCCGCGACGGGCGCCTCGCGGGGCGGGAAGTCGACCTCCGAGGCCGGCACCGCTCGACCCAGGTAGGCCTGGGGCGGGTCGCACAGCTCGATCGCCAGGATCGCGTCGTCGCCGACGGCGGTGAGATCCACGAACCGGTACGTCTCCCCCGGCGCGATGTGGCGGGGCAGCGATCCCTCTCCGCCGACGCACGTCGCCTCGCCGACCTCGTCGACCTGGAACTCCGTGCCCATGTGGCGGACGATCGCGCCGAGGGCGGGGACCGCCGCGTCGCCGAGCTGCAGATCGGGGATGCCCGCGGGTCGCTCCAACGCGTAGGAGCGCTCGTCCTCGACGATCCAGTGATCGCGCCCCCCGCTGTCGATCGCGTACCACTCGTCCCAGGCGCCGGACCCGTGATCGAAGCGGACGCGGCCCACGATCTCGAGCTCCAACCGGCCGACGCGACCGCGGGCCCCCACCACGAGGTTGCTCCGCGGCTCGCCCACGATCGACTTCTCCCCCGCCCGCAGGACCTCGTCCTCGCGGTACAGCGTGGAGCTGCAGTACGCGCACACCACGACCGTGATGCCGGGGTTGCGCAGGACCTGCGCCGCCCCGCACGTCGGGCACGAGAGAGAGGGGAGGGGATCGCCCAGGGGAGGCCCCGCGGTCAGCCCTGGATGGCGGCGGCGACGATGATCGCGATGCCGATCATGGTCGAGCCCATGATCACGCCGAGCGCGGTGTTCTGGTCGTCCTCGATCTCCTTGCGGATCGAGAACGGCGCCATCTTCTCGAAGAGCCAGAAGGCGAGCATGAAGAGGCCCATGCCGATGAGGCTGTAGACGATGGTCGCGACGAGCGCGCCCGGGTCGAGGTTCTGAGCGATGCTTTCCAAGGGTTCCTCCTATTTGCCGCCGTGAAATCCCCCGCCGACGTGGGTGCGGCCGCGGGTGCGGGTGTGGACGACGCCGGACTGCGACGTGGCGGAGCCCGAGCGGATCGAGACGACGGCCTTGGCGGCGTCGGCCGGAGCGGCCGTGCCGAGCGTCCAGCCGATGCCGGTGACGACGCACAGCGTGGCGATGACCAGCGCGCGCTCGATCCAGCTCATCGTCTCGCCTCCGTCATTCCCGGGACCAGCGCTTGGCCTCGTGCAGCTGCGCCCGAGCCGCGCACCAGACAGGGTAGATCAGCAGCAGGAGCCCGACCCAGAAGGGTGCGCGCCCCGACCGGTCGCCGGACGTCACGATCAGGCGCACGTCGCCGCGCGGGTCCATGTCGACCTCCGCCGAGAGGACGTGCGGGCCCGACTCCCCGGCGCGCAGGTACCGCGTCTCCACGCGGCCGGTCGGGGTGGTCAGGATCGGCCGCTTCGCCTGCGGGTCGGCGGTGGCGGGGGCGGGCTGCAGGGAGGCCTCCACCGTGAGCCGGCCCCGGTCCCGCACGGCGACCTGGAGACCCACGGCCTCGCCCGCCGCGAGGGCGAACGAGTCGCTGCCGGTGACGTTCACGGGCAGCGCCTCGCCGGGGATGTGCGCTTCGTAGAGGACGTGCGTGGGCCCCGCCGTGCAGGCGATGCCCCAGTTGATCAGCGCGAAGAGCACGCACGCCCAGGCCGTCCAGCGGTGAGCGGCCGTCACCGGGGACGGCTGGGCCCCGTGCACGCCGATGGGATCGGGGAGCGGGCGCTTCCGCTCGAACGCCTCGGTCAGCTCCTTCGGCGTCACGTACTCGCCGACGAAGCGCTCCTGCTCCCGCGCGCCCGTGAGCTCCACGCTCATGATGCGCGGGGGGCAGATCAGGTCCACGTACTCGTGCTTGTCGCCGCGCCGAGCGAGCCAGGGGAGGGCGCCGTCGACGTAGTGGAGGGTCTGGAAGCCGTGCTCGAACTGCCGGAAGGTCGCGCCGTGTACGTCGAAGTTCTCGAAGCGGGCGGACATCCGCAGCGCGCGCAGCGGGGGCCCGGCGCTGGTGGGCCGATACAGGACGTAGTGGTCGTTGTACTCGGCGAGCCACAGGTAACCCGCCTTCACGCTCCACATCAGGTACTCGCGGCTGAAGTAGATGCCGTCCTCGTCCGACTCGGAGTAGACGAGGCGGCCGACGACCTCGAAGCGGTCCTTCTTCCACGTCATCGTCGCGCCCACGGCGAACGGGAACATGGCCTCGCCCTGGTTCGCGGACAGCACCTTCGCCCCCGCGGCCGTGAGCTCGAGCTGCGATCCGCACGACGTGCAGGTGGCGGTGCGGATGGGGTCGCCCTGGGCGCGCAGGGTGAAGCCCGCCCCGCAGGCCACGCACTGGATCGCGTTCGCGGTCTGGGCGGGCGTGGTGTCGAACGTCTCGACGGCCTCGAACCGGACGCCGGACGGGTGGATCGTCTCGCCGTAGAAGCCGCTGGGGCTGCCGCCGTGGGGCGAGAACTCGAGGTTGAGGACGCCGGTGCTCCCGAGTCGGCGCGCGTCCACGAAGCGGTAGGCCTCGCCCGGGCGCAGGTCCCGGCCCACGCGCCCCTCGCCGCCGACGCACACCGCGTCGCCCACCTCGGTGATCTCGAACCCCTGGCCGTCGTGCTCCACGACGCGCCCGATCGACGGCTCGAAGCCCGCGGGCAGCCCCACCGGCCCCACGGCCGTCTCCAGCGTGTAGTTGCGCGCGTCCTCCACCAGCCAGAGCGCCTCGCCGGTCGACTGGTCCTCGCCGTACCACTCGTCCCAGGCCGAGTCCCCGCTCGCGGTGGCGAACTGGATGCGGCCCAGCAGCTCCACCCGGCGGTCGCCTACGTGCCCCACGGAGCCCACCCGCAGCGCGCTGCGCGGCTCCGCGACGATGGACTTCTCACCCATGTGCAGGACGGGCCCGTCGCGATACAGCGTCGTGCTGCAGAACTCGCAGACGGCGACGACGACGCCGGGGTTCATCCGCTCGAGGCGGGCCCCGCACGATGGGCATTGCATTGCACCCCTCACGACAAACGCCCCTCCTTCGTCGGGAGCGTTTGTCGGCGGGGGCCCCGCGCTTCCACGGGAGGACTCCGCTCCTCTTCGTTCCGCTGCGCGGGCCTCGGGGGCCCTTGCGTTCGGTCCCGGCTGTTCCTCGACGACATGGGACTCTCGCTACGGCCTCGTCGTCCCCCTATTGCGACGACCGTCGCAGTCTACGCGCGTCGGGCGGCGCGGAGGCGCCCGGCCAGGGTGGTGCGCTCGGACAGGAGCCGCAGGGCGTCCGCGCGGACGGCTTCGGTGAGCTCGATCGGCAGCCCCGCGGCGGCACCGACGGTGCGGTCCAGGGCGAGGCGGTCGTCCCGGCGCAGCTCCGCCGCCAGGGGCAGGACGGGGCGGGCCTTGAGCGCCCGGAAGGCCTCGCCGATCGCGGGCGCCTCGACCTGCAGGACCGGCAGCGCCTTGAGATCCGGGCCGTAGAGGGTCAGCAGCCCCTCGCCGAGGTTGGTACGCCCGAGCACCTCGGCGGCCAGGGCCATCCACGTGCAGTTGAGGAGGCCGCCGCCCACGTCGGGGTCGACCGGGGCTCGCCAGCGGCCCCACCAGGCCGAGTTGTTCACGGGGACCGCGTGGGGGTTCGAGAGCACGTAGTGGCGCTCGCTGCGGAACTGGGGGAGCAGGACCGGGCCCGTCCGCACGCTTCGGAGGGCGTACCAGGGCCGGTTCTGCTGCACGGAGCGGACGTCGGGGAAGGGGACCCCGCTGCGGTTCCGCCGTTCGGACGCGCCCGCGATCCACGCCGCGGCGCCGGGGTTCTGCGCGGGGTCGGCGGCGGCCTCGGGGTCCGCCGAGAAGTCGAGCAGGACGCCGTCCACGTGCTCGCCCCGGACCTCGTAGCGGTGCACGTCGCGCAGGGAGCGGAGGAACGGCCGACGCCACCGGGCCTCCACGTCGACGGGCTCCCTCGGCGTGAAGAAGGACGCCACGCCGACCTTCGTGCCGTAGCCGATCTCGAGCAGCTCCCCCAGGGAGCGGGTGGGCGCGCGGGCGAGGACGTCGTGCCAGCTCGCCGGGGCGCGCAGGGGGACGGTCCAGCGACCGGCGTCGGCGACGCCCCGGGTGGTGCGCTCGCCCCCGTCCACGAGCTGGACGAAGTTCGTCGTGCGGGGCTCCCGGGTGCGCTCCAGCACCACGATCACGGTGTTCACGGCCACCTCCGGGAACCACGGGTCGTCGCGGGACTCGATGAGGGCGAGGAGCCGGTGGTCGCGCAGCAGGAAGGCCCGCACGTCCGCGCCGAAGTCGGCGTCCATCCAGGTGTTGGGCATCACGAACGACAGCCGCCCGCCCGGCGCCAGGAACGCGGTGCAGTGCAACAGCGCGAGGACGGCGAGGTCCGCCTTGGCGGACGGGGAGAACCCGGTGGAGGCGACCACGGCGGCGCGCGCCCGCGCCCGGTCGGCCGTCGCCATCCGCTCGGGGCGGACGAACGGCGGGTTCCCCACGACGACGTCGAAGGGACCGACGTCCGCGGGCGTGAGGGCGAACAGGTCGGCGTGCTGCAGGGCCACGCCCGGGAGCGCGGAGCGAGCCTCGGCGAGGCGGTCTCCGTCGATCTCGGTGCCCAAGAGACGATCGCAGGGGTGGCCGCGACGCAGGGCGGCGTGCAGGAAGGAGCCGGGGCCGCAGGTGGGCTCCCACACCCGATCGTCCGCGCTCCGAACGGCGGCCGCGAACCCCCGGTCGGCCACGCGCCGGGGCGTGTCGAACTGGCCCCGGAGGAGGCGCTCGGCTCGGGTCACCGGGGCGTCAGTCGATGACGACGGAGCGGCCTTCGCAGTCGTCGGTCTCGGCGATCACCTCGGTGTGGACCCGCATCATCGGCCACGAGCACTCGTCGACGTCGCCGGTGGTGTCGCCGTTGAGGTTCCAGCCGCCCGGGGCGCGCCACGTCCAGTTGCGGGCGCAGGCGCGGTTGTAGTTCGAGTAGCCGAGGGGGAGCACGGGTTCGCCGAGGAAGATGTTCGCGTCCGGCCACTCCACGCCCGCGATGTAGGTGTCCCCGTCCATGCCGGACTCGGGGGTGCGGTCGGTCAGGTCGAAGTTCCACCAGGCCCGTCGCCAGGACAGCTCCACGGCCTCGGTGGGGTCCTCCAGCTCCACGTCCGACCACTCCAGGGCGTCGCGGTCGAACTCCTGGACCAGGGACCACGGGTCGTCGGCCTCGGGGTCGTCGCCGGACCAGACCTCGACCTTGATCTCCAGGCCCTCGTGCTCGTCGTCGAAGGTCGACTGGGGGAGCATGGCCAGGATGTCCACGGAGACGACCCGCCAGGTCGCCCCGCCGGGCAGCGAGGACGTGTCCTGCTCGAGGATCACGGCGTCGTGGATGCCCGCGTGGGCGGGGGCATCCTGGAGCACCGAGGCCTCTTCGATGTCGAAGGCCGTGCCGGTCTCCACGCACAGGGTGCGGAGGCCCGCGTCGTTGGCGCAGCCGGCGAGGAGCGAGGCGGTGAGCAGCGGGATGAGGGCGCGCATGGCGGGACCTTAGTACACGCGCCCGCGGGGGCGGTGATTGACAGCGGGGCAGCGGCGGCGGACGCTCACGGCATGGCGCAGCAGCTGGTTCGAGAAGGCATCGCGCGGGGTCCGATCGACGAACGCAAGGTCATCGCGGACATCACGGATCGCGTCTCGGCGCGGCTCGGCGGGGGCGCGCTCGATCTCCTGATCAACGACTGCTGCTACCAGGAGATCAAGCGGCTGAAGGCCGCCGGGACGCCGTCCGACGACCCGTATTACACCCTCCTGAAGGACGCGCGTCGGCGCCTCGCGTTCGCCCGTCGGGACGAGCTGGACGCCATCCTGCGGGACATCGTCCGCCACTACGTCGTGGAGATCCACGGCCACTTCGACCCGAAGATCTACGCCCGGGCGACCCAGCTGCTCCCGTCGATCTTCGCCCTCCTCCTCAAGGGGCAGGACCCCGCCAAGCTCTTCAAGGGCGGCGTGCGGGCCGGGCTCAAGCAGGGCATCCGCGCGGGCCTCGGGGCGGCGCTCTCGGAGGGGCCGGATCTCGCCGACAGGATCGTCGTTTCGGGGGAGGTGGAGACCTTCCGCACCCTGGTCACGAAGGGGACGTGCGTCCTCGTGCCGACGCACCTGAGCAACCTCGACTCGCCGGTCGTGGGCTTCGCGCTGCACGCCGCGGGGCTGCCGCCGATGATCTACGGCGCGGGGATCAACCTGTTCACCAACGGGATCCTCTCCTACTTCATGGACCACCTCGGCGCCTACCGCGTCGACCGGCTCAAGAAGGCCGTCCTCTACAAGGAGGTCCTCAAGGAGTATTCGACCTACGCGATCGCGTCCCGGTGGCACTCCCTCTTCTTCCCCGGCGGCACCCGCTCCCGCAGCGGGCGGGTCGAGGCGAAGCTCAAGAAGGGACTCATGGGGACGGCGCTGGCCGCCTACCAGGGCCGGCTCGCCGAGGGCGCCCCCCAGGAGCGGGTGTTCTTCATCCCCTGCACGCTCAACTACCACCTCGTGCTGGAGGCCGAGACCCTCATCGACGACGCCCTGCAGGAGTCCGGCAAGTCGCGCTACATCATCCTCGACGACGAGTTCAGCAAGGGCTCGCGGCTGGCTGATTACGTGCGGAACATGCTGGCCCTCGACAACCCGATCGAGGTCGTCTTCGGGGCTCCCCTGGACCCCTTCGGGAACCCCGTGAACGCCGACGGCGACTCCGTGGACCCGCGCGGTCGCACGTTCGACCCGCGGGGGTACGTCATGGAGGACGGCGTGGTCCTGAAGGACGACCAGCGGGACCGCGAGTACACCGGTCGCCTCGCGCGGTCGATCGCCGCGGGACTCCGCCGCGACACCATCCTCTTCGACACCCACGTGCTGTGCGCGGCGATGCTGCGGCGGCTCGAGGCGCGGCACCCGGACCTGGACCTCTACCGTCGGTTGCTGCTGCCCCTGGACGAGCGACGCATCCGGTTCGAGGAGGTGGACGCGGAGCTCGAGCACCTGCTCGCGGCCCTGCGGGGGCTGGCGGGGCGCGGCGAGGTGCGGCTGGGGAGCGTGGTGGCGGAGGGCAGCGCGGAGGAGGTCCGCCTCTCCGGGGGTCGTCACCTCGCTCGGTACCACGCCCGCAAGGCGATCCAGCGCGACGGCGCGGGCCTCTGCCTGGGGGACCCGCGGCTGGCGCTCTACTACGCGAACCGGCTGCACGGCCACGAGCTGCCGGATCCGCTGCCCCGGGGCGCGGGCCTGCTGGGGACGCCGTCATGAGCGTCAAGGCGGCGATCGTCGGGGCGGGCGCCTGGGGTACGACCCTGGCGTGGATGTTCGGGCGCGACGGCGGCGAGGTCCGCATCTGGACGTCGAACGTCGACAAGGCGAAGGCCGTCAATACGAAGCACCGCTCCCCCGCGGTGCCGACGCTGCAGCTCCCGGACGGGGTGCGCGCGGTCACCTCGCTGGACGAGGCGCTGGAGTCGAGGCTGGTGGTGCTCGCCTGCCAGCCCAGCTGGATCCGCATCCTGCTGCGCAAGCACTCGGGGTCGTTCCGGCCGGACCACCGCGTCATCCACGCGGTGAAGGGCTTCGAGGCGCGCGGTCGCACGATCGCGCAGGTGGTCGAGGAGGAGACGTGCGTCCTCCGGACCGGCGCCCTGGCGGGGCCCGTGGTGCCTCGGGATCTGTGGGGCGGCGGGGACACCGCGGCCGTCGTCGGGAGCGCCTACCAGTCCGTCATCGACGAAGTCACCGAGAAGCTCGTGGGCGAGCACCTGCGGGTCTACGGCACGCGGGATCGTCTCGGGGTGGAGATCGCGGGCGCGATGCGTACGCCGGTGGCGCTGGCCGCGGGCATGCTCGGGGCGGCCGGGCGACGTCCTGCGCTCGCGGCGGTGATGCTGACGCGGGCGATCGCCGAGGGGGCCCGCTTGGCGGCGGCGCTCGGGGGGGACGGGGCCACGATGTCCGGGCTGAGCGGGATCGGGGACTGGATGGTGACCTGCCACGACCCGGACGATCCGCTGATGCAGGCCGGGCGTCGCCTCGCGCTGGGCGTGCCCCTCGAGTACGGGGAGGCCGAGGCGCGGGTGCGGACGCTGCTGACGCTGGCCCAGGAGCGCGGCGTGGACATGCCGATCACCGAGTCCGTGGGCGCGGTCCTGGACGGCAGCTCGGTCCGCGAAGCGCTGGCCGACGTCATGACCCGCGAGTCCCGCCCCGAGACCGAATGATCTCGAAGCGGTTCGACAGCCTCCGGCCGAAGGAGATCGCGCTGCTCGAGGTCGCCCTCGACGGCGACGACGTGCTCGTGAAGGGGCTGCACACCAAGGACGTGACCGGGCACCGCGGGGGCTGCCTGCCGTTCGTGGGCTTGGCCGTCGCCGCGATCCTCGCGACCGTCCTGCACGTGGAGGTGCCCGGCTTCCCCTGGCGCGGCGCCGCCCTGGGGCTCGCGCTCGCTTCGCTCTTCCACATGATCCGCGCGTTCATCTACGCGCGGCTGTCCAAGAAGCTGCTCGCGAAGGACACCGGCTGGCTCGCCCTCGGGTGGACGAAGCAGCACCTCGTCTACCGATCGTTCGAAGAGAACCTCTTCGTGCCGTGGTCCGAGATCGAGAAGCTCGATCTGGTCGGCGAAGACGCCCCCCGCGCCCTCCAGGGCACGCTCTGGGTCCACCTCCAGGACAAGAAGAAGGTCCTCATCGCCTCCTTCGACGGCGCCCTCGCGGGCCGCTCGATGGCGGACTGGGCGAAGGACATGGAGAAGGCCCTCAAGCGGGCGGGGTAGCGGCCCCGCAGGGCGGCGTCCTGGCCGGACACCGTCAATCGAGCACTCTTGTCCCGCACAGGACGTCCGGGGCGTCCCCAGCGAGCCTATGTGGGATTCACGTCCCGAATCGTTCCGCCGGAGATGCAGGCCTACGCGAGATCATGAATCGCTCACGTGGATCGGTTAGCGTTCCCGGGTAAGCCCGGGGGGCAGGAGCTCGATTCTTTGGAGACGGATTTCGACCGTCGCTGCCGTCAGGTGTTCAGGGCCGTTTCCAGCTTGCCTCCAGAGGAACGTCTCGAACGACTGACTGCGCTGTGCGGTGGCGACGCGACGCTCGAGACCGCGGTGCGGTCGCTGGTCTTGGAGAACGCGGCGGGCCTCGACGAGACGATCGACCTCTCGCAGGATGGATCGTCCGTGGAGACGATCCCGCGCGCCTCGACGCAGGAGCAGGGACCCCTGGGCCGCTACGTCGATCTGGGGTTGCTCGGGCGCGGGGGCATGGGCGAGGTCCATCGGGTCCTGGACCCCGATCTCAACCGCACGATGGCGATGAAGATCTGCCATCGGGAGTTGTTGGACCGTCCGCGGGCGCTGGCTCGCTTCGTCGAGGAGGCCCAGTGCGCGGCCCAGCTCCAGCACCCCGGGATCGTCCCGGTCCACGAGATCGGCGAGCTGCCCGACGGACGGACCTACTTCACGATGCAGGAGGTCGAGGGGCGTACCTTCGACGATGTGATCCGGGAGGTTCACGAAGCGAGCTCGAACGGTCGGTGGGGGGGCGGGCCCGGCGGCTGGACCTTCCGCAGACTCGTGGATGCCTACGCGAAGATCTGTGACGCCGTCGCGTACGCCCACGAGCGCGGCGTCGTGCACCGCGACCTGAAGCCCGACAACGTCATGCTGGGTCGACACGGCACCGTCATGGTCGTGGACTGGGGCCTGGCCAAGGTCTCGGGGCAGCGGGACTGGGCGGCCGAGTCGGGCGAGCTGGAGAGCGTGGTCACGGACCGATCCCGGAGCGACGCGCTGGCCACTCACATGGGCGCCGTCGCGGGCACTCCCGCGTACATGTCTCCCGAACAGGCCCGGGGAGAGATCGACCGGATCGACGCCCGCAGCGACGTGTACTCCCTGGGCGCGATGCTCTACGAGCTCCTGAACGGGCGACCCCCGTACGAAGGCGACAGCGCCCGCGCCGTCCTCCGCATGGTCCTCTCCGGCCCTCCCGAGACGACTCCTCCTCCCGGCGACGGAGACGGCCCGCCCAGCTTCGGGTTCGGCCCGGCCGGGCACGGTGCCCGGAGCTCGGCCCCGCACGGCCCCCCGGTGCCGACGGCGCTGCGAGAGGTCTGTGCGCAGGCCATGGCCCGCGAGGCGGACGCTCGCTTCGCGACGGCGGCGAGCCTCGCGGAGGCGGTGACGTCCTGGTTGGATGGGGCTCGGCGACGCGAACAGGCCCTCGGGGTGGTCGAGTCCGCGCAAGCGCTGCGTCCGCAGATCGACGCGCTCAAGAGGGAGGCGGCGGCGCTGCGGTCCGAGGCGGCGGGGCTGCTGGAGGACATCCAGACGTGGGAGAGCGAGGACCTCAAGGCCACGGGGTGGGCCTTGGAGGACGAGGCGACCGCCCTCGACCGGAAGGCCGACCTCAAGAGCCTCGAGCTCGACCACCTCCTCAACGCGTCGTTCAGCTACGTGCCGATGCTTCCCGAGGCGCACTCGGAGCTGGCCCTGCGCCGCCGGGCCGAGCACGCGCACGCCGAGCTCGCCCGGGACAACGCCGGGGCCCTTCGCGCCGAGGCTCTGCTGCGCAGCCACGTGCTCGCCCTCCCGGCCGATCACGCGACCCGAGCCGAGCTGACCGCGTACCTGAAGGGGGACGGCGCCCTCACCCTCGTCACGGACCCGCCCGGCGCCGAGGTCCTGCTCCACCGCTTCGAGCTGCACCGCAGGCGGCTCGTCCCTCGCTTCGTCGCGTCGCTGGGGCGGACGCCGCTCCGGTCGGTGACCCTGGAGATGGGCAGCTACCTGTGCCTGCTGCGACACCCCGACCGGGCCGAAGTGCGGTACCCCGTGCACATCGCGCGCGGCGCGCACTGGGACGGGGTGCCGCCGGGGGCCGTCGAACCCGCTCCCGTACACCTGCCCGGGTCCGACGAGCTCGAGCCGCACGACTGCTACGTGCCGCCCGGGTGGTTCACGGCCGGGGGCGATCCCTGGGCCCTCGAGGGGCTGCCGAAGCGGCGCCTCTGGTGCGACGGGTTCGTGATGAAGCGCTTCGTGGTCACGAACGGGGAGTACATCCGCTTCCTGGACGACCTCGTCGGCCAGGGGCGAGAGGACGATGCCCTGAACCGGGCCCCTCGGGTCGGCACGGCGAGAGCCGCGGACGACCACACGGTGATCTACGGGCGGGACGCCCACGGGCGGTTCGTGCTGCAGCCGGACGCCGAAGGTCACGAGTGGCTGCCCGACTACCCGGTGCTCATGATCGACTCCCACTGCGCCGAGGCGTACGCCCGGTGGTCGAGGGAGCGCACCGGCCTGCCGTGGCGGCTCCCCGGGAGCCTGGAGTGGGAGAAGGCGTCGCGCGGCGTCGATGGGCGGTTCCACCCCTGGGGGGACGGCTTCGATCCGTCCTGGTGCTGCATGAAGGAGAGCCAGGAGGGCGGCAGTCTGCCGGTCGTCGTCGACAGCTTCCCGGTCGACGAGAGCGTCTACGGCGTGCGGGGGCTGGCGGGGAACGTCCACGACTGGTGCGCGGAGCGATTCGTCCCCGAAGGCGCGCCGGTCGAGGGCGCACGCGTGGTGGCTCCGGTGCCCGAGGACGATCCCGGTCCTTGGCCGGTCGGCCTGCGACGGACGTTCCGCGGGGGGATGTGGAGCGGGGCGTTCCGAGTCCCCCGGGGAGCGAGCCGTCGAGGCGCGCTGTCGCGGAACCGGCAAGCCTTCTACGGCTTCCGACTCACCCGCTCGCTCCCCCCCGGTTGAGCGATCGCAGGTCGCCCGCGCGAGGCCGCCTTGGGGGCTGGGGGGCGTTCCAGCAACGCATGCAGCAGGCCGGTTCTCTGGGCGGTCGTCCCGCCGTCAGGGAGGGCCGCCCGAGAGCGTCGCCAGGCCCTCGTCGCACTCGATGCGCCCGTCGAACAGGACGGCCGCGAGCGCCTCGCATCGGTCGGCGCGGGTCGCTCCCGGGACCTCCACGGGGACCGGCGTGCCCGCGCGATCCTCTCCGGGATCGCCGCCCAGGACGAACTGCGGCGCGGCGAGGAACACGGCGCACGCCCGCCTCAGCTGTTCGTCGGCGCCCGGCCCCACCTGCGCGTCCAGATCGGCGTCCATCCAGCGCGCGAGCACCACCCGCTCGTTCGCGTCCTCGAGCCGCGGGTCTGCGTGCAGGCGGTCCTTGAGCGACGCGACCGCGTCCCCCAGGGTGGCCCCCGCGGCGTCCGCCTCCGCCACCAGCTGCTCGATGAAGTCGGGGGACGGGGGCTCCGGGGGACCACAGCCCGCGTCGGACGCGGCGCAGAGGTCGACGCAGACCTCCGACCACCCCCCGGACGGCGCGCAGCAGCTCGGCATCTGCTCGCAGACCTGCGCCTCGCAGGGGCAGTCGGGGCACCCCCAGTCGGCGTTCGTGGCGCAGCCCCAGTCGTGGGGGACCGTGTCGCGGCACGTCGCGAAGGCCGCCTCCCAGGCGAGCAGCGTCTGCATCGCCACGGCCCGGAACCCCGGCAGCGCGTCCTTGAGGTGCACGCCCAGGACCTCGTGCAGCCGGACCATCCCGCCCTGGCCCCCGTCGGGGTGACCGTGGAACTCGATCGGCGGGTCCCAGCCCATCGCCGAGTAGAGGCTGCGCACGAGGACGCGCCCGTCGAGGCGGTGGAGGGTGTCGCCGAAGGAGTTGCCCCGCTCGTCCACGGCTTCCCTCTCGACGGACCAGGGGTCGAACAGCCGCGGCAAGGCGTACGGAGACTCGCCCTCTTCGGCGACGACGGCGGCCGGCTCGTGGCTGAAGAGGGGGTGCTCGGTGACGGCCGTGAGCAGCTCGGAGAAGCGGAGGTCCGAGGCGAGGAGTCGATCGGTGAGGGAGGCGAGGACGTCGCGCTGCTCGCGGTTGCGGGCGAAGCCGTGGTCGAGCGTGAGTCGGGAGCCGAAGGCCTGGGCCCACACCCGGTCGGCGAGGTTGGCGGCCGTCAGGTACGCGAACGCCTCCGCGCCGTCCACCGCCCCGTCCGCCCCGGGGGTGTGGGCGCCGCGCGCACGGAGCGCGTCGAAGCCCGCGCGCAGGTGCCGCTCCAGGTCCCAGATGGACGCCGCCGCGTCCTCGGCCGTGACGAACCAGGCGCCCTCGGCCACGAGGTCGTCCTTCAGCGCGTCCGGGTTGAGCATGCGACCGCAGTCGGGGGCCGAGATGCCCCAGGGCTGGACGAGCAGGGGGTCGGGGCAGGCGCCTGCGTCGTTGCACAGGTCCACGCAGCCCTCGTGCCAGGACCCGTCGCAGCAGCCGGGGTCGGCGTCGCAGACCTCGACCTCGCAGTCGCAGCCGTAGCAGCCGGGCTCCTCCGTGGGCCAGCAGCCCCGGTCCGGCAGGGGCTCGTACAGGTCGACCTCCACGGTGAACCCGTACTCGGCGAGCACGCCGAGGCGGCGGAAGAACGGCCACAGCTCGTCGGGGTCGACGCCGCCGTCCGCCCCGTACACTGCGCGCTCGAGCAGGCCCGGCAGCTCCCAGGTCCGGTCGGTCGCGGGATCGTCCGAGCCGGTCGTCGAGAAGGCGGAGTTGTGACAGGGCAGGCAGTCGAGCTGACGGCCGACGTACATCTCGCCGAACGTCTCCCCGCTGCGCTGGCGGTAGGAGAGCTCCTCCCCGAGCGTCTGGGCGTTGCCCTGCCTCGAGAACATCGTGATCAGCCGCCCGCGCAGCAGGGGGGTCACGTCGTCCAGCAGCAGCGAGCTCGCGGCGAGGTCGGCGATGCGCCAGGGCCCGTCGATCCCGTCCTCCGCGCCCGGCTGGTCGCGGGGATCGTGGTCGCGCACGAACTCGGCGAGGAGGGTCGAGTCGGCCGCCGTCGTCGGTACCCCGTTGCAGTGACGTGAGCCGTTTCCGCCCACGCGGGGGACGGCCAGGAGGTCCAGGACCGTCGCCCGCCAGTGGTCGACGGCCTCCGGCGCCCGGGCCATCTCTCGCGCCACCGTCGAGCGGTCCGTGGCGCGCACGAGGTCCAGGAGCACCTCCACCTCGTGGATCGACTGGGGGTGCCGCCCCCACAGGAACAGGATCGCGCGGTGCGTCCACGCCTCGTCGCCCGCGTCGACCACGGGGCTGTACGTCGGGTCGGGGACCTCGAGCTCCTCGCACGCGCCCCCGACGAGGCCGATCGCCGCTCCGCAGAACACCGCCGCCGCCGCCACCGATCGCGGCCACCGACCGCCTCCGCCGCTCACGTCGGCCTCCCCCAGAGCCGCTCTCGGAGCGCCATCGCGGCGTCGAGCCCGGTCTCGCCCCCCCGCAGCTCGCCCACGGCGAAGGCCTCGGGGGAGAAGGGCCAGATGCCCTGGGCCTGGAGCATGCCCGCCCGAAACTCCGCGGGCGTCACCCAGTCGGTGGCCACGCCGTCCTCGCCGATGGCGCCCACCACCCCCGCTTGATCGGGCCCGATCGGACCGCCGAGGAGGACCTGCACGTAGCCGCCGGGCCAGTGGTCGAGCCCGTCCTCGCCTTCCTTGTAGGGGGTGCGTCCGAACTCCGTGCTCACCACGACCAGGTGGCGGTCCAGGTCCAGCTTGTCGGGGTCGCCCTCGCCGGGCTCGTTGATGCGCCGCACCAGCCTGCGCATCGCGTGCGTCAGGTTGCGCCCGCCCTCCGCGACGTGGCGGTTGTGAGTGTCGTAGGCGAGGCCGCCGGAGGCCCCCTCGAGGCCGCCGTCGATCGACGTGACCCAGCGGGCGGGGGTGGTCGGGTGGGTGAGCAGCCGGGTCGCCACCGCGAGGCCGTGCTCGGTGTCGTCGAGGTCGTTGTCGTAGCCGCAGGCTTCTCCCGGGCGGGTGCCGAGCAGGGCCTCGGGGAACAGATCCGTGAGTTCCGGGCTGCCCGCCATCGATCGTCGGGCGAACTCGAAGTCCTCGAAGGCCGGCGCGCGCACGGTCCCGTCCCGACCGGGGGTGGTCAGCCGCCGTCGTTGGATCGCGGTGTAGTGGTCGACCGCGCGGTCGTAGCGGGCGAGGTCTCCGGGCACCTGAGTCCGTCCGAGCTGGGTCGCGAGGCGGTCCATGAACCGCAGGCTCAGCTCGAGCGGGCGCGCGACCCCGGGGTGCAGCCCGAGCGCGGTGCCCACGTCGGCGCTGAACGCGTCCAGGTCGAAGAGCCCCGGATAGAGGACGTAGGCGTGGGGTGGTACCCGCGGGCTGCGCTCTTGGTGGAAGCGCTGCACGTGGGTCCCCGTCGACGCCATGCGGGGCGAGCCGAACCGGTGGCCGCAGAGCGACAGGGGGATGGCGGTCTCGTGGGGCGCCTGGCTGTGGCGCATGACGACGACCCGCATGCGCGCGAGCAGGTCCGGCCGCTCGCGCAGGGCGAGCACGAAGGGCCCGAGGTGCACGGTGCGCCCCGCGCTGTCGGCGGCGAAGGGTTGCAGGAGCTCTTGGGCGCCGCCGCCGCAGGCCGCGAACATCTCGGGGACCGTCGGCTCCTCGCCGTACGGCTCCTGGTAGGTCCACCACATCGAGCCCGCGCGGGGTCCCCCGGCGGCGGGGTCGCCGAACTCGGGCACGACGTAGAAGGAGTCCCAGGGGTTCACGCCGCCGGTGAGGAACAGCTCGAGGACCCCCTCGGGTCGGGCCGCGGCGGGCAGCAGGCCCTCGAGCGCGCCCGCGGGCGCGGCTCCCCACGGTTCGGGGCCGGCTCCCCCCGTCGCCACCGGTCCGACGGCTTCGCCCTCGGACGGGCAGCCGGACAGCAGTCCGCCGCCCAGGCCGATCCCGAGGCCCGCGCGCGTCGCTCGCGTGAGGAATCGCCGCCGCGACGTGCGCCGGGGGCTCACCTGCCGGTCACCATCGTGCCGGTCACCATCGTTCGGCGGCGTTCGGAGCGCATGCGGGGATGCTACCCGCCTTGGGGGGTCACCTCGGCGGTTCGCGGCGCCGGCGGGTGCTCAGCAGCATGACCGCGAACGGCAGCACGGACAGGGTGCTCCGGCCGAGGCACGCGGCCGTCTCGCTGCGGCGGTGTCGACGGGCCCAGTCGCGCCAGCCGCGCGGGTCCTCTTCGGAGCCCGTGGGGCTGCGTCGCAGGGGAGGGGGAGCAAAGGCGCTGGGCACGCAGGTGCGCAGGGCTTGGGCGACGTAGTCGGCGGTGGAGGTGCCGTCGTCGTGCCGCTCGAGCGCGGCGAGGAGGGCGGGGATCGCGTCCTCCATGGGGCGGTCGCGGAAGTACAGCGCGATGCGTCCGTCCTGCGTGGTGCCCGACTCGAGCAGGCGCAGGAGGGCGTGGTCGGCCGAGCGCCCGTGCGAAAACAAGGAGGTGATCGCGCGCGCCGCGGACTCTCGATCCGGGGACGAGGCGGTCGCCAAGAGCTGGGGGATGGGCATCGGCGCGAAGGCCGGGGCCACGGGAGGGGTGGAGTCGGGGAGGGACGGCTCGCTCGCGAACACTACCCCCGGCGCCGTGGCGGCGACGAAGGCGAGTGAGAGGCAGAAGACTCGAAGAGCGAACATGGGTCCTGATCCAGTAGACCGGATCGGAGCACGTTTGTTCCAGGAATCTTTGCGGACCGTCCCCCCCGAACCTATGGCGCGCGTCAGGCGGCGCTGTCGTCGTCGTCCGCGGCGGCGGTGTCGTCGTCGTCCGGCGGGACCTCGGGGCAGCCGACGAGCGAGGCGACGGTCGCGAACGAGGTCATGAGGAGGAGGAGGCGGAGGAGGCGGGTGGTCTTGGTCATGATGACTCCAGGGTCGTGGCCGGCGCAGTGAGCGAGACCGCCGCCGACCGAGTCCGCACGCGCGGCTCGAAGGAGAAACGGGCGGGCCGCGGAAACATCGAGGCTTTTCTTCGGGCGGTGTCGATGGAGTACCCGCCGTAGCGGTCGCTCGCTCCCTCGGCTTTACTGCCTACGCCGTGAATTGGAGTCATGAGACGGAGATGCACGACCGCAGGTCGCCCGTAGGGCGGCGTCCAGGACGGACGCCGTGAATCGCGCCCTCCCCCTCGCCGACCCGGCGGACCCGAACCTCCCCGTCGTGATCGAGCGCAACTTGAAGCGCGCGCGGATCCCGGCGGAGTGGCAGTCCACCGTCGAGCGCCTGAGCACCGGCGAGATGAAGCCGAAGATGCTCGTGTGCTGCGGGAGCGGCTGCAACCCCTGCGTGCAGGACATCCTGCGCTGCGCGGCGAACACCCTGCGCGACCTCGAAGCGGGAGACGTCGCGCCCGCGCCCTCCGGGCTTCGCGAGCGGGCCAAGGCCCGGGCCGGTCGCGCCGCGAAGGGCTTGCTGGCGCGCGCCAAGGGTCGCCTCAAGGGCTGAACCGGTAGCCTCCTGCCCGTGGCGGACCATGGGACGATCGCGGGGCGGGACGACCGCTTCCTCTACCTGCACAAACCGGCGGGGATCCACGTCTTTCCCCCTCACGCGGACCCCGACGGCGACTGCCTGCTCCGCCGGCTCATCGAGGACGCGCCCGAGCAGCGCGACGTCACCCCCGATCCCGCCTTCGCGGGGGGCATCCTCCACCGCCTGGATCGCCACACGTCGGGCCTGGTGATCGCCGCCCGCACCCCCGAGGCGCTGACCGAGGGGCGCGCCCGGTTCGCGACCCACACGCTGGAGAAGGTCTATCGCTTCCGCACCGCGGCGCGGCCCGCGTGGACGGAGAACCGCTGCGCGGCGCTCCTGGCGCACGATCGACGCCGAAAGTCCAAGATGGTGTGGCAGCGAGGGCGGAGCACGCCGCACCGAGGCAAGTGGTACCCGGCCGAGACGTCGTTCCGTCGCCTCGGGGACGGCCTCTGGGAGGCGCGGATGAAGACGGGCGTGACCCACCAGATCCGAGTCCACGCCGCCGCGGTGGGCCTCGCCCTCCTGGGGGACCGCCTCTACGGCGCCGCGCCGCACCCGGACGACCGCTACTTCCTCCACCACCGCGGCATCCCGGGGTGGGACGGCGCCCCGCTCCTCGACGCCCCCTGGGCGGTGTCCCCGTGATCCGGGGCGGCACCGCGGGGGCGATCGTGAGGCTGGGGACCCCCGCCGCGGCCGACGAGCCCCACCCCCTCGCCGAGGAGGCGGCCGCCAAGGGCGCCCTGCGCAAGGCCGGGCTGGCCGGAGGGCGCGGCGCGGACCGCCTGAACAGCCGCCGCCGGCGCTTCCTCCAGGACCTGATCTGGGCGGGCCGGCGTCACGCCGCGCTGCTCGAGCGCCTGGGCCGGCTCGCCGGCGTCGAGCCCTCCGCCTCCGACGCGGCCCACGCCTCGTCGCGCTGGCTGGGTCTCCTCGTCTTCCACGGCGGCCTGCCGCTCCCCTCGGCGGCCGCCGCGTGGGGCGACCGCGACCCCCTCGACTGGGACGTCTTCGCGGACCCGGCTCACGCCCTCACCGGGTGGGTGCTCGCCGAAGAACCGACCGACGTCGCCGTGTTGGCCACGTGCTGCTCGCTGCCCGAGTCCTTCGCCCGTCGCCTCCTGGACGACCACCGCGGGGGGGTCGGCGCGGGGCGTGTGCTGGACGCGGACCGCGAGGCGCTCGACCTCCTCGGCGACCTGGCCGAGCCCGTCCTCCTGGCTCGGGCGCTGAAGCAGCGGGCGCCCCTCACGCTGCGGGTCAACACCCTGCGCGCCGACCGCGAAGCCGCCCTGGCCGCGCTGGCCGACGAGGGGATCGAGGCGCGCCCCGCCCGGTGGACGGACACGGGGCTCCTGGTGGAGGGGCCTCGGCGCAACATCCAGGACACTGCGACCGTGCGGAGCGGCCTGGTGGAGGTGCAGGACGAGGGCTCGGTGCTGCTCGTCGACCTGCTCGATCCGCGGCCCGGAGAGACCGTGCTGGACGCCTGCGCGGGGGCGGGCGGCAAGACCTTGGCCATCGCGGCGCGCATGGGCGGCGAGGGCGAGCTCCTGGCCCTGGACACCCGCCCGGCGGCGCTCCGAGAGCTGGAGAAGCGGGCCCGTCGCGCCGGGGTCACCGTCCGATCCGTGCCGGTGAAGGGCGGGGCGCTCCCCAAGCGGGTGCGCGGGCTCGCCGGGCGCGTCGATCGCGTGCTCCTCGACGTGCCGTGCAGCGGCTCGGGCTCCGTCCGTCGCCGCCCCGTCGGCGCCAAGGTCTCGGATCGCGACGTGACGTCGTCGGCCCGCCTCCAGAGCGAGCTGCTGCGGCGTCACGCCCCGCTGGTGTGTCCCGGCGGCCTCCTCGTGTACGCGACCTGTTCGGTCTTCCGCGCCGAGAACGACGACGTGGTGAGGGCGTTCCTCGCGTCTCCGGCGGGCGCGGACTTCGAGCCCGCGCCCGTGGCGGACCTCCTCGGCGCCGCGCGGGCGGAGCAGCTCGGCGCGGGCGACGTCCTCCGGCTCCTGCCCCACCGCCACGGCACGGACGGTTTCTTCGGGGCCGCCCTGCGTCGACGGAACTCCGAGCCCGCCCCGGGTGTCGACCCCTGAACTCGCGTAACCTCGCCGGTCCCCCGGAGTCGCATGTCCCGTCTGTCCCTCGTCGCCCTCGCCGCGCTCCTGCTCCCCTCCGTGGCCTCCGCGGACGACGACGCCGTGCTGGAGGCGCTGACGGCCGAGCTCGAGCGCGCCCGGGCGCTGCTGGAGCAGCTCGAGCCCGCCCCCTACTTCATCTCGATCCAGGCGATCGAGCAGGAGCGGGTGGGCATCGTGGGCGAAGAGGGCGGCCTGCAGGGCTGGAGCCCGAGCCGCGGCCGCTGGGTCCACGCCGACGTGCGCCTCGGGTCCCCGGAGCTCGACTCGACCCACGCCCTGCGCGACGGCTCCTACGACGAAGGCGGCACCGGCGGCCGTCCCCTGCCCTTGGGCGACGACCCCGCCGTCCTCGCCCTCGCGGTGTGGGAGGAGATCGACGCCGTGTACCGCGACGCCGTCGACCGCATGGAGCGCGTCGAGGCGGACCGGCAGGTCCTCGTGGAGGAGGAGACCTTCTTCGACCTCGCGCCGGTGGAGGTCGTGGAGGCCGTGGAGGACGTCCCCGGGCTGGACGTGGACGTCGCCGCTTGGGAGGCCGCCATTCGAGGTGCGTCGGCCGTGTTCGCCGAGTCGCAGGTCGCGATCGATCCCTCGGTCTCCCTCTCCGTGGAGCGGGACACGCGCTGGTTCGTCTCCACCGAGGGCGCGCGCCAACGCACGACCGCGAGGCGGGCCCGGGTGGACATCTCCGCCGACACCGTGGCCGACGACGGGTCTTGGTTGAGCGTGCACGAGGCGTTCGACGCCGAGAGCCCGGCGGGGCTGCCGTCCCCCGCGGCGCTCGCGGCCGCCGTGCGCGACACCGTGGCCGAGCTCGACCTGCTCCGGGGTGCGCCGGAGGAGGAGCCTTACGTCGGCCCCGCGATCCTCAGCGGCCGCGCCGCGGCGGTCTTCTTCCACGAGATCTTCGGGCACCGCGTCGAGGGCCATCGGCTCAAGCAGGTGACCGACGCGCAGACCTTCCGCAACCGGGTCGGTCAGGAGATCCTGCCCCCGTTCCTGTCCGTACACGACGACCCGACGCTGGCCGCGTACGCCGATCAGGACCTGCGCGGTCACTACTCGTTCGACGACCAGGGCGTGCGCGCCGAGCGGGTCCCGCTCGTGGAGGACGGCGTCCTGGCCGGGTTCCTCCAGAGTCGGTCCACGGTGGGGGAGGGCGCCCGCAGCAACGCCCACGGCCGTCGCCAGCCCGGCCTCGATCCGGTCGCTCGCCAGGGCAACCTCATCGTCACCGCCGCCGAGACGGTCTCCGACGACGAGCTCCGCGCGCGGCTGATCGCCCGGACGAAGGCCGCGAGCCTGCCCTACGGGCTGATCATCGAGGACATCGAGGGCGGGTTCACGTTCACCGACCGGGACATCCCCAACGCGTTCCAGATCGACGTGCGGGTCGCCCGTCGGGTGTTCGTCGACGGCCGCCCGGACGAGCTCGTGCGAGGCATCGACCTCATCGGCACGCCCCTCGCCACCTTCGCCATGATCGAAGCGGCGGGGCCCACCCCCGGGGTGTTCAACGGCACCTGCGGCGCGGAGTCGGGCTGGGTCCCCGTGTCGGCGGCGGCTCCGGCCCTGCTGATCCGTGAGATCGAGACCCAGCGCAAGGGCAAGGCGCAGGACCTGCCGCCCCTGCTCGCGCCTCCCTCGGGCGAGGCGAGCGCCCCCTCCGTCGAGGGCGGCGACCTGCTGCTGGCGGTGCTCGAGGCCGAGGCCGATCGGGCGCTGGCGGACCTTCGGCCCGAGGGGGCGCCGCCGCCCACGCGGGTGGTGATGCGCGCCCGCGACCACGACATGTTCACGGTGCGGGCGGACTTCGGGGTCCTGTCGAGCGAGGGCGGACGGCGGTCGCGACCCACCGACGTGGAGGTGGTGATCGGGGACGACCGCCTGAACTCGAGCCGGTTCGAGCCCGCCGCCGGGATCCCGCTGCCGTCGTCGATCCAGCGCCCCCGTCTGGTGATCGACGACGTCCCCGCGGCCCTCGCCCGGGACCTCTGGATCTCCACCGACGCGGGCTACAAGATCGCGCTCCAGCGGTACCTCCTCAAGGCGTCGGCGTACCGCGACTCCGACTGGGACGAGCTCGTCCCCGACTGGTCGCCCGCGCCCCCCGTGGTGCACCTGGACCCCCGCCCGCTCGTGACCGTCGACCGCGACCGGCTGCGGGCCCTCACCGTCGCCGCCTCGGCGCGCCTGCGCGGCATCCCGGGCCTCCGCTCCGGTCGGGTGGTCGCCGGGGCCGACCACGGCCGCGAGTACCTCGTCTCCACCGAGGGCCACCGCGTCGTCCAGTCCGACGGGATGGTCGCCGTGTACGCCTTCGCGGACGCCGTGGACGACGCCGGCCTGCGCTACTTCGACCGCCTCCAGTGGGTGGCGGCCACGCTGGACGACCTGCCCTCCACCGAGGAGATCGCGGACGCCGTGGAGGCCCTCGGCCGCACCGTCGCGGCCCGGATGGACGGGGCTGCTGTGGCCTTCTACGAGGGCCCCGTGCTCTTCGAGGGCGAGGCCGCCTCGGACCTGTTCCGGTACCTCGTGCCCGCCGAGGTGCGGGGGACGCCGCCCACGCCCGAGGGCGACGGCGACTACCAGAACCGCATGAAGGACTTCGCCCGGGTCGGGCGTCGCCTGCTCCCGCGCGGCTGGACCGTCGAGGACGATCCCACGACCGTCCCGGCGGGCCTCCCGGGCGGGTACGCGTACGACCGCGAGGGCGTCGCCGCGCGCCGCGTGAAGCTCGTGGACGACGGCTACGTGCGCGACCTGGCCATGAGCCGGGTCCCCCGGGCCGACCTCCGCGAGAGCACCGGGCACGCCCGCGGGCGCATCCACCGGGCGCTCTCGGCGCGGCTCGTGAACTGGACCGTGCAGCCGTCGGGGATGAAGCCCGCCCGCGCGGTCCACCGGCAGGCGGACATCCTCGCGCGTCGGGCCCGCCTCGACCGGGTGCTCGTGGTGCGGCGACTCGAGCAGGGCAGAGACGGCAGATTGCCGCGCCCCACCCACGCGGTGTGGCGGCTCCAGGACGGGACGGAGATCCCGGTCTCGCTCATGGAGTTCGAGGGCGTCGATCGCCGCACCCTGCGCGCCATCGTGGCCGTCGCCGGTCCGCTGCAGACCCGGGCCTACCTCGCGCCCACGAGCCGCTACGACCGCGCCGGCACCGTCGCCGGGCTGCCCACGGTGCTGCGGGCCCCGTCCCTCGTCCTCGTGGAGGAGATGGAGCTCGTCTACCCCGGCAGCGCGGCCGACCCGGCTGCCTTCCCCCCGCCGGAGATCGAGTGACGGATCGTCTGCGCGCAGTGGTGCCCCGCGGCCTCGAGGCCGTGGCGGCGAAGGAGATCCGCTCCCTCGGCGGAGGCGTCGGCAAGACGCGCTCGGGGCGGGGGGTCGTGTCGTTCGAGGGCCCCACCGACGCCTACCTGCGCGCCAACCTGCACCTCCGCACCGTCGACCGCGTCCTGGTGGTGGTGGGCACGGCGGATGCCCGGTTCGAGCAGGAGCTGCTGGACGCCCTCGCGGCCGCCGAGTGGGAGCGCTGGATCCGCAAGGGGGCGACCGTCGGCGTGTCGAGCTCGGCGCGCGGCTGTCGGCTGTTCCACACGGGCCTGCTCGACGAGATCGTGAGGCGGGCGCTGTCGGCCCGGGGCCTCGGCGACGGCCGCCCCCGGGGAGAGTCCACCGAGGCCCGCGCGCGGGACGACGAAGACCGTGGCGACCGCGCGACCATCGACCTGCGCGGCACCGACGACCGCTGGGAGTTCGCCATCGACACGTCGGGGTCGAGCCTGCACCGTCGCGGGTACCGCAAGGCGGTCGCGAAGGCGCCGCTGCGGGAGACGATCGCGGCGGGGATCCTGCGGGTCGCGGGCTGGAGCGGCGACCGAGACTTCCTCGATCCCATGTGCGGGGCGGGCACCCTCGTGGTGGAGGCGGGCTGGGTGGCCGCGAACCGCGCGCCGGGGCTGTCCCGACGCTTCGCCTTCGAGGACTTCCCCACCCTCGACCGCGCCCGCTGGAGCTCGCTGGTGGAGGACGCGAAGGCCCGCCTCGACTGGAAGGGCCTCCCCGGCCTGGAGGGCTCGGACCGCGCGGGGGGGGCGATCCGAGCGGCCCGCGCCAACGCGAAGCGCGCCGAGCTGACCGGACGGTCGCGGTGGGTGAAGCGCTCGATGGACGATCTGCCCAGGTTCGCGCCCGGGAGCGCGCCCGGCCTGCTCGTGGCGAACCCGCCGTACGGCAAGCGGGTCCGGGCGGACGCCCCCCGCGGGTCCGACAAGGAGCGCGCCGCCTGGGCGCGGTGGGGCGATCTGGTCCGCGCTCGTCGTCCCGGGTGGGCGGCCTGGATGCTCGCGCCCCACCCCGAGCCGGCCGCCGCGGCGGGCGCGCGGGGCCGCGCCGCCTTGACCGTCGTGCACGGCGGCCTCTCCGTCGGCCTGCACCGGATCGCCTGATCCTCTATAAGCGCGCGCATGTCTGTGCTGCGCCTGTGTCTTCTCGCCCTCTCCGTCTCCCTGATCGCCTGCGGCGGCGGCGACGAACCCACCCCTGCGCCCGCGAAGACCGCCGGCAAAGCGGCCGACGGGACCCGGGTAGCGGGGCAGCCGAACCCGTACGTGCCCGTCGTCGCGGCGCCGCTGCAGGCCACCGAGGAGCTCGATCTCGGGGCCGAGGTCGTCCTGCGAGGGGGCGACGAGGTCGTGCTCTCCAGCCTCCTGCAGGGTCCGACGGTCCTGTACTACACGTCCGACGACCGCCGCGGCGGCAACCTCGGGGCGTCGCGGCTCCTGCGGGACGTGATGAAGGGCGCCGACGCCGTGGGCGCCCGCGTCATCGTGCTGTTCGACGAGGGCACGTCCCCCAAGAAGTTCGACACGTGGTTCAAGAAGCGGCGCGTCCCCCTCGCGCCCGCCACGATCGCCCACGACGAGTCCGGCGACTTCGCCGAGGCGAACGACTGGGACCTGCGCACCGTCGCGCTGCTCACGCCCGAGGGCGGCGTCGCGAAGCTCTGGAGGCCGTCGGAGGACCTCTACCAGCGCCTCGGCACCGACGGCTTCTCCGCCGACCTCTTCTTCGCCGCGTGGGCGCCCGTCGACCCCGGCCCCACGCTGGACGCCGCCACCAAGCAGGCGGCCGTCGAGCTCGTGCGGGCCGTGCTCGCCACCGAGTGGGAGGACGGCGCCGAGATTCCGGACGCCCTCATCGACCCCGCCAAGGCCGCGGGCCTCGGGGCCGACGTGAAGCACGGCGCCTGGGTCGAGCTCTTCCTCTGGGGCGAGCTGCAGCACCCCCGGGCGCGGGTCACCGAGGGGACCCTGGGCGAGGCGATCGCGCAGGCCGCGCAGGCCGCGATCGCGGGGGCCGCGGAGCCCGCCACCTGGCGGGAGCGCAAGGACGACGTGATGATCTCCGTCCACGTCGAGGGCGAGGCCACGCCGCTGCCCACCCGCGAGCTCACGCCGCTGTGGTACATGGTCGAGCCCGGCGTGGACGGCCTCATCCACCGCTTCGAGGACTCCGAGGGGATCATGCTCGGCAGCGAGCCGATCACGGACGGGCTGCTCACTCCGCGCGTCCGCAGCCGGAAGAAGAAGCTCCCCAAGATGCTGGGGACCGTGAGCCGCCGCGCCGGGCACGCCGTGACCGCCTGGAAGGACCCCGCGAAGGGCGAGCTGCTCCGGTTCCGCACGACGTCGTTCGGGACGGCCGTCCCCGCGGGGCCGGTGGAGGACATGTTCCGCGGCAACGTCCTGCGCCCCGAGCGCATGGACGAAGCGGCCATCCTCGACACGATCAAGGAGGGCGGGCGCTGGCTCCTGAACACCGTCGGGGACGACGGCAAGTTCGACTACGAGTACTTCCCCAACCGCGACGAGCACGGCAAGGGCTACAACATCGTGCGCCACGCCGGGTCCGTGTACGGCCTCTTCGAGATGTACCACCTGGCCATGGGAGAGCCCACGCTCGCCGACGACCGCGTCCGCTACATCGACGCCGCCGCCCGGGCCCTGGGCTACGTACACGAAGGCCTCGGCGTCCCGAAGGGCGCGCCCGAAGACCGCGTCTGCCTCATCTACAAGGACAGCTGCGAGTCGGGCACCGCGGCCCTCACGCTGCTCACGTTCCTCGCGCGCCCCGACGTGGACACGGTGCCCGAGAACCTGCGCGACGAGGTCTTCCGCCCCGGCGACGACGCCAAGATGGAGGGGCTGGGGCTCGTTCTGCTCGACATGATCGACGGCCGCGGCGCGATCTTCCGGCGCTACCGCGAGTCCCTGGCGGCGGACCGGGTGGGCAAGGAGCCGCTCTACTACCCCGGCGAGGCGATGCTCGCCCTCATGCGCTTCTACGAGAAGACCGGCGACGAGCGGTGGCTCGAGGGCGCGCGCGCCATCGGCGAGCGCCAGCAGAAGCTCTACCTGAAGAAGCGGATGTGGCCGGACCACTGGGTCATGCAGGCCCTCCCGCGGCTTTGGCTGGTCGAGAAGGATGACGACATGGCCGAGGCGTGTTTGGCCATGGCGATGCACTCGATCGGCGAGCAGTACCCCTTCGTCTGGAACCCCTTCCCGGACTACCAAGGGGCTTGGCGACGGCGGGACGACACGCCCCGCACCACCCGAGCGGGCTCGCGCGCGGAGGCCATTCGCGGCGTCATGCACCTCGCCTGGGAGCGGGGAGACGACGCGAGCATGCTCGAGGAGTCCCTCATCGAGCTGAGCCGGCACCTGGCCGAGCAGCAGTACGGCGAGCGCAACTCGTGGTGGACGCCGGTCCCGGAGAAGGTCCGCGGCGCCTACCCCATGGGCATCGTCGACAACCACGTCCGCATCGACAACAACCAGCACGCCCTCGTGGGCATCGCGGGCGCGCTGGAGGCGGTCCGCAAGCGCGCCGGCAAGGCGCCCGCGGAGCACTGATGAGGGCGACGATCGGGCTGCTCGCGGTCCTCCTGATCGTCCCGCTCCCGGCGCGGGCGGACGACGCGCTGGCCGACCTGGTCGACCAGGTGTCCGGGTCCGTCGTCAACATCTACACCGCGGGCACGCGTCGGCCCCGCTCCAACTGGGAGGCCGTCTTCGGTGGCCCTCAGCGCTGGGAGTCCCTGGGGTCGGGCTTCGTGATCGACACGTCGCCGTGCCTGATCGTCACGAACCAGCACGTCGTCGGACCGGCCGACAGCATCCGCATCCGGGCGACGGACGCCCGGGAGTACACCGCCGAGGTGGTGGGCGCGGACAAGGACATCGACCTCGCGATCCTCCGAGTGGACGACTGCGACCTGCCCGCCGCGACGCTCGGGAGCACCAAGGACCTGCGCGTGGGCGAGGACGTCTTCGCCGTGGGCAACCCCTTCGGCCACGGCCACACCGTGACGCGCGGGATCCTCTCCGCCCGGTCGCGCACCTTGGGGCTCCCGAAGTTCGACCTCTTCCTGCAGACCGACGCGGCCATGAACCCCGGGAACTCCGGCGGGCCGCTCTTCGACGACGCCGGGCGGGTCGTGGGGGTCAACACCCGCGTGGACGGTCGGGCCGAGGCCATCGGGTTCGCGATCCCGGTGGAGCTGCTCGCGGGGGCGATCCCGGCCCTGCTCGCGGGGGAGCCCGTCACGCCCGGGTGGCACGGGATGACGCTGTCCGAGCAGCCGTCGGGGCGGCTCGCGGTCGTCGACGTGTTCGCGCGGGGGCCGGCGGCGGCGGCGGGGGTGGAGCCCGAGGACGTGGTGGAGCGGGTCGACGGGCGCGTCCTGCGGGGTCGCGCGGGGTGGGCCGAGTCGTTCGAGATCGGCTTCCCGGGGGACCGCCGCACGCTCACCGTCGTGCGCGACGGCCGCGAGATCGACCTGCAGCTCACCCTCGTGGACCGGGCGACGTGGACCGCCCAGGTCGTCGGCCCGCGGGTCGAGATCCCGTTCCTGGGGGTGGAGGTCGAGAACCTCGCGCCCGACGACGCCTCGGAGCTCGGCCTGGACGGCGGGGTGCTCGTGTGGCGCACGGGCCGCGGCGCGCTCTTCGCCCGGGGCGACATCCTCATCGAGATGAACGGCGTGCGCGTCCGGACCACCAAGGACCTGGTGCAGGCCTCGAAGCTCGCGGAGAAGCAGCGCTCCCTCAACGCGGTGTTCCGCCGCCGGGGCGTGAACCGGCGACTCGTCCACAGCTGGTAGCGGGCGCCCGGGGCCCGCGATTTCCGTCTCCCGGTCGGAAGCGTATGATGCGGGTCCGCTGATGCGTCTCCCGTCCCTCCATCGCGCCTCGCTCATCCTCGTCGCGGCGGCGCTCCTGCCGGTCTCCGCGACCGCGAAGGAGTACTCGACCGACGTCGACGTGGCCGACGAAGAGGAGCTCCGGCAGCTCTACTACGACGGCCTGCTCGAGGACGACGAGTTCGACACGCTGCTCCGTCTGCTCGAGGCCCCCATCGACATCAACCGCGCCGAGCGCGGGGACCTCACGCAGCTGCCCGGCATCACCGAGATCATGGCCGAGGCCATCATCCACGAGCGCACGGTGGACGGCGCGTACCTCATCCTCGCGGACCTCGCGACCCGCATCGACCGCATCACGATGGACGACGTCCGGCGCATCGACTCGTTCGTCTATCTGCGCGTCCCCGCGGGCACCAAGCCGGCCGTGAAGGGGGCCTTCGACCTCCTCATCGTCAAGGAGTTCGACGACCACGCCGCGCTGACGAACGACTACCCCGCCCGGTCCCGCAGCATCGACCAGGCGGGCTACGGCAAGGGCCCCGCCATCGGGTACGGGGTCAACGCGACCATCCTCCAGTGGCTCGACATCGGCATCGCGGGCGTCGCCCAGGAGAGCATCCGGTCGATCGAGTACGAGCCCTCGTCGCGGGACCTGTACGCGTCCTGGGGCACCCCCACGTTCCGGCCCTACCTGGGGTACGCGAGGGTCGTGCGCCCCGAGGGCGAGGTCGTGGTGGGCACCTACCACCTGTCCTACGGCCTCGGCGTGGTGATGAACACGATCGGCGGGCACGAGCGCCACGGACCGTCGCTCCGCAGGTCGTTCGGCCGGTCCTCGGACCGCATCCGCCAGTTCGACGGGCTCCTCGGCGGGGCGGCGCGGCTGCTCGCGCTCAAGGCGGGGCGCTTCTCGTTCGACCTGTCGGCGTTCGGCAGCATCCGCGACTACGACACCTATTCGTCGTACATCGGGCTCGCCGGCGGCCGAGTCCTGGACCCCGCCGCGGGGCTCTCGGACGACCCCGAGCGAGAGACCTTCGAGGCGAGCACCCCCAGGATCTGGATCGAGGGCAACAAGGTCTCGTACCTGACCGTCCCCAACGCGATCCGCATCGCGCTGGCGGGCGGCAACGCGACCTTCCGCTTCAACCGGCGCACCCACATCGGCTTCACGGGGTACGCGGCGCTGTCGGACCGGACCGTGATCCCCGGCATCCCCGAGGACGCGCAGAACGAGCTGCTGTTCCGTCGGCGTTGGCCCGTCTCGAACAACTTCGGGGCCATCGGCGTCAACGGAGCGGTGGGCGTCGGGCTCATCAACATGGCGGCCGAGTGGGGGCTGTTCCTCGATCAGCGCCCGGGCAACGCGCTGCGGTTCCTCTTCGAGGTGGAGCCCGCCTGGGGCGAGTTCTCGATCTCGCTGCGGCACTACGACACCACGTTCGCCAACCCCTACGCGCGGTCCGAGGCGGCTCCCGACTCCGTGGCGGGGCACCGCGCCCGCAACGAGCAGGGCATTCGCTTCGGGGCCACGGTGCACCCGATCAAGGCGATCCGCGGCAACCTCCGCGTCGACCTCTCGCACAACCTCCAGTACGACATCTACGACCTCGAGGTCCGCGGGTCGTTCACCGGCAAGCCGACGCCGTGGCTGTCCCTGAAGGCGTTCGGCTCCATCAAGAACCAGGACCTCGCGCTCAACGGGCGGGAGTTCAAGTACGGCGGCGAGATCGACGAGGACCTCTTCGGCGTGCAGGGGGAGTTCCGGGAGTTCCTCGAGGAGACGGACATCGACTGCGAGGAGGCCGGCGGGGCCACCTGCGAGCGGGCGGGCGAGAAGGCCACCCTCGGCGCCCAGATTCGGTTCGAAGACAAGAAGATCGGGAACATCGCCATCCGCTACCGCCACTCGTGGACGGACAACGACAAGACCGTGTTCGTGAACGAGAACTCGTGTCGCCTGGCGCGTCAGCAGGGCGGACTGCTCCGCGTGACCGGGCGGGTCCGACCGCACAAGAGCACCACGATCTCGGGCAGCTTCTATTACCTGGACGAGGACCTCTGGGGTTACAAGTCCATCGGTGGCGCCGAAGAGGGCCCCCGAGGCGTCGGCGGGTGGATGCAGGTGGAGCAGAAGGTGAAGGACCGGGTGAAGTTCCGCCTGCGCGGGAAGGTCGGCCGTCGCCTCATGGAGACGTCCTCCCGCTGCGACGAGGGCGGGGCCACGCCCGCGATCTCGGGGCAGTTCCTCGAGCCCCCGTACGGTCGCAGCTTCGACCGAGACCCGCTGACCGGCACCGCGCTCGACGCGGACGGGCAGCCCATCACCTACAACAAGTGGTTCGGCGAGCTGCTCTTCTCCATGCGGGTGAAGTTCTGATGCGCGTCGCGGCGCTCGCGGCCCTGAGCCTCCTCATCCCGACGTCGGCGTTCGCCGTGAGCGTGGGGGACGTCGTCATCACCGAGCTGATGATCGAGGCCCGGTCGGACCGCGGCGAGTGGATCGAGGTGCACGCTCCCGGCGACGAGGTGGACCTCGCGGGCTGCTTCCTTCGCCAGATCGGAGACGGCGGGGGCGGCGAGGCGGTGCTGCTCGACGGCCTCGTGGTGGGCGCCGGTGCGTTCGCGGTGCTGAGCCGCCAGGACCCGTGCGTCCTCTACGACCCGGACGGCGCCTGCACGCTGCCGGCCGACTTCATCTACGACTCCGTGTCCCTCGCCAACGACGGCGGCGAGGTGCGGATCGAGTGCGGGGCCACGCGCATCGACTCGGTGATGCACCAGTGGCCCTTGGTGGAGGAGGACTGCACGTCCCCAGGCGCCGTCTGCTCGGTGAACCTCTCGCCCGACTCCTTCGGCGGAGACGGGGCGGCCATCGCCGCGGCCAACGACGACTGGAACAACTGGTGCGTCCCCCCGGCCTCGAACTTCGGGCTGGACGCGATCGGTTTCGAGTCGATCTCCACCCCGGGCGCGATCAACGCGTGTCCCGAGCCCGGCGCCACGTGCGGCCCGGGCGACGCGGCGTTCACCGAGTTCATGGTGCGTGCCCCCAACGCCAACCGCGAGTGGTTCGAGATCCTGGTGACGGCCCCCACGGGCTGCGATCTGCAGGGCTGCCGCCTCCAGGAGGGGCCGGACGCGAACCCGTTCCTGAACCCGACCGCCGAGCACTGGGACTTCCACACCATCGACGTGCCGGGCAACGTGCTCGACATCGCCCAGGGCGAGTACGCGGTGTTCGCGCGGACGGACCAGGAGGTCGGCACCGAGCAGCCCGCGGGCGACACCGTCACGGCCGTGGACCTGTACTCCGGCATCAGCTTCGGCGACACCGAGCCGGGCTACCTCCACCTGCTGTGCGGGGGCGAGGTCGTGGACACCGCGCCCTACGACTGGGGCCTGTTCGAGGACTCCTGCCCCGAGGGCGGCTGCTCCGTGAACGTGGTGCCGATCCACGAGAGCGCGGGCGCCAACGACTTCCTGGGCCGGTGGTGCCTGCCTCCCCAGGAGCCCGAGTGGCTCACCCCCGAAGAGCTGCCCTTCCGCGGCACGCCCGGCGGGCCCGGCGTGTGCGACGTGCGGGCCTGGCCGGTCGAGGGCGAGGTCGTGTTCACGGAGCTGATGGTCGCCCCCGTGACGGGCCTGGCCGAGTGGTTCGAGTTGAGCGACCGCACGGGCGAGGCCTACGAGCTCTCGGGCTGCCGCGTGGAGCGGTTCCGCCTCGCCGAGGACGGGACCATCGACGTCGGCACCATCCAGGACTACGTGCTCGGCGCGGACGACAGCCGACCGGTGATCGAGGGTGGCGCCAGCGTCGTCTTCGGGCGCGACTGCCTGGACGGAGGCTCGGTCGCCGACGGCGACGTCTGTCCCGAGGACCAGTACCTGTACGGCAGCGTGTCGTTCAGCAACTCCGAGGCCGAGTTCGTCGATCTGTACTGCCCGGACGGCGTGGGCGGCGAGGTCCGCGTGGACCGGGCCGGGTACGACGTGACCTCCACCGGCGCCCGGTCCGGTCATTCGATCCAGTTCGACATGAACGCCGCCGATCCCGACGCCAACGACGCCCCCTCCGCCTGGTGCGAGGCGTCGTTCCTGGACGGGTACCTCTTCGCCGGCGACCAACCCGTGATGTTCGGGACACCGGGCCGCAACACGCCCTGCCGTACGGGCGAGCCGGCGGACGTCCCGGCGGGGCCGGGCTGTCAGTGCGGCGTGGCCGAGCCTCGGCCGGCGGCGGCCTGGGGGTTGCTGCTGCTGGCGGCGGCGGCCCGCACCCGGAGGAGACGAGCCTGATGCGCACGACCACTCTGTTCCTCGCGGCCCTGCTCGCCCTCCCCGCGTCCGCCGGCGCGGACGAATCCGTCGACGAGGGGGCCGACGCGGTCACCGAGGGCGCCGAGGTCGTCGCCGCCAAGAAGGACAAGAAGAACAAGCGTCCGCCCCAGGTCATGCGCTTCCACATCCTGAACGTGGGGCAGGGCGACGCGACGATCATCGAGGGACCGGCCGACGAAGACGGCGACCGCAAGATCATGATCGTCGACTCGGGCGAGTCGGCGAAGCAGGGCAACGAGGCGAAGCACGTGGTGGAGCCGTACCTGCGCAGCGAGACGGACGACGGGCCCCCCTCGCGGCCGGTCGCGCTCGTCGACTACTACATCCCCACGCACTATCACAAGGACCACATGGGCTGGAACAGCGGCCAGGAGGGCACGGGGCTCTTCTACTTGTGGGAAGCGCTGGGCATCAAGATCGACCTGATCCTGGACACGGGCCTCGACTACGACGCCTCCGGGACCGGCGACAAGATGTATCGCCAGTGGGTCGAAGACAAGCAGCCCAAGCGCGCGAAGCTCGCCTTCGATCAGCGGGGCGAGGACCGCCAGATCGACATGGGCGAGGGCGTCTGGATCGAGGTCCTGTCGGTGGGCACGGAGGTCGAGGGCCGCGGCCGGGTGGTGAAGGACAAGTACATCAACACCACGTCGCAGAACGACTTCAGTACGGCGATCATCGTCCACTACAAGGAGTTCGACTTCTACATCGCGGGCGACCTGTCCGGGTACCTGCACGAGAGCTGGGGCGCCTGGTACCACAACATCGAGGCCGCGAGCTTCCCGGCGCTGCGGCCCTCGGAGGTCTACCGGGTCAACCACCACGGCTCGCAGTGGAGCTCGTCGTACTCGTTCCTGCAGCGGCTCAAGCCGAAGGTCTCGGTCATCTCCTGCGGCCGCGGGCACCACCACCCGAACAAGTACACGGTCGAGCGCCTGCTCGGGTACGAGGACTACTGGTCGGGCCGGCCCCTGGGCTCGGACATCTACCAGACCAAGAACGACGACGGCTTCCTGCACGCCGAAGAGCATCCGCACACGCTGAAGACCCAGACCGTCGCGGACGGGAACATCGTCATCGAGACGGACGGCGAGACCGACTTCCGCATCTACATCCCGGGACGCGAGCCGATCATCTACGACCTCGACGACATCCCGGCCTACGACGACGTGAGCTGGAAGATCAAGAAGATCCGCGAGCAGGCGAAGGCCGAGCTGCGGGACGAGGGCGACGACGAGCTGGGCATGCCGTCGATCGACGACCGCGAGGACGTGGAGGCGGGCCTGGACGCCCCGCGCGGGGACGATCCCGAGGGCGGCGGCGACTGACCGAGGTCGCTACTGGACGCGCCCGAGCGCCGCGCGGATCCGGGCGAGGCCGTCTTCGATGTCCTTCATGCCGACGGCTCCGATGGAGAGCCGCATCCAGCCGGAGTCCTCCTCCAGGCCGAACGCCTGGAAGGGCACGATGCCGAACAGCGCCTCATCCAGCAGGAAGCGGCGGATGTCCTCGTTCGTCTCGAACGTCGAACCCGCGAAGGTCCGGCCGAGGATGTCGAACTTCACGGACAGGTAGATGGCGCCCTGGGGGGCGATGGCGTGGACGCCGAGGCCGCCCCTCTCCATGGCCGCGAAGCCGTCGTACAGGGCGTAGAGCCGGTCGGCGATGCCCTTCTTCATGACCGCGTGGTACGCGTCGATGGCGGCGGGGTCTCGCAGGAGCTCGCTCGTGGCGACCTGCTCGGGCCGGGGCGCCCAGGAGCCCATGTGGCCGATCAGGGCCTTGTAACGGGGGGCGAGCGGCGCGGGCACCACGCCCCAGCCGACCCGCAGGCCGGTGGCCGCGAACGACTTGCTGATGGCGTCCACGAAGATCGTGTAGTTGGCCATCTCGGGGCGCAGGCCCACGGGCGTCACGTGCTCGACGTCGCCGTGGCAGAGCATCCAGTAGACCTGGTCGTACATCAGCATCAGCGGGCGCTCACCCGCGGCGTCGCGACGCTTGTTGATGTCCAGGATCAGGTCGCAGATCCCGGCGAGCTGGTCCGGCTTGAAGGCGGTGCCCGTGGGGTTCAGCGGCGAATTCAGGCACAGCAGCCGCGCGTCCTCGAGGACCCCGGCCAAGGCCTCGGCGGTCGGCAGGAAGTCGCTCTCGGGCCCGGAGACGACCGTCTTCGTGACGACGCCGTTGACCTGGCAGTAGTAGTGGTTGTTCCACGACGGGATCGAGTAGACGACCGTGTCCCCGGGCTCCACCACGAGGGCGAACGTGGCGTAGATGGGGGGACGCGCCCCGCCCGCCATGAACACCGACTCGACGGGGTAGTCGAGGCCGAGGTCCCGCTTGTAGAGGATGGTGACGGCCTCGCGGGTCTCGCGGAGGCCGATCGCCGGGGGGTAGTTCGTCTGGCCCTCGGCGATGGCGCGGCCGGCGCGGGACGCCAGCAGCTCCGGGACGCGGAACTGGTCCGGGGAGAAGTCGCCCACGGTGAGGTTGCACACGGGCTTGCCTTCGGCCTGCAGCGCCCGGATCGACGCCGCGATGGCGAGGATCTTCGAGCCGGTGAGGCCGCCCGCCATCGTGTTGAGGGCGCGGTCGCAGAAGGCCTGGGCGTCGGTTCCCGACGGGAACACGTCCCGAACGTCGATCGTCATCTTCTCTCTCCTGCGATCAGGCAGCGTCGCGGCTGTCGAGCCGGCGGAGGACGCCCGCGTACACGACCATTCCGACGGTCGACGCGAGGCCGATCATCCCGATGGAGTACCAGATGGTCTGGGGCTCGTAGGTCTCGAAGAGCAGGCGCTGGACCTCGAGGGGGGTCTGACCGAGCTTCTCGGCCAGCGTCGGGACCACCTGGGACTTCTCGATGGCGGCGACCGCGTCCTTGCTCATCTCGAGCTTCGTCTCCAGGTAGCGACGAGCGAGGTTCACCTTGTCGCCGTGCTCCTCGTAGGCCGAGCCCGCGAGCAGCGAACCCGCGACCCAGCCGATGGCCACCGGGATGTTCGCGTAGCCCATGAACAGGCCCTCCTGGCCCTTCTTGGCCAGGGTCGCGAGGAACTCCATCTTCTTCGGCGAGCTCAGCATCTCACCGATGGAGAAGACGCCGATGCCGATCAGGCACGCGGCGCCGATGGTGGCCGTGCCTGCGAGCACGGAGCCCGCGGTGGCGACGACCATCCCGATCATGATCGAGGTGAGCGGCTTCACGAACGAGGTCAGGTACCCGAAGAAGATCATCGTGAAGACGATGAGCCCCGGGTTCAGGTTGATCATCCACTCCGGGTTCACCTGGGCGCCCTCGGCGGCCATCTTCGTGAGGGCCGCGGAGTTGTCCATGAGGCCCGACCGGATGACCGGGATGGCGCCCAGGGTGGCGAGCACCGCGGCGCCCGCGGCGAGGGGCTTCGCGGCGAGGTCCGCGGCGCGGGCCCCGAACGCGGCCGCCAGGCCCACGACGGCGGCGGCGGCGACCGTCTTCGCCCCGGCCCCCATCGCGAGGGTGAGGGGGAAGAGGGCCGCGCCCGTGAGGGCGATGCCGGCGACCACGAAGGCCTGGGGCGGCACGTCCCTGGTCTCGCGGTGGTCGGGCCGCATGGCGAGCAGCACGCCGACCCCGCAGACGCCGCCGAAGACGACCCCGAGGAAGAGGGCCAGGGCGGTGGGGATGGCGGGCGTCGAGAACGCCGAGCCGGCGGACGCGATGAGGCCGGAGGTGTCGACCCAGTCGTCGATGACGTTCGGCAGCAGATCGAAGACCTGGTTGAACATGAGCCAGAAGCCCGCGAACACGAGGCAGAACCAAAGGACTCGGTGCTGGAAGAGCCCGACGATCGACACGATGAAGACGCTGACCGGGTCCGTGCGCCCCTCCTCGAGGCTGTCCTTGAGGCCCAGGAACGCGACGAAGCCGCCGCACAGCAGCCAGAGCAGGCCGGTGAGCAGCTTGTCGAAGTCGGCCGTGAACACCCGGTAGGTGCAGAAGACCGCGAGCACGAAGAAGACGACGGTCCAGATGGTCGCGAGGCGCCGGGACACGGCCTTGGCGAGCTGGGCGAAGCTGGCGGCCTGCTCCTCGTCGTTGAGGGCGGTGGCCGCGTCCTGCGTGGTGTCCTTGTAGAAGGGCAGCCACAGGAAGTTGACGGCCACGATCACGGCGCAGGAGTAGAAGACCCACGACCAGCTGAACGTGTTGCGCAGGTAGCCTGCGATGACGGGGCCGAGGAAGCCGCCGATGTTCACCAGCTGATAGAAGATGGCCCACCCGACCGAGGCGTTCGACGCCCGCAGCGTCGCCGCCAGGGTGCCCTGCACGCCCGGCTTGAAGATCGCCGTCCCGACCGCGAGCAGCATGCAGCCCGTGTAGAAGCCCCAGAAGTCCATCTGGGTGGCCATCAGGATGTAGCCGAGGATCTTGATGACGATCGCGACCCCGATCGTGTTCTTGTGGCCGTACCGGTCGGCGAGGCCGCCCGTGAACATCGGCAGGACCGACTGCCAGAACGCCCAGTGGGCGAAGATCATCCCCTTCTCTACGTGGGTGAACTCCGGCCCGCCCATCGACTGGGGCAGCACCATGTAGATGGCGATGACCGCGCGCACGCCGTAGTAGGCGAGGCGCTCGAACATCTCCATGACGTTGACGATCCAGAACCGATTGTCGAGGCCCTGGAGTTGATCGAAGAGACCGACGTTGCCCGATGCGGCCGAGCCGGCGGATGCGCCTGAAGACATGGAAATTCCTCCGGAAGGGGCCGCCTTCTAGCACGCCCCCACGCGGGTGCCGCCCCGGCGATCCAGCAGGGTGCTGAAGAACGCCTCCTCTCGAACCTGGAGGGCTCGCCCCGCCGCGGCTCCGTTCGCTTCGCTCTCTCCCTGACGCCGCGCGTGGCGACCCTCCAGGCGAGTCGGCTCGTTCATGGGTTCGGCCACGACATGCTGTTCCGCTGGACTCACGACCTCGCGCCTGCACTCCTGGATCGACCGCTACCCCACGAGGCTGAAGTTCGTCCGCGACGACCGCGCCCCCCGAGAAAGTGCGCCGCGCCCTCGACCAGAACCTCGATCCCCAGCCCGATCGGATCATGTCGTTCCAGAACCCGGGGATGCTCGACAACGGGGCGTACGTGGGGGCGGGGCAGCAGCCGATCATGAACATCGACGGCATCTTCCCCACCGCGTTCGCCCGGCACGACTTCTGGGCGGGCCTGCACGACGCCGACGGAGTGTGGCTCTACAAGTGGGGAGGGCTGGACGCAGCCGGAAACGGGACCGGACGCCTGAACTACGACACCAACGAGAAGGCGAGCTTCCGCGCGTTCGAGCACGCGATGGGCCTGATCAAGTCCGACGCACGGTTTCGAGAGGCGCTCGTCAACGGGGAGAAGGCGTGGGGGTTCGAGGCGCTGGACCCCCAGACCAACACTCGGCCGTGGGACTCGAGACTCCCGCCCTGGCTGCCTTCGGTCGTAGTTACTGGGACGGATGTCGATCCCGACGACTACGGAGTTCCCTTGGGCCAGATCAAGATCCCCCACGCTCGCGTGATATGGAGCGCGTGGAGGCTGGGAGCGACGGTGTGGTTCCTCGCCACCGCGGCCCAGAGTCTAGGCGGGGATGCTGCCGTACTAACGGTCGCGCCAGCCGGACCGAGCGGGGTGGTGCAACTCGACGGCCCGTTGCCATCCGGTTCCACCTGGCCTACTTCCAACCCGGTAGTCATCGACTTCTCGTCGGGACCGTTCAACTCGCCCATCGACGCTGTTGTACTACGGTTCGATGATGTCACCGCGCTGGTCGCGTCCCCCCCAGAACCAACCAGCCGGTCACAAGCAGATCGGCTAGACCATCGCCGTTCACGTCGCCCGCTCGAGCACCATGCTGACCCGACGGCCACGGAGTCAGGACGAGGTGGTCGGAGGTAGGGGCGGAGAGGCTTGTCGGCTCGGCCGGTCCTGGGCCATAAACGAGGAACCCTGTGTCTCCGGAGCCGAGGTAGTAATCAAGGTGGCCGTCGCCATCGACATCTCCGACTACGGCCACCGTCGAGGAGAAGTACCCGACGCCGGATGCGGAGAGTTCGACCCCCAACTCCGGCAGAGGGCCTGCGGGGGCGCTCGCCGGAACCACGTATGCATGGCCCAGCTGAAAGGTACCCACGAGCACCTCGGCTACGCCGTCGCCGTTGATGTCACCGAGGCCAGCCAGTGCGGAGCCGGCACGCTGGCCGCCGAGCACTCCCCTCCAGCGGACATAGCCGTCGCCCAGGGACTTCCTCCCTACGGGCGCGTCGAGAATGAGATAGACGGAGCCGGAGCTCCCGGGGAAATCCTCGCGCGGCGCGGCCACCACGAAGTCCGCCCGCCCGTCCCCGTCCACGTCGCCCACCCCGGCGACCTCTTCGCCGGCCCGCCCCGCCTCCTCCACCCCGAGCAGCAGCGCGTCGCGCTCGGCCTCGCCCAGGTACTGGGTCGTGCCGGTGTCGTCGAAGGGTCCGTAGTACACGGCCACCCCACCGGCCCACTCGCCCGCGTCGTTCTCCCACCCCGCGAACCCGACGATGAGGTCCGCGCTGCCGTCGCCGTCGATGTCCCCGGGCGAGTCGGGGCTGTCGGTCACCGCCCCGACCCAGATGTCGGTGGCCGTCTCGTCCAGCACGACCTGCTCGAACCCCTCGGCGCGCTGCGTCGAGGCGCGCCCCACGGGGCCGAAGAAGATGCGATTCGCGATGGTGAAGTCGGCGTACCCGTCGGCGTTCAGGTCGCCCACCAGGTGGAAGCGCCAGTCGTGGAGCCCCCCGCCGTCCCGCAGGTCGAACTTCACGTCGGCGGTCTGCACGGGGTAGGTCCCGTCGCAGAACGGCCCGAACCACAGGTACGCCGGCCCGAAGCCGTTGCCGATCATCACGTCGTCGTACCCGTCGCCGTCGATGTCGCCGGGCCCCTGGACCTGGTCCCCGAAGGTGGACAGCTCGCCGTCGTCCACGAACCGGGCGAACCACACGTCGTCCAGGGCGTGCTCGCCCACGAGCCCGGGGCCGTCCCAGGGGCAGTCGTCCACGATCCCGTTGCAGTCGTCGTCCCGGCGGTCGGCGGTCTCCCGGGCTCCGGGGTGGACGATCGCGTCGGCGTCGTCGCAGTCGCCCGCGCACACCGCGACCGAGTCGCCATCGACGTCCACGTCGTCGGGCTCGAAGACGCCGTCGCAGTCCGTGTCGTGCCCGTCGCACACCTCCTCGGCCCCGGGGTGAACTGTCGGATCGTCGGGCCCGCAGTCTTCTCCGTCCACGGTCCCGTCGCCGTCCCGATCCGAGGGCTCGGGGACCTCCCCCGGGCAACCGAGGACAACGAGCGCGACCCACACCGCGCGCCTCATGATCGCCCCCCCCTGCGGGCGTCCGCGCGTGCCTCCAGCTCCGCCTCGAAGCGACGGAGCGCGCTCGGTTCGCGTGGACGCGCCCGGCCCTCGGACGCGATCATCTCATCGAGGTGCCCGAGCGTCCTTCGCCCCGCTCCGATCCGGGAGCGCAGGGCGAAGCGATCATCCGCGGTCCAGCCTCCGAGCGCGTCCGGATGGGCGGCGAGCAGCTTGGGAACCCGCTGCAACGCGACCAGCGCTCGGTGCAGGCCGAGGAGGACCGGGCAGGGATCGATGAGTCGCCCGGCCCCGTTGGTACGGCGGACCGCCTCGTTCATCTCGCGCACCGTCCAGCCCGCCGCCAGAGCTCGGCGCGCCAGCGGGGATGCGTGCTCCGGATTCGTGAGCCGCGTCAGGCTCGCCGGCAGGGTCGGTTCGAGCGTGGCCGAGTCCGCAGGGAGCCGCTTCGCCAGGAGATGGAGTTCGGCGCACTCCGCCAGGACCCGCGCGGACCAGCGCATCCCCCCCGCCAGCCTGTCCAGCGGGCAGAGGCGGCGCCGGCGTCGATCGCGGTAGAGCGTCTCGGAGTTCCCGTACGCGATCAGGACCGCCTCGCCGATCCGGCGTCGCAGCTCGGGGCCGAGTGCGCCTCCGCGGTTCGAGAGTCGGCCGAGCTGCCGCCGCGCGCGCTCCTCGGAATCCGAAAAAGCAGGGGGGGGGGACAGACACTTGCACCTCCTCGAGCCTTTCGGCTCTCACCTCCGGGGAGCGTGCTCCCTCCCCCTCCGCCCCGACGACTCTTCCCGGCCGACGAGGCGAATTCCATGTTCGTGTCCTCGGTGCAACGAGTCAACAGGAGAGTCTGGGCGTGGCCGCCGTTGGAGCCTCCCCGCCTGGGGGGTCGCCACGCGCGGCGTCAGGGAGAGAGCGAAGCGAACGGAGCCGCGGCGGGGCGAGCCCTCCAGGTTCGAGGGGGGGCGCCCTCGGCGCTTCGCCGGCTAGAAGAAGAACCGGGCGCCGACGACGCCGTCGATGTCGAAGCCCATGTCGGTGCCGAGGGCGGAGATGCTGCCCGCGAAGAGGGGCGCGACCTCGAAGAAGATCTCGGCGGGGACGTCGTCGACGGTCAGAGACACGCCGAGGGCGAGGCCTCCCGCCAGCTCGGCGAAGACGGGCGTCGGGGTGGGGTGGAAGATCGCGCGGATGCGCACGACGGGGCCGAGGTTCGGGTGCAGGGCCACCGGCGAGTCGGGGATGCGGATCGCCGACGGGTGCACGCGGTAGGAGAGCGCCGCGGCCATCGAGTTCAGCCGGTTCGGCACGCCGAGGTGCAGCACGATCCCGTGGGTGCGGTGCGGCCACACCTTGAGGGACAGTCCGTTGATCGTGCCCACGGCGAAGCCCAAGCCGAGCGCGCCGCCGCCCTTCGTCGGGGCGGTCGCCATGGGGGCGCGGGTCTCGCGGGGGGCCTCGACGACCTCCTCCACCGGCTCCGGCTCCACCACGTCGTCCTCGTCCCCTTCGTCGGTCGCTTCGGGGTCGCCGTCGTCCTCGGACTCGCCTTCTTCTTCTTCGTCGTCCTCGTCGTCCTCGTCGTCCTCGTCGTCCTCGTCGTCCTCGTCGTCCTCGTCGTCCTCGTCGTCCTCGTCGTCCTTCTTCTTCTTGCTCTCCTTGGACCACGGCGACTCCGAGTCGTCCGCCCACCCGGCGCCGGGCGCCGCGACGAGCGCGAGGGAGGCCAACAGGGACACGAAGAGAGGGAGACGCTTCATGGGCCGCGTTCTACCAGTCCGGGGGCCCCCTTCGCGCCCCTCGGCCCCCCAAGCAGCGACGCCCCCGGAGCGAACTCCGAGGGCGACGGATGCAGAGACGAAGCGGCCGGTTACTGCTCGGTGGGGACCGGCACGCCCAGGGCTTCGGCGATCTCGGTGGCGCCTTCGGGCCAGAGGTAGTCGACCGGCGGGGGGTCCTGGTCGAGCAGCTCGTCGATGAGCTCGAAGTTGGCGGTGCCGCCCTGCTTGTCGAGCTCGACGATCGTGTGGTCGCGACCGATGACCGTGTAGGTGGGGTACGCCGTGGTCAGGTAGCGCGGCGAGATCTCGCGGCCGCCGTCCTCGATGACCGGGGAGGTGAGCTCGTAGGTGTCGGCCCAGCGCTCGGGGCTCGGGTTGGGGTTGCCGCCCGGATCCTCGGTGAGGATGGTGAAGGGCGTGAAGCCCAGGTCGCGGCGGTCCTCGTACTCCTCCTGCAGCGTGGAGGCGGCGGCCTGGCAGGGCCCGCACCACTCGGCGGAGACGTCGATGAGGATGACCTGCCCGTAGAAGCGCTTGAGCTTCAGCTCGAGGCCGAACTGGTCCTCGCCGGTCCAAGAGCCGGAGAAGTCACCCTCGCTCCAGCCCTTGTCCTCGGAGATCTCGTCCCAGGCGTCGCCCCAGGGGATGGGCCGGCGCACGTAGTCGGCGTCGAACTCCTCGTAGGGGACGTCGTTGTCGCGCAGGGGCGAGAAGTAGGTGAAGTGCTCGTACGCGTCGGAGTAGCCGTCGCCGTCGGTGTCGGCCTCTTCGGCGTTCGTGCCGATGAGGGCTTCGAACTCGTCGGACAGCAGATCGCCGTCCTGATCCGGGTTCACGACGCAGCCCGCGGCCGCGAGCGAGAAGGCGAGGGGGAGGACGAGGGAACGGTTCATCATGATCTCCGACTGAAACCCGGCCCCCGACGCTGCACGGGAGCGCGACGAATGTAGCTTAGAGAGCAGGATTCAGCCCGGGTTTCAAGGCTTTGTCAAGAACCGCCTCGCGCCCGGTGGGCCCGCGTCTGTCGCCGCGGTATGCTCGTCCCTCCCGGAGAACCGCATGCTGCCGCCTCGTCCCCGCTCACGCTCTCGCCGCCCCTCGCTCCGCCAGTACGGCGGCTGGCAGGAGAAGGGCGTCATCATCGTCCTGGTCGTCGGCCTGGTCCTCGGCTTCTCCGTGGTGATGAACTTCGTCGAGCAGTCGAAGGTCATCGGTCTCCTGAACGACCACCTGTCCCAGGGCAACGTGCACGTGCTCGCGGACCAGCAGGCCACCAAGAAGTACCTCGAAGAGGCCATCGTCGAGAAGATCGGCGACGGCAAGGACGTCGAGATCTACCTCTATCACTTCACGCCCGAGATCCGGATCAGCGACCTCAGGAAGCCCGACTCCTACCCGAAGCTCGGCGGCGTGACCAAGGTGGGCGACTACCTCACGGTCTCCACGCTGGTCGCCCGGGCGTGGTGGGTCCAGAAGGAGTTCTTCTACAAGGAGAAGGACGTCCACGTGACGAAGTTCCTGATCCTGCCGTCCGACCGCGTGGGGCCCGCCTACGGGCAGCCCCCCGGCGACCTCGACTTCGTGGTCGACCCCGCGATCATCATCGACTCGCAGCGGTAGCCCCCTACAGATCGTTCGGCGCCCGCCGATAGGGCCTCCAGACGCCGCGGATGGCGTCGGGAGGTTTCGTCGTGCACCAGGCGCAGTCTGCGGTCCCCCTCGGGACGCCTACTCGGGTCCATCTACGCATCGTCCCCCTGCGGGTCGGAGTTCGTCGGGTCGAGGCCCTGCTCGGAGGCGGCGCCCGCGGATCCCACCTCCTCGAAGCGGTGATCCACGACGACGAGAGTGTGGACGAGGCGGCTCGCCGCGCCGCCGGAGAGCAGTTCGGGCTCGACGGCACGCCCATCCAGGTGGCGACGGTCGGCACCCCCGAAGGCGGCATCGAGGTGGTCTTCGCCCACGCGGTGCGTCCTCCCCCGCCCGGCCACCGCTTGCCCCCGGCCCCCATCGCGGGCGCCGTGTGGCGGTCCGCGTGGGAGCCCGGCCCCCTCGAGGCGGGGTACGAAGACGTCCTCCATCGCGCCGTGGCCGCGGTGGGGATGGGCGTCGAGCACGGGGACTCGGGGTTCCTCTTCGTGCACCCCGAGTTCACCGTCACGGAGCTTCGGCGGGTGCACGAGTGCTTCCTCCGCACCGAGATCGATCCGAGCAACTTCAGAAAACGTGTCGGCCGCTGGGTCGACGACCGTCGCGTCCGTGAGTTGGCCCGCCGTCGACCGACTGCGACCCGACCGGCTCGTCTCTACACGCTCGAATCGCCCTGAACGAGGCCGCCTCCGAGCCGTGAATCGGGCCGCGCGGGCCCCAAAGCTTGTTCGCGAGAGTTGACCCCACCAAATGGCTTCCGTATAAGGCCGGCCGCTGGCGTAGAACGACTACGCCGAGGCCACCTACTAGGAGCCACCCGTGTCCGTCGACCTGAGTACGCGTCGGAACATCGGCATCTCTGCCCACATCGATTCGGGCAAGACGACGCTGACCGAACGCATCCTCTTCTACACGAATCGGATCCACGCGATCCACGACGTCCGAGGCAAGGACGGCGTGGGCGCCAAGATGGACTCGATGGATCTCGAGCGAGAGCGCGGGATCACGATCCAGTCGGCGGCGACGCACGCCGAGTGGGCCGATCACCACATCAACATCATCGACACCCCCGGGCACGTCGACTTCACCGTCGAGGTGGAGCGATCGCTGCGGGTGCTCGACGGCGCCATCCTGGTGCTCTGCTCCGTCGCCGGCGTGCAGTCCCAGAGCCTGACCGTCGACCGGCAGATGAAGCGCTACGACGTCCCGCGGATCGCGTTCGTGAACAAGTGCGACCGGAGCGGCGCCAACCCGTTCCGCGTCACGGAGCAGCTCCGAGAGAAGCTGAACCACAACGCCGTGATGATGCAGGTGCCGATCGGCCTCGAGGCGGACCACGTGGGTGTGGTCGACCTCGTGGAGATGCGGGCCTTCTACTTCGAGGGCGACAAAGGCGAGGTCATCCGCGAGGCGGACATCCCCGCCGAGCTGCAGGGCCAGTGCGACGAGCAGCGCGAGATCATGCTCGACGCCGTCTCCATGTTCAGCGACGAGCTGATGGAGGCGATGCTCGAAGACGAGGTCACGCCGGAGATCGCCCGCGCCGCGGTGCGGAAGGCGACCATCGATCTGCAGCTCACGCCGGTCTTCTGTGGGTCGGCCTACAAGAACAAGGGCGTGCAGAAGCTGCTCGACGCGGTCGTGGCCTACCTGCCCGATCCGACCGAGGTCGTGAACCGGGCGCTGCCCATCACGGGCCGGGGCGTGAACGCCGAGCAGGGCGAGCCCGAAGTGGTGGAGAACGACCCGGACGGCCCGCTGATCATCCTCGCGTTCAAGCTCGAGGACGGGCGCTACGGTCAGCTCACGTACGTCCGTGTCTACTCGGGCGTGCTGAGGCGCGACAGCTTCATCTTCAACATGCGCAACGGCAAGAAGCTGAAGGTCGGGCGCCTGGTGCGGATGCACTCCGACGAGATGGAGGACATCACCGAGGCCACGGCGGGCGACATCGTCGCGCTGTTCGGGGTGGACTGCTACTCGGGCGACACCTTCACGGACGGCAGCGTCCAGTTCGCCATGACGTCGATGCACGTGCCGCGGCCGGTCATCTCCGTGTCCGTGACGCCGATCGACAACAAGGCGCAGCAGAACATGTCCAAGGCGCTCCAGCGCTTCACGAAGGAGGATCCGACCTTCCGCGTGGGCGTGGACCCCGAGTCCGGCGAGACGATCGTCCAGGGCATGGGCGAGCTGCACCTCGACGTGTACATCGAGCGCATGAAGCGCGAGTACGCCGCGGAGGTGACGGTGTCGCCCCCGAAGGTCGCGTACCGCGAGACGCTCACCCGCGAGGCGACGTTCAACTACACGCACAAGAAGCAGACGGGCGGCTCCGGTCAGTTCGGCAAGGTCATCGGCAAGCTGATGCCCTGGGACGAAGAGGAGTACGCCTTCGAGAGCAAGGTCACCGGCGGCAACATCCCCAAGGAGTTCATCAGCTCGGTGAACAAGGGGATGAAGTCGATGCTCGCGAAGGGGCGCCTCATCGGCGCGCCGGTCGTGAACGTCAAGGTCCTGCTGCTCGACGGCTCGGCCCACTCGGTGGACTCCAGCGACGTCGCCTTCCAGGAGGCCGCCCGCGGCGCCTGGCGCGAGACGTACGGGACGGCGAAGCCGGCCATCCTCGAGCCGATGATGAAGGTGGAGATCGAGACCCCCGCCGAGTTCCACGGCGCCGTGGTCGGGACGCTCATGCAGCGTCGCGGCCAAGTGGCCGGTGCGCACGAGGAGGACGGCTTCTCCCGCATCGAGGCTCACGTTCCGCTCGCGGAGATGTTCGGGTACGCCACGACGCTCCGCTCCGCCACCCAGGGCAAGGCGAACTTCAGCATGGAGTTCGACCGCTACGCGCAGGTGCCGAAGGGCACCCACGATGCGCTCCTCGAAGAAGTCGCCAAGGCCAAGCCGGCCGCGGCGAAGAAGTAGGAAGGGGAGCAAGACGATGTTCCGTTCCGAGCTCAACGAGCACAGCCCCCTGCGGGTCCTCGACTCCGCGCTTTCCGGCAACGAGAGCGTGGGGCGCCTCGCCGTCGTCACGGCGCGCGCCGGCGTCGGCAAGACCGCGTTCCTCGTCCAGGTAGGACTCGACGCGCTCCTCCAGGAGCAGCGGGTCCTGCACGTCTCCATCGGGGACTCCATCGACGACGTGCGCGGCTGGTACGAGTCGCTGTTCAACGATCTGGCGCGCCGGACGCACCTCGACGACGCGATGGCGAGCCGCCTCGTGGTCGAGCGCAACCGCATGATCCAGACGTACGCGGACGCCCAGTTCTCGGCCGAGAAGCTGCGCGCTGTCGCCCAGATGCTGGCCGAGCACGCCGGCTTCCGGCCCGCGCACATCCTGATCGACGGCCTCGAGTGGTCGAAGATCAACCCCGGCGTCCTCGAGTCGTTCAAGGCCACGGCGAAGCTCGTCGAGGGCGACGTGTGGCTCACCGCGCTGTCGCACCGCGACGACCCGGCGGTCGGTGATCTGCCGCGTCCGATCGCCGACTTCGAGGGCTCGATCGACGTCGCGGTCGCGCTCCAGCCGCGCAGCAGCCACGTGGACCTGCACATCCTCAAGGGTGGCGGCGACTCGGGCTCGACGTCCCTGGCGCTCGACCCCGACACGATGACGCTGGTGGACCACCGCGCCACGGACGAGTTCGCGGCCATCCGCCTCGGGCGGGACGAGTGCACGCTGTACTCGGGCGGCGCGCCGGGCACGGAGGCCGCCTTCGGGGCCATGTGCGAGAAGTACCAGCTGCGGGAGGTGAACTTCACCTTCGAGGGCCACCAGCCCGCGCGGTCCAACGGCCTCGTGACGCTGGACGACAAGGAGCTTCGCCAGGGCGACGTCTCCCTGGCGTACGTCTCCCGTCGCATGAACCGCAGCTACACGTCGTCGACGACCTTCCGCCGGGTCCTCCAGTCGATCTGGCACCAGGTGAACCACGCCCAGCAGGTGCTGGTCGTGGGCGTCATCCAGGCCGACGGGACCGTCAAGGGCGGCACCGGCTGGGGCGCCGAGCTCGCTCGGGTCTGGAACAAGCCGCTGTGGGTCTTCGACCAGGAGCAGAAGGCCTGGTTCCGCTGGAACTCGCTGCAGTCCGAGTGGAGCAAGACCATGACGCCGCGCCTGATCTCCGCGAACTTCTGCGGGACGGGCACGCGGTTCCTCACGGACGAGGGACGGGCCGCGATCGAGTCGGTCTTCCAGGCCACGTTCCCCGCCTGACGTGGCTCGCCACTTCATGATCGGACGCCGCGCCCTCCTGGCCGGGGGCGCCGCGTTCGCGCTCACCGCCGGCCTCGGGTGCGGCGAAGGGACCGTGAAGGTGCACGCCCGGGAGGCTGTGGTCGCCTGCGGCATGTGCCGCATGGGCATGCCGTCCGAGCGCGGCTGCTTCTGGGCGGTGAAGCTGGACGGTGAGCAGTACACCGTGTCCGGGGTCACGCCCCGCGACCACGAGAGTCACGCCCCCGACGGCATGTGCAACGTCGATCGCAAGGCGACCGTGGAGGGGACGATCGCGGGTTCGACGTTCCGGGCCACGCGCTTCGATCTCAAGCCCCTCGACGGGGCGGCTCCCGCGAAGCCGGACTTCGACCCCGCCGACGTCGAGGGCCACTGAGCCCGCCCCGGGGCGAGGTACCCTGACGGCGTACATGCCCCTCCCCCGACTCCACCTCGACCCCTGGCCGGGCGGCGATCCGAGCGTCGAGATCTTCGTCGGGGACGCGCCCGTTCTGTGGCTGGGGGGCGACGGCGCGGACGAAGCCGAGGCGTGGTTGGCCCCTCTCCGGCGCGAGCTCGAGGGTGAACGCCGGCTCTTCGCCGCCGCCCCGAGGTTCCTGGCCACCCCCACCGAGCCGCCCGGCAATCCCTGGGCGTGGCGGCCCCACGAGGCGTCGCCCCTGCGGTGGGACGACGAGGGCTGCGACCGCCTCGAGGATCTCCCCGGCCGGCCCGAGCGGTTCGGGGGGCTCGTGCTGGCGGGCGCGCTCACCCTCCGGGACGACTTCTCCGTGCGCGCGCTGTTGATCCAGATCGCGCCCCTGCTCGCCGAGGACGCGCCGTTCCTGGCCGTCGAGCGCAACGGTCGGTACGTCGGGGCCGTGATGCGCTCCTTTCGGGCCGAGACCACGGTGAGATCGGTGGAGGAGCTGAGGCGGCTGCTGGAGGTGAGCGGCCTCGGGCTGGAGGGGGCCTTCGGGGTGCCCGGGAGCGGGCGCGGCCTCCTGCGTCGCGCCTCGGCCGACGCGGGGGCTCGATGGCTGGCGATTCGCGGTCGGAGGGCGCTGCGGGAGGGCAAGCTGCCCACCGGTCGCGCGCGGTGGACGCCGTGAACCCTGGATCGCGCGTCATGAGGACTATTCTTCCCAGCATGTCCCGTCTGCTGCCCCTGCTCGTCGTGCTGTTGTTCGCGTCCCCGCTGCGGGCCGAGGAGCCCCCGCCCCTGGACGCGGCGAAGGCCTTGCTCCAGAGCGGCGACTTCGCGGGCGCCGCCGAGGGGTTCCGCGCCGCGCTTCGGGCGAACCCGGCCGACGCGACCGCGCGCAGCTACCTGGCCGAGTGCCACCTCGCCCTGGGCGAGACCGAGCTTGCGAGCGCCGTCGCGGCGGGAGGAGACCCCGACGGGCTGATCTTCGGCCTCCCGACCGTCGTCCCGGCGCCGGTGGAGGCGGAGCCCGCGAAGGTCGAAGCGGAGCCCGCCGAGGCGGCGCCGGTGGAGGCGGAGCCCGCGAAGGTCGAGGCGGAGCCCGCCGAGGCGGCGCCGCGGCCGAAGGCTGAGAAGCCGCCCAAGGACTGGAACCCCCGCGCGAAGAACCGCGGCGGCGTGGGCGTGGCGGCGTTCGCCCCCATCGGCGGCGGCGGGATCTGGATCGAGGGCCGACCGCACTGGGTCCTGGGCTTCGTCGGCTCGGCCGGGGTGGCGGCCTGGGCGCACAACGGCGACGCCCTGGGCGTCGGCGGGCTGGCGGTGGAGGCCGTGTTCACGCCGGTGCCCCTGCTCGTCGGGCCGGAGCTCGGCGTCGGCTTCCTGGGCCTGTTCGGCTCGGGCGCCTGGGCGATCACGGACGGTCGGCTCGTGGCGCCGCTGATGGGTGAGAACCGACGCGGCACTCCCTACGGTCGCCTCGCCTTCCGGATCGACGGTCGGCGCTGGACCATGAGCGTCGGGGCGGTGGTCGTCGGCGGCCCGGGCGGCCGCCCGGTGGGCATGCCCTCGTTCCGCATCGGCGGCACCTTCCGATGAGGTCCTCGGTCCCCGCGGGCCTCCTCGCGGCGGGGCTGCTCGTGGGGGGGCTCGGCGGCTGCGGCGAAGAGCCTCCCCCGCCCGCGGCGCCCTTCGATCCCTTCATCTCCATGCGCGACGCCGAGCCCTTCGGGGCGGGCCCCATCCCCGGCGTGCCGGAGGGCTGGACGGTGGCCCGCGGCATGGTCGAGCCCACGAAGACGTCGCGGATCTCGTTCGAGGTGCCGGGGATGGTCTCCGAGGTGTTCGTGGCCGAGGGCGATCTCGTCCGTCGCGGCCAGACCCTGGGCCGACTCGCGACCGAGGAGCGCGAGGAGAAGCTGGCTACGGCTCGGCAGCTCTACCGAAGCGCCCGCGCCGCTGCGCCCCACGCGCAGGAGGGCGGGGGCCCGCCCCCTCCCGATCTCGAGGCTGCGGTTCGCCGGCGCCTGAAGCAGGTCGAGACCGAGGCGAAGAAGGCCGACGGAGACCGCGGCGCCGTCCAGCGGGCGGCCAAGCGAGCGGGGGAGGAGGCCGCCCGAGACCTCGCGATCGACATCGCGACGTATCGGAACCGGGGCGGCGCGAGCGGACGTCGCGCGCGGGCCAAGGCGAGCGACGACGCCCTCGCCCGGGCGGTGGCTTCGGAGCTGCGCACCCGCGTCCGAAACCTCGAGGACGCGGTCAACAAGAGCCGCGTGGCCAGCCCGCTGGACGGCCTCGTGGTCCGCGTGAACGCGCGCGTCGGTGAGCCCTGGAACACCCGCGTGCCGGAGGCGGCCTTCGAGGTCGTGGACCCCGCCTCGTACGTGGCCCGAGTCACGATCCCGTCGGTGCGCGCGAAGAAGTTCGAGATCAACGAAGAGGTCTGGGTCGAGCTGCCCCGCCACGTCGAGGCCGCCGACCGCCTGCTCCCCGGCGTGGTCGTGAGCGTCTCGAGCGTGGACGTGCCCATCGAGGACGACGACGGAGTCGTCACGACCTGGCGGGAGGTGGGCTTCAAGCTGCCCTCGCGGCTGCCGGACGGGCTCGGCATCGGCGACGACGTGCGGGTCGCCTTCGCCCCCTGAATCAGATACCCACGGCGGAGACCAGGATCGGGACCAGGCGCTCGGGGAAGAGGCGGTCGTTCAAGACCGAGGTGATGCGTCCGCCGCGCTCGCCGCGATGCTTCGCGAGCTCCACCTTTCGGGGGGTCCGCAAGGCGGCGCCGGTGCGGTCCCGGATCAGGAACAGGGTCGGCCGATCGAAGAGGCGGAGGTCCGGCGGGGGGGCGGCCACGAGCGCGATCTCGCCCTGGTCCAGGCGGACGACCGACCCCGGCGGGAAGCGCCCGACCATCGCGTAGAAGGCGTGCAGGAGGCGACGATCGAGGCGACGGCCCGCCTCCTGGTAGAGCGCCTCCAGCGCCAGCGGTCGCGGCAGCCCCGCGCGGTCCCCGCGGTCGTGAGCGAGGGCGTCGAAGGCGTCGGCGATGGCGACGATCCGCGAGAAGAGGTGGGGCCCGCCCCCCGGCGCCGGACCCGGATACCCCGCGCCGTCCACGCCCGTGTGGTGCTCGTAGGCGACGATCGCGCGGGCCCGCCCTCGGGCGTCCAGGCGGCGCCCCAGGGACATGAGGAACCCCTCGACGGGGTGGGAGAGCACGCGGGCGATCGTCTCTCGGTCCATCGGGCCGCTGGTGTCCCGCGCGTCGTTGGCGAGGAGCGCCATCGCCACGTCCGCGTTCAGGCCGCCCCGGCCGATGTCGAGCACCGCCTCCGCCCCGAGGCCCACGCGGCGGCCGAGCAGCATGGCGAGCACCGCGGTGTTGGCCGCGTGGACCGACTCGTAGCGGGCCGGGTCTCGGTGGCTGGTCATGGGGAGCAGGAGATCCGGGCAGACCATCACCATGTCCGCGATGGACTGGAGCGCGGCCTCGGTCTTTCGCTCGGTCTTCGGGTCCGCGGTGGTGCCCGGATCCGTGGCGCGCTCGGCCACCGCGAGGAGGGCGCAGTAGGCGTGCAGCACGTCGTCGTACGAGTGCCCCGCCTCGGTCCGCGGTCGGGGCGCGTGGCGCCGGGGCAGCACGACCTTCACGGACCGCACGCCCGCCTTGCGCAGGGTCTCGTTGAAGGACGCGTCGTCCTGCGCGCCCGGCCGCCACGACCGCCAGACGCCGAGGAACGCCCGCAGCTCGGCCTGGCTGGGGACCCGGCTGAACTCGATCCCCGCGAAGCGGCGCCGACGCAGCAGCGGCGTGAGGAGGTCCGGCTCGGGGCGCTCCCCGGTCGTGACCATGGCGGACGGGTCGTCGTTGATGGCGATGCCGGTGGGCGCGACCTCGATCGTGAGGCTGCCGTGCAGCTTCATCAGCGGCTCCATCTGGCCGCGAAGAATCTCCGTCGCCTCGGCGAGGGCGGGGTTGTCGCTGTAGTGCACCTGCGCCGTGCGGAGGACCGCCGCCACCCGACGGACGAGGCCACGCAGGGCCCCGGCGCGGCCGCGGGGGGTCTCGAGATCGTAGCCCGCGGGCGGGGACCAGCTCACTTGCGCCACCCCCCGGAGTCGGGATCCATCTCGTAGATGGACTCCTGGGTGGAGTCGATGGCCCAGTCGGCCTCGGCGATGTGGAACTCGAGCGACGAGTCTTCGAGCAGCGCCTCCGTGAGGACCACCGGATCGAGGGGATCGTGGGCTCGCTTCACGACGGCGTCGGTCCCGCGGCTCTTCGCCTCGGGCTTGCGGACCCCGGGCACCGTGTTGCGCTCGTAGCCCCCGGGCGGCGGCATGGTGGACAGATCGGGGGCGTCGGGCGGCTCGGCGGTGTCCTCCCCCGTGCGCTCGGCCTTGTACCGGCGCTGCCAGGTGCGCGAGGCCGCCGCCACCACGTCCGCGAGCGAGTCGTCCGAGCGCCGATCGAGCGTCACGAGCGCCTTGTACGCCTCCTGGGCCCCCGCGGCGGCGAGACACATCACCCACGGCGCCGCGCGGTTGAGGTCGCCGCTCTCCCACTGCGGACCCAGGACCGCGAGGGCGAGGTCGGTGGCGCGAGGGGGGTCGACGAACCCGACGCTGCGGGTCACCTCGAGCCGGTCTTCGATGGGCAGCGCGTCGAAGCGGGCGTTCGTGGCGACCGCCCGGAGGCACTCGAAGACGCCCGGCCGCGGGTGCCGGGTGAAGTACACCAGGGCGAGGGAGCGGATCTCCTTGGGCCCGAGGAGCAGCTGCATCATGCGGTCGCCCACGGCGTCCTCGTCGTACCGCATGAGGTAGCTGGTGGCCCGCTGGCGCAGGACCGGCTCGGGCCGATCCAGGCCGCCCAGGGCCATCGTCATCCCGATCTTCGACGAGGGGAGCCCGGCGAGCACGTCGAACGCGATGAGCGCGGGCCCCACGGGCGCCTTCTCGAGGATCGCCTCCAGGCGCTGGGCCACGTCCCCCAGATCGTTGATGGCCACCCGGACCATCGCCTCGCGATACGGGCCGTCGGGCGTCGCGGCGGCGAACTCCAGCACCCGGGCCGGGCCCGCCGGGCCGCTCCCCGCGAAGTACGACGCGGCCTTGCTGGGCTCCACGGCGCGCGCGAGGATCGAGTCCATGAGCCTCGCCAGGAGGCGGTCCTCCAAGAGCCGCGCCTGCAGCCCCTGGAACAGGGTCTTCGCGGCCGAGTCCCGGGCGGACGTGCCCAGGGCGTCCCCCCATCGCCGGAGGGGCGCGAGCAGGCGCGCCGCCTCCCCGGGGGCGTGCACGGCCAGCAGATCGTCCACCTGATCGGGGAGCAACGCGAACATCCGCTCGAGCCGCTCATCGGTGATCCAGAGCTCCGCGACGTCGGCGAGGATCATCCCCACCCGCGACATCGGGGCGCCGCTGGTGTCCGCCGTGTCCACCTCGCGGTCCAGGTCCGCCAGCTCCTCGGGATCGACGGGGGCGGGCCACGGGATCGACCCGCCCGTGCAGTCCCAGCTCGCGCGCAAGGCCTCCAGGGGCAGCGTCTCCTGGGCCCGGGGGTCCGCCTCCAGGAGCAGCGCGTGCCACGCGTGCTCGCCGTGGGTCATCTCGTCGAAGGCCGCGTCGCTCCGGTCCACCACGTCCGCGATCGACAGGGTCAGCCCTTCGATCGGCTCCCAGTGGAGCTTGTCGGACAGCGGCTGCTCGGGCGGGCTCTCGGTGCGGAAGTAGGGGCGGATGTTGTCGACGAGCCGGGTCGCGCCGTCCTGGTCGTAGGTGGGGCCGAACTGCACGCACCGGATGCCTTCGATGTAGAGCATGGCCGCGAGGTCGTCGGGACCGTCCGCGAAGCTCGACAAGGGCTCGCCGTCCACGGACGCGCCGTCCTCGGCGAGGTCGATGACGAGGCGCTCGGCCAGGCGGAGGCCGTCGGCGACGATCCGGGAGTGCCCCGCGATCAACTCACGGACGCGGGCGTGGCCCTGCGAATAGAGGGTCGCGGCGCGCACCGCGCGATGCAGGTCCTGCCAAGCGGTGCGCGCGCATTCCTTCGTCGTCGTATCCATGCGCCCCGGAAATCATCGGTCGCTCGCCTACGAGCCCCCGCCCGTGGAAGCCCGGCACTCGATCGACCGCCCTCCACCATAGCCCAGCAGCTCTGCACCTTGCGCCCCCCCCGATGCCGGGCTATCACCCGCCCGCGACGCCGGTCCGGTCGGGCCGACGGCCCCTCTTCGCGGGAGATCGCCTTGCCCCGTCGCGACGACATCAAGTCCATCCTCATCATCGGCTCCGGCCCGATCGTCATCGGTCAGGCCTGCGAGTTCGACTATTCCGGCACCCAGGCCTGCAAGGCGCTGCGGGAGGACGGCTACCGCGTCATCCTCGTGAACAGCAACCCCGCTACGGTCATGACCGACCCGGGCCTGGCCGACGCCACCTACATCGAGCCGATCACGCCCGAGGCCGTGGAGAAGGTGATCTCTCGCGAGCGTCCCGACGCCCTGCTCCCCACGATGGGCGGCCAGACGGCCCTCAACACCACGATGCAGCTGGCCGAGCGGGGGGTCCTCGAGAAGTACCGGGTGGAGCTGATCGGCGCGAACACCGAGGCGATCCGCAAGGCGGAGGACCGGCAGGCGTTCCACGCGCTGATGCTGGAGATCGGGCTCGACCTCCCGCGCGGCGGGTTCGCCCACTCCATGGACGAGGCGCTCGAGATCGTCGAGCACACCAAGTTCCCGGCGATCATCCGGCCGTCGTACACGCTCGGCGGCACCGGCGGCGGCACCGCCTACAACCGCGAAGAGTTCCGCGCGATCGTCGAGAACGGCCTGCGCGCGTCGCCGACCACGGAGGTGCTCGTCGAGGAGTCGATCCTCGGGTGGAAGGAGTACGAGCTCGAGGTCATGCGCGACCTCCACGACAACGTCGTGATCGTGTGCAGCATCGAGAACATCGATCCCATGGGCATCCACACGGGGGACTCGATCACGGTCGCCCCCGCCCAGACGCTCTCGGACGTCGAGTACCAGGAGATGCGCGACGCCTCGCTGCGCATCATCCGCGCGATCGGCGTCGACTCGGGCGGGTCCAACATCCAGTTCGGGGTGAACCCGAAGACGGGTCGGCTGGTCGTCATCGAGATGAACCCCCGGGTGAGCCGCAGCTCGGCCCTCGCGAGCAAGGCGACGGGCTTCCCGATCGCGTACTTCGCCGCGAAGCTGGCGGTCGGGTACCGCCTGGACGAGATCCCCAACAGCATCACGAAGAAGACGCCCGCCGCCTTCGAGCCGACGATCGACTACGTGGTCACGAAGATCCCGCGCTGGGCCTTCGAGAAGTTTCCGGGCGCGGAGACCACGCTCGGCACGTCCATGAAGTCCGTGGGCGAGGTGATGGCCATCGGACGCACGTTCCGCGAGTCGCTGCAGAAGGGCCTCGCGTCCCTCGAACAGGGGCGGTCCGGGCTCGGCGCCGACGGCAAGGACATGATCGACGTCGACGGCACCCGCGAGCCCGAGGAGCGCGCGGCGCTGCTCCAGGCCGTGCGCCGCCGCCTGCGTCGTCCCCAGTCGGACAACATCTTCTTCCTGCGTCACGCGCTGCGCCTCGGCATGACGGTGCCCGAGCTGCGCGAGCACACCGGCATCGACCCCTGGTTTCTGGCGCAGATCCAGCGGATCGTCGAGCGCGAGGAGTCCCTCCGCGCGGTGGGCTCGCTCGCGAAGCTGACGGACCGGGCCCTGCGCGGCGCCAAGCGGGACGGGTTCACCGACGTCCAGCTCGCGTTCCTGCTGCGGTCGACCGAGGAGAAGGTCCGGGCGCGTCGGGTGAAGTCGGGGGTCCGGCCCGTGTTCAAGGCCGTCGACACCTGCGCCGCCGAGTTCGAGGCGGAGACGCCCTACTACTACTCCACGTACGAGTCCGAGGAGAACGAGGCCCGTCGCGCGGCGGAGGGGGCGAAGACCGTCGTCATCCTGGGGAGCGGGCCCAACCGCATCGGCCAGGGCATCGAGTTCGACTACTGCTGCGTGCACGGCGTCATGGCCCTGCGCGACGCGGGGTACGAGACGGTGATGATCAACCTGAACCCCGAGACGGTCTCGACCGACTACGACATCGTGGACCGGCTCTACTTCGAGCCCCTCACGTTCGAGTCCGTGATGGAGATCCTCGACCACGAGAAGCCCCACGGCGTGATCGTGCAGTTCGGGGGCCAGACCCCCCTGAAGCTGGCGCTGCGCCTCGAGGAGGCGGGGGTGCCGATCCTGGGGACGTCGCCGTCGGACATCCACCGCTCCGAGGACCGGGACGAGTTCCTCGAGCTCGCCGCCGAGATCGACGCTCGAGTGCCCGCGGGCGGGACGGCGCTGTCCGAGGACGTGGCGGCGGAGAAGGCGGCGGGGCTCGGCTACCCGGTGCTGGTGCGCCCGAGCTACGTGCTCGGCGGGCAGGGCATGGCGGTCGTCTACAACGAGGACCGGCTCCGCTCCTACGTGGGCAACGCGCTCCGGTCGGCCCCGGAGAACCCGGTGCTCATCGACAAGTACCTCGAGAACGCGATCGAGGTGGACGTGGACTGCCTCGCGGACGCGGAGGGCGGGGTCGTCATCGCGGGGATCATGCGTCACATCGAGAAGGCCGGGATCCACAGCGGCGACAGCTCCTGCGTGCTCCCCGCCCTCGGCCTCGCGGACCCGCTGCTCGACGAGATGCGCCGGGTCGCCAAGAAGTTCGCCGCCGGGCTCGGCGTGGTCGGCCTGATGAACGTGCAGTTCGCGATCCACGAGGACCTCGTCTACACGCTCGAGGTCAACCCGCGGGCGTCGCGCACCGTCCCGTTCGTGAGCAAGGCGATCGGCGTCCCCCTCGCCAAGTACGCGGCGCGGCTGATGACGGGCGAGACGCTCGTCGGCCTCGACTTCACCGCGGAGCGGGTCCCGGACATGGTGTCGGTCAAGAAGGTCGTGCTGCCCTTCCGCAAGCTGGCGGGGAGCGACCCGACCCTCGGCCCCGAGATGAAGTCGACGGGCGAGGTGATGGGCATCGCGAGCACCTTCGGGCAGGCCTTCGCGAAGGCCACCATGGCGGCGGGCGAGAAGGTCCCGGTGACGGGGACGGTGTTCCTGAGCCTGGCGGACGTCGACAAGGTCGAGCTGCTCCCCATCGCCAAGGAGCTCGTCGAGCTCAAGTTCCACCTGATCGCCACCCGCGGCACGGCCGCGGCGCTCGAGGAGGCGGGGGTGCCCTGCCAGGCGGTATACAAGGTGAACGAGGGGCGCCCGAACATCGTGGACTACGTGAAGAACGCCGAGATCGACCTGATCATCAACACGCCGCTGGGGCTCGACAGCCACTACGACGAGCGGGCGATCCGCATGGCGGCCCTCGAGTTCAACATCCCCTGCATCACCACCCGGGCGGCGGCGGTCGCGGCGGTGCACGGCATCCGCGCCCTCTCCGACCAGGACTTCCGGGTGCGCTCGGTGCAGGAGTGGCACGGCGGGGCCGGCCGGTGAGGCCCGGCCCGTGAGTCGGGGGCCGGACCTCCCGCGGATCGGCGCGCACGTCGGTCTCGCGCTGGCGACGGTCCTGGTGATCACCCCCCAGCTGGGGTCGGGGTTGATGCTCTGGGACCACGGCGAGGTGGTCTTCTTCGCCCAGCAGATCCTGGACTTCGCGGTCCCCGGCCTCGACTACACGGTCAACGCGTACGGCCCCGGCCGCTACCTGCTGATGGCGGCCCTGTTCGGCACGTTCGGCGCCTCCCTCACCGCCATGTGGGTGGTCTTCCTGCTCCTGCGGATCGGCATCACGGCCTGCGCGTTCGAGCTGGGACGCGCGGTCCTGCCCGCGCGGGCTCGCGCCCTCGCCTGGGTGGCCCCCATCGCGCTGATCCTCCTGCCGGGGCCCCTGCACAAGGGCTTCTACGTCCTCGGCGCCTTGGCGCTGGCCCTCGGGCTCGTCCGCTGGCTGGAGCACCCGACGCCGCGCCGGGCGCTGGGGTTCGGCGCGCTCCTCGCCTGCGTCGCGACGTTCCGCATGGACCTTGGCGCCTTCGGGGCGGTGATCTTCTTCATCGCCGCCTGGCCGGTGCCGAAGCGCAGCGGACAGATCGTGCTCGTGTGGGGCTCTCTGCTCCTCACCGTGGCGGCGTTCGCGGCCGCCATCCTCGCGATGGGGGGAGTGGAGGCGGTGTCGGCGGTGGCCGACCAGATCGTCGACGACGTGGCGAAGAACAACCGCATCCGGCACCCGGTCATGCCCGGCCTCGGGACGCTCCTCGGGGGCGCGGGCCTGGGCGACTGGCTCATGTGGTCACCGCTGCCGGTGTACGTGGGTCTGTTCGCGGTGCTGGGCCTGTCCCCCAGCGGCCGGCGCTCGAAGCTCGGCGTCGTGCTCCTCTTCGGGATCGCCACCTGCAACCAGATCCGGATGAAGCCCGAGTTCGGGCACCTGCTCCAGACGCTGCCGCTCGTGTTCGTCGCCTGGTCGCTGGTCAGCGCGCGCCTCCTCGAGGCCCAGCGAGGCCCCGGCCGCACGGTGGTGGCCCTCGTCTTCGCCTCGCTGCTGCCCGCCCTCGTGCTCGGCGCGACGCTCCAGGACCACCGCGGATCGGTGTACACCGGCTCATTCACGATCCCCGAGGCGCGCACCGAGGTGCTGGAGACGGAGATGGGTTCCGTCCGCCTGAACCAGGGCGAGCACCTGCAGCTCGAGCGCATCCTGCGGTGGCTCAAGAGGGCCCCGCCCGGCCCGCTCTGGGTCCCCACCAACCAGCCGCTCCTGTACGGGCTGAGCGGGCGTGAGGACGTGACCGGCCACGTGGGCCTCATCTACTACGCGGACGACCGCGCCCGGGAGGACCGGTACCTCGCGCGGCTCGAGGCGAATCCGCCCCCCGTCGCCGTCTACATCGACGACACGATCGAGGGTCCGGGCCGCCGACTGCGGGCCGCGGCCCCGAAGGTGCACACCTACCTCATGGAGAACTACCGGACGGTCCGGACCGTGGGCGACACCGAGATGATGATCCGAAACGGTCCTTGACGCCGCCCGTTGTCGACCCAGGGTAGGTGGACCTTGCGGTCTCTCCCCCTCCTCGCGGCGTGCGCCCTCGCGCTCGCCCTCCTGCTCCCCGGACCGGCCTCCGCGGCGGCCCCGACCGGGGCGGGCTGGGAGTCGCTGCGCGAGGCCCCGGTGACCTTCCACTTCCGTTCCCAGGACCGCGGGATCGCCGAGGCGCTGGCGGAGCAGACGCCGCTGCGTGTGCGGGACATCGACCGCACCGCGGGCCTGCCGATCCCCGCGCACATCGACGTCGTGCTCGCGCCCACGTTCGAGATCTTCGCCGCGGCGCAGCCCGGCACGCCCCCGGTGTGGGCCGCGGGCACGGCGTACGCCTCCCGCGCCGAGGTGTATCTGCGCACCCGCATGCCGCGGACCGGACAGGACCCCATCGATCAGGTCTACGTGCACGAGCTGGTGCACGTGCTGCTGGGGCGGTCGTTCCGCTCGGGGCAGCCCCCGCGTTGGCTGAACGAGGGGCTCGCGCGCCTGCTGGCCCGGGAGTTCCGGCCTGCGGAGCAGATGGAGCTCACCCGCGCGGCGTTGGCGGGCGGCCTGCTGTCCCTGGAGTCCCTCACCGAGGGCTGGCCCCGGGCGTCGCGGCGCGCGTCGCTGGCCTACGCGCAGTCCGTGGACTTCACCGCCTACCTGAGCGACCTCGGGGACGACGTCCTCCCCCGCCTCATCGCCGAGCTCGCGGCGGGGGAACCGCTCGAAGAGACGATCGAGGAGCTCACGGGATCGAACCTGGCGGACCTGGAGGGCGCATGGTCCCGCCGGATCAGCTTCTGGCACGCGTTCCTGCCGGTGGTCGGCGGGTCGGGGTTCCTGTGGGGCATCGCGTCGGCCATCTTCGGGGTCGCGGCGTTCCGCAAGCGTCGGTCGGTGAAGCGCCGGATCGAGGCGATGGGCACGGGCGAGCCCGCGCCGGTGAGGGTCCGCAGCGTGATCATGGACGGCGTGCCGCGCGAGCCGCCGCCGCCCCCTCCGTCGGCCGAGCTCTCGGCCGCCATCTTCGGGGTGAGATCGATCCAGCCGGCGCACCCGCCCCCGGACGAAGACGACGAGCCGCTGCTGCACTGAGGCACGCCCAATTGATACCCTGATGGACCCCCCTGGAGTGTCCATGCTGCGTCCCCGTCTCCTCCTCCTGTTCGCGATCCTGCTGCTGGTCCCGGCGTCCGCCGCCGCGAAGAAGAAGAAGAAGCCGACGCCGCCCCCGCCCCCGGCCGGTGACCTCGGCGCGCTCACCGTGCCTTCCCCCGGGACGTTCGCGCGGGTCACGTCGTCGGACATGACCCACGCCGCCGTGCTCGAGGGCGGCGAGTCGCTGGTGCTCGGAGAGCTCGCCGGACCGGGGATCATCGACCGCATCTGGATCGTGGTGGACGGCTCGAAGACGGCGTCCCGGGACATCGTCCTCCGCATCACCTGGGACGGCGGCAGGGCCCCCTCGATCGAAGCGCCCCTCGGGGACTTCTTCGCCGTCGGCCCGGGGGCGGCCGACCAGCGCATGCAGTCGCTGCCCATCACCGTGACGTCCAGCGGTCGCGCCATGACGAGCTTCTGGAAGATGCCCTTCGCCCGGTCGGCCCGGGTCACGCTCTCCAACGACGGCAGCACCGACACCCGCCACATCGCCTGGGAGATCGACTACCGCCGGGTCGAGGCCCTGCCCCCGAACAGCGGCTACTTCCACGCCCAGTACACCCAGGGAGATCCCCCCGAGGCCGGCGCCCCGCTCGAGGTGCTGCGCGCGTCCGGCGCGGGTCGCTACGTGGGCCTCAGCGTGTCGGCCCAGAACGCCGAGCCGGGCCCTTGGGGCGACGGCCGGCTCCTCGTGCAGGTCGACGGCGACCCCAAGGCGAGCCCCGGAGCCCCGAGCCTGTTCGAGTACTTCGGCGGCGTCTTCGGCGTGGCCGTGGCACACGGGCCCTACCAGGGATGCACCCTCGACGAGGGGAACCGCGTGAAGGCGCGCTCGAGCGCGTACCGCTTCCACGTGAAGGATCCGGTGGAGTTCAAGCAGTCGATCTCCGTCTCCCTGGAGCACGGGGTGGACAACGAGCGGAAGGACCGCCTCGCCGCCGTGGCCTACTGGTACCAGTCCACGCCCGGGGTCCCGTTCGCGAAGCTGCCGGCCGCCCGCATGCGCCGCTGGGAGCCGCCCACGGACACCGAGCTTGCGCTGTGGAAGCGGGCCGACGACCTCAACGAGTCGGTGCTCGACGCCTACCGCGCGGGCGACCTGGCGACGGCCATGTCGGGCCTCGAGGAGCTGTTGAAGCTCGAGCCCGACGATCCCACCGGCCACTACAACCTCGCGTGCCTCTACGCCCTGCACGACAAGACGGACCAGGCGCTGCACATGCTGGAGCAGTCGATCGAGTTGGGCTTCACGTCCCTCGACTTCGCGCGCCTGGACACGGACCTGAACTCGCTGCACGAGCACGAGCGGTTCTGGAAGCTGGTGGGGGGCGAGCCGCCCGCGAAGCCCGAGGCGAAGCCCGAGTAGCCGTTCGCCGACCCTAGGAGCCTGGAGCGCGTAGACGAGCGAAGTGATCGTCGGACCGGCTCTCCCTGCGTTCAGGCAGGGACGAGGGCTGCTCCTCCCCTGAAGAGCTTCAGGACGTGTGGGCCGTGCAGACGAGCGACCACTCTCCAGTGACCTTGGTCGGTCCCCGCAAGTGGGAAGCAGCCTCCACGGGAGGAGGTGGGGCCTCGCCCGGACCGCCGCAGGCAGTCCCCCAGGCGACGAGCACGATCGCGCCGAGACCGGCGAGGGATCGGGTCCTTGGACTCCACACGCCGCGCACGATACATGCGGGATCCCGATGTGATTCCGCGGCGAAGCGCACCTTTCGCAGGGTCCGGCCCGGGCACGTCAATGCCCGAGC